>ERZ887849.568-NODE-568-length-39152-cov-47.373098_pt1 | contig 39152 bp, 39 predicted proteins | sample MGYA00521267_ERZ887849 | MGnify/ENA primary metagenome ERZ887849 (study PRJEB32303, sample SAMEA104408601) | aquatic metagenome | biome: Brackish water; feature: Pelagic; material: water | place: Baltic Sea | collected 2014-06-06T16:11:00 | depth 2,863 m ... | reverse complement strand
CTCTCGTCTTTGTATGCTTTAATATACACTTTACCACAGTACAAAGGATTACGCAAGCATTTCATCCATCATTAGCAACTGTGGGTGTATTATTAGCCGTTTTTGGCTATGCCATTGGAACTATTGGCGCAATTGTCAGTACTATTTTAATGGAATTAGCTTCTTCTCTTTAAATAAAAATCAGCATATTTGCAGACTTAAATTTTAAATTAAAAATGAAAAAAATTATCACAATTTTTATTGCCTCATTCACCATATTCGCATGTTCTAAAAAAGAAGGAAACATGATTGTAGAGGGACAAATTAAAGGATTGAAAAAAGGAATTTTGTATTTACAAAAGATGAAAGATACAGCTTTAGTTTCTGTTGATTCTGTAAAACTTTTGGGAACTGATACTTTTCGATTATCAGATCAAGTAGATTCTCCAGTAATGTATTATTTAACTTTTGACGGAAACACCACTGACAAACGTATTTTGTTTTTTGGGGAAGAAGGTGTCATTACCATCAAAGATCATGTTGAAAAATTTGGAATTAGCCCAGTAATTTCAGGTTCAAAAAATCAGGAAGTGATGGATAAATTTAATGTTATTAATAGACAATTTCAAACAGAAAGATTGGAATTTATTAAAAAAGACTTTGAAGCAAAAAAATCAAACAATGAAGAATTGATTCAACAAGTTGAAAACGATTACAAACGATTGGTTAGAAGACGTGTTTTATTTACTACAAATTTTGCTATCAACAATGCCGATTTTGAGGCAGCACCTTATATTGCAATTACAGAAATGTATGATGCAACATTACAAATGTTAGATACTGTAAATAAATCTTTGACACCTAAAGTAAAAAAATCGGTGTATGGAAAAAGTTTACAAAACTATTTGAATCAAATTAAAAAGAGCGAACAAGAATAATTCTTGTATTTTTACAAAACAAAAAACCGAGCAAATTTGCTCGGTTTTTTTATGAAATTATTTGAAAATTATTGTTTGATAAACTTTGCAGTTCCAAAAGTATTTTCGATGTTGTATTTAATTATATACACACCAGAAGCCAGGTTTGAAATATCAATCGACTCACTAGTTTTGTTGATAGTAACATTCATAACTTTTTTACCTAAAACATTGTAAATTTCAGCATTTTGAATTGTGTTTGCAGCAGAAATATTCAATCTGTTTGAAGCTGGGTTTGGATAAATAGAAACGTTGAAAATGTTATCTTCTACACCTGCAGTTGCGGAGTTATAAAAATAAATATTATCAAAGTAAACAATCTTAGTATTTAAATCAGATTCAGTTCCCAATTTATATTGCAAAAATTTATCTTTTGTTAATCCTTTACCCTCAAAGAAAGATAATGGCACATCTACTTGTTGCCAAGCATCAAAAACTAAAGTTCCGTCACTACCAGCTGGAGTTAATTCATAATTTTTCTCACCTTGACCTTCACCGATAAGAATGAATCTTACTTGATGACCGTTTGCACCAGCATCTAATGTTGGAGCATAGTAATCAAAATGAACATGTGTGTAATTTGTTATATCTACAGGACTTGCAGAACCTGCTCCGTATCCTGCAGCTGCAAAATTCATTTTTAAAGCATTATTTACACCTGCTGTTGGATCTAAATCTATATTTCCAGCATTTGTTCCAAAATCATAAGCTTGAGGCCAAGTAATTGAATTAGCAGTAAATGCACCTGTATCACTATATATTTTGATAATATTAGGATCAGAATTTGTAGGTGAAGGCGCTGCTGTTGGTGGAACAGGATCTGGAGTTGTTGCAACAGCTAAACCTTTTAAGTTTTTTATGTAAAAAATTCTACCATCTGGTGTTCCAAAAGTATTTGTTGTTGCATTCCAATTGATATGCAGTGCAAAATCACTATAAATACCGTTGGCTGGGCCTTGTCCATCCAAGGTTTGATCAAAAGTGAATGTTAAAGTTTCCCATCCTGATCCACCAGAGTGACTTACAGAGGTAACTGCATTTGGTGCACCTGATAAGCCACCTTGAGCTTTTGGTGCAATTGTTATTGCTGTAGTTGAGTAAACATCTAATTGCATCGTCAACTGTGTTGCAGAAGTCAAAGTGTAATTGCTAGTTAAAACAACGTTTATACCCTGCCAAACTTCATTACCGCTATTAGTTATTTTTATAACTTGATCAGACCCACCAGCAGGATCAGCATCATATGCTGCAGCTGCACCTCCAAAAGCGTCTTCTAATCCGGTACCATCAAATGATTCTAATAAATCATAAGTTGCTGTTGAAGGTGGTGCAACTGTTTTTTTAACTCCTGAAATATTATCTATGTTTATAGTTAAACTTGATACAGGAGAGTTCCATCCGCTATCAGTTGAATTTCTATTTGGAAAAAAAGCAATCTTTGAATAGTCACCATTTGCAGTAGCTGTTCCATCAGAACCCGTTGTAAAACTAAAAGTTAATGTTTCCCAACCACTTCCCGAATGAGGTTGTGTGTTACCTGCTGCTGGTGAACCAGTCCCTTCAACTTTGGCAAATAATGAAAAAGCTGTCGTAGAATAAACATCTACTTTTATTGTTTTATCTGTTGTAATATCTAATAAAGTACCGTCAGTAAAAACTGCTTCTGCCCCTTGCCAAGCATTACCTCCTGTAGCTGTAACAAGTTCTAATGTCTTTCCATTAGTACCTCCAGTTGCCGGATCATCTTTAATGGTAGCACTTCCAAGACCTTCAAAACCAGCCACATCTGGAGAACCTTCAAAATCCTCTACAACTACTTTTTTCTTAAATCCTTTGATATTATCTATGTTAATAGTTAAACTTGATACAGGAGAGTTCCATCCGCTATCAGTTGAATTTCTATTTGGAAAAAAAGCAATCTTTGAATAGTCACCATTTGCAGTAGCTGTTCCATCAGAACCCGTTGTAAAACTAAAAGTTAATGTTTCCCAACCACTTCCCGAATGAGGTTGTGTGTTACCTGCTGCTGGTGAACCAGTCCCTTCAACTTTGGCAAATAATGAAAAAGCTGTCGTAGAATAAACATCTACTTTTATTGTTTTATCTGTTGTAATATCTAATAAAGTACCGTCAGTAAAAACTGCTTCTGCCCCTTGCCAAGCATTACCTCCTGTAGCTGTAACAAGTTCTAATGTCTTTCCATTAGTACCTCCAGTTGCCGGATCATCTTTAATGGTAGCACTTCCAAGACCTTCAAAACCAGCCACATCTGGAGAACCTTCAAAATCCTCTACAACTACTTGTTGCGAATACCCAATTGAAAAAATAAATAAGGCAAATAATAATGTAATTTTTTTCATAAATTAAAGTGTTAAGTATTAATAATAATTAAACAATGGTACAACTATATTCTTGTAAATACGAATTATCCACCACTACATGAACACAACAACATCAAAAAACATGTTTCAAATTTTTTGATTTTTAAAATTTTCCCTTTGAAAGCTGGTGATTTTTGATACTTTATAAAAATCATAGCTTAAATAAAATTATGTTGTAATGTTTCAATTGAATGAAAAATTCATACAAACTGATTGTGTTATTTTGTTAAAATTTTAATTTTTCATGTTTATCCCACAATCCCCAATAAGGGCCAACGTCACCTTCTGCACCCACTTTCCATGATTCATCAAATGAAGAGAAATAAAACATTTCAATAGTGTCTTTGGCTGCCCACGTTTGTGCGGCATTTCGGAGAGTTTGAGAAATATCGGAGAATTTTCATTAGTTTTAAAGCATCTTAAAACAGTCTTAAATAATAAAACATGAGCAATACTTATTATGAGCCTTCCGACTTACGGAAATTTGGAACCATTACAGAATGGAGTGAAGAACTCGGAAAAAAATTCTTTGACTATTATGGGAGTGTCTTTGAAGAGGGAGCACTCAGCGCCCGTGAGAAATCGCTGATTGCCTTAGCGGTATCGCATGTTGTTAAATGTCCCTATTGTATAGATGCTTACACACAAGATGGTCTCAAACGAGGCATCACTAAAGAAGAAATGATGGAAGCAGTCCATGCCGGAGCTGCCATTGAGAGTGGAGCAACACTCGTACACAGTGTACAAATGATGAATAAGTACAAAAAATTATCCATGTAATTTATGAAATTAAAGTCTCTGAAAAAACGTGAAAATGAACTTGCCAATGCAAAACGTCAGTTAGAAATTTTATCCAATGGAATCTTTCAGGATGAGGAACTCCCTACCTTTCGTTCGAAATTAAAAACTCTAAATCTGTTTCCATTACAACCAAAAATATTAGAAATCCTGCAAATTAATGTAGGATATATGTGTAATCAAGTTTGTGCCCATTGCCATGTCGATGCTGGTCCTGACCGTAAAGAAATCATGACCCGTGAAACGATGCAACAATGTTTGGACGTTATTAAAGACACCGGTGCACATACACTCGACCTTACAGGCGGTGCTCCCGAAATGAATCCACTTTTTAGATGGTTTGTAGAAGAAGCCACCAAAGTTGGTGTGAAAGATGTGATTGTACGTTCCAATTTGACCATCATTACCGCCAATAAAAAATACAACGATTTACCTGAGTTTTTCAAAAAACATAAGGTACATGTCATATCCTCTATGCCACACTGGACGGAAGGAAAAACAGATCAACAACGTGGCGATGGTGTTTTCAATGCCTCCATTAAAGCCTTAAAAATGCTAAACGCAGTCGGCTATGGTATGCCAAATTCTGACCTCAAACTCGACTTGGTTTACAACCCCTCAGGTGCCTTTTTACCAGGAAACCAGGCGGCCCTAGAAGCGGATTTCAAAAAAGCGTTGTCCGAAAAATTTAATATTCACTTTCATAATTTATTTTCCATTACCAACCTACCTATCAGTCGTTTTTTAGACTACCTTATAGCGTCTGAAAATTATGAGGATTATATGTATAATTTGGTAGAAGCATTTAATCCCGCCGCTGTGAACAATGTGATGTGCACCAATACCCTATCGGTAAGTTGGGATGGATGGCTCTACGATTGTGATTTTAATCAGATGTTAGAATTAAAAGTTGACAGTCCTGTTCAACACATTCGTGATTTTAATAAAGAAACTCTTAATAAACGTACTATTTGTATTTCGCAACACTGCTATGGCTGTACGGCTGGCGCAGGAAGTAGCTGCCAAGGAACAGTCGTCCAATAAAATGAAGCACTTAATTTTTTTACTAATAGGTCTATTATGCGTCAAGAGTTTTAGTCAGGACGCTATTAAAGAGGTATTGAATAGATATAATGACCATTCTGTAGCTTATATTACTGTCGATGAGCTCAAAAAATTAACAACACAACCCCTTCTTTTTGATACACGTGAACATGAAGAATATGACATTAGCCATTTAAAGGATGCTATCCACCTGGGATTTAATGAGTTTGATTTTTCAAAAAGCACGAGTTTTCCTAGTGACAAAAATACCACGATTGTCGTGTATTGTTCTCTAGGAATCCGCTCTGAAATCATTGGCAAACAGCTCATCGCGGAAGGCTATACGAAAGTTTACAACTTATATGGTGGCATTTTTGAATGGGTCAATAAAGGCGAAAAAGTTTACGACAACAAACAAGAAACTCAAAAAGTACATGCTTATTCAAAATATTGGGGAAACTACTTATTAAATGGAACTAAAATATATGAATAAAAGTCTTATTCTTGTTTTTGTGAGAAACCCTGAGTTGGGAAAAGTCAAAACACGGCTTTCTAGAACCATCGGAAACAACGCTGCCTTAAAAATATATACCATTTTACTTGCTCATACTGAATCTGTATTAAATTCCATGCCAGTAGATAAAGTTGTATATTACTCTGAAGAAATTCAACAAAACGACTTGTGGAGTGAGAAACTTTATCAAAAAAAACTTCAAAAAGGGTTCGATTTAGGAGCACGTATGCAAAACGCCTTCGAAACAGCTTTTAAGGAGTTGTATGAAAAGGTAGTAATTGTGGGAAGTGATTTATTTGATTTGAACACAACTCATATTGAGGACGCTTTTCAGGCTTTAGAAAATCACGAGCTTGTCATAGGGCCATCGCTAGACGGAGGTTATTATTTATTAGGGATGAAAAAACTACATTCCGCTGTATTTAAAAATAAACTATGGGGAACTGACTCCGTTTTAGATGCGACTTTAAACGACTTAAAACAACAAACTGTTAAAGTTTTGGAAGCTTTGAATGACATTGATACATTTGAGGATTTAAAAGCACATCCAGAACTGTTAAAAACGATACTAAACGATGAAAAAATTTATAGAAGAAACCTCAAATTATCTCAAAAAAAAAGGGTTTGAGTCCCCAGAGGTCGGAATCATCCTTGGCACTGGATTGGGTCAACTTTTAAAGCACGTTGAGATCATTAAGGAAGTGAGTTACAATCACATTCCTAACTTCCCAACAGCAACGGTTGAGTTTCATAAAGGGAAATTAATCTACGGCACTCTTGAGGGGAAAAAAGTCATTGTCATGCAAGGGCGGTTTCATTTATATGAAGGCTATACCCTACAAGATGTCACCTATCCTGTACGCATTATGAAACACTTGGGTATTACAACGCTGTTAATTTCCAATGCCTCTGGCGCAATAAATTTAGATTACAAAAAAGGAGAATTGATGCTCATCGAGGATCATATTAACTTACAAGGTGGCTCTCCTTTAGCATTTAAAGGCGTCGAACATTTAGGGGAACGTTTTGTGGATATGAGCGCCCCTTATGATGCCACTCTCAATACCCATTTTGAGTCGATTGCCCTAAAAAATAACATCAAATTACACAAAGGCGTGTATGTGAGTGTGGTTGGACCTCAACTCGAAACACGTGCCGAATACAAGATGCTAAAAATCATGGGGGCCGATGCCGTAGGAATGAGTACAGTTCCAGAAATTATTGTGGCAAATCATCTTAAATTAAAAGTAGCGGCTGTTTCTGTTTTAACCGATGAATGTGATCCTGAAAACTTAAAACCCGTTGATATTTCGGAAATTATTGAAATGGCTACAAAAGCCGAACCTGATATGATCACCCTGTTTAAAGAATTAATAAAAATCCTGTAATGAGCTACCTAGACACTACCCACGACGTTTACAAAGAAGCTGCTCTCAGTCCTGATATTGGACTCTGCTGTACCACCAACCCCATTTGGGAACTTCCAGGGCTGAAAATCCCGAAGATTATGCAAGAGATGAATTATGGTTGTGGAAGCACCGTTCATGCCCGTGATCTAACCAATAATCCAAAAATATTATATGTGGGTGTTGGTGGCGGAATGGAATTGCTGCAATTTGCCTATTTCAGTCGTCAAAAAGACGGTGTGATTGGAGTGGATATAGTCGATGAAATGTTAGAGGCTTCCAAAAAAAATTTCATTGAAGCAGAAGCCCAAAATTCTTGGTTCAATAAAGATTTTGTGAGTCTCAAAAAAGGAGATGCGCTCAACTTACCCGTCAAAGATAACAGCATTGATGTGGCAGCACAAAATTGTTTATTTAATATTTTTAAGGTCGAAGAGCTCAAAAAAGCAATTTCAGAAATGTATCGGGTGCTAAAGCCACACGGGAAATTGGTAATGAGTGACCCTACCTGTGAGCAGCCCATGAACGACAGGCTTCGGGAGGACGAGCGTCTTAGAGCTTTGTGTTTGAGCGGAAGTATTCCAATTGCTGAATATGTGAAGATGCTCACAGATGCCGGATTTGGAACCATCGAAATAAGAGCTCGAAAGCCCTATAGAATTCTAGACCCCCTTCATTACAATACAGAAGAATTAATTTACATAGAATCGATTGAAGTTGCTGCCATCAAAGACCCAATGCCTACAGACGGGCCATGTGTTTTTACAGGAAAAGCAGCGATATATTACGGCAAAGAAGCCTTTTTTGACGATAAGGCAGGTCATGTTTTAGTGAAAAACCAACCCTTAGCCATTTGTGACAAAACCGCTGCAGCCCTGACAAACTTAAATCGAAGCGACATCTATATTAGCGACTCCACCTTCCATTATGATGGTGGAGGTTGCTGTTAACCTACACAATTCATGAAACAGATCTCCTTTTTAATTTGTGGTTTACTTCTGTGGTTTTGTACTGCCAGTGCTCAAACTATAGACCATTCTAAATGGACGGATGTTTTACAAGTTTATGTTGCTAAAAATGGAAGCGTAAACTATAAGGATTTACAAAATAATCGAATAGTTTTGAATGACTACCTTAATGATTTAGCCTCAAATTCTCCCAAAGACAACTGGAGTAATGCTGAAAAAAAAACCTATTGGATCAATGCTTATAATGCCTATACAATTCAACTGATTCTAGATAATTATCCTCTTAAAAGTATCAAAGATATTACCGACCCATGGAGTCAAACTTTTTTTAAAATCAACGGTATGACGATGTCTCTCAACACTATTGAACATAACATCTTAAGACCTATGGGCGATCCGCGAATTCATTTCGCCATTGTATGTGCATCAGAGTCGTGCCCAAAACTTTTGAATTATGCTTATGAGGCCGAGACTTTGAACGATCAATTAGATCAAGCTGCAAAGGAATTTATAAACGACGCTTCAAAAAATAATATAACAGCCTCTCAAATTACTATTTCAAAAATCTTCAAATGGTTTAAATCTGATTTCCCAAAAGGAGCTGCTTTTATTAACTACCTAAACAAATACAGTACGTTGAAAATTCACCCCAAAACAAAAATTAACTATCAAAGCTATAATTGGTCTCTGAATGAATAGGATCAGTATCATTATACCTGTTTTAAATGAAGCCAAAACTATAGGAGTCTTATTGGACTATTTGGTCCAAAATTCGAAAGATACCTTAATTTCAGAAATATTGGTTGTAGATGGTGGCAGTACAGATGGGTCTCAAAAAATAGTCTCTGAACTTTCTAAGACGCACCCTAAAATCATTGGATTAAACAGTCATAAAGGACGGGCAAAGCAAATGAATTTTGGAGCATCACAATCCAAAGGCAGCGTTTTGTACTTTTTACATGCAGACTCTATACCGCCAAAAAACTTTGACCAATATATTTTAGAAGCCATAGATACAGGAATAAAAACAGGTTGTTTTAGAATGAAATTTGACAGCTCCCATTGGTGGTTACAGCTTGCAGGATGGTTTACACAATTTAACTGGCAATCATGCCGTGGAGGGGATCAAAGTTTATTTATAGAAAAAACAGCCTTTGAAACCATAGGAGGGTTTAATGAAGATTTTGTAATTTATGAGGATAATGACCTGATTTACAGGCTATATAAACAGTACGGTTTTAAAGTACTTCCGTATTGGATAACAACATCATCTCGAAGGTATCAAGCTAATGGTATTTGGAAATTACAATTTCATTTTTGGATGATTCACCTAAAAAAAATCTGTGGAACAACTCCAAAAAAATTAGAAGCGTATTATGTAAAATATATTCACTAACTTTATAACTAATAAATAGCCTTTAGAGTTTAATATTATCTTCAAATTACGACCCCCCAAACCTCTTTAGTATGGAACACATCGCAATTATTGGAAATGGAATTTCGGGTATTACTGCAGCACGGCACATCCGAAAACGTTCTAATAAAAAAATTACCGTCATTTCTTCCGAGACAGATTATTTTTTTTCAAGAACAGCATTGATGTATGTCTATATGGGACACATGAAATTTAAACACACACAACCTTATGAAAATTGGTTTTGGAAAAAAAATGACATTACCCTCAAAAAAGGATATGTAAAACAAATAGACACGGCTCAAAAAAATCTTATTTTTTCAAATGGCGAACGACTTTACTTTGATAAACTCATCATAGCTACTGGAAGTAAACCGAATAAGTTTGGATGGCCAGGTCAGGATCTAAAAGGAGTTGTGAGCTTGTACCACAAACAAGACTTGGACGCCATAGAGGCCTACGCTCCAAACAATAGCGTTTGTAAACGTGCTGTCATCGTAGGAGGTGGGCTTATTGGAGTTGAATTAGCCGAAATGCTTCATTCTCGGCATATCCCAGTGACATTTTTAGTAAGAGAAGAAAGCTACTGGAATTCTATTTTACCTAGTGGAGAAAGTAAAATGATTACTCATGAAATAATAAAAAATGGCATAGACCTTCGTTTGGGATCAAACTTAAAACAAATAAACTCAAATGAGGATGGCACTGTAAAATCAATTGTAATTGCAGAAACTGGGGAAGAAATTGAATGTAATATTGTTGGGCTCACAGTAGGAGTCTCACCAAACATTGGGTTTTTAAAACACTCAACCATTGAGACAAATCGCGGGGTTTTAGTAAATCGAAATCTTGAGACCAACATTAAAGACATTTATGCCATAGGTGATTGTGCAGAACAACGTATTGCTCTTGAGGACAGAAAACCTATTGAGGCCGTATGGTACACAGGACGCATTATGGGAGAAACCGTCGCACAAACGATTTGCAATAAAGAAACACTTTACACTCCTGGGCATTGGTTCAATTCTGCGAAGTTCTTTGACATAGAATACCAAACGTATGGAAGGGTCAATAGCGAGAAATATGTAAAACCCAATGAATCCCATTTTCATTGGATGCATCCAGATCAAACCAAATGTTTGACCTTTGCTTTTGATAAACACACACACACCTTTCTAGGCATTAACGCGTTTGGAATTCGTATGCGACACGAAATTTTTAATCGTTGGTTAGATCAAAACAAAACGATTGACTATGTGCTTGAACATTTAGAAATTGCGCATTTTGACCCTGAGTTTTATAAAACTTACTATCCCGAAGTTCTCAAAAAATACAACGTCGAAACCAATAAAACTCTAAAGTTAAAATCAAAAAGTTGGTCACAACTATTTACCCTAAAATCTTGATATGAAAACAATACGAACTCTCGGCTTAGGTCTTCTTTTGGCAGTATTTGCACTTTTTATAAACTTGTTGTTTATGGGAAATTATAAGCTTTCATCGGCCACTTTTGATCTTTATATAATTCAAAATAATATCAGCAGTGAAGTATTTATAAAGGACTTAAAAAATACTACTGTTGATAACGATTTTTCAACGCCATTTTATCTAGCAAATTCGATTGCAGAGGCTGTAGAATCCGCAAATACGTATCACAGAGAAAACAAAGAATGGAACCAAGTCATTTGGGCAAAACCACACAGTTTGGCCTATAAAATTGTAAAGTCCTCTGGGCAAGGTATTGTAGTTCAAAATAAATTTTTGATTTGGCTTTTAAGTTTCGGACTTGCAATAATTGGGGCACTTTTATTCATGCTGCCAGCCATCAGATTAAAAGGGCCTGCAGGGATTAAAAACAATCACATATATCATAGCAATGCAACAAATAGAGGTTGGATTGCATGGTTTGTTTTTGCGTTTTTAATTCTGTTTTATTTGGTCTTATACTTTAGACCAAGTTATATGATAAACTGGATCTATATTGTGGATCCTATAAGTGAATTCCTTAGTGGTAACCCCGCAAGTCAGTGGTTTTTGTATGGTTTTTTGTATTGTGTAATCATGACCTTGATGGCTGTTCGCATGTATATTAAATACCGCCATAATAACTATCAAATTTTAAGAACGACTTCGGTGTTGTTTTTTCAAATTGTATTTGCTTTTTTAATTCCCGAAATTCTTGTACGGTTTGAGAAACCTTGGTATGATTTCAAAAATGCATTTCCATTGGATTATGATTTTTTCTTTCGTTGGAACTTAAATGAGTTGCTAGAAAGTGGTGGCTTCGGGTTGTTTATTTTAGTTTGGGGTATTGTGTTGTCATTAGTGGTCGTACCTGTAATGGTTTACTTTTTCGGAAAACGCTGGTACTGCTCTTGGGTATGTGGTTGTGGCGGACTCGCAGAAACATTAGGCGATCCTTACCGTCAATTGTCCAGTAAATCCTTATTTTCTTGGAAAGTAGAACGCTGGCTAGTTCATGGCGTCCTCGTATTTGCGTTGCTAATGACAGGGTTGACGTTGTATGGCTATTTTTCAGAAGCTTACGAAGTTTTTGGTATTAAAGTTCAAACCATACAAGACATCTATGGCTTTTTAATAGGCTCCATATTTGCTGGGGTGATTGGCACTGGATTTTATCCCATCTTTGGAAATAGGGTGTGGTGCAGATTTGGCTGCCCATTAGCCGCTTATATGGGCGTTATTCAACGTTTTAAATCCCGATTTAGAATCACTACTAATGGTGGACAATGCATTTCATGTGGCAATTGTTCTACCTATTGTGAACAAGGAATTGATGTACGTGCCTATGCTCAAAAGGGTGAAAATATTATACGTGCGAGTTGCGTAGGATGTGGCATTTGTAGTGCCGTTTGCCCTAGAGGTGTTCTAAAATTAGAAAATGGTCCTGAACAAGGACGTATTGGAAGCAATGCTGTATTGCTTGGAAATGAGATGAATTTATTGGATCAACTTCATGATAAATAAACCCTATTTTGAACAAACACAATAGCAGTGTCATAAAAGTTATTATTCCTGCCTATAATGAAGAAAATTCTATAGGAAAGGTCATTCGAGACATCCCAGATTTCGTACATGAAATTATCGTTGTCAATAACAACTCAACCGATGCTACAGAACAAAACGCAAAAGATGCTGGTGCAACTGTACTAAAAGAACCTAAAGCGGGTTATGGCAATGCGTGTTTAAAAGGAATTGAGTACATAAAACTGCAAAAAAAAACTACTGATATTGTGGTGTTTTTGGATGGGGATTATAGTGATTACCCTGAAGAACTCAGCAAGATTGTAGCACCTATTATTGAAAAGGATCTTGATTTTGTGATTGGAAGTCGGGTTAAAAAATTTAGAGAAAAAAGTGCGATGCAACCTCAACAAATTTTCGGGAATTGGCTGGCAACCTTTTTAATGCGTGTGTTTTTTAAATCAAAGTTTACAGATTTGGGGCCATTTCGGGCGATTAAATTTGACACCTTAATGTCCTTAAAAATGGAAGACCCTACCTATGGGTGGACAGTTGAAATGCAATTAAAAATATTAAAACAACAGTTTACATACAAGGAAATCCCCGTAAAGTATCGCAATAGAATAGGAGTTTCAAAAGTTTCTGGTACGGTAAAAGGTAGTATATTTGCAGGAATTAAGATATTAACTTGGATAATTAAATACAGTTTCAAATAATGCTATTAGAAATCATCATAATTTGCGTTTACTCTATTGCACTCATACTTATATTCATGTATGCTTTAGCCCAGCTGAATTTATTATTCAATTATATTAAATCTCAAAACAAAACAGAAAAAAGCCCAGAGTTTGATTTCTCTAAGGCTGCCGAAATTCCATATGTAACCATTCAACTTCCTGTCTTTAACGAGATTTATGTGATGGAACGTCTGTTAAAAAATATTGTCCTTATTGATTACCCAAAAGATAAATTAGAAATTCAGGTTCTTGATGATTCTACAGATGAGTCTGTAGAGTCCACTGCTACTTTAATCGAAACTTTACAAGAAAAAGGGTTTGACATTCAACACATTCAAAGAACAAACCGCAAAGGGTTTAAGGCTGGAGCCCTTAAAGAAGGTTTAGCAAATGCAAAGGGGGAATATATTGCCATATTTGATGCCGATTTTTTACCAAAATCAGACTGGCTAAAACGTACAATTCCCTTTTTTAGGGATGAAGCCGTTGGCGTAGTCCAAACACGTTGGAGTCATCTCAATCGAAATTTCTCTATTCTTACAAAAATACAGGCCTTTGCTTTAGATGCTCATTTTACTCTCGAACAAGTAGGAAGAAATTCAAAAGGACACTTTATAAACTTTAATGGAACAGCAGGCGTTTGGCGTAAAACTTGTATTATTGATGCAGGAAACTGGGAGGGAGATACCTTAACGGAAGATCTTGATTTGAGTTACAGAGCTCAGCTTAAAAATTGGAAATTTAAATACTTAGAAGATGTCGAAACACCTGCAGAATTACCTGTAGCCATCAGTGCTGCAAGATCGCAACAATTCAGATGGAATAAAGGAGGTGCCGAAAATTTTCAAAAAATGATACGGCGCGTTTTAAAGAGTAAAAATATTTCTGCCAAGACAAAACTACATAGCTTACTTCATTTACTGAATAGTACCATGTTTTTGAACGTTCTAATCGTTGGCGTTCTAAGCATCCCAATGTTGTATATAAAAAACGAATATGCACATCTAAAAATGTATTTTTATGTGATGAGCTTTTTTGTAATTAGCACCCTTATTTTCTTTATTTGCTATTGGTTTATGTACAAAAAATCACATGGCTCAAGTTTAAAAAGTTTTGTGCAATATATTGCTTTGTTCTTTACTTTTTTCTCGATTGCAATGGGATTCTCTTTACACAATTCGATTGCTGTTTTAGAAGGTCATTTTGGAAAACGCAGTGATTTTGTACGAACCCCAAAATTTAATATTGAGGCCATTTCTGATAATTGGAAAACGAATAAATACCTCAGAAAAAACATCTCTGTTAATGTTATATTTGAAGGGCTTTTGATGCTGTATTTTGGCTTCGGAATGTACAGTGCATTTGTTGTAGGCGATCAAGGGGGTGATTTTGGATTGTTCCCATTTCACTTGATGCTGTTTTTAGGTTTTGGATTTGTGTTTTTCAAATCGCTATCTTCAAAAGTTTAACTACTTATCCCCTGACTTATGGAGTTCAATAGGTCGATCTTAAATTCAAAGTACTCCTTATTTCTTTATGGAAGTTTAAGTCTTGTTTTGTATGTTATATGGGCTTATGATTTGGCACGTTTTGAACATTTCAAACTTTTCACACTATACAGTGTTCTATTTGGTTGTTATTACTTGATTTTAAAACAAGTCAACTTAAAAGAGCAGTATTTAACCTATTTAGCAATCGGTTTACGTCTGGTTTTCTTATTTGCCATTCCTAATTTATCTCAAGATTTCTATCGTTTTATTTGGGATGGAAGGCTTGTATTATCAGGTTTCAACCCCTACCTAACAACTCCAAATGATTTGATGGGTTCCAATCCAGGACTATTTACACAAATGAAACTACTTTTCGACGGAATGGGATCGTTAAGTACAGAACACTATTCTAATTACCCCCCTCTGCATCAACTCCCTTTTATAATGGCAGCAATCCTCTCTAAACACAGTATTTTTGGATCGGTTGTGCTATTGAGGCTCTTATTAATTGGTGCAGATTTTGGCCTCTTATTTTTTGGTAAAAAACTGCTAAAAAAACTACAACTTCCCACAAAAAATATCTATTGGTTTATACTGAACCCTTTGGTTATTATTGAACTCACTGGCAACCTTCATTTCGAAGGTTTTATGCTGTTCTTTTTTGTCATGGCACTGTATTTCATACATGTCAAAAAATGGCATTTGGCTGCCTTTACAATGGCACTATCTATTGCAGTAAAATTAGTACCCCTATTGAGCCTTCCTTTGTTTTTGAATAAATTAGGCTGGAAAAAAAGCATTCGATTTTACTTCACCATCGGAGCTGTATTTACTCTGCTCTTTGCTCCCTTTATTAACGGAGATTTTTTTGAAAACTACAGAGCAACCATCGGGCTTTGGTTTTCTAATTTTGAGTTTAATGCGAGTTTTTATTACCTTTTTGATTGGGGGTTAGAAACAACCACAAATCTAAAATTGATTCCTAGCATGGGCATCATCGTAGTGAGTTTTATAGGATTGCAGATCAGCTACCAATTAATTCAAAATAAAACCAAAACAACGGCACTAATTCTTAGCGTTTTATGGGTTTTTACGGGGTATTATTTAATCTCTACTACCGTACACCCGTGGTACATTATAAGCCTATTATTACTCTCCATTTTTACACCCTATAAGTTTGCAAAAGTGTGGAGCTATACTTTGATTTTTAGTTATTTCGCTTACAATCAATATAGCGTTGATGAAAACGGGTATATACTCTGTTTAGAATACCTTCCTGTATTGAGTGTTTTAGTGTGGGAACTGATTAATAAGAGTAAATTAAAGCATCATTAAATTACTTATTTCCTGCTCAGTAAGGTGCTTCCAGTGACCTCTTGGCAAGTCTTTTTTTGTAAGAGACCCAATAGATACACAGTCCATTTTAATAATCTCATATTTAAAGTGATCAAAAATCAATCTCAAAATGGTGTTGCCCGTATTTTTTATTTGAAGCCCAATTTCATTTTTAGACACACCTTCTATATAACTAATGGCCTCAACGGAAACTAGCTTTCCTTGATGCTTAAAACCTTCTTGAATACTTTTTAAATGTTCAAAATTCAAAGGCTTATCTAATTCTATATGGAACAAACGCGTCACCCCATGTTTAGAATTCGTAAACTTTGCATGCAGTTGTTCGTCATTTGTAAAAAGAATCAGCCCAAGAGAATTTCTCCCAAGACGTCCTATAGGTCTAATTTTTGCATCTGTCGCATTGGCGACTAAGTCCATGACTGTTCGACCTTTACCATCGCTGGTGGTAGTAGCAAAACCTTTGGGTTTATTTAATAATACATACGTTTTTTTCTCAGGATTGATACGTGCACCATCAAAACGAACCTCATCTTCCAAACGAACCTTATACCCCATTTCGGTAACAACCTTTCCGTTGACCATGACACTCCCAATACTGATATGCATATCTGCTTCACGGCGTGAACACATTCCAGAATTTGAAATGTATTTATTTAAACGGATTTCATCGGAGTTGAAATTCGCCTTTGATTTTGGTTTTGAAAGCGTTGTCTTTTTCTTTGTATAAGATGTTTCAGGCCCCTTCAATTTTGAGGGTCTAGACTTCCCAATGCGTTTATCTGAATTTTTGTTCGCTTTTGCCATGATTAATTTTTTGCAAATGTAACGCATTCATAAGCAATGTGTGTTGTTTTTTTAGTTATAATAACTTTGATAGAATGAGCATTGGATTTAGTAAAATAATGCCAAAAACCCCTAACAAAATAAGCAACTTTAATAAATTATGAATGCGTAAATACTGACGTTGACTCTTTGCTAGAAGTACAAGAAAAGTAACAATACAAAGCAAACTCACACTCCCATAAAAGAAATAATCCATCCTTCCTAAATCATAACTTTTTACTAAGTATCCTGTTACTAAAATATTAACCGTAACCAAAACTACGATCATAATTTTAGCAATTTTTTCTCCATAAACAACGGGGATTGTTTTATATTCTAAGGAAAAATCGCCTTTTAAATTTTCCAAGTCTTTTACCAATTCTCGCATCGATAAAATCAAAAACAAATAAAAGCCAAAAACAAAAATTAATCCACTGAAGTTTTTATAATACAGAAAGATTGCAAAAAAAGGAGTGATGGTCAAAATTGCTGAAACCAAATTCCCAATAATGGGCATTTTTTTTATTTTATGTGAATAAAACCAGATTGCAAAAATATAAATTGAAAAGAATAAAACAGATCGAAATGACACATAACTAGCAATGACAACAACAATAAAATTAATTATAAAATAGAGAATTAACTTTGTATTTTGACTTACGTATTGCTCTAAAGTTGATTTATGAGGTCGGTTGATACTGTCTTTTTCGCTGTCGTAAAAATTATTAATAATATAGCCAGAAGCAATGGCGCCTACCGTTGCTAAAATCAATGCAAAAAGAGAGCGATCCAATAGAGTTTGAGAGAGTGATTGTGAGGGAGGTGCCATAATAAAAATAGCTGTGATGTATTGTGAAATAACTATGAGCGCCAAATTAAAACCTCTTACAACTACAAACATGCTAAATAATTTTAACATCATCTGTTTTTGAGCTGGCGTAAACATAATAAGGGTTTAGAAGTTATAAACGACTTCTAGTTTGTGATCGATAAGTGCTTTTTGAGCGGCCTGAAAATCTTCAGTGAACCCAAGAATATACCCGCCACCGCCAGATCCGCAAAGTTTTAAATAATAGGCATTTGATTCAATACCCGCTTTCCAAATAGAATGAAACTTCTTAGGAATCATGGGTTTAAAATGATTTAAAACGACTTTAGAAAGTTGTTTGGTATTTCTAAAAAGGGAATTAACATCTCCTTTTAAAAAATCTTCAACACAAGCATCAGTGTGTTTGATGAATTGATTTTTAAGCATTGTTCTGAAGCCTTCTTGCTTCATTTTTTCCATAAAAATACTTACCATTGGAGCAGTTTCTCCAATCATACCACTATCTAAAAGAAAGACTGCGCCTTTCCCATTGGAATTTTGAGAGGGAATCCCTGTTGCTTCAATATTATCTTTGGAGTTTATAAGAATCGGAATACTTAAATAGCTGTTTAACGGGTCTAAGCCAGATGATTTTCCATGAAAAAAAGATTCCATTTTCGAAAAAATAGCTTTTAGTTTTAATAACTTTTCGCGTGTAAGATTTTCTAAAACGGTGATTTTGTCTAGTGCATATTTATCATACAAGGCAGCCACCAATGCACCACTACTTCCCACCCCATATCCTTGAGGTATAGAGGAGTCAAAATACATTCCAGCAGTGATGTCTTTTTTAAGCTGAACCAAATCAAACACGACTAATTCAGGATCAATATCAGAAAGATGCTGATGTAATTTACCTAAATTAAGGTTCGAATCTACTGCGGATGGACTTGTATTTTCATCCATTTTCAAAGCACCCTTATAAAAATTATAAGGAATGGAAAGTCCTTTAGAATCTTTGATGATTCCATACTCTCCAAAGAGTAAAATTTTAGAATAAAAAAGTGGCCCTTTCATTGGATTGACTTAGGCTTCAAATATACATTAATTTTTTATTGGTTGTGCACCTTGACCTAACTTGTCTTCAATAAAATGCCCATTTTGACAATGCAATGCCAATTCTGTTTTTATAAATTCTTGAATTTCTTTCGCTTCAGCTTCTGGAAATAACACATGAACATTGGCTCCCGCATCGAGTGTAAAACATATATGAAGTCCTGTTTGTGCTCTAAATGCCCAAATTTTATTTATGATTTCTAAAGTATTCGGTTTCATTAATATGAAATACGAATCACTACTCATCATCATGGCATGTAGTGTGAGTGCTTCACTTTCTACAATGCGAATGAATGTGCTTAAATCTCCCGATTTTAAAACCAAAATTAAGGCGTCTAAATTGGAATGTGCTTGTTCAAAACGTTGTTCGGCAAAAGGATGGTTGTGCATCAAATTATGACCCACAGTACTGCTTACCTGTTTCTCACCTTTATCAACTAAAAGAATTGTATCATGGTAGTTTGTAAAATTTTGATGAACTTCATACGGGTATTTAATTCCAAATAAATCTGAGCTGCCCTCAATATTCGCATGCGTGCCCCAAACCACTAAACTGCCTTTAATACTTCGACAGGCACTTCCAGATCCCAATCGAGCTAAAAAAGAGGCTTTCTTATTAAAAAACTCTTTTGACATATCTGGGTTTAATTGCTGTTCAATTTTCATTAAACACAATGCTAAAGCACTCATTCCTGATGCCGAAGAAGCAATCCCTGAACTGTGTGGAAACGTATTTGACGTTTCTATCACAAAATGATATGTTCGTAAAAAAGGGAGATACATTTCAATCCGATTAAAAAATTGTTCAATTTTCGGTTTAAAATCTTCCTCCAAAACGCCCTCTAAAAACACCTCAAAAGAGAACCCTTCTGAAGTCTTTTTTTCAAACTTAAGAGTGGTTGTTGTTTTACAATTGTCTAGCGTAAAACTAATGGAAGGGTTGGCGGGAATTTGATGTGCTTTTTTACCCCAATACTTCACCAAAGCAATATTACTCGGAGCACTGTAAGCAGTCACACCACGCTCTAAAAGTTGCTTATAAGGTTTTGGAATGAATTCGTTTACAATCATAAAATTGGCATGAATGACAAAGATACTAACTTCCCTTTATTTATTTGTTATTTAGATAAGTGTTGTGACGCAATAAAAGCACTTGTCCAAGCATTTTGAAAATTAAAACCGCCGGTGACTGCATCTATATTTAAGACTTCTCCAGCAAAAAACAGGTTTTTAAACTGTTTGCTTTCATAGGTTTTAAAATTGACACCCTTCAATTCCACACCACCTGCGGTGACAAATTCTTCTTTAAACGTACTTTTTCCATCCACAGTAAATACAGCTTCTGTAAGTTGACTGGCTATTTTTTGCAGTTGTTGTTTATTGACCTCAGCCCAACGAAGATCGTCAGGAATTTCTGAAGCAATTACCAATTGTTCCCACAAACTTCTTGGAAGCTCAAACTGAGACGTTTTTAAAATTGTTTTTTTTGGGAATACAGTTTTAATTTCTAATAAACGTTCCAAACACTCTGAAAATTCTTGTTTGATAAAGTTAACTTTAATCTGAAACTTGTACTCCCTTTTTGCCAATTCCAAAGCACCATAGGCGGATAGCTTTAGAATGGAAGGGGCACTCAACCCCTCGTGGGTTACAAGCAACGGCCCTTCAGATTGTAACGAACTATTCACTACTGAGATGCGGACATCTGCTGCCACTACTCCTGGAATAGATTTAAGACGTGGATCTTTAATATTAAACGTAAACAAAGAAGGAACTGGAGAAATCACTTGGTGGCCAAGCGATTCTAATAGCTTCCAAATTTTTGGATTACTCCCCGTCGCAATTAACAGTTTTGGAGCTCTAAATATTCCTTTTGTAGTATTTAATTCCCAAGTCTCATTTTCGTGTTTAATTTCTTGTACTGAGTGATTTAACAACACTTGGATATGACGTGTTTTAACTTCTTCTAAGAAACAATCGATGATGGTTTGTGATGAATTTGAAACAGGAAACACACGGCCATCGTCTTCAATTTTCAAAGGCACCCCACGGTCTTCAAACCATTGCATAGTATCGCCAGTCATATAGTTGTGAAAAGGACCTCGTAATTCTTTTTCACCTCTAGGGTAATTTAAGACCAATTCATCAGGAATAAATTCGGCATGGGTTACATTGCATCGGCCACCTCCAGAAATTTTGACTTTAGAAAGCACATTAGCACCTCGCTCTAAAATAGCTATTTTGAGATCTGGATTTTGAGTTGCAGTATTGATTGCCGCAAAAAACCCTGCAGCACCTCCGCCTACAATTAAAATATCGTAATTATTCACACTGTAAAAGTACAAAAAAGCCTCTCAAGATGAGAGGCTTTTTGTTGTTTAGTGCGGGCGGGGAGACTCGAACTCCCACACCTCGCGGCACTAGATCCTAAGTCTAGCGTGTCTACCAATTCCACCACGCCCGCTAAACATTCCTTTAAATAGGGACGCAAATATAAACAATAGTTTATAAATACAAATAGTTGATAGAACTATTTCTTTAAAGGTATTTTCGTAAATTTACATTTACAAATTATCAAACCATGAACTTACTACAACCTTATCTCAAATCAAACAAAGATCGCTTTGTTCAAGAGCTTTTTAATCTTCTTAAAATTCCATCTATTAGTGCCGATTCATCCTACGCAAAGGATGTGTATAAAGCCGCCGATTTTGTGGCCGATAGTTTAAAAACTGCTGGGTGTGATACCGTAGAAATTTGTCAAACAAAAGGATTTCCTATCGTCTATGGAGAAAAACTAATAGACCCTAAACTCCCAACGATTTTAGTATATGGTCATTATGATGTGCAACCTGCAGATCCAATTGAATTATGGGACGCTCCTGCTTTTGAACCTATCATTAAAAAAACTGAACTCCACCCTGAAGGTGCCATCTTTGCTAGGGGGGCTTGTGATGATAAAGGACAAATGTATATGCATGTGAAAGCCCTGGAGTTTATGACCTCAACGGATCAATTGCCGTGTAACGTTAAATTTATGATTGAAGGTGAAGAAGAAGTCGGTAGTGAAAATCTAGCTGATTTTGTCAAAAATAACACAACCAAACTAAAAAATGATGTCATCTTAATTTCAGATACAGGCATGATTGCTAAGGACATACCATCCATAACAACAGGACTTCGAGGCTTGAGTTATGTAGAGGTCGAAGTGACAGGGCCAAATAGAGACTTGCACTCTGGTATTTACGGAGGAGCAGTCGCTAATCCAATAAATGTATTGGCTAAAATGATCGCCTCCTTACATGATGAAAACAATCACATTACCATCCCTGGGTTTTATGATAAGGTCGAAGAGTTATCCGAGGAAGAACGAACAGAAATGGCCAAAGCACCGTTTTCGTTAGAAGACTATAAAGATTCTTTAAAAATAAATGCGGTTCATGGCGAAAAAGGCTACTCAACCAACGAACGCAATTCCATTCGTCCAACACTCGATGTAAATGGTATTTGGGGTGGCTATACGGGTGAAGGTGCCAAAACTGTTATTGCTAGCAAAGCGTATGCGAAAATCTCAATGCGTTTAGTCCCTAATCAGGATTATGAAGAAATAACATTGCTTTTTAAAACACATTTTGAAAATATTGCCCCAAAAGGAGTGACTGTAAAAGTGACACCTCATCATGGAGGTCAAGGCTATGTAACTCCGATAGACACTATTGGATACAAAGCTGCTGCGATGGCTTATAAAGATACGTTTGGAACCGCTCCCATTCCACAACGCGGAGGAGGAAGTATTCCAATTGTGGCCTTATTTGAAAAAGAATTAAAAAGTAAAACCATTTTAATGGGCTTTGGATTGGACAGTGACGCTATCCACTCGCCTAATGAACATTTTGGACTTTTTAATTACTTTAAAGGGATTGAAACCATTCCACTGTTTTATAAATATTTTACAGCACTTCAATCTTAAATTTTAGATCAATTACAAGCTATTTACCAATCACTATTTGTTGTGAAAATACCTTTTTGTTTTGAGTTATACGGACAAAATACCTTCCTTTAGAGAGTTGACTCATATTTAATTTTGAACGTTTTTCGGTTAACACTTTTTGAAGCACCTTCTTACCTTCTATTGAAAATAACTCAAACAACAAATCGTCATTTAAAGAATATTCAATTGTTAGTATTGATGAAGTTGGGTTGGGGTATGTATGAATGGTATTTAAAATTTCCATATCGCCTGAAAAACTTGTAAACCGTCACTGTATTGTGTACTTTTGTTAAGACCCTTTTAAATCTTTTTATAATTAACTTAACCTCACTATGAAATCAAAATACATCTTAGAACTCACAGTTTTTATCTGTGGTGCCGTCGTCATGATATTCGAGCTTGTTGGCTCCAGAGTTATCGGACCTTTTCTGGGTACTTCACTATTTGTTTGGACCAGTCTTATAGGCATCATTCTTGCAAGTTTGAGTCTTGGATATTATTTGGGTGGAAAACTGGCAGATAAAAATGCTACTATTTCTAATATATCTAGAACCATTTTCTTCGCTGGAATTTGCATTGCAATTACTATTGGAATAAAAGATATTTTACTGATCTATCTTCAAAAAAATATTGGAGAAATTCGAGTGGCTTCTGTCATTGCTTCTATCGTATTATTTATGCCCGCTAGTGTATTTCTTGGCATGGTATCGCCCTATGCCGCAAAATTAAAACTCCATAACTTAGACAATACTGGACGAACTGTTGGCAACCTTTATGCACTCTCTACTGGAGGGAGTATCTTTGGAACACTTTTGGCTGGTTTTTATCTAATTCCGTTCTTTGGAACAAATAAACTCTTAACTTTATTAGCGGTAATTTTAGTGGTTCTTTCGATAGTATTGTCCTTAGAAACTTATAGAAGATCAAAAATTACTATTTTACTTTTGCTGCTAATGGGATTAGTTGCTTTTACTTATATCAATACAATTCTAGAAGAGAATGGGTTTATGGATGTAGACACCTCTTATAATAGAATTTTTATTACCGATTCTAAACAAGCAGAAAATCTAACCATCCGTAGAATGGGCATCAATAACGAAGCACATTCAGCCATGTATTTAGAATCAGACGCCTTGGTTTCTGAATACGCCAAAAGTTATCACCTAATACGACATTTTTATCCCAATTTCGAAAGCTGTTTGATGTTAGGTGGTGCTGGATATTCATTTCCAAAAAGCTATCTTAAAACTTATCCAAATGCAACTATTGATGTGGTAGAGATCGATCCGAAAGTCACACAACTAGCCAAAGACCATTTTAGACTGAAAGAAGATCCAAGATTAACTATAGTTCACAAAGATGGACGTACCTTTTTAAACCATACAAAAAAGAACTATGATATAATTCTTGGAGATGCTTTTAATTGTTCATATTCCATTCCTTATCAATTAACACCCCAAGAATCTGCAAAAAAAATGTACGATATTTTAAATAAAAATGGTATCGTTATTTTAAACATTATTTCTTCGGTTGAAGGAGATACAGGGAAATTTTTCAGAGCAGAATATGCGACCTTTAAATCGATTTTCCCTCAACTATTTGTATATCCATTGCACGATTCAAAAAACGGAAATTCCATTCAAAACATATTTTTAATTGCTTCCAAATCTGAGCATAACGTTTATCCACTATCGAGTGATGAGGCTTTTCTTCACAGCCGCCTTCAAAATTTTGGAATCAAAAAATCGATAATGACATGCCGATACTTACGGATAATTTTGCACCTGTTGATTATTACATTGGAGCTGTTCAAAGTCGTATAGCAAAATCCCAAAAGAAACGTGGACTTTGGAAAAAAATAGAGCGGTTTTTTAATAAATTATAAATCCATATAATAAACAAGAAAACTACACTTTAGATTGATTTAAGTTGAGCACTTAATTTTTTTGGCATATTTTGAACTGCCATGGTATAGCTATGGTCAATGAGTTCAAAAAGAAATTGAGGAGAAAACCCACAGTTATTTAAATAAATAGTATTCCAATGCCTTTTATTGGCGTGAAATCCAGGGTGAATGGAATCATAATCGCTTCGGAGTTTCTCGGCATAATCCGGATCACATTTCAAGGTAATAGAGGGACTTCCTTGCTCCCATGCCTCCAGCGGACAAAGCGCAAATATTTTTCCTAAAACCTTATACACCAAGGTGCTTTGATCAAAAGGAAATTCTTCGGTGGTTTGTTCATTATTTAAACAAAAAGATTGAATGGCATCAATTGGAATCATCAAGGTTTTGAGGTTTCTTTGTCGAATAATTTATACAAGATTGGCTTGCTAGGGGAAGCATCGTTTTCAAAAGGTGCAATTAAAATGTTTAAAATATACTTTCCATCGAGCACTGAATTAGGAACATAAACAAGTTCTGTAATCGTTGCATCCATACGCATTTCACCTCCTACATTCCAAAAAGCTTTGTGTGCTAAAAGTTGTCCATCATCCTTTTCTTTATCGACACTTGGTGTATCGACTAACAAGTGCTTCACCCCTTTTTCACGAAGGTAAATGGCAGCCGCTTCCGTAAGGTAGGGCGGATTTGTATGGGCGTATTGTCGGTTCAATTTATCGGTTGTATTGGGAAGCGTTCTAATCACAACAGCTTCTCTTTTTTTATTACCTATCGCATAACGCAGTTGTTTTTCGGAGATAATAAAATCCCCATTTAAAGCTTCTGGAACTACAGTGATGACTTCCGCCACAAACAAAAACTGTGTCAAACACTTGTTAATGGAATAGACTTCTTTAGTAACGTGTCCTACACATTCTGTATGTGTTCCATGTGCATGAGGGTTAAATTCGATTGTATTAAAATTAACAGCAGCGCCTTCTTTGACACTTCCAGTCCATCCTTTTACTTTGGCGGGAGCGATTTTTGGTGGAGGCAAATACCATGCATTTACATTCTCTTCTGAAGCACGTAATGGAATTGAAATATCCAAAGGTTGATCGATATAAATCGTATAAGTTCGACTGTTGGCTTGAATAATTGCTTTCATAGTTGTGTGTGTTTTGAACGTGCTCTGTTCGTATGTAAATTTAATGAATTTGATCAAACTAAAAACAAATCGGAAGCAATACCATCCGATAGAAATTTGCCTGTATTTGTGATTTTTAAATGATTTTCATCCAAAAAAAGCAATTCAGAATCTCTAAATTTTTCTGAGGTCTCAAGCAATTTATTTTTAATTACGACTCCAAAATCCGTTTCAATTTTTTCGAGTGAAATACCCCAGATAGTTCGTAAACCGGTCATGATATATTCATTGAATCTATTTTCTAGAGATAATATTTCGGACTCAAATGGCCGTATATTGGCTTCTAATGATTTGATATACTTCGTATTGTTTGATATGTTCCAACTTCTACTTTTACCGTCAAATGAATGTGCCGAAGGTCCCACACCCATATAGGGTTTCCCCAACCAATAACTTGTGTTGTGTCTTGAGAAATATTCGGGATGCCCAAAACTACAGGTTTCATAATGGGTCAAGCCATGTTTGGATGTTTCCTCTAATAATACCTCAAAATGTTTCGCTGATACTTCATCATCCATTGGCGGGTGACTTCCTTTACTTATAAAATGCTCTAAAGCTGTTTTTGGCTCGACTGTGAGCGCATAACAAGAGAGGTGTTTGATTCCGAGTCCAAAGGCGGTTTGCAAATTGTTGCGCCACTGTTCTTCGGACATCGTTGGCATTCCAAACATTAAATCGATGGTAATATTATCGAAATAGGATGTGGCAATTTCCAAACATTTTTTTGCCTCATTGGCGTTGTGAGCTCTGTTCATGGCCGTCAAATCAGGTTCATGAAAAGATTGAATCCCAATGCTTAATCGGTTGATTTTGGTGTTTGAAAGTGCTTTTAAATTTTCCAAATCCAAATCATCTGGATTGGCTTCAAGTGTGATTTCAGGGGTGTCGGACACCTTATAGTATTTATATACGGTTTTGAGAATCGTGTTTAACTCCGAAACTTCGATTACAGTAGGCGTGCCCCCTCCAAAGTAAATCGTTTGAATTTCTTCATTCCTGTATTCCAATTTTCTAAGAATTAGTTCTTTACAAACCGCTTTGATAAATGCCGATTTAGAATTTTGGTTTGTCGAAAAGTGAAAGTTACAGTAGTGACAGGCTTTTTTACAAAATGGAATATGGATATAAATACCTGACACTAAAATGGGGTTTTTGATTAATATTTAAACACTTTTGCATTGATAATGTGCTGTAAGTGATGGTTGCAATGCCATGCATAAATGGCCAAACTCTCTTGCAGAGAAATACATTCATTTCCTTCGGGATGGATATAAGTTCTTTGAAATTGTAAGGTCTCTAATTGCTCTAATAAAAACACCCAACGTTGATGAATTCCAGCCAAGAGTTTCGTTGAGCTTTGAATCCCATAATCTACAGTGTCATTCAGCGTTGCCCACTGTGCTTCCTCATAAGGTTTAATGACAGGATTGTCTTCCGTGAGTGCCAATTTAAAACGAGTGATACTATTCATATGACTATCAATACAATGGCCAACCACTTGTTGAATTGTCCAACCCTCGGGTCGATATTTATAACGAAGTTCCTTATCTGTAAGAGGGGTGACTTCTTTTGTCACAAGCGAAGGAAACTGTCTAATAGACTGTATCCAACTTTCAATATGGCTAGGTTCAATTTTGGGAGGGATTTTAAGTTTCCCAATTGGATATTTGAGGGTTTCTATGTCCATAACTTATAGTTTTATTTTTTTATTCTGCTTTCGTTTTGCTTTACAAAGGCACTCCAGCCTGTATAACTTTTACCGCCAGTGACTTTTCCTTGGTTATAAAAATGACAAACTGCTGCCGCCAACCCATCTGTTGAATCAAGATTTTTAGGCAATTCTTTTAATTCTAAAAGACTTTGCAACATTTTAGCGACTTGTTCTTTACTCGCATTTCCATTTCCTGTGATGGCCATTTTAATTTTTTTTGGAGAATACTCTGTAATTGGAATTTCTCTGGAAAGTCCAGCAGCCATCGCAACCCCTTGAGCCCTTCCGAGTTTTAACATACTTTGCACATTTTTACCAAAAAAAGGGGCTTCAATCGCAATTTCGTCAGGATGAAAAGTGTCTATCAGCTCAATGGTACGCTCAAAAATAAGTTTGAGTTTTAAGTAATGGTCGTCATATTTTTTTAGTAACAATTCATTCAATTGTAAAAACTCCATAGTTTTTCCCTTGACTTTTATCAATCCAAAGCCCATGATAGTGGTTCCGGGATCAATCCCTAATATAATTTTTTCTTCAGCCATTAATCTACCCTTAGAATTATTGGCAATTGAAATGCCGTTTGCACTTGCTGACTTCTTTTAATCGCAGGATATAATTTAGGAAGCCCTTCTAAACTACGTTTCAAAATAGAGTCCAACGATGGGATTTGTTCTCTAGTCAATTCTTGTGTTTGTATTTTAGAAATTTGAAGTTCTCCATTTTTGGAAACCAATAAATCGATGCGAATTGTATCCTTCACTGTTTGTGAGATGATAATGTTTTGTGTTTCAAAATATTCAGAAATATGTGTTGTAATAGTTTGTTCAAAACAATTTTTACTGTTCTGAAAGTCAATAGAGTTTTCACAATTTTCAAAATTGGGATAGCGATCGACTTCATTCCAATTAAACGTTTTTAACTCTTCCATTAAAATCGTATCAGAATCGAGTTTCTTTTTTTCATAATAATTACATGAATAAAAAAAACAGAAAAGTAAGACAAAAGCTAAATATCTCATTGGTTCATTGTGAACCCTAAAATTACAATTTTTATTTTTAAATAGGTGAAAACTAAATTAGATTAGACTTTTGGACCTCCAGCCATAATTTCTTCATTGGCATAGCTTTCAAACTTCTTGAAATTTGTTTTAAATGAGGCTGCTAATTTATGAGCTGTTTTATAAAAGCCTTCATCATTTTTCCATGATTTTCGAGGGCTTAAAAATTCGGTTGGTACATTTGGACACAATCTTGGTTGAAGCACCCCAAAAACAGAGTGAATGTGGTAATTATCTTTATTTGCATCCTCTAAGGATCCATCCATCGCTGCATTGATCATTGCGCGTGTGTACTCCAATTTCATACGCGTTCCAATTCCGTAGGGTCCGCCAGTCCAACCTGTATTAACCAACCATACATTGACGCCAGTTGCCTTCATCTTAGCACTCAGCATTTCGGCGTATTTTGTGGGGTTTAAGGGCATAAATGGTGCGCCAAAACAGGCTGAAAAACTAGGAACAGGCTCTGTAATCCCTGCCTCTGTACCAGCAACTTTAGCGGTATATCCAGAAATAAAATGATAGGCGGCCTGACCAGGCGTTAGTTTTGAGATGGGAGGTAACACACCAAAAGCATCTGCAGTGAGGAAAAAGATATTTTTAGGATTCTTTCCAATTGAGTTGGGTTGAATATTATCTATAAAGTGGATTGGATAACTCACTCGCGTATTTTGTGTGATCGTTGTATCTGAATAATCAACTACTCCTTTAGAATCCATGATTACATTTTCTAAAATCGCCCCCTTTTTTATGGCATCATAAATTTCAGGCTCTTTATCTCTCGATAAATTTATGACCTTCGCATAACAGCCTCCTTCAAAGTTAAAGATAGTGTTTTCACTGGTCCAACCATGTTCATCGTCTCCAATCAAATGGCGGTGATGGTCGGTAGAAAGTGTTGTTTTGCCTGTTCCTGAAAGCCCAAAAAAGATAGATGTATCGCCATCATTTCCAATATTGGCACTGCAATGCATTGGTAGCGTGTTTTTAAATACTGGAAGTATAAAGTTTAGAGCTGAAAAAATACCTTTTTTGATTTCGCCTGTGTATCCAGTTCCACCAATAAGAGCTATTTTTTTTGTGAAGTTTAAAATTGCAAAATTATGCTGACGGGTGCCGTCCTTGATTGGATCGGCCATAAAACCAGGTGCATTGACTACAGACCACTCTGGTTCAAAGCTGATTAGTGCAGAATCCTTAGGTCTTAAAAACATATTGTACGCAAAGTAATTACTCCAAGGATATTCATTAATCACACGAATTTTGGTACGATAAGCAGGGTCAGAACAAGCATAACAATCTCGTACAAAAAGTTCTTTCTCAGAAAGGTAGGAAGTCACCTTATCATAGAGCGCGTCAAAGTCATTTGACGAAAATGGGATGTTTATATCCCCCCACCAAATGCGATCTTTGGTAATGGCATCTTTGACAATAAATCGGTCTTTTGGGGAACGACCCGTAAACTCGCCTGTTTTAATTACCAAGGCACCTGAACTTGATTCAAGTCCTTGTTTTTTGGCAATTGTGAGTTGATGAAGCTCATTTGGGGACAGTTGATAATGTACTTTTTGAGAGAATATACCGAATGGGCGTAACGAAATCGTTTTCGTAGTAGGTTTAGTTTGTGGCATAATTATCAAGTTAGTTTAATTCTACAAAAGTATTGAATAATATTAAATGTGTCCTGATTTACTGTTTTTTCTTAAAAAAATATGTAAATAACAAAAGCCATGCGGCTATCAAAATCAACCCTCCAACAGGTGTAATAAATCCAATAACATTAAAATTAAATGAGGTCAAATCATTGGTCGATAATAAATATATAGAACCAGAAAATAATAAAACACCGATGAGTATAAGTTTAAATAAAATCGATTTTTGACTGGGTTTAATGTGTGTAGAGAGCCCTATAAAGAATAACAAAAAAGAATGATACATTTGATAACGGATGCCAGTACGAAAGCTCTCAAATGCAGAAACACTAAGCAACGGCTTTAAGCCGTGTGCCGCAAAGGCTCCTAAAACAACACCAAGTGCTCCTGTCACACATGCTAAGAGAAATATTTTCCGATCCATTTCTATTTCAATGTATTAAATTTTCTAAATTAGTAGTCAAACTAAACACAAATGTAAGAATCTCAAAGCACTATGCGAAACATATTAATTATAGGAGCAGGGAAATCTGCATCATACCTTATAAAATATTTTCTAGATAAATCTGTTACAGAGCACTTAAAAATATCCATTGGAGATTTAGAGACTTCAAATGCAAAAAAGTGGATTGGAAGCCATCCAAATGCAAACGCCCTAAAACTTGATATTTTTGACAAATCTGCACGCGAACAGGCCGTTCAGAATGCAGACATCGTCGTATCAATGCTTCCAACTCGATTTCATATTGAAGTTGCCAAAGATTGCTTGAAATTTGGAAAAAATTTGGTTACTGCTTCTTATGTAAGTGAAGAAATGAAAGCACTGGATTCTGAAGCAAAAGCAAAAAATTTGATCTTTCTAAATGAAATTGGATTGGATCCTGGAGTAGATCATATGAGTGCCATGCAAGTCATTGATCGTATTAGGGCAGCGGGTGGAAAACTATTACTTTTTGAATCGTTTACCGGGGGATTGATGGCACCCGAAAGCGACACAAACCTTTGGAATTATAAATTTACTTGGAATCCTCGTAATGTGGTATTGGCCGGACAAGGTGGAGCTGCTAAGTTCCTTCAAGAAAATAAATTTAAATACATCCCTTACCACCGCATATTTAGACGTACAGAGTTTTTAGAAGTTGATGGCTATGGTCGTTTTGAAGCGTATGCGAACAGAGATTCACTTAAATATCAAAAGGTCTATGGATTGGAAAACGTCCGAACGCTGTACCGAGGAACAATTCGACGGGTTGGGTTCAGCAGAGCATGGCAAATTTTTGTATTGCTTGGAATGACCGACGATAGCTATACAATTACAGACAGTGAAAACATGAGCTATCGCAGTTTTATAAATTCGTTTTTACCCTACAGTCCAACAGATTCAGTGGAATTAAAATTAAGATACCAATTAAAGATTGATCAAGATGATATCGTATGGGAGAAACTGGAAGAACTCGATATATTTAGCGATGATAAAAAGGTGGAATTGAAAAATGCCACGCCCGCACAAATCCTTCAAAAAATATTGTTAGACAGTTGGACTTTAAGTCCAGAGGATAAAGATATGATTGTGATGTATCATAAGTTTGGGTATGAATTGAATGGCAAAAAACATCAAATTGATGCCACAATGGTGTGTATTGGTGAAGATCAAACCTATACTGCAATGTCAAAAACGGTAGGATTACCTGTAGCAATTGCGACTTTGGCTATACTAAACAACAAAATACAAAGCTATGGCGTTCAAATTCCAACTAAAAAAGAATTATACTCACCTGTATTAAATGAATTAATAGATTTTGGTATCATATTTAACGAAAAAAAAACTAAATACTTAGGATATAATGCCTTAAATGAATAATTTAATTATAAATTAAAATAATTTGAATACTTTTGCTTTGTAAATTAGAATATTGTGTTAAAAATGAATAAAACTTTGGAAATTGACGGTATTGACAAGACAATTCTTAGGGCTCTTATGAAAGATGCAAGAACCCCAGTACTAGAAATTGCTCGTACTGTCGGAATTTCTGGGGCTGCTATTCATCAACGGCTTCGGAAATTAGAAAGCTCTGGACTTATTGCGGGTTCTAAGTTTGTCATAAATCCAAAGATTTTGGGATATACAACCATGGCATTTGTAGGCGTGTATTTGGATAAAGCAAAAAATAATTCAGATGCTGTCAAACAGCTCAAAAGAATTCCTGAAGTCTTAGAATGTCATTACACCACTGGAAACTGGAGTGTCTTAATCAAAATACTTTGTAAAGACAACGAACACTTGATGTCTGTTTTAAATAAACAGATTCAACCGATTTCAGGAGTTTCAAGAACTGAAACATTTATTTCTTTGGATCAACAAATTGATCGCCAAATTAAAATCTAATTAATCTCTCCCAAAAATTTGAAGTCCCCAATACACTAAGGTGGCTAAGGATCCGAGTGCAGCTACCAAATACGTTCGAGCCGCCCACTTGAGTGCATCTTCGGCGCCTTTAAATTCTTCTTGAGATACCATATGCTTGTTTTTTAACCATGCTAATGCACGGTTACTCGCATCGTACTCTACAGGCAAAGTGATAAAACTAAAGGAAGTAGCAACCGCCATCAATACAAATCCCAAAACAACCACCCAATAACCCAAGCCAACACCAGCTCCAACTCCTAAAATTAAGCCACTAATAATTAACCACATGGATAATTTTGAAGAAATATTCACCGCTGGCACAAGAGTTGAGCGTAACTGCAACCAACTGTAAGCTTGAGCATGTTGCACCGCATGTCCACATTCGTGGGCAGCAACTGCAGCAGCAGCGGCATTTCGCTGGTTGTAAACCGCTTCACTTAGGTTTACTGTTTTATCTTTTGGATTGTAATGGTCTGTAAGACGACCCGCTGTTGATACGACTTTTACATCTCTGATACCATGATCTGATAGCATTTTTTCAGCAATTTCAGCTCCACTCATTCCATTTCGCAAATGAATTTTTGAGTAGGTTGCAAATTTACGTTTTAAGGTTGAGCTCACAAGCCAGCTCACTAAAGCGATGGTTCCTAGAATAAGATAATATGTTCCCATAAGAATTGTTTTAAGATTTATTTTTATATGTTATCAAAAATAACACCAATTTTTAAAACTGAAAAAATGACAGTACATTTTAACGTTTTCTGTATTTTAAGATAAATATTAATAAAGTAAGCGACGACACCATAGTAATTGTATTTGCCAAGATCATGGACAGACTTTCTTTTAAAATTCCATAGACCAACCAAAATACAATTCCCACAAAAAACAAAGAAAAGGTAGGCAATGAAAACCCTGACACATCTTTTGTTTTCCAAGTTTTATATACTTGAGGTAAAAACGCATAGGTTGTTAAGCAAGCCGCAATAAGTCCTAAGACTTCGATAGAATCTATATTATCCAACAATGTTTACAATTTTACCTGGTACAACAATCACTTTTTTCGGAACACGTCCATCCAGTTGTGCAACCGTTTTTTCATCTCCCATCACGGCTGCTTCGATTTCTTCTTTACTTAAATCCAATGATAATTCAATCGTAAATCGCATTTTACCATTGAAAGATATTGGATAGGCTTTGGTACTTTCGATCAGGTAACTGGCATCAAATTCTGGAAACTCAGCTGTTGTAATTGAATCTTTATGACCTAGCTGTTCCCATAATTCTTCTGCAATATGGGGTGCGTACGGGGAAATCAATACCAATATTGGTTCCAAAATTGTTTTAGAAACACAAGCTTGAGCAGTCAATTCATTCACAGCAATCATAAAGGTGGATACAGAGGTGTTAAACGAAAAATTTTCGATGTCATCTGTAACTTTTTTGATGGTTTTATGAAGCGTTTTTAATTGGTCTTTTGAAGGCTCAACATCTGTAACCTTAAGCCCGTCTTGTCCAATATATAACTTCCATAGTTTTTTAAGAAAATTATGAACCCCTGTAATTCCCGAGGTATTCCACGGTTTGTATTGTTCTAAAGGCCCTAAGAACATTTCGTATAAACGCAATGAATCGGCACCATACTGTTCGCAAATTGCATCTGGGTTTACGACGTTGTATTTGGATTTGGACATTTTTTCGACCTCTCTTTTCACTTTAAATAGACCCTCGTTGTCGGTAATAAATTCTGCATTTTTAAACTCTTCTCTGCAAGATTTAAAGGCTTCAACATCCAACTCATCAGAAGCATTTACAAAAGAAACATCCGCATGAATCCACTGAATAGACTCCGTGGTAATTGTATCCGCAGACATAAAAGTTTGGGTTCCTTCAACTCGACCTAGAAACGCACTCGTTCCCAAAATCATTCCTTGATTGATCAGTTTTTTTGCAAACTCATCTACAGGGACAAGCCCTAAATCAAATAAGAATTTTTGCCAGAAACGTGCATAGAGCAAATGCCCTGTGGCATGCTCGCTTCCACCAATATACAAATCCACTTCTTTCCAATAATTCAAGGCTTCGGAACTAACAAATTCATTTTGGTTATGTGCATCCATGTATCTGTTAAAATACCATGAACTCCCCGCCCATCCAGGCATTGTATTGAGCTCTAAAGGAAATATGGTTTGATGGTCTATTTTATGGTTTTCAACAACCGTATTTTGAGTGGTATCCCATGCCCAGACCTCAGCACGACCCAATGGTGGCTCGCCTTCTTCGGTTGGTAAATATTTTTCAACTTTCGGTAAACTAATTGGCAAGTGTTCTGCCGCAATCATTTGTGGCAATCCATTCACATAATATACTGGGAACGGTTCGCCCCAATACCGCTGCCTCGAAAACACCGCGTCCCGGAGTCGATAATTTGTTTTTCCTAATCCATATCCCTTTTCTTCCAGAATTTCAATGGCTTTTTTTGACGCTTCTTTATATTCAAGACCATTTAAAAAATCGCTATTAGCGATGATGGTATTGGTTTTATCTGTATGGGCTTCTTCACTAATATCGATGCCTTCAAAAATATTTGGAATTTCAATGTTGAAGTGTTTTGCAAAATCATAATCACGTTGATCTCCACAGGGTACTGACATTACGGCACCAGTTCCATACCCGGCCAATACATAATCACCCACCCAAACAGGAACGGGTTTTTTTGTTAAGGGATGTTCAGCATAAGCGCCTGTAAACACGCCTGAAATGGTTTTTACATCCGCCATTCGGTCGCGCTCACTTCGTTTTGCAGTTGCCAAAACATAGGCCTCTACTGCTGGTTTTTGAGCTGATGTGGTAATCTGGCTTACCAATTCATGTTCGGGTGCAAGGGTCATAAAAGACACCCCAAAAATTGTATCTGGTCTGGTGGTAAATACTTCGATCGTAGAGGCATGGTTTTTTAGTTTGAATACCACAGAAGCCCCCACTGATTTTCCAATCCAATTGCGTTGGCTTTCTTTGAGGGCATCGGTCCAATCTATCGTGTCAAGCCCTTGTAAAAGACGTTCGGCATAGGCAGATATCCGCATGCTCCATTGCGTCATTTTCTTACGAATTACTGGATATCCTCCACGTTCGGAAACGCCGTTGACAATTTCGTCATTCGCTAAAACAGTTCCCAATTCGGGACACCAATTGACTTCCGTTTCTGCTAGGTATGTCAGTCTGTATTGTAACAAAATTTGTTGTTGGCGCTCCGAATCCATGGCATTCCATTCCTCAGCCGTAAACACTTCGACGGCTTCATCACAAATCGCATCTACCTTTGCGTTTCCTTGATTGGAAAATAATTTTATAAGCTCATTAATAGATTCTGCCTTGTTAGAAGCGTTATTATACCAAGAATTAAATAGTTGGATAAAAATCCATTGGGTCCATTTGTAATACTCTGGCGAGGAGGTGCGCACTTCTCTAGACCAATCAAATGAAAACCCCATTTGATCGAGTTGGCGGCGGTAAGTTTTTATGTTTGCTTCGGTCGTAACGGCTGGGTGCTGTCCGGTTTGGATGGCATACTGTTCTGCAGGCAATCCAAAACTATCATAGCCTTGAGGGTGTAATACATTAAACCCTTTATGGCGCTTGTAGCGTGCATAAATATCAGAAGCAATATAGCCAAGAGGATGTCCAACATGAAGCCCTGCTCCACTAGGATAGGGAAACATGTCTAAAACATAATATTTGGGTTTGTTAGATTTATTATCAGCTTTAAACGTTTGTTGTTCTGCCCACCTTTTTTGCCATTTGGCTTCAATTTCATTGAAATTGTACATCATATTACTATCATTAACAGGTACAAATTTACGCTTTATTTGGCAAGTAAAAAACTCTGTATGACGAAACAATATGGCCTGGAAATGTTAATTTGTTTTCAGAGAATTACTAGCCATTTAAGTAAGTTTTTTTATACTTTTACGTTTGTAAGACATTTACTATGAGTTCATCGTTTGAAAAACATCAAAAACGCCGTTTAATTTCGTCCTATTTTTCGGTCGTTCTTAGTATCGCTTTGGTTCTTTTTTTGTTAGGGATTTTAGGCTTATTGGTTCTCAATGCCAAATCAATTTCTGATAATTTTAAAGAACAAGTCGTTCTTACCATCTATTTAGAAGACACTTCTAAAGAAGTTGAAATAAAACAACTCGAAAAAAGCTTGGCATTAACGGACTATGTCAAACAGACAAAATTTATTTCTAAAGAGTCTGCTGCCGATTTTATGAAGTTAGAATATGGAGAGGATTTCTTAGACGATATTGGCTATAATCCTTTAAAAAATTCGATTGAAGTGAATCTCAAAGCGGACTATGTGACTGCACGTCGTTTGGATAGCATCACAGAAAGTACGATGAAAAAGAACTTTGTGGAGGACATTAAATATGATAAGGATCTTGTATCTTTAATGAACAGCAATGTAAAACGTCTCAGTTTATGGATTTTAATTATCAGTGGAATTTTTACGGGAATCGCGGTTCTTTTAATAAATAGTTCCATCCGTCTGGCAGTGAACTCCAAACGCTTTTCAATCAAAACCATGCAGATGGTAGGAGCGACCAAAAAATTTATTCGAAAACCTTTTATTTGGCGCAGTATTCGACTTGGAATAATCGGTTCGCTTTTAGCTCTTATTGGCATGGGGGTGGTTGTGTATTATGTCGATAAATCATTTCCTGAGTTTAATTTGATTCAAAATCAATTGTCTATCGGGGCGTTGTTTGGCTGTATTTTTCTTGTAGGAGTTTTAATTACTTGGTGGAGTACTTTTTTCGCAACTCAACGTTTTTTAAACCTAAAAACTGATCAACTTTATTATTAATAAACCCAACTACCCGAAGCACTTTGAAATACAATTTTAGATTCATTGAACCTTTTTACATTCACACAATTTAATTAATTATGGGAGAACAGAAACGAAAAGAAAACGCAAAGAAAAATTTTATTTTTGGAAAGAAAAATTACAGATGGATGTTTGTGGGCCTTTTGCTTATTGCTTTAGGATTTATCCTGATGGCAGGCGGCGGTTCCGACGACCCTAATGTCTTTAACCCTGAAATATTTAATGCTCAAAGAATTCGTGTCGCTCCAACCCTTATTTTAGTTGGTTTTGGAATTCAGGTTTATGCTATTCTTAAAAATTTCAAAAAATAGATGACTCTTTTTGAAAGTATTTTATTAGGAATTATACAAGGACTTACAGAGTTTTTGCCCGTATCTTCTAGTGGGCATTTGGAAATTGGTAAAGCCCTGTTGGGAGATGAATCAATCCCCGAAAATAGTTTGATTTTCACGGTAGTACTTCACTTCGCAACAGCCTTAAGCACCTTAATTATATTCAGAAAAGATATTGTTACACTTTTTGCTGCTTTATTTAAGTTTGAATGGAATGAGGAAACCCAGTTTATTGTCAAAATAATGATTTCTATGCTGCCTGCTGGATTTGTAGGAATCCTATTTGAAGCGGAATTAGAGGCTCTTTTTGGAAATAATATCTTACTCGTTGGGTTTATGCTCATTGTAACCGCTTTGTTATTATTTTTGGCAGACCGCGCGAAAGCAACAAATAAAAAAGTGGGGTTTTGGGATGCTTTTATCATTGGAATCTCACAAGCAATTGCCATGCTCCCAGGGATTTCCCGCTCGGGTGCTACTATTTCAACCTCTGTATTGTTGGGAAATGACAAATCAAAAGCGGCACGCTTCTCTTTTTTAATGGTAATTCCTCTCATCTTCGGAAAGATCGCTAAAGATGTTATTAGTGGAGACTTGAGTTATGATGCTGAAAATTTTAACAGCTTAGTTGCAGGGTTTTTAGCGGCCTTTGTTGCTGGGCTTTTTGCCTGTACCCTTATGATTCGTTTGGTAAAAAATAGTCGATTAAAATACTTTGCTTATTACTGTTGTGTCGTTGGAATTTTGGCAATCATCACAACTTTTTAATTCAAATGAAAGCAGCTCAAGATTATTTAGATGGTCAGCTTGTATTGATTGACAAACCTTTAGAATGGACGTCTTTTCAAGTGGTTAATAAATTGCGTTGGCACATTCGTCAAGCTTTCAATTTAAAAAAAATTAAAGTAGGTCATGCAGGAACTTTAGACCCCTTAGCAACGGGACTTTTAATAATTTGTACTGGAAAGATGACAAAGCAAATCGACACGTTTCAAGGGCAGATAAAAACCTATACTGGTACATTTGTTTTGGGCAGCACAACGCCTTCTTATGATCTTGAAACAGCCATCGATCAGGAGTTTCCAACGGGTCATATTACTCCAGCATTAATTCATAAAACTACCGATCAATTTATTGGTGAAATTGATCAGTTTCCACCCGTATTTTCTGCGTTAAAAAAAGAAGGCAAACGTTTATATGAGTTTGCCCGTGCTGGAGAATCTGTAA
>ERZ887849.567-NODE-567-length-39162-cov-37.066945_pt1 | contig 39162 bp, 29 predicted proteins | sample MGYA00521267_ERZ887849 | MGnify/ENA primary metagenome ERZ887849 (study PRJEB32303, sample SAMEA104408601) | aquatic metagenome | biome: Brackish water; feature: Pelagic; material: water | place: Baltic Sea | collected 2014-06-06T16:11:00 | depth 2,863 m ... | reverse complement strand
ATGATGTTAGTGTTGCCGTTTGTGAACCTGCTGCTGTAAACGTTAAACCATTCCACGAGTATGGGAGTAAATCATCACAGATGGTAATAGCTGTTGTGCTCGTTACCTCTGGATTCACAGTTAAGTTTAAAGTTGCTAGTGAATCACAACCAGCTGATGATGTTAGTGTGGCCGTTTGTGAACCTGATGCTGTAAACGTTAAACCATTCCATGAGTATGGGAGTAAATCATCACAGATCGTAATAGATTCTGAGCTTGGCGCAGCACTATTTATCGTTAAATCTAAAGTGACTAAGCTATCACACCCTTGTGAGGTTGTATATAGGTACGTTGCAGTGTTATTACTTGCTGTGTACGTTACCCCATCTATCCAAGTATATGAATCACAAGAACTTTGTACATCAGTACTTGAATATGCTTGAATGACATCTACAGTCATGGACACATCTATTGCACATTGTCCTGGGTCTGGTGTAAAAGTATAAGTTGTTGTCGATGAATTATCTGGAGCTGGTGACCATGTACCAATAATTGAATTTGTACTAGCTACGGGTAAATTTAAAGCATCCCCAGAACAAATGGCCGGAATTTGGGTAAATGTTGGAGTTATGGCATTTCCCACAATGAGTTGTATCGATTCTTGATTTGAAGTCATACATATTGGACTAGATACAACAGCAATGACTGTGGCAATGCCAGAAGTAATTGAAGGTGTAAAAGTGGTAGTGGTTCCAGTATTACTGGAAAAGGTGCCATTTGGAGATGTCCAAACAACCATAGGGAATAGTCCTCCAAGAGTCGCTGTTAAATCAATTGTACCACCCGCACAAACAACCCCTCCACCAGAAATTATAACTGATGGGGCAGGCTCCACCTGCACAAACATAGTTGTGGTATTGGCGCATTGTCCGGGAAATGGTATAAAAGTATAAGTAGCAGATGCATCGCTATTTGGTGTTGGTGACCAAACGCCTGAAATACCTTCAAAACTTGTAGTTGGCATATTTATAGGATCGCCTACACAAATTGAACCCATAGGATCAAAGCTAGGTGTCACTAGAACTGGATTATTTACAGAAACATTATTCGTGGAAGTACAACCAGATAAATCAGAAATAACAACAGTGTAATCACCAACTGGAAGATTGGAAATGGTGTTGGTATTCGATGGAGACATAGGGGTTGTTGAAACCACGGCATTCGTTTGATCATACCAAACAAATGTCCATGGGCCGTTTGTTCCCTGTGCAATAGCCGTTGCGGTTCCATTTGAAGAACCTCCTCCACATGAAACATCCGTCGAAGACATATTTGGTGGTGTAGGTGCATAATCATTAACTGTTACTGAATTCCCAGAAGCGCATCCTGCAAAATCAGTAACGACAACAGTATATGTGCCGGGGGCAAGGTTCGGTAAAACATTTGTATTTACCGGTGAATTAGGAATTGTAGCAATCAAGTTACCTGAACCGTCATACCATTGAAAACTCCAAGGACTTACCGTTCCTTGAGCTACAGCAGTAGCACTTCCATCTGATGCCCCAGCGCATGTTAGATCCGTAGAAAAAATATCTGGAGGCGTTGAGCAACATGACAATACTCCTTCAAATGTTATTTCAGGGTCATTTCCACATGCTGGACTTGTCCAGCTCCCTGATTCACCATCAGCCGATGTATTCACCGAAACCGATAATGGCTCACTTGAAGAACAAGAAATTTCATCTAAAGTGGTTAATGACCAGCAAAATTCTAAATCATAAGCTTGAGCATTGCTTTCTCCCCAACCAGGAATACTAAAATGATCGTAATAAAAACCTGAAGGCCAAGTAACACCATTAACGGTTCCGATACCATTAGGATACCAGGTCCAAACTCCAGCACCACTTCCTGATACTGGTGGATTAGTCACCACATTTGCTGTAGTAGTTTCCCAGCCTGAACTCCATTCAACCTGAAGAGCATGAAGCCAATTGGAGCTAACTTGATTGTAGTCGGTCAGGGTAAAACAGAATTCAACGGTTTGCCCAGCAGAATAAACGCCATTAATTGGTGGAGGATTTGCGACCAAGCTTCCTCCTTGATAACAATCATTACAATCGACATTGTTATTTAAATTGAGTGTAAAATTCCCATTAGCAGTTGATGTATTTCCGCTAATCTGAATAAAATAAGTTTGACCGGGAGCCAATGCTTCAAAAAGAGTATTTGGCACATTTCCCGCTGCGTCGCCAATTACACAGCCTATACCGCTTAGATTCAGACAATTCCCCGTCCATAAACCAACATTTGTGTTAGGCATTAACCCAATCACACTCAAATCCAAAACAGTACCTGTTGCCTGAAAAGAGTACCAAACATCATTTGAGCCAATTGACATGTCAACCGTACCCGTTCCGCAATCGGTCATGTAGACATATGGGTTACCAGGTGTAGACCCTATGGTTGTACCATTTATATTTATGGCATCTCCTATTCCAGCAGTTGGAGCTCCATTACACATGTTGGGTGTAGGAAGTGATCCCAAATCAGTAGCATTAAAACAATCGTCTCCTTGGGCTCTTAAAAATGAAAACAAAAACAAAGACAATACCAGTATCAAATATTTCATTTTAGTTCGATTTTGATTTAGTTATAACTTTCTCTTTGGGAACCATTATCCATCCATCTGAATTAATAATATGAACGTATTCAGATTTGGTCAAAACATTCTGAAAACATTTTTCATTCATAATTGATTCATTGCCATTTGATTGTAATTGCAACTTGTTTTTAAGTTTCACAATCGCACCATCATCAAACCTAAGCTCATAATTTTCTGTTTGATGAAAATAACCACACCAATTGGCATTTTCTACAGCATCGAGTAATTGTTGATTAGAATATTGCGCACCCAAGATGATCTCATGGTGCTTTACTTGTCCTATTCCATATGAATACATCATAAGGAAAAGGATAAATGAAGTTATCGTTTTCATAGTAATACAGTTCTACCTAAATCAAATAGGTTCAAACATATTATGCTTGAGAGTAAGCATTAAAACTTAAGAAATTGAATCGATGTCTTTTTGTTTCATAGTAAATTAAAAACCTATAAATGAAGCTTTTAATTTAAATAAATCGATTATTGAAAATGGTTTAGTTTTATAGTTTTAAGTTTGATATTGTCCGTTTAATTTATAGTCTAGTTGGACGTAAATATAACGCAATGAAAAGAATCATCAAAATATATTCAAAAAAATTAATCAACACAATTGCAGGGCGCATCAAAAAGGATGTGAACAAGTGGCAATTTCTCTGAAATAGCTTTTTGTTTTTTTGCATTCATCATCAAACCTCTCAGGTCTAGTTCTTCCATGTTTTTTAAATCTTGTAATCCGTGGCCAAGATCGCTAATCGGATTATTATATAAATCTAATTTTCTTAACTGAGTGCATTGACTAATGTTATCTGGGATAAACCCGATTTGATTACTACTAATCACTATTTCTTTTATTTTTTTCAATTGAAACAAAGATTCAGGAAACACCTCAAAATTATTCTTTCGAAGATTGACGATTTCAAGCTGATCAAAAACTGAAATAGAATCTGGAATGTTTTTGATTTTATTTTTTGAAAGGTCTAAAGCGACTAAATTCTTGTAGCTAAATATCTCATTGGGAAAATGCGTCAATTTCTGTCTTGTGATTTTTAAATATTGGACAGAATCGGAATGAATAAGCGATGCTTGTTTTAAGGATAGAAAGTTTTGAGAAAAAGCACAATAAGAACTACCTGTTGCTATTAGTGTTAAAATAATTGCGAATATTTTTCTCATCAATTTGAATCTGCTTCTTAAGTTCATCTAAATTATCGAAAGTTTTTTCTTTTCTAATAAATTGACGAAATAAGATAACAACTTTCTCGCCATAAATGTCTTCATCAAAATCAAATAAATGAACCTCATATTTTTTTTGCTCAGCTGATTTATTTCGAACCGTAGGATTCATACCAATATTCATCATCCCAAAATGTTTCTCGTCTTTTATTTTAATTTCGACGGCATAAACCCCATCTAAAGGCATTATTTTCAACTCATTTGTAAGCTTAAGATTAATGGTTGGATAGCCAAGCGCTCTACCTAACATTTTTCCCTGTATCACTTCACCACCAATTTGAAAAGGTTTACCCAAAAAGTCATTTGCTTTTTCAATATTTCCTTCTGTAATGGAGTTTCTGATTTTAGTAGAACTTACATTTACTTCGTTTATCTCTTCAGCAGGTATTTCAATGACGTCAAAGTCAAACATATCTGCTGCTTCTTTTAAAAACTCAATGTTTCCCTCTCGGTTTCTCCCGAACTGATGATCGTATCCAATTACCAGCTTCTTAACCTTCAATTTATGAACCAAGATGTCCCTTACAAATTCAAAAGCAGTCAACCGTGAAAATTCTTTGTTGAAAGGATAAATAATTAGGTTGTCTAAACCAAATTTTTGAAGACTCTCGATTTTCTCGTCAATGGTTTGAATTAATTTTAAATTGTGACTATCAGGAAAAATAACCATTCTTGGATGCGGATAAAAAGTAAACAACAAAGATTCCCCTTTGATGGACTTTGCTTCTTTTTTTAATTTGGTCAATATTTTTTGGTGCCCCAGATGAACACCATCGAAAGTTCCTATAGTTACTACTGAATTATTAAATTCAGCCAAATCATTTAAATCCCGAAATATCTTCACTTGGTATAGACTAAACCGCAAATTTAGGTATTTGTTGGGTATTGTCTTTCTCTTTCAAATGATTACTTATATTTTTAACAAAAATAAAATGACTATGAAAATTTTAAATATTACGCTTTTAAGCATCTTTCTCCATTTTGTATCATGGGCTGATGAAGGAATGCTCATCCCCTCATTGATTAAAGCATTCGAATCTGATATGAAAGCAAAAGGCATGAAACTATCAGCAGAGGACATCTACAGCGTGAATCAATCTAGCATTAAAGATGCGATCTTTCAATTTGGAGGAGGGTGTACTTCAGAAATTGTTTCAAGTAAAGGCCTATTATTAACCAATCATCATTGTGGCTATTCTCAAATACAATCACATTCTTCACTTGAAAATAATTACATCGAAAATGGTTATTGGGCAAAAGACTTAAGCGAAGAATTAGCGAATCCTGGACTAACCGCGATGAGAATTGTAAGAATAGAAGATGTTACCCAAAAAATAAAAGACGGCATGAGCATCGATCAAATTGTTCAAGAAGCTATAGAAGGAACGCATTACGAAGGAGAAGTAAAAGCGTTTAATTATGGAAATGATTACTATCTAATGGTAAAAGAAACATTTCTAGATATTCGGTTTGTTGGAACACCCCCAAACTCTATTGGTAAATTTGGTGGTGACACAGACAATTGGGTATGGCCACGTCATACTGGAGACTTTTCAGTATTTCGGATTTACGCAGGGAAAGACAATAAACCAGCAGTTTACTCTGAAGACAATGTGCCATACAGTCCCTTGCACACTCTTCCCATTTCTATGAAAGAACGCAAACCGGGTGATTTTACTATGGTTTATGGGTTTCCGGGAAGAACAGAACAGCATGTAAGCTCGAGTTATTTGGAACAAATTATAACCAAAGAAAGACCCGCTAGAATCAGAATGAGAGACTTATCACTTTCAGTAATTGATAAAGCCATGAAGAATTCTGAATTGGTCCGAATACAATATGCCTCTAAACAAGCAAGAATATCCAATGCATGGAAAAAATGGATTGGACAGATTGATGGTTTAAAGCGACTAGATGCAGTTGCTTTAAAGAGAAAAACAGAAGCTGAATTCACAGAAAGAGCAAACTCAAATAAAGAATGGAAGGAGAAGTATGGGGCAATAGTTGAACAACTGAACACGCTTTCTGATGCGTCCTTTGAACTGGAATTCAAATATGCTATGGGTGAGGAATATTTCTATTATGCAGGACCAGAATATTTCAAATTGATCCGTTCTACAAACGATTTGATTATGAATTATGAGAAGTATAAAGAAAATGGAACGCTTGAAGAAAAGAAAACAGCTCTCCTCAAGGGAGCAACAAGTTTTTTCAAAAACTACAATCAAGAGATCGATAAAGAAATTTTTAAGCTACTGACTGCTGAATATTTATTAAAAATTAAGCACATTAGTAAAAATTCATTACCTACTTATAAAATATATACAAAATCGTTTTTTACGGACAAAGCAAGGTATATCAGTTTCATAGAGAAATTTAATTCCAAGAGCGCTAAAAAGCTTAAAAAAGACCCTGGGTACGCACACTATACATCTTTGTATTCATCATGGTATAATGGTGTTATACCAAAATACAGAGCTTACTCTAAAAAACGAACAGAATTATTGCAAAAATATGTTGCGGGTAAGATGGAAATGTTTCCCAACAAAAAACATTGGCCGGATGCCAATAGCACATTGCGAATTAGCTTTGGTCAATTGGAAGGCTCAACACCTGCAGACGGCAAAATATACTCAGAACACACGACACTTGATGGAATTATTGCCAAATATAATTCTGGAAATCCAGACTTTAAGCTAAAGTCAAGAATGCTTGAAATGCACAAATCAAAAGACTATGGGAACTATGCTCAAGATGGAGAGTTATGGGTTTGTTTCTCGGGCTCCAACCATACCACTGGTGGGAATTCGGGTTCTCCCGTTATTGATGGCGAAGGCAACCTGATGGGAATAAATTTTGACAGAAGCTGGGAGAGCACCATGAGTGACTACATGTTTGATCCTAATCGATGCAGAAATATCGTTGTTGATATCAAATACGTGCTTTGGGTAATTGACAAATACTCAAATGCCAAGCATTTGGTGGATGAAATGACACTCATTACAAAATAATAGGCAAAAAAAAAGGGCGAATCCTTCGCCCTTAATTTTTTTTGTTGGTTTGCTTATGCATCAGCTTCTGGAGTAGCTTCTGGAGAAGCCTCTTCTGAAGCATCACCACAAGCAGACAAAGTAACTAAAGATACCGCTGCAGCCAACATGATAATAGAAAAAATCTTTTTCATAATAATTTATTTTAATTGGTTTTTAACGTGGCAAAAGTACAACTAATTTTTAATTAAACAAGTGAATTGAATTCTGTATCGAATTAAGAAAAAACTTTTATTTACTGATCCGGATACTTTCGATTTTATTTTCTTGCTTTGAAAAAGAAAACAACACGGTGAATTTATTTACCGAAACGCTGTAATATGCAACCGAAAAAATTTCTTCATCAGAGTTTTTTCCCTGAAAAGTATATTCAAATTCACCTTTGGGATAATCATTAAAAAAATCGTTTAACACCATAGTGGCCTGGGAATGGTTATAAATGCCCTCTTCTCCATCGAGCATTAAAAGCACAACATCTTCACAGTTGGAAATGATATACTCCGAATTGTTCGATTCAAATGAATTTTCTATTTCTGAGTAGGGAAGATCACTAGGGTAGGTAAACCCAAAAAGTAGAAGTTGAAAATAAATAAGGGCGCTGGCCATTTTTATATTTTAGTATTATTTAACAACTTTCGTGCCATGCTCACACAAATAAAAGTCAAAAAATGAATACACAAGATAGAAAAGATATTTAAATATTAAAAGAACTTTTTTTATTCGATAATAACGGATTATAATTTATTATTGCTTTATCATTTTAATGCGCCTGTTTTTGTTCTTTAACGTCACTTCAAGGTAATAGACCCCTTTAGCCAATTTTGACAAATCGATTTGTCGCTTTTGTAATTCAATTCGCTCTATGAATGCACCAAGATTGTCTTTTATTTCAATTTTAGCCAAGTCCTTGAGCTGATCAAAACCTATTAAATGAATAATATCTTTGGTTGGATTGGGATACAAACTCAAGCCTACAAAATCTTCTGTTGATCGTCCTAAAATCTCAATCGTAATGCACTGTGAAGTATCAACGCAATTTCCTTCAGTAATAACTACTGCAAAGCTGCCGTTAGATTCAACCTCATAGACGGCCTGGTCTTGATCCTCTATCTCTGAAAAACCATTTTCACAGTCCACCCATTGATACATTGCATTAACGGCCATGCTTTGCAATTCAAGATCATTGACCGTAGTATTTATATTGACAGTGTCAATAATTAAGTTTAGGTATACGACGCTATCACAACCGTATTGATTGGTGAGCGTGATGCTCGGAGTATTCGTACTTGAAGTATAGGTATTTCCATCTTGCCATAAATATAAAAAACAGGACTGTTGATTATCTAAAGTTTCATCGAGCGGACGAGTGATGATGTTATTTACGACTAGACTGTCCCAGCCCGGTTGGTATCCGATTAAATGGCTGATATGACTTGAATCTTGAGAAATATCAGTCCAACTCACTCCATCAGGAAAGTTAAAACTTTCTCCATAACAAATGGTATCACTGACCAATGTGACGACCGTTGGGGCTTCACGAAAACCTAGTAATTTCATATCTGTAGTAGTGCCATCGTAAGCAAATTCAGAAAAAGAATATGGATCAGAACTTAATAAATCAACACCATCATTTGAGCTTAGTTTAAAAAGTGGGTAACTGTCAGAAAAAGGACTTGTTCTTAGTTGAAGTCCATTATCAAAAGGGGTTGTTTGCTCAATGATTTCTTGATTTATAAATTGGAAAGAATACCTCAAGCTGTCTACATCATTTATAGATGCTACATAAGAAGTATCCAAACCATGACCAATAAGGTCATACTCCAGTATTGTGTTTTTTACAGAATCAACACTTGCACCCAACACATAAAAATACCGAAAGCTCATTGCTTTCCCAAAACCCAATTGCCCCCCTATTGGCTGACGAATCATTTCAAATACATGGTAGTCTCTAAGATTATTCACATTCGATAGATTCCCAGCATCCCCGTATCTAAATTTATTTCCATATGTATTTGTAGTCGTTGGATGGGCCATACCCAGTGTAGGTGAATCTCCCTCAATATCATTTGACCACGCTACCCAGCCACCGGTATTTGCCGTTTGAATAACCGGTGTTTGACCGTATAATCCCGTAGTTAAATTATAGTCGTGAACCGGTGTCGAAATAAAAAAATGATCTAGTGACGAATTCCGAACACCTCCCCAGGGCACGTTTAAAAAATTCATATTGTCCTGACCAAAATTATAAATCATATTATCCACCTGAATAATCCCCTTTCCCTTATTGGTGTATTTGGTGTAATACAATAATCCAGCATCATGATTGATGTTCTGCAAGTCTTCTGTATGCGCTTGCTGTCCCCAATTCACAACGCTGTATGACTGCTCATCAATATTGAAGTATTCCGCTAAAATTGGAGAATAAAAGGGTTCTGTCTGTTCGGGTGTTTTTAGATACACTCCGGCTTGATGGATAAAATAAGAAGAATCAGGGGGATTATGAATACTCCCATCTACGCTAACCAGCTGCCAAACTTCATCTACCCATGGGGCGTATGAATGTCCACCTCCATAGGAAGGTTGAACCCAATTCGGATTGACCCATTGCGGAGGAACAGATTCACCAAAAACTCCTCTGAAAGAATACAATTGTCCTCCTTTCCCAATTCTAATGTCGTATGAGGTGTTTGGGTTTATACTATTTTGATAGCTCATCTGGTTGTGAAAGACCACGCTTTCGGGAAAACTATCAACCGTCCAAGACGAAGCAGATTGAGAATAAACATCAGAGTAATCAAATCCAGAGGAATCCACAATGGGCAAATCACTTTGAAAGTAAAATTTGGTAAGTAGCTCCTGAGGGGTTTGAGCCTCTGTATTTCGAGCAAATAGAAACAGAAAGGTGAGCAAACAGAGTTGAGTTATTTTCATAATTGAGTATGGAATAAAATAATTTAGCGCAACAAATATAGGACAATATACGCTTACAAAAATGTGTCACTTATGACCGACCTATGGTTGATATGAAATGGTTTTACCAATAAAAAATAACCACAGACCTTCTAAATTTTAGCTTGGTATGTAAATAAATCAAAATACCTTCCCTTTGCTTCAATGAGCTGATCGTGGGTCCCTTGTTCAGCAATTTTACCCCCTTCTATTACAAGTATTTTATGGGCTTTTCTAATCGTACTCAACCTATGCGCTATTACAAAGGTCGTTCTCCCTTCAGTGAGGGTTGCCAAACTTTTTTGAATCAATGCCTCACTTTCTGTATCTAAATTTGAAGTAGCCTCGTCGAGGATTAAGATGGAAGGATTGGCTAAAATAGCTCTCGCTATTGCAATTCTTTGCCGTTGCCCTCCCGATAATTTAACGCCTCGTTCTCCAATTAAAGTATCTAAACCATCGTCAAAACGATCGGTGAATTCATTTACATAAGCAGCATTCACTGCTTCTAAAAGGTTTTCATCTGAGGCATTAGGCCTTGCGTACAGAATATTCTCCTTAATCGTACCCTCGAATAGAAATTCGTCTTGTAAAACTACACCCAACTGTCTTCTATAACTCTCTAAGGTCACTTTCCTCAGTGGGTGACCATCTATGGTAACTTCTCCTTGATCAGGATTGATAAAGGTGGCAACTAAACCAGCAATGGTAGATTTTCCAGATCCTGAGGTACCTACAAGCGCAATAGTTTCTCCAGCTTCTGCACTAAAGTTAATATTGTGTAATACATCCTTCTCTTCTTCGTAGGCAAAAGAGACTTCATTAAAGGATATCGCTCCCTTTATCTTTTCTAGATGGATATTTCGATGAGGGTCATCTGCTTCGCCTGTTTCGTTCATGAGCTCCTCTGTTCGGTCTAGTCCAGCTAAGGCTTCAGTAAGCTGGCTCCCGATATTACTCATTTGAACTATTGGCGCTATCATGAGTCCCAATAAAAAGGTAAAACTTAGAAACTCTCCTAACGTCAAAGTTTCCATCATGATTTTATATCCGCCGATACCCATAATTCCAGTTGTGGCAAGGCCTAATAAAAAGGTAGCAGAGGAGGTCATAAAAGCTGTAGCTGTAAGACTTCTCTTTACATTGACAAAAAGTTTATGAACCCCTTTTTCAAAGACTATCGCCTCTTGTTCTGCCGCATTAAACCCTTTGATTACCCGAATACCACCGAGCGTTTCAGTAAGCCTTCCCGTAACTTCTGCATTTATTTTTCCCCTGGCTCTAAAGATGGGTCTAATGACTTTAAACGCTTTTAAAGCAATTACCGCGAAAATGGCCATCGGAATGAGCGTAAATAAGGTCATGGATACACTAATTTGTAATAAGAGTATTAAAGAGGCGACAGCGGTGATGGTGCCTCCTACCAATTGCACCAAACCGGTTCCTATTAAATTCCTAACTCCTTCTACGTCTGACATAATCCTCGAAACTAAGGCTCCGGATTTGGTATTATCAAAAAATCTGATCGGTAGTCCTAGAATTTTCTTTTGCACCTGTGTTCTTAACTCAGCAATAAGGAATTGGGCTTGTACTGAAAGAATTTTTGTCAGCAAAAAAGAGGTAATCGATTGTACTAGAATGGCTAAAGCTACTACAACTATTAAAATTTTTAAGCGGTCGACCTCCTTATTTGGGATAATCTCATCCATTAATATTTTTAGAGAAAGGGGTGCTACAAAACTTGCGATCTTACTCACTACGATCAGTAAAAGGCCTACAAAAACCATCTTTCTTCTGGGCCATATAATTGTGGTAAAGGCTTTTAGTATGGATACTTTGGGTTTACTTTGGTCTTGCTTCAAGTCAGGTGTTTTATTTAGTAGGTAGCGATGATACAAATAAAAAACGAACCAGTTTAGAATATCCTTCATTTCATTTCGGATGGACATTAATGGAGGCTTAACCAAAAAAAGCTCAGACCACTTCTTGATCTTCCTTTTTACATTTCCGTTCACTCATTAAAGCAAGCTTTCAACGCTTCAGGAAATGAAAAAGCCAATCTGTTCAGATTGGCTTTTCAATGGTAGACAGAATCATCGAATTATCGGATCTAAAACTAGGGTTTGTTGAAGTCTGCGAGTATCTAAAAATGAAATAGAATATAAATTACTTTACAAATTGACTCTAAATCTTATTCTAGAAGACACTCCAGGAGACAATTGAGAGAAGTATTGATCCTCTGCGTTGAAGGATTTAAAAATACTTTCTCTTCGATCGTTCAGACAGTTACTTACTCTTATACCAATGGAATACATTTCATCCTTTCCAAAAGACTTGTTAATGTTGAAGTTCAAGCTGTGAAAAGGAACGGTATAAATATCTGGTCGGTCTACAATTCCGGCAAATTGAAGTGTTTCACCCTGTACATTATAGAACAAGCCTGCTTGAAAATTGCTAAAAAATCCTTTTTCGGCACCATTGTATGAAAAACCACCATTAACAATATAAGGAGCCTGACCTGCCATCTTACGGAAGGTTTCAATCACTTGACCAGTTCTTGCATTTGCCACACGGCTATCGTATTCTGTTTTACTCAATTCAATGCGAGAATCCACAACGGTTACATTCAATACAAAATCAAAGGCCTCTGTTTTTTTGCTAATCCAGCTGAGGTTTTCACGAATCTCGAACTCTCCTCCAAGAACCTGACCATCACCTACATTTCTAGGTTGGAATGCCCCCGGTTGTGTTGCATATTGTATGATTTCAATAGGGTTGATGAATTTTTTATAAAAGGCACTGATAGAAACGGTACGTCCTTTACTAGGGAATACCTCCCATCTGAAATCTAGGTTATGTATATCTGTACTCGTCAGTTCTCCGTCCCAATAAACAACTCCTGTAGCGTTATCTGCATCCCGAAATAATCCACCAACAAAGGTTCTACCTGTAATTGGGTCGAAAATCTCAGCATATGAAAGCTCCTTGAATGATGGTCGAGCTATAGTCTTTCCATAGGCAAATCTAAAATTTTGATTTTCCGTCACGGAATAGACCAAGTTTAAAGCTGGAAATATCCCCAAGTTTTCAAGAACTTTTTCGTTGTTCAAAACATTTGTCCCCAATTGATCTTGACCTGTATATTTATGTGTGTAATACTCAGCTCTTATACCGACGATTGATTTAAATTTCTTGCCGATCGTCATTTCATTCGACACGTATCCTGAAGCATTGCTTATATTCGAATTAAAGGTATTGGGGTTGTTGGGTAAAAAAGGTGTGTCAATTGTTGTTCCCTGCTGGGAGTTGCCGAGATAAGGCCATAGATTTTCATCTTGAAACAATTCGTCTGGGTCACCTGTAAGCGGAATATTACCTCTTACATTGACTTGAAAATTCTTTATTGAAAAGTCTCTTTGCTTGTAGGTATAGCCTGTACCAATTTTTAAGTATGCTTTGTTTCCAAATGCGGTGTAGGTTTTCTTTCCAGCGATAATTGCAACACCGTTGATTTCTGAAAGATCTCTCCATATACGTTCTGGAAAGCCTGATTCAGAGCTAATTCTTACGCCACCATCGTTTATATTTTCGTATCTCGTAAAACGAATATCTGGATCCTTTATTCTTGAGAATGTAGGAGAAACCTTCCATTCTAGGTCCCAATTTTTTTCTTCAAATTTATATTTTGCCGCAATATGAAGATTTGAAAGAGATTTTTGGCTGTAAGATAAATTATGTTGGTATCCCGTAAAGTATGCGCCTTCATCATTATTGATGAAATCAAAAATACCCGCACTTGATTCTCCGTTTTGAAGATGCATGGCAGTAATGCTGTATTTTGCCTTCAATGTCTTTACGGCAAATCCGGCGAGGGTGCTTAGCATAACCGTATTCACTCCATAATCACCTCGTTGATACTCCATCGTGTCCATTGCCGTTTGATCTGGGTCTCCTGGCAATCCATATCTACCAAAAATAGCATCTCGATAAAACTCTGTGTTGTTGCGGTAATTGAGCAAGAAATTATATGCGATAGTTCTTTTTTCTTTTTTGATTTGATTTCCAAAATTCATTGCTAAACCACCATCTAAAAAACTTTGTGATTCCTTTGCTGCAAGCGTTTTATTGAAGGAATTTAAAACATCTGCATAACGATCTGTTGCTGCAGTATTGCTACCAAGCGTTTCTACAAAAGAAGGGATATTCGTTTCCGCTGGAATTTCTCTTGTTCCATCATCAAAACCCAAGAAGTCTAATTTACCTCCTTGATAATCTAGATAGTCATTTCTTAGATGGAAATTGGGGTTATAGCCTGCCCTAAATGAAATGCTTTGTGTTTTTTTATTGGGAAAGCTGACCAATTCGATATTGACCAAACCACCCGTAAAATCAGCAGGTAGCTCTGCGCTAAATGTTTTATTGACAATCATATTGTCAATGAGCGAGGTGGGAAAAATATCCATCTGAAGGGTATTCCTGTCTGGATCTAATCCTGGAATGTCTAGTCCGTTCAGAATGGTTTTATTGTATCGGTCTCCAATACCTCTGATGAAAACATATTTACCCCCTGCAATAGAGATCCCTGGTACACGTCTCATGGCCGATGCAGCATCAGAATCACCTGTCTTTCTGAAATTTGAAGCGGATATACCGTCAATCATATTGGCCGATTTCAATTTCATTCTGAGTATGGCATTTTCTGTGTTTTTTTTGTATTCGGCTTGAACGGTTACCTCTCCGAACTCTGTTACTTGTGCCTCTAGTGGCGTATTTTCAACAAGGGTCACTTTTTCTGCTGTGACCTCTACACCATTTATTACCGTTTTATTATAAGGATACGTGGAGAAAATTAGATTATACATACCAACGGGAAGAGTAAATTCAAACTTTCCATCAAGATCTGAAAATGCTCCTTTATTTAATCCTTCTACTTGGATTTTTACCATGGGTAAGTATTCTGATGTAGTTCCGTCAATAACGGACCCTCTTATGATTCCGCTCTGTCCAAATACGGCATAAAAACTAGACATCATTAAGATCAATAATAAATAAATGTTTCTCATTTTATTTTATTTTTACAAAACAACACCCTTAACGGATGGTTAAGGGTGCTGCAAATGTAATTAATTATTAAGATTGTTTTTAGAATCCTGCAAGGTTTCCTGATAAACCAGCCCAAGACCATCCAACTAATACTGAAGCATCAGCACCAACTGTATTCGCTCCTTCAGCAACTTCCGTTGTAAAGGCATCTGATCCATCTTTAAAGAAATCAGTTAATACGCCTCCATCAGGAAGTGTAACTTGAAAATCAGAGGCATCTAAAAATCCATCAGCCGTTGGCACTTGATCAAAATCTTGACCATCCGAAAGACCAAAGAAGTATTGATTCGTGAATACCAAGTTCGAATTATCATCTAAATCAACCAATCCTTGTGCTCCACCAGCGTATGTCGTTCCATTGGTAATAGTATGTGTTCCTGAAGCTGAACCTTCTGGTCCATCAAGTTCAAAGCACTCATCTCCTGGGTTCACTACAATAAAGTTGTCAAGTGTTCCTGACCAAGCTTGGTCTGTATCGATTGCATCATCTCCAGCATTCCATACTACAACGTTTGAAACATTAACGGTTCCTCCAAAAAATTCTATTCCATCATCTTGGTTTCCTACAACTTCCACATTTGAAATGGTAGTTCCGTTTCCAACTCCACCAAGCGTAATTCCATTGATTTCGTTTCCTTCACCAATGTTGGCTCCACCATGACGAATAGAAACATAAGTAATAGAACCTGAATTATCAGCCGCGTCAGAACCTCCGTAGAGGCCATTTGCATCTGATGGAGGAACTCCTTCAATTTGAATCGCATCAGAGGCTGCAGAAATTGGCGCGTAACCCAATACAATTAAACCACCCCAAAGACCATTTAGTGTCGGGTCTAAGTTTGGACTTACTTTTTCGCCCGGTGCAATCTCATCAGCAACTGATGTAAAGATTATGGGCGCATCAGCAGTTCCGTTTGCAAACAATTTTCCACCTCTGGCAATCAATAGAGCAGTTGCGTTAGCACCAGTTCCAGCTTGACCTTTAATAATAGTCCCCGCTTCGATGGTCAATTCAGCACCTGATTCTACAGAAACCCTACTTCCTAACACATATACTTTATCTGAAGTCCAAGTGGTATTTGTAGTAATATTACTTTCTACCAAAACAGTAGATTCATCTGTTACGTATTGGCATGAACCGTCATCTTTTTCGGCCTCAGAATTGTAGTTTGTTGCTGTTGCATCTGTGCAACCTTTCTTTTTACAGCTAGTTACCATCACTAGTGATGCAATGGTAAAAAATAAAATTGTTTTTTTCATTGTTATATATTTTTTCATATTTACGGTACAAAGTTGAGGATGATTTCCTAAGCTATCTTTAAAAGAATGTTATTGTTGAGTTAAGTAATGCGAGATTTTTATTAACATTAGCTTAACATGAAGTCGAATCGGCCCGTTTTGGATTAAAAAAAGACCTCTATTCCTCTCTGAAGGTATAGCCTACCCCCTTGATTGTGCGGATATAATTGCCCCCGATTTTTTCGCGTAATTTGCGTATATGAACGTCTATTGTTCTTTCACCAACGATGGTGTCATCCCCCCAAACCAACGATAATATTTGGTCTCGATTGAATACTTTTCCCGGTTTACTCATAAGCAGCTCTAAGAGCTCAAACTCCTTTTTTGGAAGACTCAACTCATTTCCGTTTTGCAAGACCATATATTTGTCTCGGTCAACACTGAGTCCCTCATGATCTCGAGACTTAGTATTTCCCTTTGTATTTTCCATTCGTCGAAATAAAGACTCAATTTTTTTGATTAATAGTCGAGGTCGTATTGGCTTTGTAATGTAATCATCTGCACCAGCATCAAAGCCAGCTATTTGAGAATAGTCCTCTGATCTTGATGTGAGCATAGCAATAATAGGCTGCTCACCCAGCGGCATTGATCGAATATGCCGGCAGGCTTCAATGCCATCCATCACAGGCATCATAACATCTAACAAAACCATTGATGGTTCAATTTTTCTAACAAGAGTAAGAGCATCCTCACCATTTGCAGCAGTAAAAACTTTATAGCCTTCTTGACGAATATTATAAGATAGAAACTCTAAAATATCTTTCTCGTCATCGACAAGGACAATGGACTTTGAAATACTTGATGTCATTCGTTTCAACGTTAATGAAGTCCAAAGTAAGTAGGTTTATTCTTGTTTTAAGTTAAAGTAAGGTTAAGAGAATGTTAAAATAGACTTTAAAATTCGCGACGGTATAAAGGCATATATGCTAGACAATATCCAACCAAACTTTTATGAAAAAAAGTTCAAAAGCAATGAATTTGGAGTGATTGGAAACTAAAGTGGTTGTATCTTCTTCACAATTGGAAAAACGAAAACAAATTAAGATTAGCCAACAACTAAATAACGAACGGCTCAAAAATAAAAAGGCACGAATCAAAGCTATTATAATGACAAAAACATTAAATCGTAATTTCTTTAAAAAAGAGTTTTATTATTTAAAATTAAATTAACTTAGATTTAAACTTTATAGGTTAAGTTTGTCATCAAAATTCAATTTTATGAAACTATTATTTGTTCTCGTTTTATGTTCCGCCTTATTATCTTCATGTGCAACATCAGAATCTTTCACTTTTACAGAGGAAGAGATGAAGGCCTCTGGTTTTTCAGAAAAAGGCTGGAATATTTTAAAAGATGGAAAAGAAATTGCCAGAATTGAATCTATGGAATGGGAATTTTTTGAGGAGAAATTGTATCAAGAAATTTCAGTAACGCTCATCGATTATCAATACTCTAATTATGATGAAATGAAGATGCTGATGAAATATATACATACGAAGCATCCGAAATCGAAGATTGAAATCAATGAAGATCCGCACTTTAAGGAAAACCAAGAAGGCGAATAGACTTTGAAATAATGGACTTCATTGGTTACAACATTTATGAACTCCAAATTAAAGAGTATTAATCCTATTTTAGATTAAAGTAACATTAAGATAATGTTAAAACAAACTTAATCTGAATATTAACCTTAAAAAGGTTATAACTTTCTACATGACAACATCGAACTTAATTTTCTTGAGAATAAATTCTCTACATCCCTCAATTGACGGAGGATACAGAGGGTCAAAAAAAAGACTCACGGATAAAAAATACCGATGAGTCGTCTTTAGTAGCGGGGACAGGATTATCCTTCATTTCATTTCGGATGGACATTAATGGAGGCTTAACCAAAAAAAGCTCAGACCACTTCTTGATCTTCCTTTTTACATTTCCGTTCACTTACTAAAGCAAGCTTTCAACGCTCCGGGAAATGAAAAAGCCAGTCTTTTCAGACTGGCTTTTCAATGGTAGCGGGGACAGGACTCGAACCTGTGACCTTCGGGTTATGAGCCCGACGAGCTCCCAACTGCTCCACCCCGCAATATATCTTTTGGGTTATTCTTGTTCTTAATTGGGACACCAAAGATAGCTCAAAGCTTTAATCCCACCAAACAAAAATTCAATTAACTTACAGATTGACCTTGTAAAAATTCTTTTTCGGTCTCTAAGAAGCTTAATTCCCCTTCCTCGTTCTCGGCCATAAGAACCATTCCTTGCGATTCTACACCACGTATTTTTCTAGGAGCTAAATTGAGTAGAACTAGAACTGTTTTTCCAACAACATCCTCAGGAGCATAGTGCTGAGCAATACCGGAAACTACTGTTCTCGTATCAATGCCAGTGTCTACGGTTAACTGCAGAAGCTTATCCGCCTTTTTGACCTTTTCAGCACTGAGGATTTTACCCATCCTTAGGTCCATTTTTTGAAATGTATCAAAATCTATTGTTTCTTTCATTGGCGGAAATTTTGAGGTTTGTTTTGATTTTTCCTTGAGTTTTTGAACCTCTAATTCAACAAACTCGTCTTCAATCTTTTTAAATAAAATCTCGGGAGTATTGATTTGATTTCCTTCAGTCATCTCAGAATCAAAAAACGAATCCCATGTATTGAAATCTACATTTAAAATGCTTTGCAATTTTTTTGAGGTATCAGGGAGAAAAGGTGCCGAAGCAATAGATAACTTTAAGGTAATATCTAAAGCTACTCTCATAATGGTTTGTACACGAACAGGATCCGTTTTTACCAACTTCCATGGCTCATGATCAGCCAAGTACTTGTTTCCTATGCGAGCAATGCCCATCATCTCGCTTTGCGCCTCTCGGAGCTTATACTTCATGATGAGCTCATTGATTCGCTTACCCGAAGAAGCCACACTATCCAATGTTTTTTGATCGTCATCAGTCAGATTGCCAAGAGCCGGAACCCGCCCCTCGTAATATTTGTTCGTTAAAACTACTGTCCGATTGACGAAATTACCCAGGACATCAGCCAATTCAGAATTTACTCTTGATTGAAAATCCTTCCAGGTGAACTCAGCATCCTTACTTTCAGGTGCAATTGAGGTCAGTACATATTTAAGCTCGTCTATTCTATCTGGATAATCAGCAATATACTCGTGGAGCCAAACCGCCCAATTTTTTGAGGTAGAAAACTTGTCTCCTTCTAAATTCAAAAATTCAGAGGCCGGAACATTATCAGGCAAAATATATCCGCCATGATCTTTCAATAAAATCGGAAATATGATCGCATGAAAAACAATATTGTCTTTGCCTATAAAGTGAACCAATTTACGATCACCCGCCTTTTCTTTAAGCCAATAATTTTCCCAGTTCTTTCCATTTTCTTGGGCCCATTTCTTGGTTGCTGAAATGTAACCTATTGGTGCATCCAGCCATACGTATAACACCTTGCCTTCCCCCTCAGGAAGAGGCACTTTTACACCCCAATCCAAATCTCTCGTCATGGCTCTAGGTCTGAGGCCTCCATCAATCCAAGACATGCATTGTCCCGTTACTTGATTTCGCCAAGTCTTTGGGTCATGTTGTGTTTCGCCATCTAAGATGCCATTGGTAATCCAATCCTTAAGCCACTCCTCATGCTGATCCATGGGCAAAAACCAATGAGAAGTTTTTCTTAATACGGGATGCTTTCCGCTCAGCGTTGATTTGGGATCAATTAAGTCTGTTGGACTCAAATCACTTCCACATTTCTCACATTGATCTCCATAAGCTTCGGCACTTTGACATTTGGGACAAGTCCCAGTTATGTAACGATCAGCCAAAAACTGATTAAAATCCTTATCGTAATATTGTTCAGATGACTTTTGAATAAAGCGTTTCTGATTGTTTAATTCTTTGAAAAAAGCAGATGAAGTCTGATGGTGAAGCTCACTTGAAGTTCGGTCATAGACGTCAAATTCAATTCCAAACTTTTCAAAGGAGTCACCTATAAGCGAATGATATTTATCTACAATGTCTTTAGGTGTTACCCCTTCTTTTTTTGCCCGTAAAGTAATTGCTGCACCGTGCTCATCACTACCACATACAAAAAGTACATCAGCGTCATTCATTCTTAAAAAACGAACAAAAATATTTGCGGGCAAATAAACGCCTGCTATATGACCCAAATGAATGGGGCCATTTGCATAAGGTAAGGCCGCAGTAACTGTAAATTTTTCTTTCATTAAGGCTTCAAAGATAGTTAAGATATTTCGCTTACCCATAAAAAAAGGGCCGATGCAATCGGCCCTTTCCTAGATTGTATAAAATCTTATTCTTTTACAACAGAGAAAGTAGAAGTACTTCCATTTTCTAGAGTTACATTAAAGATGTAAACTCCGTTGTCTAATGATGAAATATCTATTGTAGATTTTCCGCCATTCAAATTGATTTGATTTGACATGGCAACTTTACCTGCAATATCAGATACAATTAAAACTGCTGAACCTTCGCCATCAACATCAACCATTACTTGATTGGCAGCTGGATTAGGATATGCTCTTCCTGAAACCTCAGAAACTTCTTCTACACCTAAATTGTCAGCCATTTTAAGGCCAAGTGAAAGTGCAGAGGTTCCTGTCCATCCAGAATACCATGTATCATCGATATTCAATGGAGATATGGGTTGAAGATAAATTGAATAATTCGCATCGTAATCTAAGGTGTTATCATATCCAAAAGAAATCACTGGATTGTATGTACTTAAACAAACCAAATATCTTTGGTCATCATACATAGGTACGGCTTGATCTAAAGGAGCATATATCACCATTCCATTATCTGCATTCGATGTTGGATAGTATAAACCACCACCTACTTGATCCAATGCATCAAATGTAATTCCAGGCCATCCTCCTGAGACATCTACCCAGGCATCATTCCACTCAAATACATCCATCAATACCTCTTCTCCAACTAACACAGTGTCTGGAGCATTTACTGCAAAGTATAAACCTTCGACAACATAGTTTGCACTAGGGTAAAGGTCTTGAACCTGCATACATGTTTGGTAGCTTGTTTCTGCATTACTTGGAAAAGAATTTACAGTTAACATACTTGTCGCATCATCCACATGAGCCAATGATAAAACATCATTTGTAATACTGAAATCTCGAACATATGTATTGTCAAAATCTGACTCATCGGTTTGACCATCGATAGCGATACTGTAAGTCAACTTATAGTTTCCTAACTCCCAAGAAGCAGCAGAAACAGAAGAGAATTCTGTTGGGTTACCATTAAAAATTGCTAAAGTATCACCTGATGCAATAAAAGCAGAAACTGTGTTCGTGTAAACATTTCCTGAAGGACCATCCACTGAAGCTGTTACGCTAAAAGTATTGTCATCAGAACCAAAGTTATACATTTGCATTCCAGTTTGGAAAGTATAATTATTATTTGCCATTGCCTGTGGAATTGAACCATAACGTGGATTTAACACATCAGACTCTGAAGAACCTCCGTCATTGGCATAAAGGTTTTGCTTGTTACCCATAAACATAACAACCTCACCATTTAACATTTCAGCAACAATTGTAGCTCCATCAGCCTCGCTTACCATAACCAAAGGAATGGTAACATTCAACCCGTCATCACCACCAGCCATTCCAACGGCATCACCTGTATGATTGATTAAGATACAACCAATAGCACCAGCAACTTGCGCATTATATGCTTTGGTTCCAAATTGACATGAACCCCTATAAAAAACAGCTATCTTACCCGTTAAATCATTAACCAAAGGATTACAAGATTCTTGAGCCAAAGGATGTTGATAAGCATATAGCTCATTTACACCTGGAGTCCCGTCATCCACCAACATAATTGGTCCTTCAACAAAGGTGTTCGGCACCAAGAAATCTGGACAAGACCAGTCTCCGCCAGCAGGATCGGCCCATTCAAATGCAAAATTGTTAGCAATTGCAGCAGGAGACACTCCTCTTACAACTACTTGGGCATTACTTGCAAATGCAAATACTACCACGATTAAAGAAAGTATTGATTTTTTCATAAATATATTTTTAGTGTAACACGAATTTAATACAAAATTGACAATATTAAAAACATAAAGAAAAGTATCTAAACATATTTAGATAATACCCCATATATTTCAATTAAAATGTCTCGATTTAAGTTACTTTGCTCTTGAATAATTCTCCGAAACCTTTTCCCAATCTACGACGTTAAAAAACGCGTTAATGTAGTCAGGTCTCCTGTTTTGGTAATTTAAATAGTAAGCATGTTCCCAAACATCAAGACCAAGAACAGGTGTTCCTCCACAGCCCTCACCCATGAGTGGATTGTCTTGATTTGGAGTTGAACAAACTTCAAGCTTTCCATCCGTTACACACAACCAAGCCCAACCAGAACCGAATCGAGTTGCCGCTGCCTTAGAAAAGGCGTCTTTGAATGCTTCAAAAGAACCAAAAGCGCTGTTTATGGCATCCGCAAGTTCTCCCGAAGGATCACCCCCACCGTTTGGAGACATAATTTCCCAAAATAAAGAATGATTATAAAAACCTCCTCCGTTATTTCTAACAGCTGGTTTATCAGAACAATTTGATAAAATATCTACAATCGTTTTGCCCTCTAAGTCTGTTCCTGAAATGGCATTATTAAGATTATTCGTGTATCCCTGGTGGTGTTTGGAGTGATGAATCTCCATAGTTTTTGCATCAATATGTGGTTCAAGTGCATCATATGCATAACTCAAACTGGGTAGTTCAAATGACATTGTTTTTTATTTTTAAAAGTTATAATTCAACTCAAAAATAGACATTTCATAGCAATTGAAATTTCAATACCACTTATTTTTCTTTAGCCATATTGGGTCTAGTATATAAGTGAGGGCATCTTTCGCATGCTTTATACGTATATTTGCCCCATGATTCCCTCAAATACAAAAAGACCAATCACAGATTGGCTACCAATGTCTATCAAAGAAGCCTCAAAAAGATCTTGGGAAGATTTTGACGTTATTCTAATATCGGGTGATGCCTATGTAGATCATCCAGCATTTGGAACCTCAGTGGTTGGAAGAATTATTGAAGATGAAGGATTAAAAGTAGGTATTGTCGCACAGCCAAACTGGAAAGACGATTTAAGAGATTTTAAAAAATTAGGAAAGCCAAGATTGTTTTTTGGAATCACTGCAGGATGTATGGATTCTATGGTAAATCATTACACGGCAAATAAACGACTTCGTTCAACAGACGCATATACCCCGGGAGGAGTATCCGGATTCAGACCCGACTACGCTTCCATTGAATATTCCAAAATATTAAAAGACTTATTTCCTGAAACACCTGTTTTATTGGGAGGAATAGAAGCTTCTTTAAGGAGAGTGACTCATTATGATTATTGGAAAGATGAGCTTATGCCTTCCATTCTCGTTGATTCAAAAGCAGATGCCCTTGTCTATGGAATGGGAGATCAACCACTTAGAGAGATTTTAAGATTGCTCAAAAAAGGAGTCCCTTTTGAACACATCAAGACTATAAAACAAGTTGCTTTTCTTCAAGATGAAGAACTAGAGCTACCTAAAGTAAAATCTTGGGAAACAGTAGAGCTTTCTAGTCACGAAACCTGCCTTAAAGACAAGCTCAAATATGCTGCAAATTTTAAAATTGTCGAGGTTGAATCAAACAAATGGCAAGCCAATAGAATAACTCAAAATGTAAATGGGAAAACACTCATTATAAATCCCCCATACAAGACGATGAGCGAAAAGGAAATTGACACGTCCTTTGACCTCCCCTATACAAGAGAACCTCATCCGAAGTATAAAAAAAGAGGAGCTATTCCTGCCTATGAAATGATCAAGTTCTCCATCAATATGCATCGAGGATGTTTCGGAGGATGTAGTTTTTGCACCATTTCTGCTCATCAAGGAAAATTTATTGCATCCAGAAGTGAAAAATCGATTCTAAATGAACTCGAAGAGCTTGTTGATCTTCCCGATTTTAAAGGCTACATCTCAGATTTAGGAGGTCCTTCTGCGAACATGTATAAAATGAAGGGAAAAGATGAATCTATATGTGAGAAATGTGTTTCCCCGAGTTGCATACACCCGGTGATTTGCAATAATTTGGATACCTCTCACAAATCAATGACAGATCTTTACAAAAAAGTAGACAAACATCCGAAAGTGAAAAAGGCCTTTGTCGGATCAGGAATCAGATATGATTTGTTGGTGGATGATTTCAATAAGAACAATGCCGATGGCAACCATGACGAATACATTGAGCAAGTCATCACGAGGCATGTTAGTGGTCGCTTGAAGGTAGCGCCAGAACACACCTCTGATCAAACCTTGAAAGTAATGCGCAAACCCTCGTTCAAGTACTTTCATAAGTTCAAAGAAAAGTATGATAAAATTTCAGAAAAGCATCAGCTAAATCAACAGCTAGTCCCTTATTTTATTTCCTCTCATCCAGGCTGTGATGATGCCGACATGGCAAACCTTGCCGCGGAAACAAAGGACATGGGATTTCAATTAGAGCAGGTACAAGATTTCACACCGACCCCCATGACTGTGGCTACGGTAATTTATTATGCAGGAGTTCATCCTTACACATTAAAACCCATTGAGACGGTTAAAACCAAAGAAGAAAAGCAAGATCAAAACAAATTTTTCTTTTGGTACAAAAAAGAGAACAGAAATTGGATTAAGAATAAACTTCAAAAAGCCCAGAGACCTGATTTAATTGAAAAACTCGTTGGCAATGACAAGCCAAAAGAAATGCCACCCTGGCTCGAGAAAAGAAGAAGAAATAGGAAATAAGTAGATTTTAGTTCAATTGAGATTCAATAAAGTCCAATGCTTTTGTCCCAAAAGAATTGTTATTCCATATTTGAATATTGCCTTTGTAATAAAACAAATATGTAGGATAAGACCCCTTAACCAAATCTCGAAGCGTTTTATCCGACCTAATCATTGAATATTTCAACCCTGCTTTTCGCAGTTCCTTTTCGAGCTTGCCTTCCTTTGCTCCCAATGAAACAATTTTATACTCAATACTCAAATTGGGATTCCTTTTTTTAAATTGATTAATCAAATTGATAGAGGAAATACAATAAGGACAGTTTGGTAAAGAAACAATTTCAAAACGATTTTTGGTTTTAAGCGAATCAAATTCATTTTGAGCAACACGATATTCATTTTTTATATCCGAATGATAAATGGGATAAAACGCAAAATATAGGCTACAAGGAGCGAGACCTAACAAAATAAACAGGACCAATTTGAATTTGAACTTTCTTGTTTTCTTCCAAATCAAATAACAAAGAGATGCTGATAAAAAAAGCAACAAAATTAGAGGCATAATTTTGGTCATTTGCCAAGAAAGGCCCGTCGACAGTAATAGCAATTCAATCCAATTCATTTTCAATGATAAAAATAATCAATTCATGGAATGAATAGTTAAAATGAAAACTATTTCAACGTAGACATGCCACCATCAACGCCAATCGTTTGACCTGTCATCCATTCATTTTCAAGACACAATTGAACAGCTTTGGCAATATCGATCGGTTGTCCTATTTTCTTTAACGGATGTCTCATCGCAGCGTTTTCTTTTTTTTGCTCTGTATCAAGTAACCCTTCCGCCAAGGATGTTTCGGTCAAAGAAGGATTTACAATATTTACTCTGATATGTGGGGCCCATTCCGCGGCAAGACTTCTGCCAAGTGCTTCTAATCCTCCCTTAGCTGCGGCAATTGAAGCGTGAAAAGACATTCCTTGATGGGCCGCAACAGTGCCAAAAAGAACAATAGACCCTTTGTTTCTTTTTAGATCTCGGAAATATTTTTGAATCACACGTACTGCGCCCAACACATTCATTTGAAAATCTTGTAAAAAATCTTCTTCACTTAACCGATGAAATGGCTTTAAATTTATGGATCCTGGGCAGTAAACCAACCCCGAAAGGTTGTCAAGATCAGGCAAATCATCTTTAAGAACATCACATACAAAGTGATTTTCTAATGCGCTTTCATTTCTTGAAAACACGACACATTCGTATTCAGAAAGCAAATCAACAACTGACTGACCTATTCCTTTTGTCCCACCAACTACTAAAATTTTCTTTTTCATATATTCAAAACAAGTTCATATTTGAAATGTTTAAGATTGACAGGACATTTAATATTTGTTGTAGCAATGACTTAAATGTGTTATTTTTGCTTTAAATAAAAGGTTATTTAAATTTAATCTAAATAAAAAGAAATGATTACCGTTACGGATTCTGCTAAAAAACAAGCCATACACCTCATGGAAGATGACGATAAAAAAGGTTTTTTTATCCGCGTTGGAGTAGAAGGTGGTGGATGTTCAGGTTTAATGTATCAATTGACATTTGACAATACGAGAAAAGAAGGAGACTCTAGTTTCGAAGATAACGGGATAGAAGTCGTTGTTGACAAAAAAAGTTATCTCTACTTAATGGGAACTATTTTAGATTTTTCTGGAGGACTCAATGGTAAAGGATTTGTATTTAAAAACCCCAATGCCGATAGAACATGCGGATGCGGAGAATCTTTTTCAGTCTAACCGATACAACACTTATTTAAATGGCTCAATATACTGAAAACGAACTCGCAAAAGACTTAGACAAGCAAGATTACAAGTTTGGCTTTGTCACTGACGTGGAAACTGATAAAATTCCAGAAGGTCTAAATGAAGATATCATTCGTCTCATTTCTTCTAAAAAAAATGAGCCTTCATGGCTTTTGGAATACCGATTAAAATCATTTGAAATTTGGAAAAGCATGGCAGAGCCCAATTGGGCACATGTCAGATACAAGAAACCAGATTTTCAAAAAATTATCTATTACGCGGCTCCAACACAAACCAAGAAATATGAATCATGGGATGATGTTGACCCTGAAATGAAAGAAACCATGGCCAAGCTAGGGATTTCTTTAGAGGAGCAAAAAAAACTGACTGGCGTAGCTGTGGATTTTGTAATGGATTCGGTGTCAGTTGCAACATCTTTCAAATCAAAACTTAAAGAACTCGGAATTATTTTCTGTTCTTTTTCGGAGGCCGTTCAAGAATATCCTGAACTTGTAAAAGAACACATGGGAACCGTAGTTCCAAATACAGACAATTTTTACGCTGCACTCAACAGTGCGGTATTCACAGATGGTTCCTTTTGCTATATCCCAAAGGGTGTTAGATGTCCTATGGAGCTCTCTACATATTTTAGAATTAATGCTGGAGGCACGGGACAATTTGAACGCACATTGGTCATTGCTGATGAGGGCTCTTATGTTTCCTACCTGGAAGGTTGTACTGCTCCACAACGTGATGAAAATCAATTACACGCCGCTGTTGTTGAGCTCAAAGCAATGAATGATGCAGAAATCAAGTATTCTACTGTTCAGAATTGGTATCCGGGAGATGAAAACGGTCTTGGTGGTATTTTTAACTTTGTAACAAAAAGAGGTATCTGCGAAACAAACGCAAAAATTTCTTGGACACAAGTTGAAACAGGATCGGCAGTTACATGGAAGTATCCATCATGCATATTAAAAGGAGACGGTTCTATTGGTGAGTTTTATTCTGTAGCTGTTACAAACAATTATCAACAAGCCGATACTGGAACCAAAATGATTCACCTCGGAAAAAGAACAAAGAGCACTATTATTTCAAAGGGGATATCTGCAGGAAATTCTGAAAACTCATATCGAGGATTGGTTCAAATTCAAAAAAACGCACATGGTGCAAGAAATTTCTCTCAATGTGATTCATTATTAATGACTGATCATTGCGGGGCCCATACCTTTCCATATATAGAATGTAAAAACCCAAGTGCTCAAATTGAACACGAAGCCACAACTTCTAAAATCGGAGAAGATCAGTTGTTCTATTGTAAACAGAGAGGAATATCTGAAGAAAAAGCGATAAGCTTAATTGTAAACGGATATTGCAAAGAAGTATTAAATCAGCTTCCTATGGAGTTTGCTGTTGAAGCACAAAAACTATTAGCCATTAGCTTAGAAGGGTCAGTAGGGTAAATCAAAAAGACATGATTGAAATAAAAAATTTACACGCAAAGATTGAAGGTAAAGAAATCCTTAAAGGACTAAACCTTAAAGTTAACGCTGGGGAGGTACATGCCATAATGGGACCTAATGGCGCTGGAAAAAGTACACTTGCTAGTATCTTAGCGGGACGTGAGGAATATGAAATTACTGAAGGAGAAGTTACGTTTGAAGGTTCTGATCTTCTCGAACTCTCTACGGAAGAAAGAGCGCATTTAGGATTGTTTTTGGCTTTTCAATATCCCGTTGAAATTCCTGGAGTTTCTAATGTGAATTTCCTTCGAACAGCCATCAATGAAATTCGTGATGCAAAAGGGGAAGACCCAATATCAGCGAAAGATTTTATGGCGATGGTTCGTGAAAAATCCAAAATAGTTGAATTAGACAGTAGTTTAGCGTCTCGTTCGGTTAATGAAGGATTTTCCGGTGGAGAAAAGAAGAGAAATGAGATTTTTCAAATGGCGATGCTGAACCCAAAGCTTGCCGTCCTTGATGAGACAGATTCAGGTTTAGACATTGACGCTCTTCGTATAGTCGCGAAAGGTGTAAACACCCTGAAATCTGCAAATAATGCTACAATAGTTATCACCCACTATCAAAGACTCCTAGATTATATTGTTCCAGACTTCGTTCACGTGCTATATGATGGTAGAATTGTGAAAACGGGGAATAAAGAGCTTGCTCTTAAGCTCGAAGAGAAGGGATACGATTGGATCAAAGAGGAAACACAAGTAGGATAAATGATGGAAGACGTGCTTACACAAACAAAATTCGATATACTCAGAACGCGCCTGACTCAAACAGTTCTTCCGCTAACAGAGAAGGCTAAAGAAAAAGCTCAAGCGCTACTTGAATACTCAGACTTTCCAACAAGAAGAAATGAAGCTTGGAAATATACCAATGTAAATGGATTAAATAAACTTCTACTTGATGACTCAGGATCAAAAAGCACAGAGCTAAGTATCATATCAAAAAATGCACAGAGAGTTCATGTTGTAAACGGTCATATTGCCAAAGACCAAACCGATCTTTCTGGTGTTAAAACTTCTTGGACTCTTTTACCAGAGTTAGCTAGTGAAGAACCCTTCGATGCCTTAAATCTACTTTATTGTACCGCTGCGATTGAACTCAATTTTGATGATGTAGAAAATAAGACTATCGAATTGGTGTTTGAAAACACGTGTAATTCAGCAATTTCCCCAAGACTTTTCATCAATTGTAAAAAAGGAGCAAAAGGAACAGTTATTTTAAACTTTCAAGGGGCTCAAGATAATGCAAGTTTTATAAATGTTTCCACCTATGTGGAGGTAGAAGAAAATGCAAATCTAAGTATTCATAAGATTCAAAAAAACGGCACGAATGCATTCGATTTACAACGAGAATATGTGAATCAAGCAGACAATAGTACTTTCACAATGAATACGTTTCCCCTATCCGGAAGGATGACCCGAAATGATTTAATAATCAACGTGAATGGCAACAACTGCGAGACCTTAATGAATGGTGCCTATACATTAAAAGGGAAGTCTCACTGTGACAACCATACCACAGTCGACCATAAAGTTGCCCACTGTTATTCTAAAGAGCTCTATAAAGGAGTCATTGATGACCGTGCCACGAATGTATTTAACGGAAAAGTGTTCGTTCGAAAGGACGCGCAAAAAATAAATGCATTTCAATCTAATGCAAACATTTTATTGAGTGATACAGGCACCGTGAACTCCAAACCCGAGCTCGAGATCTATGCAGATGATGTAAAATGTTCTCATGGATCAACCACCGGTCAATTGGATGAAGAGGCGGTCTTCTATCTGCGGTCGCGAGGATTGTCTGAAAAATCTGCAAAAGAGCTTTTGGTTAAGGCCTTCTTGGGCGAAGTACTTGAAGAAGTGGAGCATGATGATGTTCGTTCCTATGTAGAAGAACAGATTGAACTGCATTTTTTAGCTTAATAATTCCCTGTCGATTTGTACTAAAAAGTCAGCTGCATTGTCTAAATGCTTGCTCTTCTTATCTTCGGACATTCTATAGAAAGAATGCACCATCATCGACATTCTTGGGTTTTTTAAGAAAAAACCCTGATTTACAGAGATGAACCGCCAAAACAAGCCATCCCATACTTCATTCCAAGGACCATTGCCGTAATTGCTCATTTTTTTGATATAGTTGGATCCTCCAATGTAGGGTTTGGTGGCAAAAGTTCCCCCATCAGCAAACTGACTCATACCATAAACATTCGGAACCATAACCCAATCATACGCATCGATAAACAATTCCATAAACCAACGATACACCTCATCCGGATGGAATTCGCACAAAAGCATGAAGTTTCCAAGCACCATAAGTCTTTCTATATGGTGGCAATAACCTGTTTTCAGTACTTTTTTAATGGTGTCGTCAACAGGCTCAATCCCAGTAGTTCCATCATAAAAGCTTTGGGGTATCTTACGATCAAAACCCCAGAAATTTTGTGTTCGAGAGTAGCTTCCTTTACAGACATACATACCACGAATGAATTCTCTCCACCCCATGATTTGACGAATGAAGCCTTCTAAAGAATTTAAGGGAATGTCTTGCTTTTGAGCAAACAAAAGACTTTCATTGATGACGCCTTTCGGAGAAATCAATCCTACATTCATAAGAGGCGAAAGCAAGCTATGGTTTAAAAAGATTTCCTCTTTTACAATTGCATCTTCATAGATTCCAAATTCGTTAAACCGTTCATGTAAAAAATTTTCTAACCAGAGAGCAGATTCCTCAAATGTAATTGGGTATATCCTGTTCTTATCTATAATCCCAGGATGGTCTTTAAAGAAGGATTCTACGTAAGCAAAGGCTTCTTCGAAATATCGATTTGATAGAGGGGATTCAATAACTGGGGGTTTCTTCCCTTTGGGATATTTCTTTCGGTTATCCATATCATAGGTCCACTTCCCTCCTGTCGGGTTGCCATCATTCTCCATCAAAACATTGTGTTTTACACGTTGTTGCTTGTAGAAAGTAGTTTGGAAGAAAGATTTTTTATCGGACCGAAAAAAGCTACTTAGATCTTCATTCGAATTTATAAAATAGGGTGTCTCAAGCTTATTTAAGTACATTCTATCCGCAAACACATGTATTCTCTTTAATAGCCAATTATCTACAGGATCGTAAAATTGAATTTCAGAAATTCCCTTGTGAATTAAATCTTCAAGTAGCGATGAAATAGAAGCGTTTTCGTTAAAGGCATCTATATAAACAACCGTTCTGTTTTTTGACTCAAGATAGGCCTGATAAGCCTTCATTGAGGCTCTGTGAAAAGCTATTTTTTGCTTGTGAAACTTGTATTGTCGAAAAAACAAGTACTCTTCGATGAGATATATGTCGCATCCGTTATCAATTAGCTTGCTTTCAGAAAAAAGCTGATGCGGAAATATCAAATTGACTTTACTTTTGTTTTTTTCCATTATTTCTGGTGTGTGTAATTACAATTCTTTTGCTTTCAATCCTTACTTCTTTATTCCTTCTATGGCCCCATATTTTTTTTCTGGCTTGCTTAGCTACTTCTACTATATCAATCAAAGGTTCAATGCAATCAGAAGAAATATGATGGAACTGGCGATCTAATAGCGTCATTTTCCAGGGCTCATGTATGAATTCAATCGGGACATTTTTTAGTTCAGGAACCCATTTTTTAATAAAGATACCTTTGGGATCATGATCTTGTGACTGTTTGATAGGGTTGTACATTCGAATGGTGTTAACACCTGTTGTTCCTGCCTGCATTTGAAATTGTGGATAATGAATGCCTGGCTCATAATCTAGGAATTGTTGTGCAAGGTGGTAGACACCCGATCTCCAATCGCAGTCCAAATGAAAACACAATACAGATACGAGCATAGCCCGCATTCGAAAATTTATCCAGCCTGTTTCGGAAACACATCTCATACACGCATCTACTAGAGGAATCCCAGTCTTTCCTTGCTTCCAAGCAAGAAGAAACTTAGGATTATTGTCGTGTTCAAGGGTTTCATAGCCTCTGTTGATACAATGCGTTTCATAAGTACATTCTACCTCAAACTTCTGTATAAAATGACAACGCCATTTTAATCTTGTAAGTAATCCATTAAAGCTTCGTTTATAATTTTCGTAATTGGGATTGAACTTTACATAATGAACAGCTTGCTTAACAGATAAATTACCCCAAGCCAAATAGGGAGAAATTCTCCCACATGACTTTCTGCTTTCAAGAGGTTTTGATATATGCCGACTATAATTAGATCCTCTGCCTTCGCAAAAAGAATGAAGATAACGCCAAGCATAATATTCACCAGCCTTTTGAAAACGATCTGGATAGTTCTTGAGTGATGTAGCCAATCCATTCGGAAGTTGAAACGGAAATGTCCCGAAGTCCTGCTCATTTTCCGAATAAATGTTCTTAATCACAGAACTACTCATTGTACTGTACCAGTTTTTATCCCAATTAACCCTATTCTTTATACCTCTAATGATACCGTCTCGTTGAAACTCTTGCCAAATAACACCTCGGTCATTGAAAAAAGACTTTACGCTTTGGTCTCGTAGCCATGTTATTTTCGTTCCGCTTTCTTGGTATGAAAATACGCGTTGAATGTCAAATACATCACACAAATGCTGGAAAACAGACGGTGCATCACCGAAGAGTATTTCAACCTTTCGATTGAACGGCTTCAGTGACTCGTTCATATCGGCAATGGAATGATATATAAACTGTAAATGTCTTTCCGCATGGTCTGGTTCACTTAAAGCGGATGGTTCAATAATATAAATTGGCAGGTAATTACATATTGAATTATTTTCAGCTTCAAAAAAGGGGAGGTGGTCCTGCAAGCGCAGGTCTCTCTTCAGCCAAACAATGTTCAATGCTTCTTTCACTTGACAAGCTCCTTTTTTGCTTTGTTCCAAAACTTAAAGAATCCTGAAAAATATCCCTCAATTGAACTCATCCATTCTCGATCTTCTTGAATACCTTGATAGTGGTCATTTAGCGGATGCTCTTTAAAGACAATTTCGGCATTCTTTAATTGTTCTTGAAGTGTGCTGTAGGACCCTACAAAAACCTTTATGTCCTCTATGTTTTTAGAAAGTCCGACTGCAAAGTCCATGCACTTTTGACTGATCGGATAACGCTTAAAAACATCAGGCTCAATCAATAATACACGTTGGACATCCTCCCCCTTATGCCATAGAGGGTCTAAATTGTAATAATTGTAAATCAACGTTTTCTTCTCTTTGAGTGCTTGTAGCGATATGGACTCAGGATAGTTGATTTCAATTTTCCAATGATGCCTTTTGATTAAAACATCAGGAACTTCTAGCTTGTTAAATGCTTCATAAGGGACATCTAAAAAGGTATTGCGCTGCGCACTGTTAAAGTACTTATTAATGTTTTCTTGATTCGCCACGTAGTTGCGATTAGAAAACGTTCCGGCTACCCATTGCCAGCTCAGATGATTACTTGCCAAATCACCATCAAGAAGGTTTGCATACATCCATTTGGCAGGTGCGCTCCAATGGTACTTTCCAATGTTACAGCATATTGCTGCTATGTACATGCGAATGTGATTGTGTAAGTATCCCGTTTTATAAAAAATTTGTATTGCTGAATCAATGGCTTCAATTCCTGTCTTTGCCTCAACAATTGCATCGGGTACACCCGAATGCAAAACCGCTTTTTGCTCAAAATTAAGGTCTGACTCAATACGACTTTGCTTTTCCACCCATACCTGCTGCCAATAATCCCTCCACGCCAATTCTTGAACAAGTTTTTCAATTGACCTCCATTCTAAATCCAAAGACTTGATATGCTCGAAAATACACTTTGTAGAAATTACACCCCTCGAAATATAAGGGCCTAAATAGGTTAATGCTCCCTTTTCAAAGTTACGCGTCGAGGCGTATTTGATTGGGTCAATGGCATGAATTCGATCTTGAATGGAATTCCAATCCAAAGGAAAATCATATTCTTGATGATTTTTAAGCGCTTGCATATGTCATTACAACAATTAAACTTGACTTTTAGTTGATGCCCCAGAAGATTTATTTTCTAGCTTTAGAAAGGCGAAATTTTAAGAAAACCAAAAGAACCATTATCCACGGCAACCATAGCTCCGCCATCTGCGGTTAAATCAATATCTTCTCCGGCCCAATCACCGCCCTCAGCGTCACTATAGGTCTTTTGCCATTGGACATGACCATTGCCATCATATTTCACCAAATACACATGCCAGGTATTGGAGTCATCGCCGTTGTTTCCACAACGTTTTTTGTAATTACTGTACTCGTCTCCAGTACCGGCAACAATAATGCAGCCCCCGTCATTCGTTCCCTTTATTCCCCATACTTCATCGTGAATATACTTGGGGTCAAATCCACGAGGATTACCTGTTTTGGTTTCCCAGAGCTGGTTACCGTCAGTGTCAATTTTCATGGTATAGGCATCCCAATTTTCAGTACCCGAAAGTGTATGGCCTGACAAGAACACCCCTCCATCAGCTGACAAGTCCATTGCAAAACAATGGTCTGAATTGGACCCGCCAAATGTTTTATTCCAAATCATATTACCTGAAGCATCAATCTTTAAAACTGCATAATCATTCGCGCCCTCTGTAAGTCCGGAAACCACAAAATCAGAACCTAAATTTTTAATTCGATAGGCATGTGCCATATTGTTTTCAAGGTTGATTCCGTTTGTTTTGTTTCCATCCGCATCAAGAAAGGTAAGGTATCCTTGACCCTCCGTATAAAAGGTGTTTAAATTGTCTTCTGCTTGTACATAACCAACTGCAATGATGCCGTCTGGAGTAACACTTATGTGTTCGAAAGCATCACTTCCTCCATTGTCGTGTGTTTTCTCGAAAACAATACTGCCATCTGATTTATTGAGCTTGATAATGGTACTGTTTTCATTTAAAGAACCGCAAATGAAATAAGCATCGTCTCCCTCGAATGCGGAATTCCCAAGGTTATGACCTGTGCCGCCAGAGAACTCCTTTGACCATTGAAAGGAACCACTTTGGTTGGTCTTAACAACAAGGAGTTTTGCTGAATTGGGAATAAATCCTGTTTCACCTATCTGGAGATAACCGCCGTCGGAACAAGTCAGGATAAAATGACCATGCGCTTCCTCACCGCTTCCTCCATGTGATGTAAACCATCCTGATTGAGGTGCGTCAGGGTAATCTTCAACCATACAATTATTGTTTACTTTTCGACAGCTTGAAAAAATAATTACCGCAAATAAGAAAAAAAAATGGGGTTTAACAGGTTTAACTATATTATAGAATCTCATATACTTATAACGACAATAGCATGATCATATTACATCCTAAGGCAATTCATAATCCATTAATTCACCCAAAGCATTATGGTTGGAACCATTCAAGGCAATCAATCTATAGCTTACTGATGCATCTTCATGCACATCTATAATTATAATATTATCTCTAACATCACCTCCCATTCCACTTGCAATCAGTGTGATATTGTCGTATTGATCATACATAAATTCGCTTCCCGTATTAAAGGCCCCGACATCGCCAGCAAACATATGAACAGGTTTAGATAACCCATTAAAAAGTGGTTCGATTTCGCCCCAAAAATTAATGGTGTCAGCCCTGCCTGCAAATGAGTTGAGAGCAACATTTTGATATATATTGTCAGGCTCCCACCACAAAAGCTGATGAAAAAAAACAAATATGTTATTGATGTTCTGAACTTCATCATTCAAAACACTTTGAAGAAACTGCAATTGATCACCAGAAATATTCCATTCATCTATATTTGGATCAAGTACAATAATAAGGTCTGATTGATGTGTAAAACTATAGTATGTTTGCCCATATCTCGATTCAAAAAGTGCTCTATCAGTCATGTCATGATTACCCGCGGCAAAATATACAGGGAGACCTAAATCAATTATATCGCTATCTATGTCATTCCAATTCTGCTCAGTCCCTGTGATTACAATATCACCAGTTAATACACCAAAGTCAATATGACCATCATTTTGAATAAGATCAAATTTGTTTTTAAAGGCAGGATGAAAGCCCTCATTATCAATGCCAGGAGAACCATAGGTATGACCTGCTATAAAAAAAGAGTATCTTATTGGACTTTCTTCGGATGTATCGGACTCATCTTTATTACATGAAAACAAGGCCAAAACTAAAAAAAGAACAAAGTACTTCATAAGCTAACTTTAGGAATAGAACATGAAACCTTGCTTATAATCGAAACTAAACGTAGCCCTTATCTTTTGCCCAACTACTCAACTGCGCAGAATTTGGCATTTGCAATTTCTTAAGAATGTTGTGACGATGGGTTTCAACGGTTCGATGAGAGATAAATAGCTTCTCAGCAATTTCTTTTGAGGTAAGACCTTGAGCAATATGTTTTACAATCTCAATTTCTTTCATGGTAAGCTCTTTCTTCGCCTGGGCAGGATCAACATTTAATAAAGAAGTAAAGTATCGATCTTTGATATCCGCTGCAATAAATGTTTCTCCCTTAAAAACTGAGTGTATGGCTTCTATAAGCTCACTTTTTGATGTGTTTTTTGTTAAGTAACCTTTTGCACCAATAGATAAAAACTTTTTGACGTAAGTGATATCATCATGAAGTGATAATCCAATTACTCTTGTTTTAGGCAGACTATTGTTAATCTTTTCTGTTGCGTCAAATCCACTACCCGCCCCTAGATTAATATCCATTAAAACGATTTCTGGCTTGTGTTGTAAAGACATGTTGTAAGCATCATCAACATTATCCGCTGTTCCAATTACTTGAATGTCTGGTGCATCCTTCAATAACGAAGACCATGCTTCACTAATGAGTTTATGATCATCAACAATAAGTACTTTAATAGTGGATTCCATAGAAGAGTTTTTTACTAATTTAAGAATTCAAAGCTTCCGCACCACCAACAATCTCTAAAATTTCGTTTGTGATTGCTGCTTGTCTTGCTTTATTGTAACTCAACTTTAATGTTTTCTGCAACTCATTTGCGTTATCTGTAGCTTTATGCATCGCCGTCATACGTGCACCATGTTCTGCAGCATTTGAATCTAAAATGGCTTTAAAAAGCTGAACTTTAAGAGACTTAGGAATCAAATCATCAACGATTTCTTCTTTAGAAGGTTCAAATATATAATCTCCTGTTTGCGCACTTTCTTCTGACTCTGGTGCTTGTACTGGCAAAAACTGTTCCGTCTCAACTTTTTGTGTTGCAGCGTTAACAAAACGGTTATAAACAACACATATTTTAGAGAATTCACCTGTTTTATATAAACGCATCAACTCTCCTCCTATTTCCGATACATTATCGAAAGTCAAATCAGCATAAACATCTTCACGAGACTGGAGATATTCATTTGTATAATAATAATCAGTTCTCTTAATTACATCTCGGATTTTTTTACCTAAACATAAAACGTGAACATTATCTGCACTGTAATCGGTAGCGATTAATTCATTAACCCTCTTGATCACGTTATTGTTAAAACCTCCACACAAACCTCGATTAGAGGTTACGCCAACGATTAAAACTTTCCCGCCCTCACGAACCTCCGAATAGGCATTATCAGAAAGGTCTAATGTTGCGCTCAGATTGGTTAGAATGTCTTTAAGTTTTGAAGCATAGGGTCTCATTTGAGTTATGGCATCCTGCGCTCTTTTCAGTTTTGCAGCAGAAACCATCTTCATTGCAGAGGTGATCTGCATTGTCGATCCAACAGATGAAATTCGATTTCGTATTTCTTTTAAGTTTGCCATAAACTATGCTCTTTCAAAAATAGATTCTAATATTTACTTGCTAATTCCTTCGCTACTTTTTCAAGTACCGAAGTGTTTTCGTCTGTGTATTTACCAGCCTTTAATGACGCCATTACATCTGAATGTTTAGCCTCTAAGAAATCCAAATATTCTTTTTCAAATTCCTTTACTTTATTAATCGGCACATTTTGAATTAATCCTTTCGTACCTACATAAATAATAGCGACTTGTCTTTCTACAGTAAATGGATCTCCCTCACGTTGCTTCAAAATCTCCACATTACGTGCGCCTTTATCCAAGACTGATTTTGTTGCAGCATCAAGGTCAGAACCGAATTTAGCAAAAGCTTCAAGCTCTCTATACTGTGCCTGATCAAGCTTCAAAGTACCTGCAACTTTCTTCATCGATTTAATCTGTGCAGAACCTCCAACACGAGATACAGAAATACCTACGTTAATTGCTGGACGAATTCCAGAGTTGAATAAATCTGACTCCAAGAAAATCTGACCATCAGTAATCGAAATCACATTGGTAGGAATATATGCAGAGACATCACCTGCCTGAGTTTCAATAATCGGAAGAGCAGTTAAAGAACCCCCACCTTTTACTTTTGATTTTAATGATTCTGGAAGGTCATTCATTTGCTTTGCAATATTGTCATCAGCAATAACCTTAGCTGCTCTCTCTAATAATCTAGAGTGTAGGTAGAATACATCACCTGGATATGCTTCACGACCTGGAGGTCTTCTTAAAAGAAGTGAAACCTCACGGTAAGCAACCGCTTGCTTAGATAAATCATCATATATGATCAATGCTGGTCTTCCAGTATCTCTAAAGAACTCACCAATCGCTGCTCCGGTCATTGGTGCATAAAACTGCATTGGTGCAGCATCAGAAGCGTTAGAAGCAACTACCGTTGTGTAGGCCATAGCTCCCGCATCTTCTAATTTTTTTACAATACCTGCCACTGTTGATCCTTTTTGACCAATAGCTACATAGATACAGTAAACAGG
>ERZ887849.563-NODE-563-length-39373-cov-8.132382_pt1 | contig 39373 bp, 38 predicted proteins | sample MGYA00521267_ERZ887849 | MGnify/ENA primary metagenome ERZ887849 (study PRJEB32303, sample SAMEA104408601) | aquatic metagenome | biome: Brackish water; feature: Pelagic; material: water | place: Baltic Sea | collected 2014-06-06T16:11:00 | depth 2,863 m ... | reverse complement strand
CGCATGGGGCAGATATCGCCGTCCATGGAATAGACGCTCTCGAAGGCCACGATCTTTGGCACGTCCGCCGGCAGAAGGCTCAGCTTCATCTCCAGATCGGCTACGTCGTTGTGATTCCAGATCACCTTTTGCGCGCGGCTGTGACGGATGCCCTCGATCATCGAGGCATGGTTGCCAGAATCGCTGAGGATCACGCAATTGGGCAGGCGTGAGCCCAGCGTGCTGAGTGCCGCCCAGTTCGACACATAGCCGGAGGTGAACAGCAAAGCCGACTGTTTGCCATGCAGATCAGCCAGCTCTTCCTCCAGCAAGAGGTGGTCGTGGTTTGTGCCGGAGATGTTGCGTGTTCCCCCTGCCCCAGTGCCCGTGCGGCGCACCGCCTCACACATGGCGGAAATCGTTTTGGGATGTTGCCCCATGCCCAGATAATCATTCGAGCACCACACCGTCACATCGCGCACACCGTCCTTGTGATGGTTGGCCGCGCGCGGGAACTTGCCGCACTGGCGTTCAAGCTCGGCAAAATAGCGGTAGTTGCCATCTTCCTTGAGCGCATCAAGCTGGGAGGTGAACATCGCATCGAAATTCATGGTGCTATCTTTCCGTTTGTATCATCAGAGGCGTGCGCAGGGTGGCCCTGCGGCGCGCGCGGCGCAGGAAGCATCCAGCGCCAAAGTTTGGCATCAGGCAGTGGCACCACCATTAACCAATGTTCAAGAAGCGCCAGCGCCGCCAGCGCGCTCAGAAGGGCATATGTGATTTGGCCATAGCCCGTATCGGCGGTCCAAAGCTGATGGATCAGCCCACCGGTCAGAATGGACAGCGCGGTGATCGCGACCGGAAAGGCCAGTGTGATCGGCCCGCGCCGGAAATAGGATTTGATATGCTCCAGCGGACGCGGCACAAACTCGGTATTGATGCGCGGCACGCCGAAAAAAAGGTTGATCTTGGCAAGTATCCGCGCGCCAAACAGCACCAGATACGCCCAGAGCGCGATCGGATTGGCCGCGCCATGGCAGGCCAGAACCATGACCCCGAGACCCACCAGAAGCAGCGCCTCATGATGCGCCACCACGGACCAGCCGCGCCAGAGCCGATCCAGCCCGAATACATGGGCCGGGCATTTCGACCGCGTGGGGCCGGTGACGAGGCCGGTGAGGAACGTAAGCTCGATCCATCCCCAGATGGCCAGCGCCGCGAGAAAGCCGGTATAGGCCCCCGCGACGCTCGTGTTGTCCACCGAATGGATCAGCAGCGCAAAGCCAAGCGCCAGCACGGGCGTGCCAAAGAGCACCGACCTGCCATGCGCCTGCCCCCCTGCCCGGTCGGCGCGACGCACCACCAGCAGGATTACCCCGGTGGCGAACCACCAGACGAACAGGGCGAAAAGGGCTGCGATCCAAGGCGTGGTCATCAGTAAGCGGGCTCCAGACGGACTTGGGCGGGTGCCTGATGCTTGACCACCGGTATCGTATAGATCGACACGAAGGCAGCACCTGCCTTGGCCATGCCCAGAACGCGCATCACCATGCCGCCAATCCCGCCGCGTGCTTTGGCCTTGGCCACCTGCACGGATGCCTCCTGCAACCGGTCCAGATTGGGCCGCCAGCGGGGGTGGTCGATGTCGATGGTGAAGGGGAAGACCTGTTTGGTGATCTCGGAGGTCTTGCGAAAGACTTCCTGACCATACCATGTCGTATCCACACCCAACGCCTCGTGGAAGATGGGCCGCTGATGATCCCGCACCCACATGGTCGAGTAAACAGCCGTGAGGAAGAACTTGATCCAGAGCTTGTTGCTCCAGCTTTCAGTCAGCTTGGGGTCGGTCTTGAGCAGAAGGGCAAACGCCTCGCCATGGCTGAACTCATCATTGCACCACTCGCGAAACCATTTGAAGATCGGGTGGAACCGATGCTCGGGATGTTCCTCTAGGTGGCGGAAGATCGTGATATAACGCGCATAGCCGATCTTCTCGGACAGATATGTGGCATAATAGATGAACTTGGGCCGGAAATACGTGTATTTCTTCTGCTGGGTCAGAAAGCCGAGGTTCACGGAAATACCCGCCTCGCGGAGTGCGTCGTTGATGAAGCCCGCATGACGGGCCTCGTCGCGCGCCATCAGTTGGAAGAGCGTCGTGATATCCTCGTTGGACCCGCGCCGCTTCATTTCCTTGTAGAGAACGCAGCCCGAGAACTCGGCGGTGCACGACGAGATCAGAAAGTCGATGAACTCCGCCTTCAGGCCCGGCTCCATGCCGTCCCAATCGACATCGTCCCAATCTTCGTTCTTCTTGAAGTGGCCCTTGTTGGGGTCCGCCTTCATCTGCGCAATCAGCTGGTCCCAATCCGCGCGCACAGGGGTTACGTCAATCGCGTCCATCTCGTCAAAATCGGTAGTGTAGAAGCGCGGCGTGAGCAGCGTGTTCTGCATCGCAACGGCCGTGGCCTCATCATTTGTCAGCGGCGGCAGCGCCTCTTGGCGCGCGATGGCTTCTTCCGCCGTGGCAGCGGTGGAGCTGTGAGGGTTTTGAACATTCATGTCAGGATCTCCTCGGAGAACGAAAATTCACAGAGTTCCATGAACTCCAGATCGCCCGTCTGGCGGGTCCACCAACGCTCCAGCTTGGAGGCGCGGGTGATGGTCGCCATGCGGCTTTCGCGCACGACCTCGCCGTAGGGGGCCATGATCTCTTCGCCATGGACCTGAACGCTGTCACCGGGATAAATCACGGCGCCGTTCTCAAATTTTACATGTGCCGACAGCTCCTCGAAGCGGTGGCTGATTTCGACCGTGCAGGGCGCGGTCTCGGTTTCTCTCATTAGCAATCCCATAAGGTTCCCTCCTTTTATGGGTTAGTCGACCAGCCTGGCGAAGGCGGCGATATTGTCTTTACCATACCCGATTAAGTCCACGGACCAATCAGTTACCGTGTCTTCAACGGAGATATTTCCGTTCGTCCGGCGCAGAACCCGCACCGGGGGCGTGTCACCGGGTGTGTCAGGCACACCGGCCAGCGCACGCTCGCGGGCCAGAACCCGCCAGATCACGCCGATGAAGCCTTGCTTATCCTCGCCGGAGCGGGCGATCACATCCCCCGCCGCGTTGTAGACGATGACGGAGCCCTCGCGGGTGCCCTCCATCCGGATCATGCTGGAGGCCGCTTCGGGCGCTACGGTCAGAACGCCCGCATGGCTCCGATCACTCAGCGCCTGATAACTTACCAGCGCCAATGTTCCAAGGATCAGGCCAAACATCGCCCGGACCATGAACCTTGGCACCATTTCGAATTCACGCGTTTGTGGCTTGGTCGTCATTTTGGCTCTCCTTATTCCGCCGCCAGAGCGCTAGCGGCCACATTGGCCGGGATCCGCTCTACTTTGGGCCGCGAGACGCGCGCATCAGCGGCCTCGGCGAACATACGCGCCACTTCGGGCGCATCATCAATGCAGCGCAGCGCAGGCTGCGTGCGGGCAAAATGCCATGGGCGCACATGCGGCCAGCACAGGATGTAGGAAAAGCGCGTGTCCCCGATCAGCTCGAAAGCAATCGTGCCGGAGCCTTTCTTGCCGCGCTCTTCCAGCTTGGCCGTGCCGATGGCCACATATGGAAGGTTGAGTGTCATGGTGAGGGCCGCACCAATACGCATGGCCACCCGTTTGTTCGTCAGCGTGTAGACCGCCGCGCGGGCCTGCATATAGGCAAGCCCATAGATCAGCGCGCAGGCCAAAAGACCTACCAGCGCAAGGGGGATACCGTGGCTCATCGCCTCGGCCATGGGATAGGTGGCCGACGAGGCCCCGATCCGCCAGATCACCAAAAGGACGAAATATCCAGCAACCCAGTTCAGGCAAAGCGCCTCGCGTGCCAGTCGCAGGGCGTTCGGGCTGCCCTGCCAGAGGATATGTTCCCCCTCTGGCAATTCTTCTGGCAATCCTCGGACCGGCTCGAACTTGAAATCATCGTGGGACATGTCGTCTCCCCCTTACGCGTTTAGGTTAATTCCGCCTCAGATCACAGGATCTGCGCGGCGATCATGGGCATAAAGCGTGCCCCCGGCGAACCAGGCCATGATCTTCTCTTCTTCAAGCAGGGTTACCTGATCCGCGGCTTTCACCTTGGGGATCCCTGCAAAATTGTGCCCGTAGAGCGAGCGCACTTTGACGTGGTCGGATTTGATCCGCACCATGTTGATTGGCATCAGGCGCTGCTCGCCCGAGCCTTCCGGGTTCAGGTCGATGGTCAGGAAGCGCACCATATGCTCAGGCACGTCGATCCACATATCCACCACACGGCCCACGATCTCGCCATCACCGGCCATCACGACCTTGCCGCGTGGATCACGGCCAGCGCTGATGCGGAAATCTTCCAGCAGCGACATCGGCTTGATTTTGGCATGACCATGCGCATCCAGTTCTGGCACATCGCGGCGCGGTGCCCAAGACGCAGGACCAACCCCGTCAACCATCGGATCGCCGGTCGGAATGTAGGGCGAGCCTGCGGATTTGGCCGTGCGGTCCAGCGCCAGACCGTCGCGGTCGCCGCGTGCGCCCGAAGGATAGCTCAACTCACCCGCGCCATGTGGCAGTTTGAATGTCTTGTCCGAGGGCAAGGGGAACGGGCCCTGATTGGGTGCCGCGTTGCCATCATCATCTTCCAGCGGATAGCCTTCGCGCATATTCTCGGTTTGCAGATAGTAGATCAGCAGTGCGAAAAAGAGCCAGAAGAGCCAGATCGATGCACTCGCCAGGTCGAAGTCTCCGAAAAATTCCATGCCTACCATGATATTGTCCTCCGTAGGTCAGGTGGGGAAGTCCGCGAGGCCGAACTTGGCCTTGCGGGTTCCCATTGCCCGGACACGCACAAGCGGGCCAAGAGCAATCAGGGTGAAGAAAAGCAGGTATACCTCGATATGGTACACCACCGAGTAACCGACCGCGGGATCGCTGAGTGCATCGCCGAGCGCTCCCGAAGCGGAAAGGTTTGAGACCGTGTCGCGAATTACGCCACCGATCACGATCGAGAGACCCGCAGCAGTGGCTTGCGCCCCACCCCAGGCCCCAAGGGCTAGTCCCCGGCCAGCAAGCCCGGCCGTGGGCATCGTCATGGCCGCCGTCAGCGTGGCCACGGAAAACAGACCGCTACCAAAGCCGATGGCAAAGGCACCGGCAAAGAAAAGCGGGATTGAATCGAGCGGATCCGCGAAGATCACCATCGTAAAGGCGCAGACCCCGATGAGAATGCCGCGCGCGGCCATGCGGTAAGGGTCGATCCCCTGCGCCAGCCACCGCGCCGCAAGGGCAAAGCCCCCCAGTGCGCCAATCGCCCACATCGCCGTCAAAAGCGTGGTCGAGGACACCGACAGCCCAAGGATTTCGCCGCCATAAGGCTCCAGCAGCACATCCTGCATGTTGAAGGCCATCGTGCCCATGAAGACCACAACCAAAAGTCGCCCGGCATCGCCCCCGGATGTGAAATCATTCCACGCATCGCGGAACAAGGGGCGCGGTGCGGCGCGCTCTTCGCGGGTCATGGGCGCCATCTTTTCTTGCTTCCAGAGCGCCACGAGGTTCAGCAAAACAGTGACGACGGCCGCCCCCTGGACCACTTGGATCAGGCGCAGCTCGCTGAAATCACGCAGCAAAAGCCCGATGATGATCGACGAGATCAACATACCGACGAGGAACATCACATAAAGCAGCGCCACAACGCGGGGGCGTGCCTCCTCTGTTGCGCGGTCTGCGGCCAAGGCCAGCCCCGCAGTCTGCGTCATGTGCATGCCAAGCCCGGTCAGCAGAAACGCGAGCCCTGCCCCCACTTCGGCGGCAAATGGCGCGTCCATCGCTTGGGTCCCGGTGAAAAGCACCAGACCCATCGGCATGATCGCAAGGCCGCCGAACTGCCACAGCGTGCCGAACCAAAGGTAGGGCACCCGTTTCCAGCCAATGGCGCTGCGATGCGTGTCTGAGCGGAAGCCAAGAAGCGCGCGGAACGGCGCGATAAGCACCGGGATCGCGATAAACGTGGCCACGATCATCGCAGGCACGCTCAGCTCAACGATCATCACACGGTTCAGCGTGCCAAGAAGCAGCACACCGGCCATCCCGACCGAAATCTGGAAAAGCGCCAAGCGCAGCAGCTGCCACATGGGCAGACCAACGCTGCCTGCATCCGCAAAGGGCAGCATCTTTTCCGTGAACTTGGTTAGGGGATGGCGCTCATCTTTCATGGCCGAAACTCCAGGGCGGTAGAAATGTAGAAGCCGGAATTAACCCGCTCGACCTCCCGCAGCGTGCCGCCTGCCCCCAAGGCGTTCAAAGCCCTGGACACCCGTGCACAGCTTTCGGGGATCATCGAAGGGGATCTGTCCGAGCTGGGAAATATCTTGCCCACGCGCCACATCGTCATCAGCAAGGGCGTGCGGGGGGCCAGCGTGAAGATCATCGAGGTCGTGATGCGAGGGCCCACGCCCGCCAGCATCCGCGCCACGCTCTCCGCGCCATAATAAATCATGCTGTCCATCGCCAGCGCGTGATCAAACTGGCCAAGCTCCGGGCTCAGCATATCGCCGGAGGCAAAGGTGATCTGCGTCCGCAGATCATCAGGGCAGCGCGCCTCGGCGATTTTGATCAGTTTAGGCGAGATATCGACGGCCACCACATCGGCGCCGCGCGTGGCAAGCTCGACCGCCATGGCACCCGTACCGCAGCCCGCATCAAGAACCCGCGCACCGCGCAGATCGGCGGGCAGTTGCGCCAACATAAGATCGCGCATCCGGTCCCGGCCCGCGCGCACCGTGGCACGCACGCCCGAGACAGGCGCGTCCGATGTCAGACGCTCCCAGACCTTGGTGGCTGAGCGGTCGAAGTAATGCTCAACCCGGTCCCGCGTCGCGTCATATGTGGCGCTTTTGTCCATCAATCGAACCCGAGAAGCTCAAAGATTTCACGATCCGGCAGCGATGCGGGGGCGAGCGGCTCAGTGCCGTTCCATAGCGTCTCGGCCAGGCGGATGTATTCCTTCCGCACATCCACCACTTCCTGATCGTCGGGCATCTCGAAGAGGGTCTTTTTCTTCAGCCGCGAGCGGCGGATCGCGTCCAGATCAGGCATATGCGCGATCCGGTTGAAACCAACCGTCTTGCAATAGCGGTCCACCTCATCCGTATCCTTGGAGCGGTTGGCCACGCAGCCTGCAAGACGCACCTTGTAGTTGCCCGATTTGGCCTGCACGGCGGCAATGATGCGGTTCATCGCGTAGATGCTGTCGAAATCATTGGCCGTGACAATGAGCGCCCGGTCCGCATGCTGCAAGGGAGCCGCAAAACCGCCACACACCACATCGCCCAGCACGTCGAAGATGACCACATCGGTATCCTCAAGCAAATGGTGCTGCTTGAGCAGTTTCACCGTCTGGCCGACGACATAGCCGCCACACCCGGTGCCCGCTGGCGGTCCACCCGCCTCCACGCATTTCACGCCGTTGAAACCTTCAAAGACGAAATCCTCGGGGCGCAGCTCCTCAGAATGGAAATCCACATCTTTCAGGATGTCGATCACGGTGGGAACCAATGTGCCTGTCAGGGTGAACGTGCTATCATGCTTGGGATCGCAGCCAATTTGCAGGACCCGCTTGCCCAGCATCGAAAACGCCGCCGAGAGGTTCGAAGAGGTCGTCGATTTACCGATGCCGCCCTTGCCATAAACCGCAAAAACCTTGGCGCCCTCAATCTTCATCGCATCGTCCTGATGGACCTGCACCGAGCCTTCGCCGTCTTGGCCGCGCAAAATCGGGGGGGATTTATCAAGTGCCATGTTATTCCTCTTTCTCGGCCTATTCGGCCGCAATTCCTTCGACACGATCTTCCAGCGCATCGGCTGCATCGCGCAGCCCCGCCAGCGTGTCTTCGTCGGGTGTCCAGTAAGACCGCTCGCTGGCTTCCAGCAGACGGTTGGCCATGCGCATGCTGGCCTGTGGGTTCAACTTGCTGAGCCGTTCGCGCATCTCCGCGTCCAGAACGAATGTCTCGCTCAGACGTTGATAGATCCACGGCTCCACCTGACCGGTCGTCGCCGACCAGCCAAGGGTGTTGGTAATGCTCGCCTCGATCTGGCGCACGCCCTCGTGGCCGTGCTTGAGCAGCGGCTCAAAGTAACGCGGGTTCAGGTTGCGCGCGCGTGTCTCAAGCGCGACCTGCTCCTTGAGGGTGCGCACCTTCGCGCCGCCCCGTGTCTGATCGCCGATATAGACGGCGGCGTCGACACCGCCCTTGGCGCGTTTGACCGCACGGGCAATGCCGCCCAGCGTGTCGAAATAATGATCCACCGTGGTGACGCCCAACTCCACCGACTCAAGGTTCTGATATGCCAGATCCACATCCGCGAGCGCGTTTTGCAAAAGCTCGGATTGCTGGGCGGGCTTGCCGTTGGTGCCGTAGGCAAAGCTCTTGCGCGCCTGGTAGGCATCGGCCAGCTCGTCTTCGTCGCCAAAGGCGCTGCTATCGACCAGTTGGTTCACGTTGGAGCCGTAGGCGCCTTCCGCATTCGAGAAGACCCGCAGAGCGGCGGTTTCCATATCGACACCCATCTTGGCCGCATAATCGAGCGTGTGGGCGCGGATGAAGTTCTGCTCCAACGGCTCATCGGCCATCGCGGCCTTGAGCGCTGCCTCGGCCAGCATCCGGGTTTGAAGCGGCAGCAGGTCGCGGAAAATACCCGAGAGGGTCATGATCACATCGATGCGCGGGCGGCCAAGCTCTTTCAGCGGGATAAGCTCGGCCCCGTAAAGGCGGCCATAGGCGTCAAAGCTGGGGCGCGCGCCAATCAGGCACAGCGCCTGAGCAATGCCGCAGCCATCGCTCTTGATGTTGTCGGACCCCCACAAAACCAGTGCCACAGTGCGCGGCATGGTCTCATGGGTCTTCAGAAGCACGCTCGCCTGCTCCGCGCCGCTTTGCATCGCAAAGGCCGTAGGCATACGGAAGGGGTCGAACGCGTGGATATTGCGGCCCGTCGGCAGGATGTCGGGGCTGCGGATCAGATCGCCGCCCGCAACGGGCGGCGTGTAATGACCCGAAAGCGCACGCATCAGCGCGGGCAACTCGTGATCTTCGGCCAGAAGGCGATCGACACGCGCCGCCCCTTCCGCATCCAGATCCATCTGCGCGATATAGCCTGTGCGAACCTCTTTGTTCATCGCCCGGCCCACAATGTGCAAACCATCAGGGATAAGCGCCTCTTCCGTCTCCAGAAGGGTCAGCCAGAGCCGCTCGGGATGTGTCCCGTCCAGATCGACCGCCTCGGCCTGATCATGGATCAGCACCTCAAGCTCGGCGCGCTGTGCATCGTCGGCCTCCATCTCGCGCCAGCGTTTCAGGCTCTCCTTGAGGTCCAGAAGACCCTTGTAGAGGCCCGATGTGGCCAAAGGCGGCGTCAGATGCGTGATCACCACCGCGTTGGAGCGGCGCTTGGCGAGCGAGGCCTCGGACGGGTTGTTGGCGGCATAGAGATAGATATTCGGCATCTCGCCAATCAGGCGATCGGGCCAGTCGCGCGCGCCAAGACCCGCCTGCTTGCCCGGCATGAATTCCAACGCGCCGTGCATTCCGAAATGCAGCACCGCATCGGCCTTGTAGGTATTCTTGAGCCACAGATAGAACGTGGCAAACGCATGTGTGGGGGCAAAACCGCGCTCGAAAAGGAGCCGCATCGGATCGCCCTCATAGCCGAATGTGGGCTGCACACCGACAAAGACGTTGCCAAAGTGATGGCCCAGAACGAACACGCCCCGCCCATCCGATTGGGCCTTGCCCGGTGCCGGGCCCCAAACTGCCTCGATGGCGGCCAGCGGTGGCGTGTTGCGCACGATATGATCGGCGCTGACATGATCCGCGACATTGGCCTCCTGGCCGTATTGCTTGGCATTGCCTTCCAGAACAGCCTTGCGCAGGGCGTCCACATCATCGGGAAGATCGACGACATAGCCCTCGGACTTCATCCGAGACAACGTGTTGTAAAGGCTCTCGAAAACACTCAGGTAGGCCGCCGTGCCCACGGCACCCGCATTGGGCGGGAAGCCGAAGAGGACCACGCCCACCTTCTTGTCGGCATTGGCCTTGCGACGCAGCACGGCAAGGCGCAGCGTCTTCTCGGCAAGGCTCGTGATCCGCTCGTGGCAGGGCGCCATTTCCTTGGATGTGGAGTGCGATTTGCACATGTGCTGGCAGCCCTGACACCCATCGCAGCCATGCCGCCCCGCAAACATTGTAGGGTTGGTCGCGCCGTCCAGCTCCGGGAGGGCAATCAGCATCGTAGACTCGATGGGGCCAAGCCCCTGCCCGCTCGCAGCCCATTGGCCCAGCGTCTGAAACTCCAGCGGATGGGCCGCCACATAAGGCACGTCGAGCCCCTTGAGCGAGACCACAGCCGCGTCACTGTCATTGTAAGCCGGTCCACCCACGAGGCTGAACCCGGTAAGCGACACAAGCGTGTCGATCCCCTTGAAATACGCATCCATCGCAGGCCGACCGTCGAGACCGCCGGCGAAAGCCGGAATGACCCGCATGCCGCGCGCCTCGAACGCCTCGATCACCGCATCATAATGCGCGGTGTCGGAGGCCAACACATAAGAGCGCAGCATCAGCAGGCCAATCGTCGCCACGGGTGCCTCGACCTTGGGCAGTTCTGCAATATCCGTCACGATCCGGTGCCCCGGCAAACGCGGGTGATAGAGCCCCACGTCAGGGTATTCCACAGGCGCATCAGCCCGCACGCCGTGCCACTCGTCCCGGCGCGCATAGCGCGACAGCAAGAAACGCATGAAGCTTTCGATATTGTCGTCCGAGCCACCCAGCCAGTATTGCATCGACAAGAACCACGCACGCAGGTCCTGAGACTTGCCCGGGATGAGCTTGAGGATCTTGGGCAGACGGCGCAGCATCTTCATCTGCTTGGCCGCTGACCCGCCCGAAGGCGCCTTGGTGCCGCGCAGCTTTTTCAGCATCGCCATGGCACCAGAGGCAGGCTTGGACATGTCGAGGTCGCCCATTTTTGTCAGGCTGACGATCTGCGGATCAGAAACGATCCCGACAAACGCGTCGCAAGCATCACGTCGTGCGCGCATCTGGGGCAGGATCGCGCTGAGATGTTCTTCGAGAAACAAAACACCAGAGACGATGATATCGGCTTCAAGCACAGCGGCGCGCGCCGTCTCCAGCGCTGCCGGGTCCTCACCCCACTCGGCGGAGGCATGCACGCTGACCTCAAGGCCGGGGAAATCGGCCGCAAGCCGCGGGCCCACACGCTCAATCGGCCCGGCGGTATGCCGGTCCACCGTCACGATGACGATACGGTAGATATGATCGATGCTATCGCGCAAAATGGGCCTTCGCTTCGTAAAGGGTGTCGAGGGTGATCTCGGAGATGCCCTGCTCGGCGGCGAAAGTTTCGGTGTTCCGGCGGGCCTTGCCCCGCACAAAGAAGGGGATCTTTTTCAACTCACGCTCAGCGGCATCGAGCCAGATAACCTCGCCATTTGCCTGCCGTTCAACGGCCGCGGCAGGCGCGTCTTCGACCTCGCGGGCCTCATCGGCTGTTGCGGGCATCGGTTTGGGCGCGTGGCCGCCATGATGGCTGGGGCCTGCGGCATCATGGAACTCAAAATCATCCCGGAACATGTGCAGAAGATGCTCTTCCAGCCCCATCACCAGCGGATGTACCCAGGTGTCGAAAATCACATTGGCACCCTCGATCCCCATCTGGGGGGAGTAGCGCGCGGGGAAATCCTGCACATGCACGGGCGCGGAAATGACGGCGCAAGGAATGCCCAGACGCTTGCCGATATGGCGTTCCATCTGGGTACCGAGGATCATCTCGGGGGCTGCGGCCTCAATGGCGGCTTCGACCTCAAGATAATCATCACTGATCAGCGCTTCGACATTATATTCTCGCGCCAAACCTCTGATGTCGCGGGCAAACTCGCGGTTGTAGCATCCAAGGCCAACCACTTCGAACCCCATCTCATCGCTGGCGATCCGTGCGGCGGCGCGGGCATGCGTGCCATCGCCAAAGATAAAGACGCGCTTGCCGGTGAGATAGGTGCTGTCCACGGATTTGGAATACCACGGCAGGCGCAGGCGGCTTTCGTCCATCTTGGCGGGACGGCCCGTGATCTCGGCCACCTCGGCGACGAAATCACGCGTGGCCCCCACCCCGATTGGCACGGTTTTGGTGAAGGGCTGATCCAGCTCCTTCTCCATCCAGCGCGCAGCCATTTCAGCTGTCTCGGGATACATCAGAACGTTGAAATGCGCAGCCCCCATGCGGGCGATGTCCGATGGGGACGAGGTCATCGGGGCCACGACATTCACGTCGATCCCCATCTCGTCCAGAAGGGCTGTCACCTCAACAATATCGTCGCGGTGACGGAAACCAAGGGCGGTGGGACCAATCAGATTGGCCGTGACCCGCTCGGTCCGCGCCATCGGCTTGGCCAAGTGGCGCACAATCTGGAAAAATGTCTCATCCGCGCCAAAGTTCTCCTTGCGGGAGTAGCTTGGCAACTCCAACGCGATGACCGGCACCGGCATATTCATCGTCTCGGCCATGCCACCGGGATCATCCTGGATAAGCTCGGCTGTGCAGGACGCGCCGACGATGATCGCCTCGGGCTTGAAGCGGTCATAGGCATCCTGACAGGCGGTCTTGAAAAGGTTCGCCGTGTCGGAGCCCAGATCACGGGCCTGAAAGGTCGTGTAGGTCACGGGCGGGCGGTGGTCGCGCCGCTCGATCATTGTAAAGAGCAAATCGGCGTAGGTATCGCCCTGCGGCGCATGCAGCACGTAGTGCAGACCGGTCATTCCGGTGGCGACGCGCATCGCGCCGACATGGGGCGGGCCTTCATATGTCCATACCGTCAATTTCATGGACGCAGCCCCTTGGAATTGACCCGCGTGGGAGAGCGATTGGCAAACCCAATTGCGGCCGCACCCGGGTTGTTATGAGCGAGCTGGTAAATCATTCTGCGGCCTCCAGATGCAGGCGCGCGCGCCGGCGAATGGGGCGCGAGAAGAGACCGGCGAGATCACCCGCCTGCTCGTAGAAATGCACGGGCGTAAAGACCAGCTCGATGGCCCATTTGGTCAAAAGACCCTCAGCCTCCAGCGGGTTGGCAAGGCCAAGGCCGCACACCGTGAGATCAGGCCGTGCGGCGCGCACGCGCTCCAGTTGCAAGTCAACATCCTGCCCCTCGGAGATTTGCGGCCCCGCCTCAAGCAGGTCCAGATCGGGACCATGAAGCGCGTCATGGATATAGGGGCTGCCCACTTCAATGGCCGTCATGCCACATTCACGGGTGAGAAAACGCGCCAGCGGGATTTCAAGCTGGCTGTCAGGAAAGAAAAAGACCGACTTGCCGTTCAACACGTCCGCCGCACCCGCGATGGCTGTGCGGGCCCGTTTGCGCGGGGCATCGGTGACTCGGGCAAAAGTCTCGTCATCCACACCAAACTCATCGGCAATCGCGCGAAGCCAGGCCGTTGTGCCCTGCTCGCCAAAAGGGAAAGGCGCGGCCAGATGGCGCGCGCCACGGCGCTCCAGCTCGGCATGGGTATCACCAAGGAAAGGCTGCACCAGCGCAAAGACCGAATTCGGCCCTACGCCAATCTCATCAGCGCGGGTGCGCGCAGGCAGGCAACGCACAGGGCCAATGCCCATGTCCGCCAGAAGGCTCAGCATTTGATCCTCCACCACATCAGGCAGCGCGCCAACCACGAGCAATTCGCGCGCATCCGTGTTGGGCAGAACCGGCACCATGGAGGCCAGGCACGCATCCTCGCCTTGGGTAAACGTCGTCTCGATGCCCGAGCCGGAATAGTTCAGAACACGCACATGCGGCGCGTGGGTTTGCGTCAAACGCTCTGCGGCGCGGCCCAGATCAAGCTTGATTACCTCCGAGGGGCAAGACCCCACGAGGAACAGCTGGCGAATGTCGGGGCGGCGGGCCAGAAGACGGCCCACTTCGCGGTCAATCTCGTCATGCGCGTCTTTGAGGCCCGCAAGGTCTCCCTCTTCGAGAATCGCCGTGGCGAATCGCGGCTCGGCGAAGATCATCACGCCCGCTGCGGATTGCAGCAGATGGGCGCAGGTGCGGCTTCCCACGACGAGGAAAAACGCGTCCTGCATCTTGCGGTGCAGCCAGATGATTCCGGTGAGACCGCAAAAGACTTCGCGCTGTCCGCGTTCCTTGAGGACGGGGGCTGTGCGGCATCCGGTGGTGGCGGGGGCTTGATCCTTCATGCCGTCACCTCGGAACCAAGTCCGCGCGTCGCGGCATCAAGCCGCGCGCGGCGCAGTTTCCAGATGAATTGACCCGCGTTCACCACATAGGCCGCATAAGCCAAAAGGGCGATTGTCATGAGGCCGGTCGTGGTCATGGATTGATCAAAAAGTGCAAGAATATAAGCGGTATGGAGCGCTATCACGATGAATGAGAACACGTCCTCCCAGAAGAAGGAGGGCGCGAAAAGATAGCAGCCGAAGACCACTTTTTCCCAGATCGCGCCGGTGATCATAATGACGTAGAGAAAGCACGTTTTGACGATGATCGAGATCGTCGCTGCCTCATACCCCTCGCCCGTCCACAGATACCGGATCACCAGTATGAGCGAGATCACGAAGACCAAGAACTGCGCCGGCGCCAAAAGACCCTGAACAAGGGTCCAACGTGTGGCGTCACGACGTGCGCGCTCTTCTGCAGTGTAAAGAAGCCCTGCCGGCTTTGAAGTCATATGCTGTGTCATTCACCGTTCCCAAGGTGGCTACATCTCTGACGATACGATCGACAATGGGGTTGTGTCAACTTTGATTTACACATCTGGCAAGCGAAATTTACACTGTCTAAAAAACGGGACCTCAGCCAAATTTCGCTATTTTCAACAATAAGATGCCAAAAAAATCACAGCGTGCGCGAGGGTCTCTTTATACACTGTCTATTTTCTTTGACATTTACGACCATTCGGAAAACAATAGAGCTTAAGTGGCTGCATCTCTGCTCGCGGTCGCAACTTTGACCTAAAACGCACGAATGAAGACTGGGGATATGATGTCGCAGAACGCCGAACGAAACGCCACACCAGGAGCCGGGCCCGTGACACAGCGTGTTGGCGATCTTGCAGATTTCGCGCTTTCGATCGTTGCTTCCCGCACCACCCCACAGAAAGCTGGGTCCGTGTTTATTGATAAATTGTTGCAGTCCGCCATGGGCCGATCAGAAGACGGTCACCGCGCCGTCACCCAGCAAATGCTGGAGATGGGCATCTCGCCCGAAGCCATTGTAGATCATTACATTCCCGCCGCCGCTCGCCGCATGGGCGACGAGTGGAGCGACGATATCAGCAGTTTTGCCGAAGTGACTATCGGCACCGCCCGCCTTCAGGCGCTGGTTCGCGAATTGTCTGCGGTCTGGACGGCAGACGGCGCGATGGGGGCCGCAGGCACCAAAGGATCTGTCATCGTGGCCGTTCCGATGGATGCGCAGCACACGCTGGGCGCCTCGGTGGTCTCGACACGTCTGCGGCGCGAGGGGCTTTCCGTTCGCCTCGCCCTCGGGGTCTCGCCCGATTCGCTCCAGGCGATTCTGGCCACAGGAAATTACAGCGCTGTCTTTATATCATCGTCGCTGGGCGATGGGCTGGACGCGATCACGGCCCTTGTCAGGGCCATCAAGAACCATTCCGACGGACCGACCATTCCCGTTGTTCTGGGCGGCAGCGTCGCGGGCGAGCCCGAAGACCTGCACAGCAGAACCGGCGCCGGCCTCGTCACATCCGATCTGGATGAAGCCCTCGTCTTTTGTGGCCTCGAGGCGGGGTGAGGTTGATGTCAACTCAGACATTGACGGACACACAAAGCGCATGCCAGCGCCGAGTAAAGGACGCCTAATGAACTCCGGAGGAACGCAAAACTGGGATCTCGGCGCCGTGCCGATGATCGAACCAGAGATGCTTGCCGAGATGATCTCGACCATCTCGGACCTTGCCTTGGTGATCGACGTGGATGGGATTATCCTCTCGGTGCTCAACGCCCCGGATCACAATGCATTTTCGCATGTAAAATCATGGGAAAGCAAGAATATCCGCAGCACCCTGATGCCCGACAGCATCGGGAAATTCGAGCGTACAATTGAAGAGCATCGCGCAGACCCCGACCGTCAGCAGCGCACGCAGATGAACCATATGTCGTCCCAGCCGGGGCAGGATTCAGCGGTGCTCTATTCCTTTTTCGACATTGGCCCGGATGGTGCAATCCTGATGATGGGCCGCGATCTGCGCCCCGTCGCGGATTTGCAGCAACAACTGGTCAACGCCCAGATCGCGCTGGAACAGGATTTCGAGCGCCAGCGCGAATATGACACCCGCTTCCGCGTTCTCATGAAGGCGAGCCATGATGCGATCGTGTTCGTCTCGGTCGCCAACGGGCGCATCACAGACGTCAATGGTGCCGCCGCAGCCCTTCTGGGTCAAACATCTGAAGAGCTGACAGGCGCTGATTTCGCCGCAATTTTTGAGGATCAAGGCAAGAGCGAATTGATGGCTGATATGGCCGCCTCCGCCCTTTCAGAGGGCAATACGGAGGTCTCACTGGTTCTGCGCGGGCGCCGCCGGATGGTTTTGCGCGCCGCACCCTCGTTTTTCCGCGCGGCAGGTGAACGTATGATGCTGTGCCGTCTGGAAGAGCAAGCAACAGATCGCGCAGGCACCGATGTACTCGCGCGCTACATGACGGGCTTGTTCGAGAACGGGCCTGATGCATTGGTCTTTGCCAATCGTGATGGCATGATCGTCGCGGCAAATGACGCCTTCCTCAGCCTCACGGACAGCGCCCATGGCACCGCCGTGAAAGGCCGCAGCCTCGCTGATTTTCTTGGGCGCGGTGTGGTGGACCTCAAGGTTCTGCTGGAAAACGCCGCCCGCTCGGGCCGGATGCGACTCTATGCGACCAAGGTCAAAGGGCAGTATGACAACGAGCGCCCCGTGGAGATTTCCGCGACCTATCTCGCCGATGCCGCCCACCCTGCCTATATTTTCGTCATGCGCGATGCGGAAGTCACCGACAAGACCCGCGCCCTCGCAGGCCCCGGTGCAGTGGGCGACAACCGCAAGTCTGTGGTCGAGCTTGTGGGCAGTGCGACCCTCAAAGAGATCGTTGCGGATACCACTGATGTCATTGAGAAACTTTGCATCGAAACCGCAGTGGAACTCACCGACAACAACCGCGTCGCAACCGCCGAAATGCTTGGCCTCTCACGCCAGTCTCTCTATGTGAAACTGCGTAAATATGGCCTGATTTCACGCGCCACAGAGTAGCTTGCCTCCCTTTTAAGCAAGGCTTTTCTGCTATAGTGTAAATCTGGATTTACACTTGCGAATTTCATAGTGTCAGACTAAACTGACACTATGGCTGATACCCCAATCATCACACCCCGGCGCTACCCTGATCCGCTCGCATTGCTGCGGTTGATCAAGCCCATTACGTGGTTTCCACCGATGTGGGCTTATCTTTGTGGCGCCGTATCCTCGGGGGCTTCGCCCTCAGGGCAATGGTTCTTGGTGATTCTGGGTGTGATCCTTGCAGGCCCCGTGGTGTGCGGAATGAGCCAGGCCGCCAATGATTGGTGCGACCGCCATGTGGACGCAATCAACGAACCGGACCGCCCCATCCCATCAGGCCGCGTGCCCGGTCGCTGGGGTCTCTATGTGGCTCTGGCCATGACGGGCCTGTCAATGCTGATCGGTTGGCAACTGGGCCCTTGGGGCTTTGGGGCGACGATCCTCGGTGTTCTCGCCGCCTGGGCCTACTCGGCCGAGCCTGTGCGCGCCAAGCGGTCGGGCGTCTGGGGTCCGGGCCTGTGCGGTCTGTGCTACGAGACACTGCCCTGGATCACTGGTGCCGCCGTCCTGGCCGCCGGGGCGCCCTCTTGGGAGACGATGCTGATCGCACTCCTCTACGGTCTGGGGGCGCATGGCATCATGACCCTCAATGATTTCAAGGCCCTCGAAGGCGATCGGCAGATGGGGCTCAACTCCCTGCCCGTCACGATGGGCCCCGCGCGTGCCGCGCGCCTCGCCTGCTGGGTCATGGCGATCCCGCAAGTGGCTGTCATCGCCCTTCTCTTCACATGGGACCGCCCGTGGCACGCTCTGGCCATCGCGGCCCTTCTGGCGGTGCAGTTCTGGGCAATGCGCGTCCTTCTGAGCGATCCCAAGGGCCGCACGCCATGGTATAACGGCACAGGCGTCACGCTCTATGTATCGGGCATGATGATCGCCGCCTTCGCCCTGCGCGCCTTTGGAGGTGTCTCATGAAGCTGAGCTGGGTCCAGATCTTCCGCCTCGGCCTCGTGCAGATGGCGCTTGGCGCGATTGTCGTGCTGACCACCTCGACGCTGAACCGTCTGATGATAGTCGAGCTGGCTCTGCCCGCTCTGGTCCCCGGTCTTCTCGTCGGCCTGCACTACGCCATTCAGCTGTCGCGCCCCGGTTGGGGATTCAAATCCGACGCCGGCGGCAATCGCACGTTCTGGATCATCATGGGCATGGCCATCCTCGCGCTTGGTGCCTTCCTTGCGGCTGTTGCCGTCTGGTTGATCCCGCAGGCGGCGACCCTTGGCCTGATTCTCAGCGTGCTGGCCTATATCCTTATCGGCGTGGGCGTGGGCGCGGGTGGCACATCGCTGTTGGCGCTCATGGCCACAGCCACGGCCCCCACACGCCGCGCGGCGGCCGCCACAATCGTGTGGCTGATGATGATATTCGGGATCGCGGTCACGGCGGGCATCGTGGGCTCCATGCTGGACCCCTATACCCCTGCCCTGCTCCTGCGCATCGTCGGCAGTGTTTGTGCGCTGGCCCTGTTGGTCACACTCCTCGCGGTCTGGGGGATCGAGCGTTCCGTCCATGCTGAGCAGGAGCCTGAGAAAACGCCTTTCATCAACGGCCTCAAAGAGGTCTGGGCCGAGCGGGAGGCGCGTAACTTCACCCTCTTCGTCTTCCTCAGCATGACCGCCTATTTCATGCAGGAGCTGATCCTTGAGCCTTATGCAGGCCTCGTTTTCGGCTTCACGCCGGGGCAGTCCACATCGCTCAGCGGTGCGCAAAATGGTGGCGTCTTCATCGGGATGCTCCTGGTGGGCATCGCGGCCACGGGCCTCAAATGGGGCGCGCTGCGCACATGGGTCATGGCGGGTTGTCTTGGGTCTTGCGTGGCTTTGCTGGCCATTGCCTCGCTCGGCACGATCGGACCGGGCGCGCCCCTCACGGCAGCGGTGGTCGCTCTGGGCTTCTTCAACGGTATGTTCGCCGTCGCCGCCATCGGCTCGATGATGGCGCTGGCGGGCGCGGGCCGCGCCCGGCGCGAAGGCACACGCATGGGCCTTTGGGGGGCCGCGCAAGCCATCGCCGCAGGGTTCGGCGGTCTCACCGGGGCCGCCCTTGTGGATGTGTTCCGCATGACCAGCCTGACCACCTCACAATCATTCGGCCTCGTCTTTGTCTTCGAGGCCGCCCTTTTCATCGCCGCGGCCTTTATGGCGGCACAAGTCATGGAGCGCGGCATGACCCCCCGCGCCCTCGTTCCGGGAGAATAGCAAATGTATGATGTCGTTGTTGTCGGGGGCGGTCCCTCGGGCGCCACAGCCGCAGAAGATCTCGTCCGCTCGGGCCATAGCGTGGCCCTTCTGGACCGTGATGGCCGTATCAAACCCTGCGGCGGGGCGATCCCTCCGCGCCTGATGCAGGACTTCCATATCGAAGACGCACAGCTTGTCGCCAAGGTAAACACCGCGCGCATGATCTCGCCCACGGGGCGGCATGTGGACATCCCCATCGAAAACGGGTTCGTCGGCATGGTGGATCGCAAGGATTTTGACCCCTTCCTGCGCAACCGCGCGGTTGAGGCCGGCGCGAAGCTTTTTACCGGAACGTTTCTGCGGATCGAACGCGGGGATGAAGCCACTCAGGTCGTCTTCCGCGACAAGGCAACCGGCGAAGAGCGCGCCCTGCCCACCAAGCTCATTATCGGTGCTGATGGTGCCCGCTCCAAGGTGGGCCGTGCCGAAGTGCCCGGCGGGGACAAGATCCCCTATGTTCTGGCCTATCACGAGATCATCAAGGCCCCGGCCAAGACGGCGATCTATGATCCTGCCCGCTGCGACGTGATCTATGACGGCAAGATCAGCCCCGATTTCTACGGCTGGGTCTTCCCGCATGGCGATAGCGCGTCTGTCGGCATGGGCACCGAAGTCGCCTCCGTGGACCTCAAGAAAGCCACCGCCGAACTGCGAGAGATGGCGGGCCTTACCGATTGCGAAACGCTCCGCCGGGAAGGCGCGCCCATCCCGCTCAAGCCGCTGGACCGTTGGGACAATGGATTGGACGTGGTGCTGGCCGGGGATGCGGCGGGCGTCGTCGCTCCCTCCTCGGGCGAAGGAATTTACTATGCCATGGTCGGGGGCCGCGTGGCCGCCACCGCCTGCGCCGCCACGCTGGTGACGGGCCGCGTCAAGAACCTCAAACTCGCGCGCCAGCTCTTCATGAAGGAACATAAGACCGTGTTCCGCGTTCTGGCCTCGATGCAAAATGCCTATTACCGCTCGGACGAGCGGCGCGAACGCTTCGTGTCGCTGTGTCACGATATCGACGTGCAGCGCCTCACATTCGAGGCTTATATGAACAAAAAACTGGTCAAGGCGCGCCCGATGGCGCATCTCAAGATCGGCCTGAAAAACCTGGCGCATTTGACGCGCTTGGTCTCTGTGGAGAGAACATGAATGCTATGATTCCGGCCTGGGTGGGCGATACGCTCGTCCCAGTGGAAAAGCTTGAAGTGCATGAGCGCGGGTTGCGGCACAAGGCCGTTTCCGTCTTTGTGGTCAGCGGCAATGACGTGCTGATCCAGCGCCGCGCGCTGGGGAAATATCATACACCAGGCCTCTGGGCCAACACCTGCTGCACTCATCCCAATTGGGACGAAAAAAGCCTCGATTGCGCCGCGCGGCGTATGGAGGAGGAGCTGGGCGTGACGGGTCTGACCTATCGCCACCGGGGCCGCGTGGAATATCGCGCGGATGTGGGTGGCGGCCTGATCGAACATGAGGTGGTGGAGATTTATCTCGCCGAAGCGCCAGAGACGATGACGGTTGAGTGCAACCCTGACGAAGTGATGGAGACCGAATGGGTCAATGTCGACACGTTGGTGGCGCGCGCGGCGAACGAGCCTGAGCTCTTCACACCATGGCTGCGCATCTATCTTGAGAATTACCACAGCGCCATTTTCGATCGCCCTGCCCTCAAGATCGCCTAAGCGGATAACGCCAGGACAAAAAAACGCCGCGCGGGTCTTACTCGCGCGGCGTTTTTTATGTCTGGTGCAGTGCGATACCTTAGCGGGGCATCACGCCGCCCTTGGCCATCCGCGTGCGGCCCAAGGCCTGCATCGCGCTGGCGGCAATATCACCCGCCGTCAGGCCCGCATCCGCATACATGGCGTCGGGGGCCGCCTGATCAATGAACCGGTCAGGCAGCGTCATCGTGCGCACCGCGAGGCTCCCGTCGAGCCAGCCCTCATTGGCCAGCGCATGCAGCACCATCGCGCCAAAGCCGCCTTTTGAGCCTTGCTCGACCGTGATGAGCGCCTTGTGGTTGCGCGCAAGCTGTCGGATGAGATCCATGTCGAGCGGCTTGGCAAAGCGGGCATCCGCCACGGTGGCCTCGACCCCCTGCTCGGCCATCATGGCGGCGGCCTTCTCAACCTCGCCCAGGTGCGCGCCAAAGGACAAAAGCGCCACGTCCGTACCTTCGCGGATCACCCGGCCTTTGCCGATCTCCAAAACCTCGCCGCGCTCCGGCAGGGGCGTGCCCGTCCCCTCCCCGCGCGGAAAGCGGAACGCAATCGGGCCACTGTCATGGGCGGCGGCGGTGGCCACCATATGCATAAGCTCCGCCTCATCGGCCGCGGCCATCACGGTCATATTGGGCAGCGCCGTCATATAGGAAATATCGAACGCACCCGCATGGGTCGGCCCGTCCGCGCCCACAAGACCCGCGCGATCAATCGCGAACCGCACCGGCAGGTTCTGAAGCGCCACGTCATGCACAACCTGATCATAGCCACGTTGCAGGAATGTTGAGTAGATCGCGCAGAACGGCTTGAGCCCCGAGGCCGCCATCCCGGCGGCAAAGGTCACGCCATGCTGCTCGGCAATCCCTACGTCAAAAACCCGGCCCGGAAACGCATCGGCGAGGATATTCACCCCCGTGCCCGACGGCATCGCCGCCGTCACAGCCACAACCCGGCTATCGGCCCGCGCCTCTTGCAGCAGAGCGTCACCAAAGACCCGCGTATAGCTGGGCGCGTTGGGCAGCTTCTTGGCCTGCGCGCCAGTCTCCACGTTGAATTTGGCCACGCCGTGATATTTGTCCGCCGCATCCTCGGCGGGCGCATATCCCTTGCCCTTCACGGTGCAGCAATGGATCAGAACCGGCCCCGTGGCCCGCGTATGGGCCGAGCGCAGAACGGCCAGAAGCTGGCCCATGTCGTGCCCGTCGATGGGGCCGTAATACTGAAAACCCAGATCCTCGAACATCGTGCCGCGACCTTGGCTCATTTGCCCGGTCACAAGCTGCCGTGCGCGGCGCGCGTGATCGCGCAGGGGGCCGGGCAGTGCTTTCTCGAAATCCTCGGCCATCTGGCCGATGGGCGTGCCCCCGATGGAGCTGAGATAGCTCGACATCGCGCCCACGGGCGGGGCGATGGACATCTCATTGTCGTTGAGGATCACGAAGAGACGCCGCCCCTCCGCGCCTGCATTATTCAACGCCTCATAGGCCATCCCCGCGCTGATCGAGCCATCGCCAATGACGGCGATCGCATCACCCGTTGCCTGCCCCATGTCGCGTCCCACGGCAAAGCCCAAAGCGGCGCTGATCGAGGTGGAACTATGCGCGGCACCAAAGGGATCATACTCGCTCTCGGCGCGTTTGGTGAAACCGCTGAGGCCGCCCTCCTGACGCAAACTGCGCATCCGGTCCCGGCGTCCCGTCAAAATCTTGTGCGGATAGCATTGGTGGCCCACGTCCCAGATCAGCTTGTCATGGGGGGTGTCAAACACGGCATGGATCGCCACCGTCATCTCCACCACACCCAAGGACGATCCCAGATGCCCGCCGGTCTCGGATACGGCCGAGACAACCTCAGAGCGCAGCTCATCCGAAAGCTGCGCAAGCGCCCCATCGCTGAGACGGCGCAGATCCGCCGGAGAGGCGATACGATCAAGGATTGGTGTGATCGATGTATTCATGATATGCTTCCTTGTGCTCTGGACATATTTCACCGGTTTAGCCACCGGTGGAAGGCAAATGGCGCCGCGCTGAGTTACCCCCTCGCGACGCCACGCTCCTGTAGCCAACAGGAAGGGAACCGAGGCTTGGAAGCCCCGAAGGCGCAGGATCTAAACGCGTGAAAAGATCCTGCACCGTAACAGACGGCGGGTATGCGGCCCGCCATCTGATCTCTTATCCGAACGTATGTTCGGTAACCGTCACCATCATCGAAAAGTCGGGTGTCGGGTCAGCTGCTTCTTTCGACTCTGACGGCAGGAGGGCACCAATGCCCACCAGCACGAACCAGATCACCAGGAGCGCTCCGCAAAAGAGGGCTGCATAGCCGCCCCCTTTCAGCATCAGGGCCAAGGCGTCAGCGCGCAAACGAAAGCTGCTGTCCGAAGTTCGAAGGATATCGTTGTCGTTACTCATCGTTTCTCTCCTCAGTTCAGCGGCGCGTAGCCGTGGTCCTGTGCCCAGACAAACCAGTTGTCGACCACAGTGCCGGTCAGCAGGATACCGATCCCGCCTGTCAGCGGTGTCAGCACGGCGAACCACCAGGCCCAGCGGTGAATCCCTTCCATCGTGGCGTTGAAGCCCATGGTCCAGCGCCAGAAGAGCGCCGCACGTTCCGAGGCTGTGCCGCGGTCCACGATTTGTTCGATCTCACGCTCACCGCCGAAGCGGCTGACTGCCAGAATGGTCGCGCCGTGCATCGCAAAGAGCAGGGCCGAGCCATAGAGGAAGGCAATCGAGAGTGCGTGGAACGGGTTGTAGAAGAGGTTCCCGTAAGTGATCGAGAAGAGGTTCGTCCAGTCAAGGTGTGAGAAGATGCCGTAAGGCACGCCCTCTGACCAGCTGCCCATAAGGATCGGGCGGAAGAAGTTGAGCACGAAGATGAGCCACAGCAGGGCAAGAAAGGCCCAAGCGACGTGTTTGCCCATCCCGAGCGCTTCTGCACGACGGTAGGTGCGAACCCACCAGGCGACACAGCCAACCGCGAACATGAAGCTTGCGATCAACCACCAGCCACCTTCGGCCAGCGGAGCGAAGCCCAGCCCGTATTCCGGTCCCGGAGGCTCAAGCGAGAGCCAGAAGAGATCCCGGAAGAAGATGCCGGGCGAGTAGCCGGCCTGCGCCCAGAAGTTCATCCCGATAATGAAGAACCACGAAGCAAAGCCAATCACCGCCAGCATCCCGAAGGACCCAAGGTGCACGGGGCCGATCTGTGCGTTGCCAAACAGGCCCGCCAGTGTCGAAAACGTGGTACCCTTGGTGCGTTCGCGGTCTGTATCCGCGTTGGCAGCGACCCCCATCTCGGCAGGGCCTTGGACCTGCACTTGGGTGAAAATGTTCTGATATTCAGCCATTTTTCATATCTCCTTAAAGGTCCGCCCACCAGGGCAATTCAAGCCACCAATCCCACCAGACGATCCACTCCTCGAACCAGATGGTGCCGGAAATCACGATACAGATCGCACTCCAGAAACCAGCGCTCAGCGCGAGGAAGAGACCCAGCCGGTGAATACCGAGCGGCCCGATCGAATAGCCGATCAGATCGCGGAAGTAGGTGTCTTCGTGATCGGGGCTCTTCACTTCTTGACCTTTGGCAGGGTTGACCGCCGAAAGAACCAGGGACCCGTGCAGCGCAAGCGCTACGGCGGTGATCCAGAAGAAGCTGATAGCCACCATGTGAGCGGGGTTGTAATGGAAGTTGCCGTAAGCATATCCCACATTATTCACCCAATCGAGGTGGCTGAAGATCCCGTAGGGAAAACCATGCCCCCAGGCACCCATGAAGACCGGGCGGAACACCACCAGCGTCACATAGGCGAAGATTGCCACACCAAAGGCAAAGGGTACGTGATACCCGATCCCAAGTTTGCGGCAGATTTCAACCTCACGCATCATCCAACTCAGGAAAGCCCCGGTGGCACAGATGGTAATCAACTGCCACAGCCCTCCCTCTGCCAGAGGCGCGAAGCCGAGGCCGTATTCAAGGCTTGGCGGGTCAATCGAAATGAGCCACGGATTCCACGTGTCTCCCAGGGCCGCGCCGTAAAAAATGAGGATTGTTCCCAAGGCGGCGAAGAAGAACGTCGTCACCCCAAAAAACCCTACATAGAACGGACCAACCCAGAAATCGAAAAGATCGCCGCCCACCAGCGTCCCACCACGGACGCGATATTTTCTCTCGAAGCTGAGCTGTGCCATCGTCTAACTCCTTGCAGATAAACCCGAAAAAGAGAGGGCGTACCCGATGTTGCGATATCTTGTTCTGGTTACCGCGGGCGAGGCACGAAGAGATGCCCCCGCCCGCGGCTGATTTTAGAACCGAACGTTGCGTCCGATTACTCTGCTGCCATCTCCGAACCGAACGCGCGGTCGAACCAGTTTGTCTCAGCGTTGCTGAGCAGGACGAGGTGAATCATCGCTGCGAGCAGGAACAAAAAGACGCCTTGGGCCACGAACACACGCCGCGGGTCAAAGATCAGCCAGATTTTGTAGAACTGTGCCATTTGTCAGTCTCCTATTACCAAGCAAACCAAGGAAGCTTGATGTACGTCAGAATGTGAGCGACGACTGCTACCATCGCGAAGATGGTTAAACCGCTCATATAGACTGAGTGCAGCTCCTGGGCCTGCTCGTCTGTGAGACCTGTGAAAGACAGATCAGTTTTATCAGCCATGTTTTTTCCTCCAGGAAAAAATATACCGACACCGCGAATTCCCCGCGGCCGGGATACGACAGAGGCTCATCCCCTGCCCTATTTCACGGCTCCGCAAGCGAAGCGGCGAATTCCAAATGCATCAGGCCCAAAAGATCTTGGGGGTGATGATGCTGGCCTGAGACCATGCCGATTTGATCGGCCCGTGCTCAGGCGTGTCCATGATCCCGACCTGCGCCAGCGCCCATGCCACAAGGGCAAAAGGAACGGCGGTCATGAAGATCACGGCAAAATAAGCGGTGTATTCCGTGCGCCGGGGCGCAAGTTTCTTCCGGGATCGCGCCGGTGCGTTCGTGTCAGCATGTGTCATGTCTGTCCTCCCGAATTCTGGTCTTGAAATGCAGGGCTCAGCCCCGCGACGGTCTCACGCACAACACGGTCCTCACCCTGGCTGAGCGCGACCTTTTCGGCCTCGTCTCTCAGGGATTTGGCCGCAGAGATGCGGGTGAGAATAGGGTGCTGGGCGACGATTTCGTCCAGCAGGCGCTGCGCATCGGTATCCCAGGGGAAATCGCGGCGCAGGGTCGTTGGTGTGGCCTCGGCCGCATCCATTTCCGTGCCCAAAGGCAGGATGTGGAACAGCGCATCAAAAAGCCCGTTGCAGACCTCTTGCAACATGTAAGTGGCACCCGCATATCCCATGAAGGGCGTGCCCGTCGCGCGCCGAATGGCGGCCCCAGGGAAGCTGGCGGGAATGAACGTAGGCGCCGGGCCGTGGCCGGATTTAAGCTCGGCCAGATACATTTTTTCGTTGATCGAACCCATCAGGATCAGGGGCCGTTTGGCCCCGATCATGGCACGCACTTCGTCATTGTCGGTCTTCTTGCCTGCCGTCCGCGCGACAGCGAACGCACATGGCAGGCCCAGATCATTCTCAAGGTAGTTGCGGATACCCCGAGCATAGGTCTCATTGGCCACGATGCCGAAGCTCGCGGTGGCAAAGAAATCCTGCGTGACCGAGCGCCACAGATCCCAGACGGGTTTGAGCGTCGAGTGTTTCTCCTGCGCGATGAACGGCTCCGGGTCGAGACCCAGCATATCGCCCAGCTGGCGCAGGAATTTCGTGGTGCTGTCCACGCCGATGGGCGCTTGCAGATAAGGCTTGCCCAGAACTTCGCAAAGCCCCCGGCCAAACTCGCGGTACATGCAGACATTCACATCCGCGTTCACGAGATTGCGCATCTCGGCCACATGCGCGCCCAAAGGCATCACCATGTTCACCTCTGCGCCGATCCCCTCAATGAGGCGGCGCATCTCGTGCAGGTCCGAGGGCATATTGAACGTGCCATACATCGGCCCGAGGATATTGACGCGCGGTGCGTCGCCCTCCTCGCGCTTGGTTTCCTTGGGCATCCGGCCCTTGGTCATGCCAAACTCGGTAAAGATCCACGTCATCGCGCGGTCAGCGCTTTGCCATTGGTCTTCGTCGATGGTGCGTGGCAAGAAGCGCTGAATATTCGTCCCCATTGGCGTCACGCCGCCGCCGATCATCTCGGCGATGGAGCCAGTGACGACCACCGCAGGCAGGGCCGGATCAAGCGTTTTCCACGCCCGCTCCATCGCCTCTTCGGTGCCTTTGCCCATTTCGTCCTCGGCGAGACCGGTGACAACGATGGGAAGCTCATGTGGCGGAAGCGCGTCTGTGTAATGCAAGACGGACGTCACGGGCAGGTTCTCGCAGCCTACGGGGCCGTCGATGACAACCTGCAATCCCTTGACGGCGCAGAAAGCATAGACCGCCCCCCAATATCCGCCCGCACGATCATGGTCCTGGATCAGCATGTGAATGCCTCCCCTTTGGTGCGATTTTGGCGTGTGCGGCTGGGTGCCACATAACAACCACGTGCGGCCGCCATTGGCTGCGCCAATCGCTTTCCCGCACCCGGCGAAAAATATGTATTTTTCACCGTCATATCATCTCCGCCGCTTTGGCCGCGCGGGCTTGCTTTTCAATCTTCTTGGCGTTGATCTCGCGGAAGCGCGGCTGAAGGTTGGGAGATCCCTCCCAAACGCCCGCCGTGTCGCCATGGCCAACGCCCTCGAAGAAGGCTTTCATCGTACCCATGCGCTCCTTGTTGCCCATGGCGGCATTCACCACCTCGGCCAGGGATCCCGCACCCGCCGGTCCCATGAGGGGCCGCGCGGAAATAAGGTTCGTGAAGTAAAGCGATGGAATTCCGAGCTCTTTACCCTTTTGGACAACGGGCGTTGTGCCAATGGCGAGATCCGGCTTGATCGCCTCCATAGCGGCGCAATCATCCTCAAGGCTGGCGCGATACTTGATCTTCACGCCCTTCGCTTCAAGCCAATCGGCGTCCGTTGCACTCCAAGGTGTCTTCGGGCACGCGGTGCCGACATATGGCACATTCGCGCCGCTCTCGATGAGCAGACGCGCGACCAAAAGCTCGGAGCCTTCATAGCCCGAAAGGGTGATCGTGCCCTTGATGGGCGCACCTTCCAGAGCGGTAGAGATTGTAGGCAAAAATGCGTTCTGCGCGGCGGCCACTTTGTCGGCGGCAATGCCGAACGCATTGCCAATCCCGGAAAGCCACGCGGCGGTGCCGTCACGACCAACGGGCGCAGAGCCGACAATGGGCCGGCCTGCGGCCTGAAACTCCCGCACGGCGGCGGTGTAGAAGGGATGGATCGCGGCCACTGCGCCACAATCGAGGGCCGCGTAAAGCTCGCGCCACTCGCGGCACGGAACAACAGGACCCGCTGCCAGACCCATCGGGGCCAGCATCGCGCCGATCATCATCGGATCGGCGGGGAACATCTCGCCCAGAAGGCTCACGGTTGGGCGGTCAGACTTGCCACCGACGGGCGCAGGCACGGGGCCTGCTGCCACTTCGGCGCGCGCATAGTTGAGCATCGCACCGGCAAGCACGTCTTTCGCCTCCGCATGTGTGGGAATACCAAACCCCGGAACATCAATTCCCACGATCCGCACACCATTGATTTCCTTGGGCAAAAGCCGCAAAGGCACACCGGAGGCCGTGGGCACACAAAGGTTGGTCACAACGATACAATCGAACTTTTCAGGGTCCGCCATCGCATGGACGCTCTCGCGGATATCCTCAAAGAGCTTACCCGTCACCAGCGTCTCGGAATTGAACGGAACGTAGCCGACAGAGCGCCGCGCGCCGTAGAAATGGCTCACGAAGGTCAGGCCATAAACGCAGCAGGCTGAACCCGACAAGACCGTCGCCGTGCGGCGCATCCGAAGGCCAACGCGCAGGCTGCCAAAGGCGGGGCACATGCTTTGCGGCTGATCATGGGGACCTGTGGGATAATCTTTAGCGTATTGATCGAGAATCTCGGATTGGCCCGCCGCGCGCGCCGCCGCTTCCATCTCGCCACCCGGGGCGTGACAGCCTTTGGCCGTCGCCTGCCCGGGAAGCTCACCTGAGCCCAAATCGGGTGCAGGAGCTGAGGCTACATCCGTGCCCAACGTCACCTCTACGGCGCCGGTGGCGTCATATGTGGTCTCGTTGCTCATGCGGGTTTGCCCTCGTCGGAATGGGATTGCGCGTTCTGAATGTCCTTCATCAGGTTCCAGATCTGCTCAGGCCGCGCATCACGCAGCATTTTCTTGATACGGGCGAAATCTTCATTCTTGGGGGCTTCATGCTTCGTCATAAATCACCTCCAAGCTTTCGATGGGTTTCGCGTTCTTGCCGCGCATATCCATGTCCGTCGCGGCCACGAGCTGGTAATCACCGCCCGTCTCCGAGGCGTCAAAAAGCGCCAGAAGACCGTCTTGATCGAGCGGCGTAGGCCGCACGGGCGGGGCTACGCCCACATTGTCCCCAAGCTCGGCGAACAAGGCGCCCCACTCGGATTCGGCGGTGCCAACAATCTGGTAATTGGCTGATTTCTTGCGCAAATCATCATTCTGCGGGATCGAGGCCAGCACCGGGATTTTAACTGATTCAGCAAAAGCCTGCGCCTCGCCCGAACCGTCATCCTTGTTGATCACAAGGCCCGCGACACCGACATTGCCGCCCAGCTTACGGAAATACTCCACCGCCGAGCAGACGTTGTTGGCCACGTAAAGCGATTGCAGATCGTTGGAGGCCACCAAAATGACCTTCTGCGCCATGTCCCGCGCGATGGGCAGACCGAAGCCGCCGCAAACAACATCGCCGAGGAAGTCGAGAAGAACGTAATCAAAGTCCCAATCGTGGAACCCGAGCTTTTCGAGCAATTCAAACCCGTGGATGATCCCGCGCCCGCCGCAACCGCGGCCGACTTCGGGCCCGCCCAGTTCCATCGCGAATACACCGCCACGCTTGAAGCAGACATCGCCGATCGCCACTTCTTCACCGGCCAGCTTCTTGCGGGTCGAGGTCTCGATAATCGTGGGGCACGCCTTGCCGCCGAAAAGCAGGCTGGTCGTGTCTGATTTGGGATCACAGCCGATCAGCAGCACGCGTTTGCCCTGCTCCGCCATCATATGGCTGAGATTGGCCAAGGTGAAGGATTTGCCGATGCCGCCTTTGCCGTAGATCGCAATGATCTGCGTCTTGGAGGTCGGCTCGCCCTGCGGGACCTCCAGCGTAGGCTCTTCATTGGCCTCGTCTCGCAAGCGTTGGTCGAAATCTTTGAGGTTTGGAACATCAAGTGTCATGCGAGGCCCTTCCAGTTCAGTATCATTTTCAAGCAAGCCGGATCAGAGAACGCTGTCTCATAGGCTTGGGCGGCATCTGTGGCCGCGCTTTGATGTGTGATCAGCCCACCAAGGCTGAGCGCGCCGCTCTCCACCAGGCGGCGGGTGGCGACCAGATCGTCGGCGGCCCATTCAGCCGCGATGCGGAGCCGCGCCTCCTTCATGAAGGCGGGCGGAAAGGCAAATTGCAGCGCTTGCGTGTAAAAGCCCGCGAGGACGACTTCGCCGCCGCGTGCGATGCGACCGATCAGATCGTTCAGAGGATCCGCCCGGCCCGATGCGTCGTAAATCGACATGTAATCGCGGCGCGTGTCGGCTTCGGGCGTGATCACCTCATAGCCTTCGGCGCCGCTCATACGGGCGGGATCAACCTCCCAAACGGTGGGGGCCGGTGCGCCCGCCGCAATGGTCAGCCGCGCCAGAAGGCGGCCCAGCACGCCGTGACCCACGATGAGGTCCGGCACAGCCTTGTTCGGTCCGGCCATCGCATGGCGCGCCGTGGCAGCCAGCGCCAGCAAGGCGCCCTCAGCGCCCAGACCCGAATCGATTCGCGTCACCCGCTCAGAGGCCGTGACCAGCTGCGCCGCAGCACCGCCAAAGAGGCCAAACGCCCCCTCGTAGCAATTGGCGCCCGGCACAAAGACATGCTCACCCGACCGAAAGCCCGTATCCGCGCCCGCTTCGACGACAAAGCCTGCGGCCTCATAGCCCGGAACAAGGGGATAACCCATGCCCGGAAATGGCGGCATCTCACCAGAGTAAAAGAGTTTTTCCGTCCCTGTGGAAATGCCCGAATGGGTGATTTCCACCACCAGATCCCCAGCGCCCGGAGGCGTCACGGGCAGCACATCAAGGCCGAGATCGCGAGGCCCGTTGAGTATGACTGCGGTGGTTTCCAAGTGACGTTCCTGTTCTGACACCCTGTCTTGCTCTTGATTGTCGAGAGACTCAGATCCGGGTGTTCCGTTATCTGTCAGTTTAGACTTACACGCGCTGGTGTCAACTAAACCTTACAGATTTGTGTCATTTGTTTTTGACAGCTGTGATCGCGGTTGTGATAAAAGGTCGCAGGGCGCGATGCGTCGTGACCGCCTCGAAGCCTGCGGCCTGCAAAAGTGCCGTGATCTGCGCCGCAGAGCGCGCCCGCCCCGTGCCCATTGCCAGCGTATAGAGCGCGAAATACGCGTCCCCCGCCCGTTCGGGCGTGTCCCCGCCGCTCATCGGTTCTGATATCAGGATGCGCCCACCGTCAGGCAGCGCTGCGTAGGCGGCGCTCAGCAAAGCGGCCACAGTCTCGTCCGCGTGATCATAAAGAACCCGCACGAGACTGATCATGTCCGCGCCCGTAGGCAGAGAATCATCGCGAAACGATCCCGGAGCGATACGCACCCGGTCGCTGAGCTTTGCTGCTCCGAAGCGCTCGGTCGCACCGGGCACCACGGCGGGCAAATCAAAGAGCGTCATCGCGAGGTGCTGATGGGCCTGCCCCACCGCTTCCAGAAACGCGCCCGTGCCACCACCCACATCCATCAGGTGTTTTACGTCCCGAAAGGCCACAGCGCGCAGCGTGTCCTCGGCCACCAGGACCTGGCTCTCGGCCATGAGGCGCGAATAGGTCTGTGCCGTCTTGGGATCCTCGGCCTCAGCCGCGCCGAAGACATAGGGCCAGAATCGCGCAAGATCCGGATCGGTCTCACCGCGAAAAAACGCAGTTGAATCAGCAAGGTCAGAGTAGAGAATATCGTGATGGCGGATCATGGATTGCAAGCCCGGCACACCGAGGATCGACGCACCCCGCGCCGTCAGGCCGTAGCGCCCGCGTCTCAGCTTCAAGAGGCCAAGCGCCTCGCCACCGCGCAGCAAAACCGCCATCCGCTCAGGTGGCACGCGGTTCTCAGACGCCAATTCCGCCACCGTGCCTTGCCGCTCGAAAAGCTGCGCGAGGATATCCATCTCGACCAGAGCGCTCAGGATTTGGCTGTGACAAAACCCGGCCAGAATGTCGAAAACGGCAGCGCCCTCGCGCCCCACGCGGCCCTTGGTCAGAGGAAATCCCGCCGCCCATTTTTGAAATTTCCGGCTGGCCACCAGCCGTGTGAGCCACCCGGCCCCAGCACGCGTGCGGCGCCCAGAGGGCGCCACATGGCCTGCATCCGCTTCGCGCATCATTCGCCGGGCACAGCGCGCCGCATGGCCGCCATCGGCGCCAGTTTCTGTGCATAAGCTTGCACCATCTGGGCCAGCTGCGCCTCACCGGGACACTGCGGAATGGACGAAATCGCACCGCTCAGAATGTCGCCAAGCCGGGCCACGGCTCCCTCTACGCCCAGAAGCGCCACGGCATTGGGCCGTCCGTGCAGATCGTCCTGACCTGCGGGTTTGCCCAATGTATCCTCATCCAAAAGCGCATCGCGCAGATCGTCCGCCACCTGAAACGCCTCACCAATGCGAAGCCCGAGCTCGTCCCACTGGTCAGCTTGCTGCCCCGAGGCGATCGCGCCCATCCGGGTAGCGGCAATGAAGAGCGCGCCGGTTTTGGCCCGGTGATAGGCCGACAGATCAATCTCCGCTTCGCTTTCCCAGCCTTGGCCCGCGCAAATCCCACCCGGCATTCCGGTGCAGCGCGCAAGCGTCTGAACCAGTTGTAGCGCGCGATGCGGATCGTCGTGACCCGCCTCGGCCAATACGTCAAAGGCCAATACAATAAGGCTATCGCCCGCCAGAAGGGCGAGCGGTTCGGAATAGGCCTTGTGCACCGAAGGCTTGCCTCGACGCATATCGGCATCATCGAAACAGGGCATGTCATCATGCACAAGCGAAGCGCAATGTATGAGCTCCAACGCCGTCGCCGCCGCATCGGCCAGCGCCGGGCGATCATCGCCACAGGCGGCCGCGACACTCAACAGAATCGTCGGACGAATACGCGCCCCACCCGGAGTGACAGAATACGCCAAAGCCTCACTCAGCTTTTGCGGCGGCGTTCCGGTCCGCGCCCCCGATATAGCGGCGTTCATGGCCACTTCGATACGGCGTTTCAGGTCCATCTCAGCCCTCTCATTCTGCGCAAGGCACTAAAGGTGTAATTTATATTGGACATACATGTGTAAACAAGACTGGACACTTTTGCCGCGCGAGTCAACAATCAACCCACCCAAGAAAGGGTGCGCCATGGGCCAAGGGGCCAAAATAATCATCATCGGTGCCGGGATCGGCGGGCTCAGCGCGGCATTGCGGCTGGCGCATCAGGGCTGTGACGTAACCGTGCTGGAAACCGCAAGCGCGCCCGGCGGCAAAATCCGCACCCTGCCCACGGATCACGGCCCCGCCGATACTGGCCCCACGGTGCTGACCATGCGCCATGTGTTCGAGGCGCTTTTTGCCGATGTGGGTGCGACGCTCAGTGATCATGTGACCCTCACGCCTCTGCCGGTCTTGGCGCGCCATTTCTGGCCAGGTGGACAAAGCCTTGATCTGATGGCGGACCTGGATGCCAGCGCCCGCAACATCCGCGACGCTTTCGGGCCCCGCGCCGAGGCCGAGTTTCAAAGCTACTCCGCCCGCACCCGCGCGCTTTTCGATGCGTTTGACGCACCCATGATGCAGACCCCCGCACCCAGCCTATCGGCCATGGTGGCAAAGGTAGCGTCCAACCCGCGCATCATCCCGAAAATGGCCCCGCATCAAAGCCTCGCGAAGATGCTGCGCGCGCAGTTTTCCGATCCCGAACTTGCCCAGCTTTTTGGCCGCTATGCGACTTATGTGGGCGGCGTGCCCGCCCATGTGCCAGCACTGCTGAGCCTGATCTCGCAGGCCGAGGCGGATGGGGTCTGGGCCGTCGATGGTGGCATGACCGCCCTGCCGCGTGCGATTGCCGATCTGGCCACCGCCAAGGGCGCTCTTTTCCACTACGACACCCAAGTGACCCGGATAGAGAGCCAAGGCGGCCGTGCCGCTCTCGTCCACACCGCCAACGCCCGGTTCGAGGCTGATGCGGTTCTCTTCAACGGCGATCCGCGGGCTCTGGAAACAGGCCTTTTGGGCCATGGCGCACGCAGCGCGGTGCTGCCCACGGCAACAAACCCACGGTCGCTTTCGGCCTGCGTCCTGGCCTTCTCGGGACTTATGCAGGGGCCAGAGTTAAGCCATCACAATGTGTTTTTTGGCAATGACTTGAATGCCGAATTTAACGCAATAGACCAAGGCCGACTGCCGGATGATCCCACGCTCTACCTTTGCGCGCAGGATCATGGTGCCACTGGCCAGCCACCCGGCACGCCGGGCCGCTTTGAGATCATCATGAATGCCCCTGCGGGCCTGATACTGTCCCTAGAGGAGCAAGAAAAATGTCTGATGCGAATATTCGACCGACTGGCCAGCTTCGGCCTGACCTGCGATCCGCGTCCCGGCCTCAAGGCGCTGACGGTGCCGCAGGACTGGGACAGGCTCTTCCCGGCGTCACAGGGGGCGCTCTACGGACGCAGCCCCTCGGGGATGATGGCGGCGTTTCAGCGTCCAACGGCGCGCAGCCGCCTCAAGGGGCTCTATCTGGTCGGGGGCGGGGCGCATCCCGGAGCGGGAGTGCCGATGGCGACCCTCTCCGGACGGCACGCGGCCGAGGCGATCTGGACGGACCTGACTTCGGCCTCCATGTGGGGCCGGACGGCTATGCCTGGTGGTATGTCGATGGCGTAAGCGATTGCGGCACCAAGGCGGTGTCGGTGATCGGCTTTATCGGCTCGGTCTTCTCGCCTTGGTATGCGTGGTCAGGCCGCGCCGAGCCGCAAAACCACTGCTGCCTCAACGTGGCCACCTACGGCCCCGGCGGGCGGTTTACCATGACCGACCGGGGCCGCGATGCGCTCAGCCAAAGCGCGGATGAGATCAAGATCGGGCCGTCCTCTATGCGGTGGACCGGGTCCGAGCTGATCATCGAGATCGACGAACGCGCGGCCCTGCCGCAATTCGGCCCCGTGCGCGGGCGCATCACCCTCACCCCCACCGCCGTGACGGATGTGGAGCTGCCCCTTGCCGCTGATGACAGCCATATCTGGCGGCCTTTTGCCCCTGTGGCGCGGATCAAGGTCGATCTGGAGGCCAAGGGCTGGCAATGGGACGGGCACGGCTATTTCGACGCCAATTTCGGCACCCGCGCGCTGGAGGCGGATTTTGATTACTGGACATGGGCGCGCTTTCCCTCCGCAGATGGCGCGACATGCTTTTACGACGCAGAGCGGCGTGATGGCAGCACGCTGAGCGCCGCCATCGGCTTTGACGCAGAAGGCCGCGCCCGGATGCTCGACGCACCCGCCCCGCGCCCGATGAAGCGCAGCGCGTGGATGCTGCGCCGCGAGGGCCGTGCCGATCCCGGCCAAACCGCACGACAGGTGCAGGCCATGCTGGACGCGCCGTTTTACGCACGCTCCGGCGTGGAGACGGTGATCAACGGCGAGACCATGCGCGGCGTGCACGAAGCGCTCGACCTGCGCCGATTCGCATCACCGCTGCTCAAACCCATGCTGGCCGTGCGGGTGCCACGCCGCGCGCGCTGGCCGCGTTAAAGCTTGTCGATTGCCAAAGGTTTAACATCCGGGTTCAGCCGCACGATGCCGATATTGAGCGCGGCGGCCACCGTGACCCACGCAAGATAAGGCATAAACGCCAGCCCGGCCCAGACGTCGAGCTGCCAATGCAGCGCGGTGCAACCGAGCACGGAAATCCAGAGCATCACGATGACGAGGATCGCGCCCTTCATCTGCCGCAAGCCAAAGAAAATGGGGGTCCAGAGCGTCGCAAACCCCGCTTGTGCGGCCCAGAAGGCAAGCGCATAACCCGACCCGTCAAGTACCGCGACCCGCGCACCCGCGAAGGAAATCAACAAATAAATCGAGGTCCAAGCCACCGGAAACGCCCAATTGGGCGGGGTGAACCACGGTTTCTCCAACCGCGCATACCATGCACCGGGGTTGAAGGCCGCACCCGTGGCGCCCGCTGCCCCGCATGTCACGAGGAAAATAGCGAATAGCATCCAGTCCATAAAGCGCGGGGCCTCCGGTTAATCTGCCCCGGCGTGGCCGGGCTTTTAACTCAGATAAGGCTCTTGGCGCCCCGTGTCACGCGCCCTGAGGTCGGCCAGCACATCCAAAAGCGCACCTGTCCGGCCCGGTTGGGCCGTATTGCGCGCAGCGGCGTCCACCAGATAAGCCACCTCGGGCAAGGGCCGCGCATAGAGCACGGGCGAGCGCGGGGCCGCAAAGCTGACCCCGGTGCGCGCGGCGGAGAGGCCGATCCACGCGAGCTTCTGCGCGGTGTTGGTATGCGCGCGGCGGGTGATCGAATCGTGCCGCGCCCGGGTCAGGTCGCGCCCGATGGCGGCGTAGATATAGCGCGCGGCAAAGATGCCCATGCGCGCCTCACGCGGCAGCGCGGGAATGCCGGCCTCGGAGCGCACATAAAGCCTGTGCGCCTCAGCCAGAAGGTGCCGCACCATGGCGCGGATCTCGGGGCTGGCCTCGGGGGTGGCAAAGATATCCTCGGGCGTGAGCCCCGCCTCGCGCACCCAGTCCAGCGGCAGATATATCCGGCGCGCGCGCGCATCCTCGCCCACATCGCGGGCAATATTCGTCAGTTGCATCGCCACACCCAGATCGCAGGCCCGCGCAAGCGCATGCGCGTCGCGCACCCGCATCAGCACGCACATCATCGCGCCCACCGCACTGGCCACGCGCGCGGAATATCCGCGCAACTCGGACAATGTAGCGTAGCGCCGCTCGACTGCGTCCCAGGCGAGCCCCTCCAGAAGGGCCTCCGGCAGGGCGCGGGGCATGTCGAATTCTTCGATGATCGCGGCAAAGGCGCGGTCTTCCGGCGCATTCCTGGGCCGCCCGGCATAAGCCAGGTCGAGCCGCTCCTGAAGGTCCAGAACCGCACGCGCCTTGTTGCCGCCCTCGTCCACCTCATCATCCGCCAACCGGCAAAACGCATAGAGCGCCAGCGCGGGATCACGCACCTTGGAGGGCAAAAGTTTGGACGCCGCATGAAAGCTGAGCGAGCCTGTGCGGATCACCGCGCGGCAATGCTCCAGATCATCCGCGCGGATGCCGGAGGCGTGCAAGGGCGCGCTCATTCCGCGGCCAGTTTCTGCGGCGTGCCGCGCGGGGCGTTTCGCGCCGCACCGGGCGCATCCGGCACCAGCTTGCCCAGCACCTCGGCCGAGCTGATCACACCGGGAAGGCCCGCACCGGGATGGGTGCCCGCCCCCACGAGGTAGAGCCCCGGCGCCTCTTCCGAGACGTTGTGCGGCCGGAACCATGCGCTTTGGAAAATACGCGGCTCGATCGAGAAACCCGCACCATAGGGCGAGAGATAGCGATCGCGAAACTCGTTTGGCGTGAAAGTCACCGACGCCGATATCCGCTCGCGGAAACCGGGGATGACCCCTTCGAGAACGGCGGCGACCTTGTCTTCATAGGCGCCGCGCTCGGCCTCCCAATCGACGGGGTTCTCGCCGCCCATGTGGGGCACAGGCGAGAGCACATAGAACGTGTCATCACCTTCGGGCGCCACGCTGGGATCAGTCACGCTGGGCCGGTGGATGTAGAGACTCATATCATCAGAGAGGTGCTGATTGATGAAGATATCCTTGATCAGCCCTTGGAAGCGCGGGCCATTGAGGATGGTGTGGTGGCCCACATCCTTCCACATATCAGCCGTGCCCTTAGTGCCAAAATACCAGACGTAGAGCCCCATCGACCACCGCTTGTTGGCCAGCTTCTTGTCGGTCCAGCGGCGGCGGTTATGGTTGCGCATGAGGGTGCTGTAGGTGTGTCCGGGATCGGCATTGCTGACCACGACAGGCGCGTGCAGCATCTCGCCGTCTTGCAACCGTACACCCGCAGTGCGGCCCCCTTCCAGCACGATCTCATCAGCCTCGACGCCCAAACGTACGACACCGCCCTGATCGCGGATCACGCCCGCCATCGCATCGGCAATCGCCTGCACACCGCCCATGGCGTAATGCACGCCGAACGCCTTCTCCAGATGGTTCACCAGCGCATAGATCGACGTGACCTTGAGCGGGTCGCCCCCGATAAAGAGCGGGTGAAACGACAGCGCCATGCGCAGCCGCTCATCCTTCACGCGGGTCGATACATGTTTGTAGACCGAGCGATCAGCCCGCAAGCGCACGAAGGTGGGCAGCACCTTCACGATATCCATCAGCTTGTTCATTGGGCGACGGCCCAGATTCTCAAAGCCGAACGTGTAGCGCGTCTCGCTGTCTTTCAAAAACTTGAGGTATCCGTTCACATCTCCGGGGCTGAGGCGGCGGACCTCTTCAACCATCTGATCGGTATCGCCCGTGGCGGTGAAATGGCTGCCATCAGGCCAACGGATCTCGTAAAACGGGTCCATCGGCTTCAGCGTCACATCAGCGTGAAAATCCCGCCCGCAAGCGGCCCAAAGCTCCTCGAACACTTGCGGCACGGTCACGATCGTCGGCCCCAGATCAAAGCGGTGTCCCGCCTCACTAAGCGACGATCCGCGCCCGCCCGTGCGGTCGAGACGGTCAAGAACGGTGACCGCATAGCCCTTAGCCCCGAGGCGC
>ERZ887849.558-NODE-558-length-39492-cov-12.671983_pt1 | contig 39492 bp, 43 predicted proteins | sample MGYA00521267_ERZ887849 | MGnify/ENA primary metagenome ERZ887849 (study PRJEB32303, sample SAMEA104408601) | aquatic metagenome | biome: Brackish water; feature: Pelagic; material: water | place: Baltic Sea | collected 2014-06-06T16:11:00 | depth 2,863 m ... | reverse complement strand
GGGCGGACTGGCAAGCACGATTTTCTGGGTGGACCCGGTCGAAGATATCACGGTTATTTTAATGACCCAAATGATGCCATCGGGCTGTTATCCTTTGCGTCCGCAATTGTCACAATTGGTCTACGCCGCCTGCGACTAGGAGCTTTTAGCCGCCAAAAAGCGTGAGAAATACTTGCTTTGCGGTGTCATCGACCTATTATCTTGTCTAACTTCTTACCCATCGTTTAATGGAGATATACATATGGCCCTTCCCGATATTTTGAAAAACAACCTGCGTGTGCCTGTTGTTGGTTCCCCGCTGTTTCTGGTCTCTGGCCCGGAACTGGTCATTGCCCAGTGTAAGGCTGGTATTGTTGGCTCATTTCCAGCTCTGAACGCGCGTCCCGCAGAAGTGCTCGACGAATGGCTCACCCGCATCAACAGCGAGCTGGAAGCCTATAAAGCCGACAACCCAGACGCTTATGTCGCGCCCTATGCCGTCAATCAAATTTGCCATGCCTCAAATGACCGCCTGATGCAGGACATGGAAACTTGTGTGAAGCACAAAGTGCCGATTATCATCACCAGCTTGCGCCCACCCGCCGAAGTGGTTGAGGCGACGCATAGTTACGGTGGTCTTGTGTTCCATGATGTGATCAGTGTGAAACATGCCAAAAAAGCCGCCGAGCAAGGCGTCGATGGCCTCATCTTAGTCTGTGCCGGTGCGGGCGGCCATGCCGGCGCGCTCAGCCCATTTGCTTTGGTGCGCGAAGTGAAAGAATGGTTCGACGGCACAATTCTGCTATCAGGTGCAATTGGCGATGGCTATTGCGTCGCTTCTGCCTTGGCCATGGGCGCTGATTTGGCCTATATGGGCTCACGCTTTATTGCCACAGAAGAAGCCAATGCTGACCAAGGCTATAAAGACATGCTGGTCGAGTCAGCGGCTGATGACATTGTTTATTCATCGCTGTTTACCGGTGTTGATGGCAATTACCTCAAACCATCCATTGCCGCTGCCGGTCTAGACCCCAATAATTTGCCAGATGCCGACAAGTCGAAAATGAATTTCGGGTCGGGCGGCAATATGAAAACCAAAGCATGGAAAGATATTTGGGGTTCAGGTCAGGGCATTGGCGCCATCGCCAAGGTCGACTCGGTTGAAACCGTGGTCAGCGAGCTGGAACGCGACTATAAAGCCGCCGTCAGCAGCCTCGTGTCGCGCGCCTCTTAGAGACCCTCGGAGACCATGCTTGACCCGCTGATGCGCCGTCTCATAGACCCGCCGCTGAATAAGGCGGCGGGCTATTGGCCATTGGCTATTTCTGCCAATCAAATCACCGTCGTCGGTTTTGGCTTCGGCCTAGCCGCTTGCTGGGCCGTGGCCAATCAGGCCTATGAGCTGGCGTTGGTGCTGCTCTTAATCAACCGTTTCGGCGACGGGCTTGATGGCGCTGTGGCGCGACGCAATGGGGCGACCGATTTGGGCGCCTATCTGGATATTGTTGCCGATTTTCTTTTATGGTCGCTCTTGCCATTGGCCTTCATCGTCGGGGCGCCGCAAAATGCCGTCGCCGCCGCTGTGTTACTTTCCAGCTTTGCGATGTCGATGGTGGTGTTTCTGGCCTTTGCCATTATGGCTGAGAAACGCGGCGTCAGCACAGAAAGCCAAGGTAAAAAAAGTTTTTTCTATATGGCCGGCCTCGCTGAAGGCACCGAAACTATTGGGTTTTTTGCCTTCGTCATGATCGCGCCGACTTATTTCACACCCGCCGCTTATGGTTTTGCGGCTTTGGTTTATTTATCTGTCATTGGCCGCCTATGGACCAGTGTTATCGCCCTGAAGGAACCCGAACATGGATGATCACAAGTCAAAAATCGACGCTCACGAAAGCGTCTGGATTCACGATACGGCGCGGCTTTATGGTCACATTAAAATCGCCGAAAACGCCTCGGTCTGGCCCTATGTGGTGATGCGCAGCGAAATGTATCATATCGAGATTGGCGCGCGCAGCAATATTCAAGACTTTGTCATGGTGCATGTTGGCGCCGCCACCCCAACGATTGTCGGTGCTGATTGCTCCATCACCCATCATGTGACGTTGCACGGTTGCACCATTGGCGACCGCTGTCTGATTGGCATCAATGCGACGATTATGGATGGCGCCACGATTGGCGCCAATTCGATTGTTGCCGGTCATTCGATTGTTTCTGAGAACAGCCATTTTCCGGAGAACTCAATCATTGCCGGCGCCCCTGCCAAGCTCATCAAAACCCGCGACAACGGTCAGGCCAATGCCATGAACGCCGCCTTTTATGTCCGCAACGCAGAGAATTACGCCAAGGGCATACACCGCAGCAGCGAGCAAGACTTGCGCGACCTTGGGTTCATCTCCGACAAATAACCACCATCTCGCGCAGGCCACAGCCTCGCCAAGGCGGCCCCATCGGGGGAATTATTTTTTAAGAGAACTGGCTGGGGTGGCAGGATTCGAACCTGCGCATGCCGATACCAAAAACCGGTGCCTTACCACTTGGCCACACCCCAACTGAGCCGGAAAATACATAATGCAGGGCCCGCGGTCTAGCCCTCTTTTTAACTTTATGGTGCGTCAATTATGCCGATGGCATTATTTAACAAACTACCAAGGAAAAGCTGGCCTTTATGCTGCAAAACACTGGTCATCATATAAATATGCCCGCTGTCATCTTCCAACGACGCCAGCACATTGCCGTCGGCGTCAAATTTCACCGCATAGCTGTGCATTTGCACGGGCGAGTCGCCCGTTAGCTGCATCACCCGCCAAACAACTTTGCGCAAAAATGGCTTATCAACCAAATTGTCCATCTCCGCCACACGCGGCGCTACCACAGCCAGCCAGAAGCCGCCGTCCGGTGCTTCCGTGATGTTGTCGATATAACCGGGCAAGTTGTCGGCAAATACATCAGCCGTGCCAGCTTTCGGGCCTTTCAGCCAATAGCGCATGATGCGGTGGTCAAAAGTTTCATTGACCAGCACAAAGTCTTGCGCCTTTGACAGCGCCACACCATTGGCGAAATATAAATCATCGAGCAAAAGCTTCATCTCACCATTGGCAGGATTATACGTAATCAAACGCCCACTAGGCCGACGTTCGAATAATTCGATAAGATCATGGCCATAAGCATATCGTTGCGTCGCATCAGAAAAATAAATAATGCCGTCCCTATCAATCGCCACATCATCGACGAAAATCATCCGCTTGCCGTCAAACTCGGTGGCCAGCTCACGAATGATGCCGTCGGGTGACATGGCAATCAGCCCCTTATTGGCGTCGGCAATAATCAAATCACCATTGGCGTCAAATTCTATGCCCAAAGGCCGACCGCCAGTATTGGCCAGCTCTTCAATGGCGCCGCTTGCGACATCAAGGCGCAAAATACGCCCATCGGTCAGGCCGGTGTAAAGCCGACCTTGGGTGTCAAAGGCTGTGCCTTCTGGCCCATGGCCGGTTTCAATCATTTTGGCCGCCGCTAAAGCATTATTTTTGGCAAAAATGCCAGTGCCCGCCGGATTGGCCGCACGCGGCGGGCCAGCCACGGGATCAAACGGCACCGGCCAGAGCAATAAATAACCGAAGAAAATGCCTAAAATGGCCAGAAACCCTGCCAAAACTGGCCGCTTTTTTACACTATCCATAACCTTAATCCCTCTATGACAAACGATAGTTACTGGCTGATTTCGCGGCGATAGGCCAGCAGAATAATCCCCGTCACCACTTCAAAAACTACCGCCGGAACGATCAGCTCGGCGTCATAAAACTGCGCTGATGTCAGGCGGAAAAGCGCCGCGCTGAGCAGCAAGAATGCTGGCACCAGCAGAAAATCTGGCCGCTTTTGCCAAACCCCAAGCAGAATGAAAAGGCTGGAGGTGGCGAAGAACGCCGTCATGTCGCCAATTTGCGTATTGCGCCCCATGCCGGTCAGCAAGTCCATGCCAAGCCCAGCCGCCGCCGCCTGCGGATCAAACATCCAATTAAAAGCTGAAACAGCCAGAAACACGCCGGTAAGCGCGCTAAGAATTTGTAGAACACGTTGCATTGAATTGGCTCCCTTTTGATAACCAAGGCTATGTCAGCAAACCCGCCCTGACAAGCTCCAGATACCGCCAGCGATGATTTATTTCTCGCCCCAAAGGGGCTGTTTTTGCTTTGCACAAAGCCCAAGATGGCTATGGTGGTGGCAGAGTAAATGCGAAATGATAGGCGAGATAATGGCGGGTATCCCATTTGTAACTGAATTCGATTTTGAATATGGCCGGTGCGATCAACTGTCACCACTCATTCGGCGGGTCATTGCCAATAATCCAAGTCCGTTTACCTTCACCGGCACAGGCACTTATATCATCGGCACCGGCAATGTCGCAGTCATTGACCCCGGGCCGTTGCTGGATGACCATGTCGACGCCATTTTGGCCGCTCTCGGCCCGGATGAGCGCGTCAGCCATATTGTGGTCACCCACACACATCTTGATCACTCCCCAGCCTGCACGCCCTTACAACAGCGCACGGGCGCGAAAATTTACAGCTACGCTCCCCCCAGCCCCGACCAATTTGACGGGCCACGACTTGAAGAAGACGCCGATGATAATTTCCGTCCCGACCATATTGTCGCCCATGGCGATATCATTGCCGGTGATGATTGGACCCTCGAGTGCGTGTTCACCCCCGGCCACATGGCCAATCATATGTGCTATGCGCTGCGTGAAGAAAAAGCCCTGTTTACCGGCGACCATGTGATGGGCTGGTCAACCACGGTGATTGCCCCGCCCGATGGCAATATGAATGCCTATATGGCGTCGTTGGATTTGCTGCTGAGCCGCGATGATAAAATTTACTGGCCAACCCATGGCACCAGCATTGATGACCCACAAAATTTTGTGCGCGCCTATATCACCCACCGGCGTGGGCGCGAGGCGCAAATTATTACCCGCCTCGAAGCCGGTGATGAGACGATCCGCCAAATGGTGGCGACCATGTATGTTGATGTAGACAAGCGCTTGCATCCGGCCGCTGCCCTATCGGTTTTTGCCCATATACAAGATTTGGTCGAACGCGGCAAAGTAAGCTGCGCCGACAAGCCAAGTCTTGACGCAAGCTACCAGCTTGTCGACTAGTTGAGCCGTTTAATCAGCCTATTGAATGGCGTCCAAAAACCTTTGAATGCGGGCCGCATTGGCGCCCAAATCACTTTGCCCAACGCGTGAGACGGAACGTAAATCAATTTGCGTGCCGCCGTCGACAGCCGTCATCCGAATGGCCACATCATCTTTGAAGCCAAACAAGAGAGTCGTGACAACCGCTTCAATTTGGCCACTCGCGGCATCGCTATGAACAATCTCCCAGCCCATATCTTCAGCCGTCAAAACCGCCTGTGCAAAAGCCTCGGCCATACCAACCTCTAAAGTAACAGGCCGCAGATTTGTATAATGCGCCTTTTGCATGTCCATCACTTTGCTATCGAGCGCCAAACTATTGTCACCGTCAGCCCGCAAAGATGGCACATGGCTGAACACTGGCGGATTGGCCAAGTCTGTGCTGATGTCATGAATTGGCGGCACCGTCATGGCTTTACGAAGACCATTGAGCGGGGCAAAGACGACGACCAAGGATACAATAAGCCCCAGCAGGGCGCGATTGGTTTGCGCCCCATCGCCGCCCAAGCCGCCGACCAGCGCCAAGACGCTCATAAGCAAAGCAACCAGCGCAATTATCGTTGCCACGGCGACAATCAACAAAGGCCCGCCAAACGTCATCACGCCCGTACGGAATAACACCAGACCCGAAATCGCGATAATCGGCGAGGCAATCGCCAAGCGAGCGCCCCAGTGAGCTAAAAATTCTACACTTATGCCTAGCATCATTATTCCGCTGCAGATTCTATTGTTGGTAATTTGTAATCAGCAAATTGCTGGCGCAGGGTCAGCTTTTGAATCTTGCCGGTTGCGGTGTGAGGAATTTCATCAACAAAAACAACATCGTCAGGCATCCACCATTTGGCGATTTTACCATCCAGATAAGCCAATACTTCTTCCTTGGTCACCTCGGCATCAGGGTTTTTCACGACAATCAGCAAAGGCCGCTCATCCCATTTCGGATGCTCAACACCGATCACCGCTGTTTCTTGCACTTTGTCAAAACCAACGGCGATATTTTCAATCTCGATAGAAGAAATCCACTCGCCGCCTGATTTGATAACATCTTTGGCACGGTCAGTGATTTGCATAAAGCCGAGAGGGTCAAGTGTGGCGACATCGCCGGTATCGAAAAACCCGTCTTTGTCGAGAATTTGACCGCCATCGCCTTTGACATATTCGCCAACAATAAACGGCCCACGCACCATTAAATGACCGAAGGCTTTACCGTCACGTGGCAGCTCATTGCCCTCATCATCGGTGATTTTCATCTCAACCAAATAAGGCGGACGGCCCTGTTTAACCTTAATGTCCATTTGCTCGTCAAAGCTCATATGTTCCATGCCGGATTTGAAGCTGGCGATGGACCCGAGCGGCGACAATTCTGTCATCCCCCAAGCGTGCTTCACCATCACCCCATAATCGCGCTCGAATTTCTCAAGCATCATGCGCGGCACAGCTGACCCGCCAATGGTCACATTATTCAGTTTCGGTAGTTTCAGATTATTGGCTTCCATATGCTGCAAAAGCATCAACCAAACCGTCGGCACGGCGGCCGAGAACGTCACCTCTTCTTCGGTCAAAAGCTGGTAAATGCTCTCGCCATCCATATTCGGGCCGGGGTTCACAATTTTCGACCCAACCGCCGGCGCACTAAAGGCAAGCCCCCAAGCATTGGCGTGGAACATTGGCACGACTGGCATCACACTATCTGTGCTGCTCAGACCCATGACGTCACTTGAGAGGCTGGTCAGTGTGTGCAGCACATTTGACCGGTGCGTATAGCAAACGCCTTTAGGATTGCCGGTGGTGCCAGATGTGTAGCACATGCCGGACGGCGCCCGCTCATCGACTTCCACCCAATTGAAATCGCCATTATTGCTATCGATCAAGTCTTCATAGCACAGCACATTTTTCAAGCTGGTTTCTGGCATATGCGCGGCATCGGTCATAACGATGATGGCCTTCACATTAGGAATGTCTTTTTCAATGCCTTCGAGAACCGGCACAAAGGTCAAATCCGTCAGAATGATTTTATCTTCCGCGTGATTGATAATATAGCTCAGCTGCTCAGGGAACAGCCGTGGGTTCAAAGTGTGGTAAATACCGCCAACGCCTGTGATGCCATACCAAGCCTCAAAATGGCGGTGGGTATTCCAAGCCATGGTAGCGACGACATCGCCAACACCCATGCCCAAAGCCTGCAAGGCTTGCGATAATTTGCGGGCCCGCAAATGTGCATCGGCATAAGTTTCGCGGTGAATGTTTCCCTCGACAAGGCGCGAGACAATCTCGCGTTCGCCATGATTGACCAGCGCATGGTCTAAGATCCGGTTGACCAGTAGTGGCACGTCTTGCATTTGACCGAACATATTTTTCTCCCTAAAGTTTTCACCAACACATTGGTTTGACTGCTAACTTGCCGCAAACTGGTCGTCTGTGTCCATAGGGGGAGAGTGAAAAATGCCAATTAACCAGAAAAATGCACATCAATTAGGCCAAGATATCGCCAAAGGTGTGCTGAGCGCGCACGAGGTGACGCAATTCTTTATCGACCGCATCAAAAAGCATAATCCGGCCCTGAACGCGGTCGTCGCCGAACGCTTTGATGACGCCCTAAAAGATGCCGATAAAGCCGATGCGGCGCGTCAATCGGGTCAAACCCTCGGGCCTTTGCATGGCGTCCCGATGACCATTAAAGATGCCTTTGAAGTTGACGGTTTGAGTTGCGATGTGGGGGCGCCCCAATTTGCCGGCACAGTGTCAACATCCGACTCGCATGTCACGGCACGGCTGAAAGCCGCAGGCGCAATTATTCTCGGCAAAACCAACACGCCCTTTATGTGTGGTGATTGGCAGAGCTTTAATGACATTCACGGCACAACTAACAATCCATATAATCTGGATCACACGCCGGGCGGATCATCGGGTGGTTCGGCTGCCGCTTTAGCCGCCGGCCTAACGCCGCTTGAATATGGCTCTGATATTGGCGGTTCGATTCGTGTGCCGGCGCATTTTTGCGGATTATTTGGCCATAAGCCAACCCATGGCCTCGTGCCGACAAACGGTCATGTGCCGCCAACACATGGCGCGCTGGCCTCCAGAGATTTGAATGTTGTTGGGCCTTTAGCGCGCAGTGTCGACGATCTTGAACTGGCCTTTGACCTAACCCTTGGCCTCTTGCGTCCGGCCTCTCAGGCCATGCAAATCAGTTTGCAAGGGCCGCGTTTTACACGCCCTGAAGGCCTGCGAATTGGCCTGTGGGCCGACGACCCCTATTGTCCGGTGGATAGCGAGATGGCCAGTAACATTGAAGCCGCTGCCCGTACGCTGGAAAAACAGGGTGCCAGTGTTGTGCGCATTAAACCGGATTTCGATTTAGCGCACCACACCGAGACATTCATCATTCTGCTGAGTTCCATCATGGGGGCTGATTTTCCAGCGCCCGTGCATCAGTCGCTGCAAGCGATGATTGATGACGCCGATAGTGATGATAAATCACTGCGCATGATGCAAGCGCGCGGCGTGCGCCTCTTACACAAAGATTGGCTTTATTGGGATGAAGTGCGGGCGCAAATGGCCGCCAAATGGCGCGCCTTATTCGAGCAAGTCGACGTTTTATTCTGTCCCGTCACACCAACACCGGCCATGCCTCACACGCAAGACGCTGATTTTCATGGCCGCGCCTTTTCGGTGAATAGCGCGCCGCGCAATTACATGGAAAACGTTGTTTGGCCCGGAGTTAGCACCCTATGCGGCCTGCCCTCAACCGTTGCGCCACTGGCGCGGCATTCGTCAGGTCTTCCGATGGGTATGCAAATTATTGGCCCAGCCTATGAGGACAAAACACCCATTGCCGTGGCCCGCATGTTGGAACAAAACGGTCATCACTTCCAGCCACCGGCCGGATATGACGATTAAACGGCGGCAACGGGCTTATCGTTGTTCAAGCTCAGTAAGCGGCTCTTGGCCTTCTGGGTCTTGGTGCAACAGCACTTCCGATTGCGGAAATTTGGCCAGCACCAAGGCCTCCACAGCATCAGAAATTTGATGCGCCATGGTCAATGACATGGCGCCATCAAGCTCAATGTGGCATTGAATAAAACTTGTCAGACCGGCGCGGCGTGTGCGCAAATCATGCAGGCCCCGTACTTGCGGATGCGATAAAATCAACCGTTTGATTTCATCACGATCGGCATCGTCAAATTCACGATCCATCAACTGATCGGCGGCATTAACAAAAACTTGGCGTGAACTGTTGATCAAAATCAGCGCCACCACCATCCCCAGAATAGGATCAGCATAAGGCAAGTCGAAATTGCCGGCCAAAACCAGCGCCAAAATTACCCCAAGATTGATAACAATATCACCGGTGTAATGTGCGCTATCAGCGGAAATGGCAACCGATTGGGTGGCTTTGGCTACGCGGCGCTGCACCACAACCAGCGCCAGCGTCAAAATAATCGACACCACCATAACGCCAATACCAATATCACTGGCCGCGATCGGCTGCGGCGCAAGAATGGCTTGCAGGGCTTCATAGAGCAAAAACAAAGCCGCCGATAACAGCATGGCAGCCTGCACCAGCGCCGCTAACGCCTCGGCTTTACCGTGACCAAACCGATGTTCTTCATCCGCCGGTGTTTGCGCATGGCGAATGGCGAAAAAATTCATCACCGACAAAGACAAATCCATCACCGAGTCGAGAAACGAGCCGAGCAAAGCCACTGAGCCGGTCAACATCCAGGCGCCGGCTTTGATGACAATCAACACGCTGGCAACAACAATCGCCAGCAGCGCCGTGCCGCGCACTCGCATGCCCGGCTCTAGGCCGATATGGTCGTGTGACAAATGATTATGTGACTGGGTCATGGCTTGTTGTATCAGATATTCGTCAAGGCACCAATGATGCGCTTACGGATATAAAAGTCGGGTCGACCAAGCGTCGGTTGGCGCCGCCCGTTGATAGACCAAGCGATTGTGCAGACGATGGGCACCATCCTGCCAGAACTCGATTTTCAATGGCGTAATGCGTCGTCCCGACCAATGCGGTGGGCGGGGAATATTTTCCTCGCCATATTGTGCCAGCGCGGCCTCATAGGCGGCGTCCAGCGTGGCCCGGTCTTGCAAGGTTTGCGATTGCTGCGACGCCCAAGCACCGAGGCGGCTTTCGGCCCCGCGCGAGGTGAAATAAGCATCGGCCTCTTGCTCGCTGACGGCGCTCACCGGCCCCTGCACACGCACTTGCCGGTGCAGGCTTTTCCAGTGAAAGCACAGCGCGGCGCGCGCATTGTCATGAAGCTCGGCGCCTTTTTGGCTGTTCAAATTTGTATAAAACACAAAGCCGCGCTGATCGTGGCCTTTCAACAACACCATGCGGGCATTGGGCATGCCATCGCCATCCACTGTTGCCAGTGACATGGCATTGGCATCATTGAGCTCAGACGCCGCCGCTTGGGTCAACCATGCGTCGAAAACCGCCATCGGATCAGCCGCTGGCGCATCAAAAATCTCGTCAAATGCACTCATCTGTTGCGTTCCTCTTTGCTTATAACTGTATTATATATAGGCGCATGACCCGTGCGTCCAAATTTATTGCGCTTTTTACCTGCCTCGCCATAGCAAGCTGCGCGTCACCTGTTCCGGCGCCAAAAATGGATGATTTATTTGCCCAAGGCACCGCCGCATATGATGCCGGAGACTATCGTGGAGCACGCGCCCATTGGCAAGCTTTGGCCGATAATTACGACCTCGCTGCCTTACGCAATATCGGACATTTATACCGCCGTGGTTTGGGCGTTGAAAAAGACCTTGAAATAGCCCGCACTTATTATCGTCGCGCCGCCCGATTGGGCTTTGCGCCAGCGCAATTCAACCTCGCCATGATGTATTTTGACCCGGAAGGCATCGGCTACGACGGCGAGAAAGCACGCAAATGGCTAGCTCAAGCGGCGGCGCAAAACTACCCACCGGCTGTTGAGTTGCAGCAAATTCAAGATATGCCGCTGCAAAATTTCGACCAATAGCCATTAAATTTGCCGCTGACACCTCTAGGCTTTCGCGGCAGAGCAGTTTATACACAAATAAGAGACAAACGAATAAAGGATAAGGTTCATGACAAATGGATTGATGAAAGGCAAACGCGGCCTGATTATGGGGGTCGCCAATCAGCGCTCAATCGCTTGGGGCATTGCTCAGGCCTGCGCCGATGCCGGTGCTGAATTAGCCTTCACCTATCAAGGCGAAGCGCTGGAACGGCGTGTCAAACCACTGGCCGACAGTATTGGCGCCAATCTTGTTCTGCCATGTGACGTCACCGATGAGGCCAGTATGGACGCGGTGTTTGACACACTTAAACAACAATGGGGCGAACTGGACTTTGTCGTCCACGCCATTGCCTTTGCCGATAAGGATGAATTGACTGGCCGTTATGTCGATACCTCGCCAGGCAATTTCGCCATGAGCTTGAACATTTCTTGCTATAGTTTCACCGCAGTCGCCAATCGGGCCGAGAAGCTTATGCCCAATGGCGGCTCGCTCCTGACCCTGAGCTATTTCGGGGCCGAAAAAGTCATCCCGCATTATAACGTCATGGGCGTGGCCAAGGCAGCGCTGGAAGCCAGCGTGCGTTATTTGGCGGCAGATTTGGGCAAGCAAAATATTCGCGTTAACTCCATTTCGGCTGGGCCAATTAAAACCCTCGCCGCCGCCGGTATTGGCGGTTTGCGGATGATGCTGAAATGGAATGAAGAAAATGCACCAATGCGTAAAAATGTGACGATTGAGGAAGTTGGTAATTCAGCGCTCTACCTATTGTCTGATTTGAGCACTGGCGTAACCGGCGAAAATCATCACGTTGATGCTGGCTATAACGCCATTGGCATGCGCATGATTTCCGACGAGGAAGGGGCTTAGGCCACATAATGTCGCATAATCGTTTCGGGCATTTATTCACCATCACCACATGGGGCGAAAGCCACGGGCCGGCGCTTGGTGCCGTGGTCGACGGCGCGCCTGCGCGTCTGCCGATAAGCGAAGCTGATTTGCAACACTGGCTCGATCGGCGCCGCCCCGGGCAAAATCGTTTCACCACGCAACGCCAAGAACCAGATGCGGTAAAAATCCTATCTGGCGTGTTTGAAGACCCTGACACGGGCGAGCAAGTCACCACAGGCACGCCCATTCAGTTGTTGATTGAAAACACCGATCAGCGTTCAAAAGATTATGGCGACATCAAAGACAAATATCGCCCGGGACACGCTGATTACACCTATATGGAAAAATATGGCGTGCGCGATTATCGTGGCGGTGGTCGTCAATCAGCCCGCGAAACAGCAGCCCGCGTGGCCGCTGGCGGCATTGCCCGCAAAGTCCTCGATGGGGTGACCATTCGCGGTGCTTTGGTGCAAATGGGGCCGCATAAAATCGACTACGACAATTGGGATTGGTCGGAAGTTGAAAAAAACCCTTTCTGGTGCCCCGACAAGCAAGCGGCGGCGCAATGGGAAACCTATCTCGACGGCGTGCGCAAAGCAGGTTCGTCTTGTGGCGCCGTCATTGAAATTATTGCCAGCGGCGTGCCCGTCGGCTGGGGCGCACCTGTTTATGGCAAATTAGATGCCGATTTGGCCGGCGCCATGATGAGCATTAATGCCGTTAAAGGCGTGGAAATTGGTGAAGGTTTTGACGCCGCTGCGCTCACCGGCGAAGCCAATGCTGATGAAATGTACGCCGATGGCGCAAACGCTGGTTTTGACAGCAATCACGCCGGCGGCATTTTGGGCGGCATTTCAACCGGCCAAGATATTGTCGTGCGCTTTGCCGTCAAACCGACCTCATCAATTTTGACACCGCGTAAAACCATTTCGCGCGATGGCGAAGAAACGGAAATCATCACCAAGGGCCGTCACGATCCGTGCGTCGGCATTCGCGCCGTGCCGGTTGGCGAGGCGATGATGGCCTGTGTTCTGGCTGACCATAAACTGCGCCATTTTGGCCAACGCGCTGGCAAATAAAATGGCGCGCCCGCCGACACGTCTTTATCTCATCACCCCGCCGCAAATTGACTTGGATATATTTGCCCCAATGCTTGAGGCCACGCTGGCGGCTGGCGATGTAGCCTGTTTGCAATTGCGCCTGAAAACCGCCGACGGCGGGCCGCAAGACCATGAGATTATCGGCCAAGCGATTGACCTATTAAAACCGATTGCTCTGGCGCATGATGTGGCCTTCTTAATCAATGACTCCCCTGCCCTTGCCAAGCAATATGATTGCGATGGCGTGCATATTGGCCAACAGGACGGCACGGTGAAACAAGCGCGAGAAATTTTGGGGGCCGATAAAATTATTGGCGTCACCTGCCATAACTCGCGGCATTTGGCGATGACCGCCGGCGAGGCTGGCGCCGATTATGTTGCCTTTGGCGCCTTTTATCCGACCCAAACCAAACAGGTTGAAGCCACCGCAGAGCTTGACCTGTTGAGCTGGTGGCAAGAAATGATGGAACCGCCGTGCCTCGCCATTGGCGGCATTACGGTTGATAATGCAGCGCCTTTAATTACCGCTGGGGCTGATTTTCTGGCTATCTCTTCCGGCATATGGAATCACCCCGAGGGGCCGGAAGCGGCGGTCATCGCACTTAATCAGCTGATTGGCGCGCAGTTTGCCACCCTATTTGACAAATTAGATCGCGATTAGTCGCCGCGCAGTAAAGTTTGGCTTTGTTTCACACGCCAAGGGGTGCTATCAGAGCGCATCTGAGAAAAAAGGTAGTCGCCATGAAAATCAACGGAAACGAAATTCGCCCCGGCAATGTCCTCAAGCATAATGACGGCCTGTGGATTGCGGTGAAATTGCAGCACGTCAAACCCGGCAAGGGCGGCGCGTTTGCTCAGGTTGAGTTAAAAAACCTCGTCACCGGATCAAAACTCAATGAACGTTTTCGTTCATCCGAGACCATTGAAAAAGTTCGTCTGGAACAACGCGATTACCAATTCCTTTATGAAGCCGACGGCGCTTTGACCTTTATGGACACTGAAAGCTATGACCAAATTGAATTGCAAAGCGATTTCGTTGGTGAGCGCGCCGCCTTTTTGCAAGACGGTATGATGGTCGTGGTGGAGATGCACGAAGAAAAAGCCATTGGCGTGCGCCTGCCCGATCAAGTGACGCTGGAAGTGACCGACACGGAGCCGGTTGTTAAAGGCCAAACCGTGTCATCATCATACAAGCCTGCGGTTTTGGAAAATGGCGTGCGCCTCGGCGTGCCGCCCTTCATTTCGATTGGCGATAAAATAGTCGTTGATACAACCGAAGTCACTTATCTCAAAAGGGCTGAATAACTTATGGCTCTGTCCCCTATTATGAATGTGATGATTGCCACGGCCGAAAAAGCTGGCCGAGCTTTGCGTCGCGATTTCGGTGAAATTGAAAACCTGCAAGTGTCACGCAAAGGGCCTGGCGACTTTGTCACCAATGCTGATTTGCGGGCGGAAAAAATTATTTTCGAAGAATTGCAAGAAGCCCGTCCCGGCTATGGATTTTTGCTTGAGGAAGCTGGCGAGATTGAAGGAACCGATAAATCACATCGGTGGATTATCGACCCCTTGGATGGCACCACTAATTTCATGCACGGTATTCCGCATTTTGCCATCTCAATTGCGCTGGAACGCGACGGCAAACTAACCGCCGGTGTCGTCTATAACCCGATTACCGATGAGCTATTCCATGCTGAGCGCGGGCAAGGTGCATTTTACCAGCATGGCCGCCTGCGCGTGGCCGGGCGCAGCGCCCTATCAGACGCGGTTTTGGCTTGCGGCGCACCACATGGTGAGCGCGCTGGTCGCCCTGAATTTATTGCTGAAATGCAAACCCTCCTGCCAAAAGTCGCGGGTATTCGTCGCTTCGGTGCGGCCTCGCTCGATTTGGCTTTTGTCGCCGCAGGTCGTTTCGACGGTTTCTGGGAACGCGGTCTGGCACCATGGGATATGGCGGCTGGCATTATGTTGGTGCGCGAGGCAGGCGGCATGGTATCAGATGCCACCAACCGTAATCGGTTTATGGAAACCGGCACAGTGGTCGCCGGCAATGAAGCGATTCACGAAGCCCTGCTCAAACATCTCGAAAAATAATTACTCGGCGGCGGCCTGACCAAATTGCAAATCAGCGAGCCGCGCGTAAAGTCCGCCATCGGCCAGTAATTCACGGTGTTTGCCACTGGCAATAATCTGCCCGTCTTCCATCACCACAATACGGTCGGCTTTCAACACCGTCGCCAAACGGTGAGCAATCACCAACGTTGTGCGCCCGCTCATCAGCGTGCCCAAAGCCTTTTGAACCAGAACTTCACTCTCGGCATCCAATGCGCTTGTCGCTTCATCAAGCAGCAACACGGGCGCATTGCGCAAAATCGCCCGCGCGATCGCCAGGCGTTGGCGTTGACCGCCAGATAAGGTCACCCCGCGCTCGCCCAATTGCGTATCATAGCCTTCCGGCAAGCGGCTCAAAAACTCATCGGCCTGCGCCGCCTGAGCAGCGGCGATGACATCCTCACGGCTCGCATCTGGGCGTCCAAAACGAATATTCTCCAGCGCCGATTTGGCAAAAATAACAGTCTCTTGCGGCACAATAGACAGGGCTTCGCGAACATCTTCCGGCGCCGCTGTTTTAATGTCGACGCCGTCAATTGTAATGCGCCCCGATTGCGGATCATAAAACCGTAGCAAAAGCTGAAACATGGTGCTCTTGCCCGCGCCGGAAGCGCCAACCAAGGCAACGGTTTCGCCGGACTTAACCTGCAGCGAAATCTCCTGCAAAGCCGAGACACTTGGGCGCGACGGATATTGGAAGGTCACCGCCTCAAAGCTGACATCGCCATGCGCTGGTTTCGGCAATAATTGCGGGTTGGCAGGGGCTTTAATTTCTGGCTCGACATCAAGAATTTCCATCAGGCGTTCGGTGGCGCCAGCCGCCAGTTGAACCTCGCCCCAAACCTCAGATAGGGCGCCAATCGACGTGGCGCATAAAACCGCATACAGAATGAACTGGCTTAACGTGCCGCCGCTCATTGTGCCTTCCAGCACATATTGCGCGCCGACCCATAAAATGCCGACAACGCCGCCAAAAATCAGCACAATGGCAATGGCGGTCATACCGGCGCGGGCCAGAATACGCAAACGGGCGGTTTCAAATGACTGCTCAACCGCCACCCCAAACACACGCCGATCCTCAATCTCATGGGTGAAGGATTGCACTGTCTGCATGGCCGAAATGGTCTCCGCCGCATGGGCGCTGGTATCCGCGATACGATCTTGGCTGGCGCGCGCCAGTCGGCGCACCATACGACCGAATAAAATCACCGGTATAATCACCCCCGGCAAAGTTAAAGCGGCCATCGCGCTCAGCGTTAAGCTGGTATAAACCAACATGGCTGCAGAACCGACAAACATGAAAGCATTGCGCAAGGCAATCGAAGCAGAAGAACCAACAACGGTTTTAATCAAGGTCGTGTCAGCCGTCAGCCGCGACAAAACTTCGCCCGTGCGAGTGACTTCAAAAAACGCCGGGCTTAATCTGGTAATATGATTATAGACGGCGGCACGCAAATCAGCGGTGACCCGCTCGCCAAGCCATGAAACGAAGAAGAACCGTGTCGCACTGGCCAGCCCAAGCACAATGGCGACCACTAACATGGCTAAGAAATAACGATCAATGGAGCTGGCATCGGCATTGGAAAAGCCGTTGTCGATCATAAAGCGCACCGCCACCGGCATCGCCAATGTCGCGGCTGTCGCCACAATCAGCGCCATAAAGGCGGCGCCAATCATTAATGGATAGCGCGCGATAAACGGAATCAGAGCGCGCAAGGGCCGCATATTGCGGGCCCGTGGCCGGCGTTTTGCGTCTTCTTCAATTTGTTCGACCACATCAGCGGCGTCATCTCGCGACATAATTACCATTCCTCAGATTGGCTGCTTTATAACAGTGTCAACATCTTCACGCCAGTGCGTAAACAGGCTTGCACCCAGCCTTGGTTCCAGCTATATAAGCCTCAAACCGCAATAGAAAAGGAATGCACCTATGAAAAAGGACATTCATCCAGAATATCATATGATCACCGTGGCCATGACAGATGGGACCACTTATCAGACGCGCTCGACCTATGGTGAAGAGGGCACGACACTGACGTTGGACATTGATCCGACAACCCATCCAGCTTGGACAAAAGGTTCGCAAACGCTTGTTGACCGTGCCGGTCGCGTTAGCCGCTTTAACAAGAAATTCGACGGCTTTATCGGCTAATCGCGTTTCCAATGATTATTTGAAAAGGGCTTCTGCATCGCTGTGGGAGCCCTTTTTGCTTTCTATCATTGCCAAAGCGCGTTCAATCTCGGCCTGCAGGGCCTCTACGCGCAACGATAATTCATCCAAACTCATTAAAGCCAAATCCTCGGCCACTAAATCGCGTAACGCAGAGCCGAGACTAGTCCTGATTTCTTCTTCCATCATGCCATCCTCCTGCCTATAGTCTGAGCTTAAATAGAGAGGGAATTAAGGTCAATGAGTGCAAACCTACCAGCAACCATGCAAGCGATTACAATCGGCTCGGAAAAAACCGCAGAAAGCCTGACCTGTGACGCCTATCCGCTCCCCGCATACAACGCCGATGAGGTGCTTGTAAAAATTGCCGCAGCCGGCGTTAATCGCGGTGATTGCTATCAGCGCATGGGGTTTTATCCACCGCCACCCGGAGCCTCAGAGATTATGGGTTTGGAGTTTTCCGGCACCATCGTCGCCTGCGGTGCCAATGTCAGCAAGTGGCAAATCGGCGCCCGCATCGCTGCGCTTGTGGCTGGCGGTGGTTATGCCGAATATGCCGTTGTCCATCAAGACCACATCTTACCTGTGCCCGATGAGATGAGCTTTGTCGAAGCGGCCGCCCTGCCAGAGACGATTTTCACCGTTTGGGCCAATGTCTTTGAGCTCGGCGGGTTGAAAAAAGACGACTATCTGCTCATCCATGGCGGTTCCAGCGGTATTGGCACCACCGCCATTCAAATGGCTAAAATGGCCAGTGCTAAGGTTATGATAACCGCGGGCAGCGCCGAAAAATGCGCCGCTTGCACAGCCCTAGGCGCTGATCTGGCGGTCAATTATCGGCAAGACGACTTTGTCGAGCAAAGCGTGAGTTTCAGCGATGGCCACGGCATGGATATTATTCTCGACATGGTCGGCGGGCCATATTTTCAACGCAATATTCAAGCTGCAGCGCGCGGCGGACGGATTGTCAATATCGCCCATTTGCAAGGCAGTCAGGCGGAAATTGATATGATGCCGGTGATGCTGAAAAATTTGACATTGACCGGCTCGACCTTGCGAGCGCGTGCGATTGATGAAAAAACCCGCCTCACTCAAGCCATTGCTACCCATATTTGGCCGCATATTGGCGACACGGTGAAACCTATTGTCGACACGACATTTCCCCTGTCACAAGCTGGTGTGGCGCATCAATTAATGGAATCGAGCGCACATATTGGAAAAATCATTCTGACTTGCGACAATTAAAGTGTTTTACAGCCAAGCCTTTTGTCGGCTATACAGACGCCATAGCTTTAATTCTTAGGTTCTGAATTGGTGCATGGGACGTGCATCAAAGCCTTGCGCGACATTACTGTTGGAGACGAAAATGACAGCCCCACTCATGCCAAAAGCCACCGCCGTTTGGTTGGTCGATAACACCGCCCTTACATTTGACCAGATTGCCGTTTTTTGCGGCTTGCATCCCTTGGAAGTCAAAGGCATTGCCAATGGCGATGTTGCCCAAGGCATTAAAGGCTTGGATCCGATTTCCAATGGTCAATTGACCCGCGCCGAATTAGAGCGTTGCCAAGACGACCCAAGCGCCTATCTCGAATTAGCTGAGAGCAAACGCGATGTGCCAGCCCCGAAGCCGCGCAAAGGTGCGCGCTATACGCCATTGTCAAAACGCCAGGAACGCCCTGATGCCATTGCTTGGTTGGTGCGTAATCACCCAGAGCTCAATGACGCAGAAATTGGCCGACTGGTTGGCACCACCAAGCCCACCATTCAAACCATTCGTGACCGCACGCACTGGAATATGGGTCAAATTACACCGGTTGATCCGGTCACCCTTGGTCTGTGCTCACAAATTGATTTGGACGGCTATGTCGCCAAAGCGGCTGGTCGCGAAGAGCGTCGTTTGAAAAAACTGGCGAAAGAAAATGGCACACCGGAAGGTGATGTGTTGAAAGACGCGGATACCACAACGGCGATTGAAGCCGATACGCCATCACGGCCCGTCGCAGAGCCAACGGCGTCAGACGTATTTGCCAATATGGGCAGCAGCGCTGATACAGCCGCAGACGATAATAACGACGATGATGATAATCTGACAGCTGATGACGTGTTTGGCCGGCAGTAATCTATCGCCTGTATTTTACTGAATTGCGCTTGATAAGCGTGCGCAAATAGGTAAAACTCCGCGCTTCTCAAGATTCCGCGCCCTTGCGGTTGATTGTTGAGAAACCGTTTGAGAGGAAGCCCTATGGCCTCGACTATTGATGTTGGAATTATTATGGGTAGCCAGTCTGACTGGAAAACCATGAAGGCTGCCGCAGATATTCTTACCGAACTCGGCGTCACCTTTGAAAGCCGCATTGTCTCTGCCCATCGCACACCTGACCGCCTTTATGATTACGCCAAAACCGCCAAACAACGCGGTTTGAAAGTGGTTATCGCTGGCGCTGGTGGGGCGGCGCATTTGCCTGGCATGGTGGCTGCCATGACCAGCCTGCCGGTGCTTGGCGTGCCGGTTCAATCGAAAGCCCTATCTGGCCAGGACAGCCTTTTATCAATCGTACAAATGCCGGCGGGCGTGCCGGTTGGTACATTAGCAATTGGCGAGGCTGGCGCCACCAATGCCGCGCTTCTGGCGGCTGCCATTCTGGCGACCAGCGATGAGGCATTGGGCACACGGTTAGAGGCGTGGCGCGACGCGCGCACCCAAGCGGTTGAAGAGACCCCGCGTGACGCCTAAAACGCTCGTACCCGGCCACACGATTGGCATTATTGGTGGTGGCCAATTGGGACGTATGTTGGCCTTAGCGGCGGCGCGCCTTGGCCTCAAATGCCATATATTCTGCCCCGAAGATAATGCCCCAGCCAGCCAAGTGGCCCATCACACAACCATTGCCGCCTATGATGACGTTCAAGCCTTGGCTGATTTCGCCGCCGCTGTCGATGTCGTGACCTATGAGTTTGAGAACATTCCCGCCGATAGTGTCGCCGTGCTGGCCGCCAGTAAACCAGTATACCCATCCGCCAAAGCGCTCGCGGTCTCGCAAGACCGACTTGATGAGAAGTCTTTCATCAGCCAGCTCGGTATTGCTGTGGCAGATTTTTATGACATCACCAGCGCCGAGACCTTGGCGCACGCCTTGCAGCAAACCGGTGGCCACGGCATTTTGAAGACCCGTCGTTTTGGTTATGACGGCAAGGGTCAGTGGCGCTTGTCACCCGATAGCGACCTCGCCGAAGTGATGGCACAACTGGACGGCCAGCCGGCGATTTTGGAGGCTCTGGTTGAATTCGAGCGCGAAGTATCGGTCATCGTGGCACGCGACCTCAACGGCCACATCACCTGCTATGCGCCGATTGAAAACCAGCATGAAAACCATATTTTACGCCGCTCACTCATGCCGGCACAGGTTTCTAACGCGGTGGCGCAAACCGCCGTGCAATTGGCAGAAAAATTGGCGACGGCGCTTGATTACATCGGCGTGTTGAGCATTGAAACTTTTGTCACCGTCGACGGTCTTGTGGTTAATGAAATCGCCCCGCGCGTGCATAACTCCGGCCATTTAACGCAAGATGCCTGCGCTGTAGGACAGTTCGAACAACATATTCGTGCCATCAGCGGCTGGCCCCTCGGCGACACACAAGCGCATAGCGATGCGGTCATGACCAATTTGCTCGGCGACGAGATTGACCAATGGGCCGATTGGGCCGCGCAAGCCAATACTGCCGTTCACCTATATGGTAAAGAACAGGCCAAGGCTGGACGAAAAATGGGTCATGTCACGCAATTAAAAGCCAAATAGACCGGCGACATTTATGGGGCTTTAGAGCCAAACCGCCATTGCGCCAATTTCGTTAAAGCATCAGCAAAACCAGAGCCATCCGCCTGCATATCCGACGTCATTTTGGTGACTTTAGCTTTGGCTTTTTCAAACTGCATGACATTATCAATGCGCCGATCGAGAAACCCGCGCGTTGCCGCCAAATCTTCGCTGTCATCGTCAAACCACACCACACGCGTGGTGGCAATCACCCCGCTAAGAATGGTGCGTTTGGAATAATAGTTATAGTCGGTCGCCGTATCACCAGCCCAATGCCACATATGGTGGGCGCTGGTGAACAACAGCCGCGCCGCCAAAGCCTGTCGACCTGGTACGCTCAGCCAAGCCGCCGCCCGCCGCGCCGCATCGCGATATGGCGCATCGGCCTGCAAGCGCGCCATCACGGCATGGCTAATGCGCTGGCGAATTTTCAACCCTTCAGCTTCTGGTAAATGCGCCTGCATGGCCAGATCACCGGCTTTAGAAAAACATTTAATCAGCCCAGCCACGCCATCAGGAAACGCCAACAGCGCCATATCGGCGTCAACATCAGCATTTTGCACGGCCAGCTCGAGGGTTTTTGGCGTCCAGCCGGTAAAACTCACTTCATCCAAAGCGGCGGCGAGGATTTGCGCTTGTATGTCGGCATAGGGATTGGTGTTTTCCATCCGCAGATAATGGCCATAATGCCCCCGAAAAACAAGCGACAAAACGCCAGATAGACTGGACAAGCTGTCGCTGGTTTGCTAAACCCACGGTAATCGACGTGGAAAGCGCGTCGCAATCGATATTTAAGGAGTGATGAAACGTGCTAGTTTCCGTTCGTGATAACAATGTTGACCAGGCCTATAAGGTTCTGAAGAAAAAGCTGCAGCGCGAAGGTGTCTTCCGCGAAATGAAACTGCGCGGTCATTATGAAAAGCCATCTGAAAAGCGCGCCCGTGAAAAGGCAGAGTCAGTGCGTCGTGTACGCAAACTGGCCCGTAAAGCCGCTCAGCGTGAAGGCTTGGTTATCGGCAAACGTAAATATTAACCTTTGCCCCATAACGCTCTGCTGAACAGCAGTACGCATAAAAAAAGCGCCCCCGAGAGGGCGCTTTTCTTTTGCCTAAAGCAAATTCTTTAGAACGACTTCACAATGCTCTCGACCATTTTCTTGGCGTCAGCAAATAGCATCATCGTATTATCGCGGAAGAATAATTCATTCTCCACACCGGCATAACCAGACCCCATGCCACGTTTGATAAACAGCACAGTGCCCGCCCGCTCAACATCGAGAATCGGCATGCCATAAATCGGGCTTTGCGGATCGGTTTTCGCCGATGGATTGGTCACATCATTGGCACCAATCACGAAAGCCACATCAGCTTGCGCAAATTCGCTGTTAATGTCTTCCAACTCAAAGACTTCATCATAAGGCACATTGGCTTCCGCCAGCAGCACATTCATGTGACCCGGCATACGGCCAGCCACGGGGTGAATCGCATAGCTTACTTTGACGCCTTCTTTTTTCAGCTCATCGACCATTTCACGCAAGGCGTGTTGGGCTTGCGCCACCGCCATGCCATAGCCCGGCACGATGATAACAGATGAGGCATTTTTCATGATAAAAGCGGCATCTTCTGCACTGCCCTGCTTGACCGGACGGGTTTCAACCGCACCGCCAGCGCCAGCCACGGTTTCGCCGCCAAAGCCACCGAGAATAACTGAGATGAAAGAGCGGTTCATCCCCTTACACATAATGTAAGACAGAATCGCACCCGACGAGCCAACCAGAGAACCGGTAATAATCAGCGCCAGATTGCCCATGGTGAAGCCGATACCAGCCGCTGCCCAACCTGAATATGAATTTAGCATGGAAACAACCACAGGCATATCAGCGCCGCCGATTGGAATGATAATCAGGAAACCGATGACAAAAGACAGCACCGTAATAAACAAGAAGACCTCGCCAATTTGATGGCTGGCGCCCTCGCCGGTGCACAGATAAATAATACCACCAACAATGCTCAAGGCCAAAATCAGGTTAATCGCATGGCGTTGCGGCAACATAATTGGCGCCCCAGACATCGTGCCCTGCAATTTGGCAAAGGCGATAACTGAGCCAGAAAATGTGATCGCACCAATCGCAACGCCCAATGACATTTCAACCAGGCTGGCAGCTTGGATCACGCCATTTTCGGCAATGTTAAAGGCGTCCGGCGACAAAAAGGCTGCCCATGCCACAAGCACGGCGGCCATACCAACCAAAGAGTGGAAGGCAGCAACCAATTGCGGCATATCGGTCATTGCAATACGACGCGCAATCACCGCGCCAATAATGCCACCAATCGCGATACCTGCAATGATAATGCCCCAAGTGTCGAGGCTTTGCGTGTCCATCACCGTCAACGTTGTGACCACGGCCACCAACATACCTGCCATGCCAAAATAATTGCCTTGGCGAGCGGTGACCGGCGAACTCAGTCCACGTAATGCCAAAACAAAAAGCACGCCGGAGACGAGGTAGAGAAGAGAAGAAATATTTGCGCTCATCGGTCTGGCCTCACTTGTCTTTTTTACGATACATGGCAAGCATGCGTTGGGTTACGAGGAATCCGCCAAAAATATTGACCGAGGCCAGAATGACCGCGCCAAAGCTCAACCAGCGGGTCAAATCAGCATTTTCATTGTTGGCCGCTGTCTCGGCGCCAATGGCCAAAAGCGCACCGACGATAATCACCGAAGAAATCGCGTTGGTTACTGACATCAGCGGTGTATGCAGTGCCGGCGTTACCGACCAAACAACGTAATAACCGACAAACACGGCCATCACGAAGATGCTCAAGAGGTAGATAAATACATCAGCTTGCATTTTGTTCTCCATTATCTTTGCTTGGTGCCTTTTCAGCGGCAACCGGGGCTGCCAAAGCTGGGTGCACAATGGCGCCATCGCGCGTCAGGCCAATACCTGCAATAATTTCATCTTCCCAATCAATCGCCAATTTAGAGCCTTCAGCATCATAAAAAGCGCTGATAAAATTGAGAATATTGCGCGAATAAAGCTCACTCGCATTGCCCGCCAAACGGCCCGGCACATTAGCATGGGCAACAATTTTCACGCCCTTGTGATGGCTTACTTCGCCGAGTTTCGACAATTTACAATTGCCACCCTGCTCAGCCGCCAAATCAACGATCACCGAACCCGGCTTCATTTTTTCGACCATCTCAGTGGTCACCAATTCAGGGGCGGGACGCCCGGGAATAAGCGCCGTGCAAATCACAATATCTTGCTTGGCAATATGCTCGCTCACTAAAGCCGCTTGGCGCTTTTGATAATCGGCGCTCATTTCCTTAGCATAGCCGCCAGCGGTTTCGCCGCTGTCTTCTTCATCAGCTTCAACCATCACAAATGTGCCGCCAAGGCTTTGCACTTGCTCAGCCGCCGCACGACGTACGTCTGTAGCGCTCACAATCGCGCCCAAACGTTTGGCGGTGGCAATCGCCTGCAAGCCAGCAACACCAGCACCCATAACAAACACCCGCGCCGCTGGCACAGTGCCCGCTGCCGTCATCATCATCGGCAGCGCACGGTTATATTCCGAGGTCGCGTCCAATACCGCTTTATAGCCAGACAAATTAGATTGCGATGACAAGACATCCATAGATTGTGCCCTTGTAATGCGAGGCATCAGCTCCATCGCCATTGCATCAACCCCTTGGGCAGCATAGCTTTTGACACCATCGGCGTCTTGATACGGATTAAGCTGGGCAATCAATAAAGCGCCTTTTTTCATCGCCTTCACAGTGGCGTCCGACGGCGCTTTAACGCCAACAACAACATCCGCTCCAGCAATAGCGCTGGCAGGTGAGCTGGCAATTGTGGCGCCCTCTTCTTGATAACGTGCATCGCTAAAGCCTGAGGCTTCGCCGGCACCGGCTTCAACGGTCAAACTAAAGCCAAGGGCGGTTAGTTTTTTGACGGTTTCCGGTGTCGCGGCGACACGCGTTTCGTCGCCTTGCTCTTTTACTACAACTAGGCTGACGGCCATGTCGTTCTCCTTCAAGCTGAATTAGGATGTCGTTTAAAAGTAAACGAAAATCAAAAGGCCCAATAAAATAAGGGTAACAGCGACGCTGCCCCATTTAGACATTGAGATGAAAGTATTAAATGTGTGCTCATGTTCCGAACGGTCCATTTCCTGGCCCCATTCTTGTGAATTTTGTTCTTCAGACATTATTTCCCCTACTGATGTAAAAGTTGCTCGGAATATAGCAGACAGGCCTCGGCTGGCAAGCATCCATTAGCCGTTTGTGACATCATTTACCGAACCAAAATACTGATAGGTGGCAATCTCCGCTTGGCTGACGGCGCCTCGCAAGAAATCAACCAATCGCGCCGCCCAGATCTCTTGTTGGGCATTTGTTTCAATCTCATCTTGGCGCAATTCGATAATCGCATGCGGCAAACCATTGCTTGTGCCATGACGATATAAAGTATCGTGAATCAATTGCCCGTCATAGGGCTCATTATCGCCAAACACCAAATCTGGTAGCTGCGCCATATAAGACATCATCAGCTTGGCAAGTCGGGGGTCTTTGTCCCATAAAACGCCGGCGTGCCACGGTCGTTTGTCACCGCGCCAAATCGGCGTAAAACTATGAACAGACAAAATAATCGGCGCAATACCTGCGTTTTTGGCCGTTTGCAGGGCGTTTTCAATGGCCGTGTCATAAGGCTTATAGAATAGATCAATGCGCCGCTGCCATTCGGCTTTGTCGCCATAAGGGTCAACATGCTGATTGCCGGGAATCACCGCCCCGTCAGATAATTTCATCACCAAAGTCGGGTCGTCGAGGCCGCGATTGGGGTCAATCAGCAAACGCGAAAATTGCGAGGCCACCAGCGGACAAGTGAGGCTCTCAGAAATTTTGCGGGCCACCGCAAGTGCCCCCAAATCCGAGGCAATATGCCGATCGAGCTGTTCGGGCGACAAGCCAAGATTGTCATATTCCGGCGGCAAATAATTACTGGCATGGTCGCAAATCACCAAAAACCGTTGGTCACCATCAAGATGCGCCGTGACGAAAGGTGGCAGGTTTTGAGCCGGAGACGCGCGCTGATCCATCAATCCGCCTGCCTTTGGCCAAATTCATGAATGCCAGCGTGCACCTGCCGTTTGGCAAGCCGGTGGGCGGCATCGACAATTTTGTCAATTTGCGTGTGATGCAACATATGTCCGACACCGCGTAAATAAATCAGCTCCGTCTGTTTCAACGTATCGTGCAAGCGGTGCGAATTGCGCTTTGTGTGCACCGTTTGGTCACGGTCGCCACCGATTAAAATCAAGGGTGTGCTCACCGATTCATACGCCGCCTGCATTTCCGCCAAATGACCGCTCAACTGATTAGCGTAAATCGCATTGGTGATGAAATTGCGCGGCATCAAAAGCCCAGCCAAACCAACTTTTTCGCTATAGCCATCAAAAATGCGTTCCGGATATGCGGTCGCGGCCACACCGGCTTGCAATTGCCCCAGCCCATATTTAGTCACCACGCTATGCGCCAATAGCCGCCCGATTAATGGCACGGTGACCGCGCGATTATACCAAGTTGGCTTACTGTCCCAAGGATAAAGCGGCGCTGCCAAAATCAGGGCGCCGGTAATGTCATCGCTGTGCCGCTGCGCATAGGCCATCGCCACACTACCGCCCCAGCTATGGCCAATGATGATTGGGTTTTTATAGCCCAACTGGCGCACTGCCAGATGAAGTTCATCGGCCTGTTCACCCGGATGCGCCATTGCCTCAGCCGAAACTTTTAAGCGGCTAAGCCCAAGCCCAGGGCGGTCAAACGCCAGCACCGTGCCAAACGGTTGCAAAGCCGCGCCCATTGAAGACATCACATCATAGCACGAAGCAGATGAGCCATGAATCAGCACAAACACCGGTTGCGCGTCGCTCCCCGTTTCGGCTTCAGATTTGAGATAATGTAAAGTGGCGCGCGGTGTTTCGATAAATTGACCCGCAGCCGGCAGGCGCGCCTTTATTTTTCGGCGCAAGTAACTATCGTGCGCCCACAAAAGCGCAAAAATAAGGAGTAAACTTAAGGTAGATATGATTAACATTTGGCCAAGCCAAATCAAGTCAACCCTTAGCCTTGGCGGGCTTTGAAGCGCTTGTTGACTTTGTTAATCACGTAAAGACGACCTCGCCGGCGCACCAGCTGGTTCTTTTGATGACGGTCACGTAGTGACTTAAGCGAATTCCGGACTTTCATCGACGGCTCCATGGGCACCCAGTGGGTGGCAGTAAAACACCCTCCAATACGGAGAGCAGGAAAAAGGGCAACGCCCTCTAGAAGCGCGGAAACTACGCGACACGCGAGGCGCTGTCAAGCACCACAAGCCGCCGATTTTGACTTGGCATAAAACAAATTTTATGTAGTGTGCGCTCACCAATAGGGAGTATGCGAAATGAAAACCGATAATGGCGGGCAACAAGGGTTAATTCCAGCCCATGAACTAATTTTACAAGCCCCAACATGGTTTGAAAAAGCCATTGAAAACAAGCCCACAGACCATTTTGTTGCCTTTCGCGGCTCGGAAATTCATTACAGCGCATGGCAAGGCCCGTCGGCTGAGGCGGCCAATATTGTGCTGCTTCATGGCGATGGCGCGCACGCCCATTGGTTTGACTTTATCGCCCCGCTGCTCACCCCCTATTACAATGTGATTGCACTGGACATGCCAGGCATGGGCGAAAGCGGTTGGCTTCAGAGCTATTCGCGCGACATCATGGCCGAGGCGATGATCACCATGATCCGTGACGCGGGCTTTACCAGCAAACCGGCCTTTATTGCCCATAGTTTCGGTGGTTTGGTCGGCCTTTTAACGGCCCATCATTATGGCGATGAGCTGGCGGCTTTGATGATTTGTGATTTTCACGTCAAATCGCCCGAAACCCATCACGAATGGTATGCAGATATTAAACAGGCCCGTCCGACCCGCGTCTACGCCAGCCGCGACGAAGCCGAGGCCCGTTTCCGTTTGGCCCCTGAACAGCCATGCGAGAACCATTTTATTGTCGAATATATTGGCGCCCATTCCATTCGCCAGATTGAGATTGGTGAGAATGGACGACGCGGGCATTCCGATGAGGCCGGTTGGACATGGAAATTTGACCCGTCGATTTATCCCGGGTTTGTCGTTGGCACAGATTTACCGGAAATTTACCGTACAATTGATATTCCGATGACCGCCATGTTTGGCGCTGATAGCCATAATTTCGACGCCGTCACCCGCACTGATGTGATTGCACATATGCGCAGCTTGCGTCCCGATGTGCCGCATTATGACGTCGCCGGTGCGCGCCATCACATTATGCTCGACCGGCCGCACGGTTTTGTCGCCTCGGTCATTACCCAAATGGAAAACTGGCGCGCCGGCGGGGCTTTCGATCAATAATCCTTAGGACGATCGATCCGTGACAGCGTCTCTTCCTCGACCTCGTCTACATCAATTGGCGACTCGAGAACATCAAGGGCACTTGAACGCGACAGCAGCAGCATCGCAATCGACAGACCAAATGCAATCCAAAACGGGCCGGTAGGCAAAATCAGATAAAGCGGCATGGCAATGATCGGAACAAAAATAATGCCAACCGCAGCGGTTGAACTATTAAGCCCAGCCACAGCTCCCTGCTCTTCAGGCGACACCGCCAGCGATCCACCGGCCGCCACCGCCGGACGCATCAGCCCCATACCAAAGCCCTGCAAGGTCAAGGCACAAATGAAAACCCCCACGCTCATCGGAATAAGTAAGAGACCAACGCCGACAATGTTAAAGCCAATGCCATAGGTCAGAAGAGCGCGCACCGATAAATTGGCGCGTGGGATAATCACCAATTGCGCAAATAAGGTGGCAATTGCCATGCTCATCATGCCGCCGCCAACCAATTGCGCGGTCTCGGCGCCGTCTAGCAGTAAAATATCCATAACGAAAAACGCCGCCACTTGCATCACCGCCGCTTGAATCATCGACACCGCAACACCCATGAACAAAAAGGGCCGAATGCGTTTATCGCTAATTTTCAAATATGGCCGTTCGGTCTCGATTTCGGTCGGGCGACGGCGCTCTGGTAAGAACAGGGCAATGGTGATGGCCCCGCCGAGCGCAAATATCGACAAGGCGAAAAACGGCGCAAGTAAATGAAATGTGGCCAGCACAGCGGCAAAACCCGGCCCTAAAATCGTCCCCATGCCGAACGCCGCACCAATCGCAGCCACCCCGGATGTGCGTTCCTCGCGCGATGTCCGATCGGCGATATAGGCTTGCGCCGCCGACGGTGTGCCGGAACCAAAAAGCCCAAAAATCGCGCGCACGAAAATCATCATGGCATACAACGTCATCAGCGGCATCACACCTTGCTGGCCCAAAACCAGCAAAACACCAAATCCGCCAGTGGAAATGCCAAACCCCGTCAGCCCCATTAAAATCACCGGCTTACGGCCCCAGACATCGCTGCGCCGACCCCAAAATGGGCTCATGACCACCCACATAACCGCCGACAGGGTAAAAATCGCACTCACTTGCACTTCGCTCAAACCAAGGTCGCGGGCAATTGGAGGCAGCAGCGCAAAAAACAGCGACTGCCCCATGCCCAATGACAAAAGACAGATGAACAAAAGGCTTAAACCGCGCGTCCGTTCTTTAGGTGTGGTTGTTCGAGATGGAGACGACATGGGAATCTTTCAATTATGCTTTGCCAAGCGGCAAACGCAGAGAACGCCACAGACTTAGTGCAGCAAAATACAATGACGCAAGCGCAAAGCCCAGATTGGCCATCCAATTCTGCGTCAAACTTGGCACCAGTAAATACGCCAACGAAAGTGACAGCCATAGCATGCTGACCAAAACCGTATAGGGGCGCAAGGCAACCACGCGAAACGGATGAACCACCAAAATCGGCGCGAAAATCATCAGAGATAAAAACACACAAAGCGCCGCATTGAACATATGGGGCGTATCAAACACGATGAGATAAAACACCACAATATTCCACAGCGCCGGAAAGCCGCGAAAATCATTTTCAGCGGTTTTCAAATTGCGATTGGCGAAAACGTAAAGCGAGGCCACTAAAATCAGTCCGGCGATCGGCAATTCAAAGCCCTCTGGCACCAGTCCAAAACGGTAAATCATCACCGCTGGCAAAACGCAATAGCTCATATAATCGATGATATGATCAAGAATGGCGCCATCAATATTTGGCAAGTGCTCAGACACTTTGGCCCAGCGCGCCAGCGGCCCGTCAAGCCCATCAATCAGCAGCGCCGCCCATAGCCACAACATGGCAAGCATGGCATCGCCCTGCCAAATCGCGTCCAGCGACAGCAGCACGGCTATCATCCCGGATGCGGTAAAGCAGTGGATAAAAAAACCAGTCAATTTCATTAAAACCAAACCTGTCCGTCGCGGGCGCGCCGCATATCCTCATCGATCATCATTTCGACAAGACTGTCAAAACTCATCGTTGGTTGCCATTGTAAGTGTTTTTTTGCCTTTGTGATATCGCCAATCAGCGCGTCAGGCTCACTGGGACGGTAGAATTTGGCATCGACACCAACCAATTGGCGGCCGGTTGTGCGATCCAGCCCAACCTCATTCACCCCGGCGCCCTGCCAAACGATATCCAGTCCGGCGGCTTGGCCAGCCCGTTCAACAAACGCGCGCACACTATGTTTGTGACCGCTGGCGATAATGAAATCATCGGCCTTATCTTGCTGCAACATCCGCCACATCGCGTCGACGTAATCTCCGGCAAAACCCCAATCGCGGGCATTATCTAAATTGCCGAGCGATAAGATTTGTTGCCCGCCGCAAGCGATTTGCGCCAATGTGGTTGTAATTTTACGGGTCACAAAATCCATGCCACGCAACGGGCTTTCATGGTTAAACAAAATCCCGGAGGCGGCGAATAAATCATAGGCTTCGCGGTAGTTTATCACGGCCCAATGGGCATAGAGTTTGGCGACACCATAGGGCGAACGCGGCTGACATGGTGTGTCTTCGGTCACCATTGGCATTTCCACATGACCAAAAATCTCACTACTTGAAGCATTATAAATGCGCGTGTCCGGCTTCACCAAACGCACCATTTCCAGCAAACGCAACACCCCAAGCCCAATCACTTCACTGGTATAAATCGGCTGCTGAAAACTCGCCTGTACGGAGCTTTGCCCACCAAGATTGTAAATCTCATCGGGGGCAAATTCCTCAATCGTCCGCGCGACATTGGTCGGGTCCAACACATCAAGCGTGCACAGTTCAATATCTTTGACGACATCCAAAGCGGCAAGGCGCGGCAAGTTGAGCGTTGAGGCACGGCGCGAAGCACCGATTACGCGGTAGTTTTTGGCCACTAATAATGCCGCCAGATAGGCGCCATCTTGGCCCGTTACGCCGGTAATCAAGGCTGTTTTTTGTGCCGTCATTTCCCACTCACCCTTTTCCGCCCGAAGCTAGACTGCAACGCCCGAAAACGCTAGCCATCGATTTTATGCTGAATCGCTAATTTTCGTGCAAGAGATTGGCCCAATAGGTAAACATATGTGAAAACTATTCCGTTCTGCGCAAACTGCATTATGCTGTCGCTATTCTGTACAGGGCACAAACTTAGGCGAAATATACATGATGGTTTTTTCACCCTCCGCGAATCTCATCGCTGTCGTGCTGGCAATCGGCGTCGCCCTGCCTGCCAATGCTCAAGCACCAACGCCCAATAATTCAATGGAAGCCGACACATTATCTTTCGATGATGGACAAAGCACCATTAAGGCCAACGGCAATGTTAAAATTGAAAAAAACGGCCAAACTTTATTGGCCGATAAAGTCATATGGAAACAAGCCGATGATGAGATGAATGCTGAAGGCAATGTCATCTTGCGCGAACCCGACGGCACCTTAACCGAGGCTCAGCGCATGGTGCTTGATAATCAATTGTCCGAGGGCGAAATTTATACCTTCCGCCGCACCATGAGCAATCAGGCGCGCTTGCAGGCCGATAGCGCTTTGCAGTCAGATGAGGGGCTTTTATTGCAAAACGTAGGCTACACCGCCTGCCCGGAATGCGAAGACCCAACCGCCGACCCGCTATGGCAGTTGCGGGCCCGCGAGATTGATTACGACAAGGCCAAAGAAGACGTAATTTATCGTCACATGTGGCTGGAAGTGGCCGGAACGCCCGTGTTTTACCTGCCATATTTTACCCACCCCGGCCCTAAAGTGGAGCGCCGCAGTGGCTTTTTAAGCCCGCGCATTGCATCCAATAAGGCCTTCGGCTTCGGCTTTGAAACGCCGTATTATTTTGATCTGGCACCCAATTATGATCTGACGCTGACACCGCGCGTCAGTGAAAAACAAGATCCCTATCTGGTCGGCCATTGGCGCCATTTGGTCGGCGCCGGCAGCTATGACATCACCACTTATGCCCACCAGTCGGACGACCCCTTGCTAACCTCAGACCCGTCGGAAGACCTGAATGTCGGCATTGAAGCAAAGGGCAATTTCTCACTCGGCCAATGGCAAACCCAGCTGGTGTTTAAAGACGCCAATGATGATTTGTTTTTCCGCCGCTATAAAATCGACAATGACGATCAGATGGAAAGCAAGGCGGTATCCACACGATTTACCGACAATGGCTATATCCGCATTGCGGCGCATAAATATCGCAGCGTGTTGAACAATCAAACCGACAGCACGGTGAATGATATTCTCCCCAGCATCACCCATCAGCAAAATTTCGAAAACCCAATTGCTGGCGGTCAGCTGACGATGACCAATCAGTTAAGCCATAACCGACGCGCGCTTGGACTTGATATCACCGCCGCCAAATCCAGTTTCGAGTGGACGCGCGAATTTGCCCCGCGCTATGGGGTGGTGTGGGAAGTGCAAAATCTTTTGCAATTTGATGCCTATCATTATGACGACAAAGACAGCGACCCAATTCAAAGCGATGATGCGCCGCATACTTTAGCGGCCAATTCGGTAAGCTTAAAAGCCTCTTATCCCATGGAAAAACTGGCCGACAGCCACACCCAAACATTAACCCCGCAAGCCCAGCTGGTGTTTGCCACTGACAATGAACGCTATCAAGACGTGCCCTATATCAGCGCGCCGGTGCTGGATTTGACGCGCGCCAGCCTATTCCAATTGGCCGCGCCCAATGATGAAGCCAGCCGTGTGAACCTTGGTGTGTCGCATGGTTTGTTGCATACTCGGGGCATTGAGACCGACCTGTTTATCGGCCAGTCGTTCAACATTTCCGATAGCGATTACACCTTGGCATCCGGCTATGGCGACGGCAGCTCGGCTTATGTGGTGCAAGGCAATCTTGCCTATCAATCGGCGGTTTCAAAAATAGCCCTAACGCAAAACCTGCGCATTGATCCGAGCGACAATGCCACTTTGCGCAATCAGGTCAATGCCAGCTACCAGCGAGCTGGTTTTAGCACCAGTGTTGACTATTCATTTTTCGCCGACGGACAAACTGCCACGGGGGCGAAAAAAGAGCAGACGGTGACGATGAATTGGCAAATGAGCGATTACTGGCAAGTCGAAGCACTCAATCGCCGCGATTTGCGCAATGACCGAGATGTGCTGTCGTCGCTGGATTTTGTTTATGAAGATATTTGCACATTGGTGCGCGTTTCCTTCAGCCGCGATTATGCCGAAATCGACAATATCGAGCCGGAAACCAGCATTGGCATCACCTTCGTCCTAAAAACCCTCGGCGGTACTGAGTAAATCTAACGGCAAAGGCCCCTTGCGCCTTGACGATAGAATTGGCTAGGCTTGGGAGATAGGGAGATGCCCATGCGTATAAAAATTACCTCTGAGATTGCTGGTCAAGTGTGGAAGCTGCTTGCCCAACAGGGCGATGAGTTGGCTGCCGATGCGCCGATTGTCATTTTGGAATCAATGAAAATGGAAATCCCAATTCTGGCACCAACGGCTGGTAAAATTATCGAATTGCATGTGGCAGAAGAAGATATGGTCGCTGAAGACCAGCTGATTTGCGTCATAGAAAGCCAATAGAGCGATGAGTTGGCAAGACGAAATTGATGAAGTCAACAAACGCCGGACGTTGGCCAAACAACAAGGCGGCGCCGAGGCGGTGGCCAAACATCATGAAAAGGGCCGCCAAAGCATTCGCGAACGCATTGACGCTCTGGTCGATAGCGATAGTTTCGACGAAATCGGCCAAGGGGCTGGCGTGCCGGAATATGATGACGACGGCAATCTCAGCAATTTCCAACCGGCCAATTTTATTCTCGGCTTTGGTAAGCTCAATGGCCGCAAGGTGATTATTGGCGGTGAAGACTTTACCGTCAAAGGCGGCTCGCCCAATCCGGCGGGGCTGCGCAAGAGCGTTTATACCGAACAACTGGCGCTGCAATATAAACTGCCGCTCATTCGTCTGCATGAGGGTGGCGGCGGCTCGGTTGGCGGCACGGGACAAGACAAAAACCGTCGCCCGCTGGGGGAGCCGGTATTCTCAACCTCGCGGTTTTTGCCGCTCGCGCAAACTTTAGGGGCGGTGCCGGTGGCGACGGCGGCGCTTGGCCCAGTGGCTGGATTGCCGGCGGCGCGCTTGGTGGCGTCGCATTTTTCGGTGATGACAGAAAATGCCGCCGTGCTGATTGCTGGCCCGCAAGTGGTCAAACGAGCTCTCGGCCATGATCTGACAAAAGAACAATTGGGCGGCCCGCAAGTTCATTTGAAAAGCGGGGCAATTGATAATCTGGCCAGCGATGAGCAAGACGCTTTGCAGCAAATTGCGCTGTTTTTATCCTATGTGCCGGACAATGTTTGGTCGTTTCCGGCTCACCAGCCGAGCGCCGATAAAATAGACCGCTGCGAGGATGAATTGGCGCACATTGTCCCACGCAATCGGCGCCAGCCCTTTCAAATGCGTAAAATCATCGACATGGTGGTTGACCAGCAGGCCGATGGCGGGTCGAGCTTTTTCGAAATGGGACGCAAATTCGGCCCCAGCCTGATCACCGGATTGGCCCGCATGAATGGCCATAGTGTTGGCGTGATTGGCAATGATTGCATGTTTTACGCCGGCGCTATGACTGCCAGCGCGGCGCAGAAATTGCGGCGTTTTGTTGATTTCTGCAATAGTTTCCACCTGCCGATTGTCAGCTTTATCGACGAACCTGGCTTTATGATTGGCCCCGACAGCGAAATGGCGGGCACCATCCGACATGGCACATCGGCGATTTCTGCCGTGCTGCAATCGCGCGTGCCATGGGCCTGTGTGCAGGTTTTGAAAGCCTTTGGCGTCGCCGCGCAAGCGCATTTCGGCCCGGACGCCTATGTTTTGTCATGGCCCAGCGCAGCCAGCGGTGCCTTGCCGGTAGAGGGCGGCGTTGCCGTCGCCTTTGCCCGCGAGATTGCCGCCGCCGAAGACCCCGCCGCGCGACAAAAGGAACTGGAAGATATGTTGGCGGCCAGTCAATCCCCCTTCCCGCGTGCCGAGGGGCTTTCTGTCCACGAGATTATCGACCCGCGCGAAACCCGCCCCAAGCTGATTGCCTGGCTGGAAAACGCGCAAGCCGCTTACCGCACGCAAGCACCGCAACCCTATTTAACCACTATGCGTCCATAGGCTGGACCTATATACCAAATGCAGATTTATTCTCAGGAGATTGATATGACTAAGAACCTACAGATGTATTCAACCATTACCGCCAGCGGAGAGTTGAAACTCACCCTCAAGGAATCCGACATGCCAACACCTGGGCCGGATGATATTGTTGTGCGCATGGAAGCGGCGCCGATTAACCCATCCGATATGTGGCCGCTTTTCGGCCCCGCCGATATGAGCAAAGCCGAACTGCAAACCAATGGCAATGAAGCGACACTGAGCGCGCCGGTTCCGGAAGCCTTTTTGGGTGCGGTGCAGGCGCGCCTTGACCAAACCCTGCCAGTCGGCAATGAAGGCGCCGGTGTGGTCGTTGCCACGGGCGACAGCCCAGCCGCCAAAGCCCTTGAAGGCAAAGTTGTGGCGGTTATGTCTGGCCATTCATTCTCAAAATATGTCGTCGTGCCAGCGATGATGTGCTTGCCGCATAATGAAGGCACCACATCTGTTGAAGCGGCCTCATCTTTTGTCAATCCGCTGACCGTCTTATGTTTCTTGGAAACCATGCGGTTGGAAAATCACAAAGCGCTTGTACACACAGCGGCGGCCTCAAACCTTGGGCAAATGCTGGTTAAACATTGCGCCAATGAAGGTGTGGAATTGGTCAATATTGTGCGCTCGCAACAGCAAGTGGATATTTTGAAATCAGTCGGCGCTAAGTATATTTGCAATTCAGCCGATGATGATTTTGCCGAAAAACTAACCGATGCTTTGGAAGCCACGGGCGCCACGCTGGGCTTTGATGCGACCGGTGGCGGTGAGCTGGCACACACTATTCTTTCTTGCATGGAGCGGGCCTTGAGCAAAAACACCAAAGGTCTGAACACTTATGGTTCCAGCGAATTGAAACAAGTCTATCTGTATGGCGGCCTCGACGTTGGCCCGACTATTTTGAAACGCGCCTATGGCATGAGTTGGTCAGTCGGTGGTTGGTTGATGCCGTTACTATTGGCTCGCATCGGCCTTGAGCGGACGGCTGAGTTGCGCCAGCAAGTTGCCGATGAGCTGAAAACGACTTTCGCCAGCAGCTACACCGATCAATTGTCATTGGTGGAAGCTATGGATCCGAAAAACATTGGCCGTTACCTGCCGAAGAAAACCGGCGAGAAATATCTCATTGCCGCTCAAAAGGACGCCTAAACAATGAAGGCGGTGGTTCTTGGAGCGACCGGCTTAATTGGCACCAGTCTGATACGGCACTTAGCCGATCAGACTGCGTGCACCTCGGTGACCAGTTTGAGCCGCCGTCGGCAGATCGCCAACATAGATAAAGTCGATGAGCAAGTGATCGACTTTGACAATCTGGCGGCCCATGCAGCGCATATCACCGGTGATGTTTTGTTTTCAACGCTGGGCACCACGAAGGCGCAAGCCGGCTCGATTGCCGCCCAAAAAATCGTCGACGTCGATTACCAATTCAATGTCGCCAAAATCGCCGCCGATAATAAAGTACCGCATTATGTGCTTGTCTCATCCAGCGGCGCCAATGCAGCAAGTCGCAATCCCTATCTAAAAATGAAGGGCGAGCTGGAAGATGCCGTTAAGCAATTGCCGTTCGAGCGCATCAGCATTTTACAGCCATCGCTTCTCCTAGGGCCACGCCAGCCAGCCCGCAAAGGTGAGGTCATCGGGCAATTTATTATGCCCCTATTCACCTGGCTGCCGGGGTTGCGCAAATACCGCCCGATACATTGCGATATGGTCGCAAAGAAAATGTGGCGCGTATGTGAAGACCGATCCGATGCCATTGCCACCTATCGCTTGGACGAAATTTTCGACACCTAGCGGCGAATCGAAGAATCATTCACAAAAGTTTTACTTGTGGCCTGCCCAACTTTTCTATATCCAAAAGATATGCGCATAATGCTTTGCATTTTCGTTTGATGCGCGCCGACATCTACATGGTACTTCCTGAACTTGTCGACATTAAATTTTAGAACGCAGACGGTTCGAAACATAAAGGAAAAGTCATGATTGATGGCGTAGTGAAATGGTTCAATGCAACCAAAGGATACGGTTTTATTGAAGTTGATGGACATGACGATGTTTTTGTCCACATCACAGCAGTTGAAGCATCTGGCATTCAGATTGCAGAAAACTCAAAAGTCTCTTTCGAAAAAGAGCAAGGCAAAAACGGTAAATACTCAGCTGTTAACCTGCAATTGCGGGATTAATTTCTGAACCTACACGTGTAGGTTGAACGTTTGAAGTGCGGTGGGTTTACCTGCCGCACCTTTTTTTTGGCCAAAAATCGGCCACTGGCGACGCGCCGTGATGCCTTGTTTCGCTAATATTTGCTTATTTTTAGCGCGTTAGCTGCGCGTGACAACTGATTAAAAAGGTGATTTTTTACTTGATGCGACATTTTAGCACGCTACTATGATAGCCGACATAACGGGAGGAATGTTTATGTTTAATTTGCGTAATAGTTGCATCGCTGCTTTCGGTGCGTTGGGTTTAACTGCTTTGCCATCTATGGCCGTCGCGGCTGAAGCCAATTTACAGCCAAATGATTTCGTTGGTATCTCATTCTGGCTAATTTCAATGGCTCTCGTGGCCGCCACTGTTTTCTTCTTCATTGAGCGTGACCGCGTTCAAGCGAAATGGAAAACGTCTCTAACTGTTTCAGGCTTGGTGACACTGGTCGCTGCCGTGCATTATTTCTATATGCGCGATGTCTGGATTTCGACTGGCGAAACCCCAACAGTTTATCGTTACATTGACTGGCTGATTACGGTGCCGCTTTTGATGGTTGAGTTCTTCTTGATTCTCGCCGCCATCACCAAAGTGCCAACAGGCGTGTTCTGGCGTTTGCTAATCGGCACAACATTGATGCTGGTGTTTGGTTATTTGGGCGAAGCTGGCTACATCAACGTAACCGCTGGTTTCATTATCGGCACCTTCTTCTGGTTGGTTGTCCTGTATGAAATCTTCCTCGGTGAAGCAAGCCGCATTAGCTCAGCTGATGCTAGCCCAGCGGTTCAATCAGCCTTTAAACTGATGCGCAATATTGTGACTTTCGGTTGGGCAATTTATCCAATTGGTTATTACCTCGGCTATATGGGCTCAGGCGTTGATTCAGGTACCCTGAACATCATTTATAACCTCGCGGATGTATTGAACAAAATCGCCTTCGGCCTGATTATCTGGCACGTGGCGGTCACTGAAAGTGATGCATAAATACAACACTTACTCATGATCAAAGGGCCGGTTTTCTTGTAGAACCGGCCCTTTTTTTGTCTCCTCCCAGCTGGAACCCATAAACAGCCTCAAAAAAGTGACATTTTTGTCATTTTATTGTCACACTTTTGTAACATTTGGAAAAATCAGTTGAAGATAGCGTCGATTGACCGGTTTCCGAACACTCCATAGCGTCTCCTAATTGCGTTTGATTATTTGTAGAAAAGGATTTCACTATGCAAAAAGTAACTTTAGCGGCGGCTCTTATGGCAGGCACAATGCTGGCAACACCGGCTTTGGCCGTCACCATTAAAGGTAACATTGGTGCGACGACAGA
>ERZ887849.556-NODE-556-length-39549-cov-73.404061_pt1 | contig 39549 bp, 42 predicted proteins | sample MGYA00521267_ERZ887849 | MGnify/ENA primary metagenome ERZ887849 (study PRJEB32303, sample SAMEA104408601) | aquatic metagenome | biome: Brackish water; feature: Pelagic; material: water | place: Baltic Sea | collected 2014-06-06T16:11:00 | depth 2,863 m ... | reverse complement strand
TTACTAACATCCTTTTAATCGACCCAATTGCTTTTGCAGGATTTAGTCCTTTTGGACACGCATTGGTGCAGTTCATAATTGTATGACATCTAAAAAGTTTTAATTCATCTGCAACCTTGGTTAATCTCTTTTTTCTTTCTTCATCTCTACTATCTATAATCCATCTATAAGCTTGTAGTAATACAGCTGGTCCTAAATACTTATCTCCATTCCACCAATAACTTGGGCAGGATGTGGAACAACAAGCACACAAAATACACTCGTACAATCCATCTAATTTAGATCGATCCTCTTTGGATTGTCTTTTTTCCATTCCATCACTTGGTGTCTCCGCTTGCATCCAGGGCTCTATGGATTGATATTGTTTATAAAGACCTTTTAAATTTGGAACTAAATCTTTTATTACTGGCATATGTGGCAAAGGATAAATATTAAGTTCTCCTTCGACTTCTTTGGCTGATTTTGTACAAGCAAGTGTATTAGATCCATCAATATTCATTGCACAACTTCCACAAACTCCTTCTCTACAAGATCTTCTGAATGTTAGCGTTGGGTCAATTTCATTTTTAATTTTAATTAATGCATCCAATACCATCGGACCACAATTATCCATATCAACTTCATAGGTATCTAATCTAGGATTTTCATTTTTCTCAGGATCCCATCTATAAACATTTATTTTTTTGATGTTTTTAGATTCTGTTTTGCAGGTAAAGTGTTTTCCTTTTTTTACGGTAGAATTTTTAGGTAAATTAAATTGAACCATAACTAATACACCCTTGCTTTAGGTGGAAAATATTGAACATCCGTACTTAGTGTGTAAGCATGAACCTCTTTATAATCGATAGTTACTTTTCCATCTTTATGCCAAGCCAAAGTATGCTTCATCCATTCCTGATCATCTCTATCTTTAAAGTCGTCTCTTGAATGGGCTCCTCTACTTTCTTTTCTATTTTCGGCTGAAGCAACTGTAACCATTGATTGTCTAATTAAATTATCAAATTCTAAAGTCTCAACTAAATCAGTATTAAAAATTAAAGATCTATCAGATACACTTACATCTTTTAATCCATTCCATGGATCTTGAATTTCTTTTAAACCTTCTTGTAAAGTTTTGTCAGTTCTGAATACGGCACATTTGCTTTGCATTGTTCGTTGCATTTTATCTCTTAAAACTGATGTGGGTGTTCCACCACTTGCATTTCTTAGTTTATCAAATCGATCAAGTGATTTTTGTGTTTCACTCTCTGAAATTACTGCATGCTTAGAATTTGGTTTGACAATCTCAGCCGCTCTTATTGCTGCAGCTTTTCCAAATACAACTAAATCTATTAAAGAATTAGAACCCAATCTATTTGCTCCATGTACAGAAACACACGCAGCCTCTCCAATAGCCATTAAACCTTCAACAATTACTTCCTCGCCATCTTTTTTAGTTAATACTTCACCATGATAATTGGTAGGTATTCCACCCATATTATAATGAACCGTTGGTAATACCGGGATCGGTTCTTTCGTTACATCAACTCCAGCAAAAACTTTTGCAGACTCTGATATACCTGGCAATCTTTCATGTAAAATTTTTGGATCTAAATGATTTAAATGTAAATAGATATGATCTTTATTTTTTCCAACTCCTCTTCCTTCATTAATTTCAATGGTCATAGATCTGGACACAACATCTCTGGATGCCAAATCTTTAGCTGAAGGAGCGTATCTTTCCATAAACCTTTCGCCTTCTGAGTTTACTAAAAATCCACCCTCACCTCGGCTTCCCTCAGTAATCAAGCAACCAGCGCCATAAATTCCTGTAGGATGGAATTGAACAAATTCCATATCTTGAAGTGGTAAACCCGCTCTTAGCACCATTCCACCACCATCTCCTGTACAAGTATGTGCTGAAGTGGCAGAAAAATAAGCTCTGCCATAGCCACCTGTTGCGAGAATTGTCATATTAGCTCTAAATCTATGAATAGTTCCATCTTGAAGTGACCAAGCTGTTATTCCATGACACTTTCCGTTTTCCATTAATAAATCTAATGCAAAATACTCTATAAAAAATTCTGTATTTCTTTTTAACGCCTGTCCATAAAGTGTATGTAAAATTGCATGACCTGTTCTGTCTGCTGCAGCACATGTTCTTTGTACTACCCCATTGCCATAATTTTTTGTCATACCCCCAAATGGTCTTTGATAAATTTTTCCTTCTTCTGTTCTGCTAAAGGGAACACCGTATTTTTCTAATTCAACAACTGCTTGGGGAGCCTCTTTGCATAAAAATTCTATAGCATCTTGATCTCCTAACCAATCAGCTCCTTTGACGGTATCGTACATGTGCCAACGCCAGTCGTCTTCGCCCATATTTCCTAAAGCTGCTGAAATACCACCTTGAGCAGCAGCAGTATGACTTCTAGTTGGAAATACTTTGGAAATACAAGCTGTTTTCAATCCAGCTTCCGATAGTCCAACAGCGGCTCTTAATCCAGATCCACCTGCACCTACGACAATTGCATCGTATTCATGATCTATAATTTTATAAGTGCTCATTTGATAATAAAAAACAATGATACAATAGTTAAGAGCGGAAGAACAGTTGCAAAAGCCGTCATTAGTAAATTTGCGACACTTTTGTAGCGAGAATTTTGAATATAATCCTCAAAAATTTCACTCATACCAATTTTCATATGAAAAAATGAGATAATTAAAAAAACTAAAGTAATAATAAATTTTATATCATCTTGAAAAAACAAAACGATATTTTGATAATCTTGTTTAACTAAATTCAAAAAAATAAACAGAAACCATAATAGTAATGGCAACAAGATTACAGCACTCACTCTTTGCAAAATCCATTTTGTTACAGCAATATTTTTCATAAAATAATCCAAAAAAGTAAGGTCAAAATAAAAGAGGAAGTTAAAACAAAAATACCTGATAAATTGGCAGTTTTAATTTCGTAACCATAACCTAAGTCCCAACACAAATGTCTTATTCCATTTAGAAGATGATAACTAAAAGACCAAGTAAAACCTATTAATACAAACTTTCCTAAAAAACTATTTGAGAATAAAGAAAAATATTTATACCAATCTTCACCCATGGCTAAAAAAATAATCCAAAAACAAATAAAAGTTATTCCAAGAGTATTAATCACTGAAGTTAATCGGTGCGTTATTGATAATAAAGAAGAAAGCTGCCACTTATAAACCTGCAAATGAGGAGATAGAGGATTATTTTTATTTTGATTTTCCATTATTAAATTAATTTTTTGTTTATTAAAGTTTCGGCGATTTGCACAGCGTTTAATGCAGCACCTTTTAATAAATTGTCAGAAACAATCCAAAGATTTAAACAGTTGTTTTCTGTATGATCAACTCTCATTCTTGAAATATAAGTTTCAAACTTACCCTCTGCTTCAAATGGAGTAATATATCCGCCATCTTTTCGCTCATCTATAACTTTGCATCCTTCCGCTTTACTTAGAACTGACCTTGCTTCTTCTAAGTTGAATGATTTTTCAAATTGAAGATTAACAGACTCACTGTGAGAAACCAAAACAGGAATCCTAACACAAGTTGCAGTTAGCTTAATATTTTGATCTAGTATTTTTTTTGTTTCATTTACCATTTTCAATTCTTCTTTAGTGTACCCATCATCGGCGAAAACGTCGATGTGAGGAATAGCATTAAAAGCTATTTGTTTAGTAAATTTTTTGGACTGAATAGTTTCATTATTTAAAAATTGTTTTGTTTGACTAATAAGCTCATCCATTGGTTCTTTGCCGGCGCCTGAGACTGATTGATAAGTAGAAACTACTATTCTTTTAATAGTATATAAATCATGCAAGGGTTTTAAAGGAACCACTAGCTGAGCGGTCGAGCAATTAGGATTTGCTATAATATTTTTTTTCTTAAAATGTTTTAAATCTTGCCAATTTACCTCTGGAACTACCAGGGGCACATCGGGGTTCATCCTATAAAGACTTGAATTATCGATAACAATAGATTGCTTTGCAACCTTTTCGGCCCATTCTTTTGTAATGGTTGAACCACAACAAAAAAAAGAAATAGTTGCTTTAGAAAAATCAAATTTTTCTAAATCCTCAACAATTAATTTTTTATTTTTAAATTCAATTTCTTTTCCAGCGCTATTTTTAGAAGCAACTAAATACAAACTGTCTAAAGGAAAATTTCTTTTATCTAATACTTCAATAATTTTTCTACCAACATTACCTGTTGCACCAACGATGGCTATACTTAAACTCATATTTTATTATTTAATTTGGCAATAATAGCATCGCCCATTTCTGAAGTAGATACTTGTTGTTTTCCTTGTTCCATTATATCTGCTGTTCTTAATCCGTCTTTTAACACTTCTTTTACAACTTCATTTAATAAATCAGACTCTTCATCAAAATCTAAAGAATATTTTAAAGCCATGGCAAAACTTAAAATCATTGCAATTGGGTTAGCTATACCTTTTCCAGCTATATCTGGAGCAGAACCGTGACAAGGTTCATACATAGATCTAATTCTTCCATGCTTATCTTTTTCACTTAAAGAAGCAGAGGGTAGCATCCCTAATGATCCTGTTAACATAGCAGCCTCATCGGACAACATATCTCCAAATAAATTATCTGTAACAATGACATCAAATTGTTTTGGATTTCTTACAAGTTGCATTGCCAAATTATCTGCAAGCATATGACTCAATTCAATACTTTTATATTCCTTACTATCATCATAAAGTTTTTGAACTTCTTCTTTCCACAAAAGTCCTGCTTCCATTACATTGGATTTATCAGCAGAAGTTACTTTTAAATTTCTTTTTAACGCTAAATCAAAAGCAACTTTAGCCACTCTTCGTATTTCTTTTGATGTATAAACATGAGTATTAATTCCTTTTCTGTCTCCATTTTCAATATGCTCAATTCCTCTTGGCTCACCAAAATAAATACCTCCCGTTAGCTCTCTTACAATCAAGATATCTAATCCAGAGATAATTTCTGGCTTCAAAGTTGAGGCACTAACTAGCTCTTCAAAGCAGATGGCCGGTCGCAAATTAGCAAATAATCTCATTTCTTTTCTTAGTCTAAGCAAAGCTCTTTCTGGTTTTTTAGAAAATTCTACATCATCCCATTTTGGCCCTCCAACAGCAGCCAATAGAACTGCATTACTATCCATAGCTTTAAATAACACTTGATCTGTTAACGGAGTTCCATTTTCATCAAAAGAAGCTCCACCAACGAGTTCTTCTGAAATTTCTAAAGAAAGTTTTTTATTAACATTAAACCAATCAATGACTTTTTTTACCTCAGCCATGATTTCAGGACCTATTCCATCTCCTGCTAATAATAGAATATTTTTTTTAGGCATTAGTAAAGCCAAGGTGTTAAATTTTTATTATTTTCAATAAAGGTTTGAATTTTATTTTCTTTTTTTAAAGTTAAGGCTACATCATCATAACCATTTAAAAGACATTCTTTTCTAAATGGATCTACTTCAAATTCGAAAGGTTGATTATCACCTTTTGTAATTTTTTGTTCATCTAAGTTAACTTCAATTGCAACTTGTTTTTCTGACAAAGCTGCTAATTCTTTAATTTTATCTTCAGATAATACAATTGGTAAAATACCGTTTTTAAAACAATTGTTGAAAAATATATCTGCGAAACTTGGGGCAATGACTACTTTAATTCCAAAGTCTAATAACGCCCAAGGAGCATGTTCTCTTGAAGATCCACAACCAAAATTTTTTTCTGCTACTAAAATTTTTGCTTGATCAAATGGTTTATTATTTAAAATAAAATCGGAAATAGGATTGCCATCATTATCATATCTCATCTCAAAAAATAAACTTTTACCTAATCCAGTTCTTTTAATAGTTTTTAAAAACTGTTTTGGAATAATCATATCTGTGTCTACGTTAATAATAGGAAGATATGCTGGAATACTTTTTATATTTGTAAATTTATCCATTATAAAAACTTTCTTACGTCCGTTAATTTTCCATCCAAAGCTGCTGCTGCTGCCATTGCTGGACTCATAAGATGAGTTCTTCCTCCTCTACCTTGTCTACCTTCAAAGTTTCTATTAGATGTTGATGCGCATCTTTCTTGTGGTTGTAATTGATCTGGATTCATACCTAAACACATTGAACATCCAGGCTCTCTCCACTCTAATCCAGCATCTATAAAAATTTTATCTAAACCTTCTTCCTCTGCTTGTTTTTTTACAATACCAGAACCTGGAACCACATAGCCTTGAATACTTTCATGAATTTTTTTTCCTTTTAAAATTTTTGCTGCAGCTCTTAAATCTTGTATTCTTCCATTAGTACACGAACCAATAAAAACTTTATCAATTTTAATTTCAGATAGTTTTTCATTAGGTTTCAGTCCCATATAATTTAATGCTCTAAGCATTGAATTTTTTTTATCCTGGTTCTGCTCTAGAGCAGGATCCGGTACATTTGCATCAATTGGTAAAACATCTTGTGGGCTAGTTCCCCAAGTTATAGAGGGAGCTATATCAGCCGCATTTATGCTAATAATTTCATCAAAATGAGCACCTTCATCTGATTTTAAAGTTAGCCAATACTTAATTGCTTTTTCCCAATTTTCTCCTTTGGGAGCCATCGGTTTTCCTTTTATGAACTCTACCGTTTTTTCATCTGCAGCTATGAGACCCGCTCTAGCTCCGGCTTCAATTGACATATTACAAATAGTCATTCTTTCTTCCATTGATAAACCACGAATTGTTTCTCCTGTGTACTCAATAACAAATCCCGTGCCACCAGCAGTTCCGATTTTTCCAATAATATTTAATATGATATCTTTTGCAGTAACTCCAAGAGGTAGTTTTCCATTAACATCAATTTTCATATTTTTAGATTTAGATTGAATTAATGTTTGTGTTGCTAATACATGTTCCACTTCTGAAGTGCCAATTCCAAAAGCCAAAGCTCCAAACGCACCGTGAGTTGCTGTATGGCTATCACCACAAACAATAGTCATGCCTGGCTGAGTAAATCCTTGTTCGGGTCCAATTACATGAACAATTCCTTGTCGAATATCTGTCAAACCATAAAAATCAATTCCAAAATCTTTACAATTTTTTTCTAGTGTTTCTACTTGTATTGCGGATTCTTTATTTTCAATTGGTTTTGAACGATCCGTAGTTGGTACGTTATGATCCGCTACAGCTAAAGTAAAATTAGGAAATTTTACTTTTCGATTATTCATTCTCAAGCCTTCAAAAGCCTGAGGACTGGTTACTTCATGAACTAGGTGACGATCGATATACAAAAGACAAGTGCCATCCTCTTGTTGATCAACAAGATGACTATCCCATATTTTATCGTATAATGTTTTTGGCATTACCAAAGACTCTTATTTTTGATCTTCTTGCTTAGATTCTTTTTTTTCTTTCACTTGGTTAGCGCTTGTTTCTACATCAGCAGCAACTTCTTCAATAACAGATTTCTTTACTGCCTCTTCCTTCGCTACATCTAAGCCAATCTTTTTTTTAATTTTTTCATTAATACGAGCCGATTTTCCACTTCGATCTCTAAGATAGTACAATTTAGCTCTTCTTACTTTTCCAGATCTCATTAATTCAATGGAATCTATGTTTGGACTATAAAGTTGGAAAACTCTTTCAACTCCTTCTCCAAAAGAAATTTTTCGTACCGTAAAAGATGAATTAATACCTCTGTTTTTTTTAGCTATACAAACACCTTCGTAAGCCTGTACCCGTTGTTTTTTTCCTTCAACAATTCGTACGTTTACCTTAACGGTATCACCTGGATTAAAATCAACTAATTTTTTAGTTTCTCTTAATTTTTTAATCTGTTCCTTGTTTATTTCATCAATATTTTTCATCACTAAATTCATTCTAATTATTTTTTTTATTATATTTGTCCCATAAATCTGGTCTTCGGCGCTGTGTTATACTCCTGGACTGCTCTAAACGCCAGTCCTTTATTTCCGCATGGTTACCCGATAATAGAACATCTGGCACAGTAATTCCCTCCCAATTTCTTGGCTGAGTATATTGAGGATATTCTAATAAGTTATTATTGAATGTTTCCTCGTCTAAGGATTTTTCTGCACCTAGCACACCTGGCAAAGTTCTTAAAATAGCATCTAGCACAACAATTGCTGCGCTTTCTCCACCAGAAAGTACATAGTCTCCAATACTAATTTCTTGGATATTATTTTTTTCTATAACTCTCTGATCAACACCTTCAAAATGTCCACACAAAATATTTATGCCTGCTTGTTGAGCAAATTGCTTTACCAATGAAGTATCTAGCTTGTCTCCTTTGGGCGAAAGATAAATAATTGGATTATCATTTTGATTTTTTTCAATACAATTATTTACAACATCGGGTCTCATTAACATCCCGCTTCCACCACCAAAAGGCTTATCATCAACAGAGCCATGCTTGTCCATTGCAAAATCTCTAATATTGACAACATCTAATGACCAAATTTTTTTTTCTCTAGCTCTTCGATACATTCCAATATCTAAGAGGCCAGGAAAAAATTCTGGATACAATGTAAATATTTTTGCAGCAAACATTTATTTTATATATTTTTTCCTATTCTTTTTTTTCTTCTGGTGCCTCTTCTGCTGCTGGAGCTTGTTCTGCTGGAGCTGATTCTGCTACTGGAGCTTGTTCTGCTGGAGCCGCCTCAACTGCTGGAGTCTCTTCTGCTGCTGGAGATTCTGCTGCAGGAGCTGCCGCAGCTGCTTCAGCTGCTTTTTTTGCTTCCTCTGCTGCTTTTAATTTTTCTTGAGCTTTCTTTTTAGGTTTTGCTTTAATGGGATTATTTTTTTGAGCTGGCATTGGAATAATATTTTCCTGACCTAAAAATCTTGCAACTCTGTCCGAAGGTTGCGCTCCTTGAGATAGCCAATATTTAATTCTATCGGTATCAAGATTTAATCTTTCTTTTTTATCTTTTGGTAACAGCGGATTAAAAAAACCAACCTTTTCAATGAATTTACCATCTCTAGGTCTTCTTGAGTCTGCAATTACGATTTTATAGAAGGGTCTTTTTTTTGCACCACCTCTAGACATTCTTATTTTTAACATTTGTTTCCTTTCTATTTTAAGTTATTTAAAAACTCAGGAGGAATGCCGTCCATTCCTTCGAGTGCACCCCTGCCGCCTTTAGACATTTTTTTCATCATATTTGTCATCATTTTTTGTTGCTTCAGAAGTTTGTTTACCATTGAAATGTCTGTACCTGAGCCATTTGCAATTCTTTTCTTTCTTGATCCATCAATAACTTTTGGGTTGTCTCTTTCCTTTTCAGTCATAGATAAAATAATAGCTTCTTGTTTTGCAAGAATGCTCTCATCAAGATTAGATTCATCAATTTGTTTTTTCATTTTTGAAACCCCTGGTAACATACTCAGTACTCCACTCATGCCACCAATTTTTTTCATCTGTCTAATTTGTTTTAAATAATCATTAAATCCAAAAATTCCTTTTTTAAAATTTTCCTCTAATTCCTCTATTTTTTCCTGTTCTAAATCCTCAGATACTTTTTCAACAAGAGAAACAACATCTCCCATGCCAAGAATTCTATTAGCAATTCTGTCGGGGTGAAAAACTTCAAGTTCATTAATACCTTCTCCTGTACCAAGAAATTTAATAGGGCAACCAGTAACCGATCTCATACTTAAGGCTGCACCACCTTTTCCATCTCCGTCAATTCTTGTTAAAATAATGGAGCTTAAAGATACTGTTTTTTTAAATTCTGAAGCTATGTTTACTGCGTCTTGACCGGTTAATGAATCCGCTACTAAAATTATCTCGCTTGGATTTATTTCATTTTCTAACTGTTTTAATTCCATCATCATTTGCTGGTCAATTTGCGTTCTACCAGCAGTATCAAAAAAAATAATATCTTCTCCTGATAAAGCTGCAGCATTCATCGCTCTTTTTGAAATCTCTAATGGAAATTGTCCTTCAATAATTGGCAATGTTTTTATAGAATTTTTCTCTCCTAAAACCTCGAGTTGCTTCTGTGCTGCTGGACGATAAATGTCCAAACTGACTAGCATACTTTTTTTAGAGTAATTTTTTTCAATATATTTGGCAAGTTTCGCTGTCGTTGTAGTTTTTCCTGAACCCTGAAGGCCAACTACTAAAATTTTGACTGGAGGAACTGCATTTAAATTTATTTCTTTTTTTTCGTCACCAAGAATACTTACTAATTCATCAAACACTATTTTCACGATCATCTGACCAGGCGTGACTGATTTTAGAACTTCTTGTCCTATAATTTTAGGTTTAACGTTATTGATGAAATCTTTTGCAACAGAAAGAGATACGTCCGACTCCAGTAAAGCTTGTCTTATTTTTCTTAGTCCTTCATCGGCTTGTTTTTCATCTAACCTGGTGATCCGGTTAAAAAACGAAAAAGCACTTTCAATTTTATCTGTTAAACTTTCAAACATAATTTTTTTCTTTCTCCCAACAACAATTGCACTAGTGGGCGAATATCGCTGACTAGTGTTGATCTCCTCCGCAGAGGACACCACAAAATTGTAGTAATTTGTGGAAGTGGGCTGAAGCTATATAGTAATAATTTAAAAGTCAAGGAAACTGGGGTATGAGTAAAAGAATATGAATTTAAAAGGATATAAAATGGATGGATTGGGGAATGATTTTTTGATCATAGATCAAAGAAATAACCCTATCAATTTATCTGCAGATCAAATTAGGCATTTAGCCGATAGAAATAATATAGGATTTGATCAATTAATTTATATTCATAGTGGCAAAGGTGCCATTCCAGATATTCATTTTTTTAACTCTGATGGAGGTGAAACTTCAGCATGTGGGAATGGCAGTAGATGTATTTCGTATTTACTCATGAAAGAAAACAATACAGATAAAATTTCTATTCAAACAAAAAGTGGAATTTTACATAGCTCTTTGTCAGGACCTCAAAATATTACTATTGATATGGGAGAACCAATTTTTCAATGGAACAAAATTCCTATCGCCAAAGATGAAAATATCAAAAATATTACAATTAATGTGCCAGGTCATGGATCCTTCTCAGGATATGCTCTAAGTGTGGGCAATCCTCATTTCATTATTTTTCAAGAAATTTCAAAAGATGAATTAAAAATTATTGGTCCATTAATAGAAAATCATGAATTTTTTCCTGAAAAATGCAATGTGACTTTTGCAAAAGTAGTAGATCAAGAAAATATTAAAGTAAATGTGTGGGAACGAGGAGCTGGTTTAACTTTAGCCTGTGGAACTGGAGCATGTGCCACTCTTGTAGCATGTGCAGACAAACAACTAACCAATCGATCGGCAGATATACATTTTAGTACTGGATCTTTGAAAATTGAATGGAAGCCTAATAATAAAATTTATATGAGCGGTCCTGTTTCTAATATTCAAGCAATTGAAATTGAAATTTAACACATGAGTTTTTTTAAGAACCTAAAAGAAGGATTATTTAAATCTTCAAAAAATTTAACTGAAGGAATTGCTGGAATTTTTACCAAAAAAAAAAGCTGGTGATGACTTGCTGAATGATCTTGAGGATTTAATGATACAATCTGATTTTGGTGTATCTGTAGCTGAAAAAATAAAAAAAAATATAGCTGATAAAAAATACACAGAAGAAGAATTGCAAAAAGAAAATTTTAATAAAATCTTTTCTAAAGAAATTGCAAGCATTTTAAAGCCACTAGAAAAAGAATTATTTAATGAGCACACTGGATTAAAAACAATTCTCGTCTGCGGTGTTAATGGCACTGGCAAAACCACTACAATTGGTAAAATTTGTAAATTATTAAATCAAAAGAATAAAAAAGTTGTTGTAGGTGCTGCTGATACTTTTCGTGCAGCTGCAATTGATCAATTAAAAATTTGGTGCGATAAAACAAATACTCCAATTATTCAGTCAGAGGTGGGTTCTGACCCGGCATCCGTTGCTTTTAAAACAGTTGAGTATGCAAAAAATAATCTTTTAGATTTTTGTATTATTGATACTGCCGGAAGATTGCATAATAAAAAAAACTTAATGGAGGAATTTGCAAAAATAATTCGTGTTATCAAAAAAATTGACACTGACGCTCCACAAGAAAGTTGGATTGTGCTTGATGCTACCACGGGTCAAAATGCCATTAACCAGATAGAAGAATTTAAAAAATTTACAGATATTACGGGTATCATTATGACTAAACTTGACGGTACAGCTAAAGGCGGTGTGCTTGTTGCGATTGCTGAACGTTTTAATATACCGATTGTTGCTATTGGCGTTGGCGAAAAGGAAGATGATTTAAATCAGTTTGTTGCCGAAGAATATAGCCAGGCTTTAATTCAATAAATAATTATTTTAAAGAACCAATAAAATTTTTGAGAGCAGTCAAAAGCTCACTCGTGTATTGCATCATATGATTATCAAATTTTGGAAAATAGGATTGTTTCGGCTGGCTTGCCTCAGCATAAAGCTGTTCGCCCATATAAAAAGGAACAAGTGTATCCATCTGTCCATGCATAATCAAAATGGGAGATTTGTTCATTTTAATTTTTTTAATGGATTGATACCGGTCACGTAACAAAATACTTACAGGTAGATAAGGATAAAATTTCTTAGCCATCTCCACCATCGAAGTATAGGGGGACTCTAAAATCACTCCTGCATAAATATCTTTTTTAGCAAGCTCCAGTGCAATTCCCGTACCTAAAGACTCACCATATAAAATAATATCGGTTTTTTTTATATTTTTAGTCTCTAACCAACGAATAGCACTAGCCGCATCTTGGTATAGACCTTGCTCCGTTGGCTTTCCAGCATTCCCACTAAAACCACGCCAAGAAATAATTAAAAAATTTAAATCCAATTTATCTAATTCATTTAATTTATAAATTCGATTATTTAAATTTCCAGCATTACCATGAAAAAAAACCAAAGTTTTATTTTGGTTGCTTTTAAATGAGTACCACGACTCAAGGGTAATATTGTTTTCCGAGGGGATTTTTACTTTTTCATATGTAAATCGAATGGGTGCTAAATTATAACTATTTACATTAGGGTGATACATGAATGTTCTTTGAAAAAAGAACATAAATAAAAAAACAACTAGATATGAAATAATAATAAAAAAAAGAGTGTAATAAAATAATTTCATTTAGAAAATTTTTTATTCGCTAAAAAGATTCCTGTCAAAACTAATGATGCTCCAAAAAAATGAAAATAATGAAATACCTCTCCAAATAATATTAGTCCATAAATTGCTCCATAAATTGGCATTAAATAAACTGTCAGTCCCGTTAATGAAGCTCCGATGAGCTGTTGCAATTTCGTATACATCGTGAATGCTAAAACTCCTGGAAATAAAGAAGCTAAAATTACGAATAAAATAAAAGTATTATTAAATTGAGTTGGAATAAAATAAAAATTTTCAATCATATAAAAGGGAAATAAAATAATAGATCCAATAAGACCCATAATGGTAAATCTTGCAAAAATTGAAAATTTACTTTTCCAATTTACTAAATAAATTGAAAAAAAAGCCCAACTAATTGCAGCTCCCAAAATCCACAAATCTCCCAAAGTAAGATTTAAGTGAAAGAAATTTGACCAATTACCTTTGAAAATAATAAAAGAAACGCCAGCAAAACTAGTAATCACACCAATGAGCTGAATAGTGGAAAGTTTTTCTTTAAATAAAATACCTGAAAAAAGAACAATAATAATAGGAGCTAGAGCATAAATAATGCTCATATTAGTTACTGTCGTTGTCAATCCAGAGATATAAGGAAAGGCTCCGCAAATACCAAAACCGGTAAAAGCTAAAAAAGTTAGCTTTGGTAATTCTTGCAAAATATATTTTTGGTTCTTTTTAATTTCTGAATACACAAAAGGTAAAATAATTAAACAAACAACTAACCACCTCCAAAAAGCAAGTGACACAGGGGGGATATTTCCTAAAGCACCTTTAGCAATAGCAATATTGCTAGTCATGAATATAGGCTGAATAAATAACAACGAAAAATGAAAAAAACTGGGTTTTACTTTGCTCAAAATTTAGAAATAAAATTTAGAATTAATCTCTTTTTTCTTTTTGATCGGTCAAACAGTGATAAAGTTCAACGCACATCATAAAAATAGATACTCCCATTATTAAATATACTGGAATTATATCCACCCAACTAATCATAGGAGATTTATTTAATGTAATTGTAACACCAAGTAAAAAAACAATTGCAATTGATGTTCCTATTACTCCTGCTACTTTATTAATCATTTTTTCCCCCTTTAACTTTATTCATTAACCAGTTGGCAGTTCTTAATAATCTAGGATCATCAAATTTTTCACCAACTATTTGAATTCCTAAAGGCAGATTATTCGATCCTGATAATAATGGCAATGATAATGCTGGCATACCTAGATATGTCCAAACTGTACAAAATTCTGGACTACCAGTATATTTTAATCCTTTTGGTGCTACTCCGGTTGTCGCAGGAGTTAATACGGCATGATAATCATGAAAAACTTCATGGAATAAACTATAAAAATAATCTCTATTCTCACATGCTTCTACATACTGTTGAGCAGAATATTTCATTCCTCTCTCAATGGCTTCTACTAATTTCTTTCCTAATTTCTTTTTAGCATTCCTATAATAATCTGAAAAACTATGCGCCATATCTGTTTCATGAATAATCTGATGATATTTAAATGCTTCTTTAAAATAAGATGGCTCATCAACTACTTTAATATTATTTTTATATTTTTTTAAAAATGACTCAAAACTTTTTGCAGCATCTTTATCCATATTTTTCCAATGATCTGTTTTAAAAAAAACAAAATTAGGTTCAAAAGGAGGTTCTTCTTGAGAAGTTTCAACTATATTTGCCACTGAATATGGAACGGTAGATGAGTCTTTCGTATCTCTTTTAACAATCTCTTTAGTGATCAAGGCTATATCTTCAATTGTTCTTGCAAAAACTCCTACATGATCCAGTAGATGAGATTGTTTTAAAACTCCACTTCGTGAAATTAAACCGTAGGTAGGTTTATAACCTATCACTCCGCAATATGATGCTGGTCTTATTACTGATCCATTTGTTTGTGATCCAATCGCTACTGGTGCCATAAAAGAAGCAACTGCAGCTGCAGATCCGCTAGAAGATCCACCAGGAGTTCTGCTTTCATCATGAGGATTTGTTGTTTTTCCAGGATCAAAATAAGCAAATTCAGTTGTAACTGTTTTTCCCATCATTAAAGCACCCGATATTCTTAATAAATTTACTGCTTCGCTATCATTTTTGGTATGTTTGCCGGTTCGCAAAGGCGTTCCACATCCGGTAGGCATATCCTTAGTTCCAAAAATATCTTTAATAGCAATTGGCAATCCATGTAATGGACCAATTGGCCTTCCTAACTTTCTATAATCATCTGCCTCTATTGCTTTATCGAGAATATATTGGGGATCAAAATGAGCCCAAGCTTTTATTGTTTTATCAAATTTCTTAATTCTATCGATATAACTTTTTACAAGATCTTCCGAGAGTATTTCTCCTGACGAAATACCTTTTGATAATTCACTCGCTGATAAATAACAGAGATCTTTCATAAAAATAATTTTTTAATTACCAAATAATTTTTCTGGTAACCAAGTAGCCAACCCAGGAAAATTATATAAAATGATCATTGCAAAGATAACAATGGCTAAGAATGGCATAATCCCCTTAAAAATTTCCATCAGCTCAACATTTTTCTTTTGAACACCTTTTAAGTAATAAGCAGACATCGCCATAGGAGGTGTTAAAAATGAAGTTTGTAAATTTAAAGCAATCAACATTGCAAAGAAATAAGGATCAATTCCAAATGTTTTTAACAATGGTAAGAAGATAGGTACAAAAATAATTAAAATTTCTGTCCACTCTAATGGCCAGCCAAGTAAAAATATAATGATCTGAGTGATAACTAAAAATTGCCAAGGTTCGATATCAATTGATTTAAAGAAGTGTTCAAAAATTTCATGTCCACCCAGATATGAAAATATCGATGCAAAAGTCCACGATCCAATAAATAACCACATGATCATCGCAGATGTTTTTGCAGTTAAAAAAACCGACTCTCTAAAAGATTCCCATTTCAAAGTTTTGTAAAAATAAGCCATCACCAAAGCTCCGAAAGCACCAATAGCTGCTGCTTCAGCTGGCGTTGCAATACCTGCCAATATCGTTCCTAGCACTAGAAGAATTAAAGTAAACAGAGGCAAAAAAGAAAGTAAAACTTCTTTTACAATCACGGAAGTGGCTGGAATTTCTTCAGCTTTAGGTTTTGGAGCAACTTCAGGTTTGATCATAGCTAAAACGATTGCATAAGTAATGTAAAGAGATGCCAGCAATAAACCTGGTAACATCGCAGCAGCAAACAATCTTAATGGAGAAAGCTGTGCAATAACCGCATACACAATAAGCATGATGCTTGGAGGAATTAAAATACCTAGACATCCTCCTGCACAAATAATTCCAGATGCAAAACTTTTATCATAACCATGCTTCACCATGGCTGGCCAAGCTAACAATCCCATCAAAGTTACAACTGCCCCAATAATACCGGTTGCTGTTGAAAATAAAGTACAAGTAATTAATGCTGCCACCGCCATTGAAGCTGGCAACTTATACGATGCTAATCTGATCGCAAAAAATAGTTTGGCAACAATACCAGCTCTCTCAACAATATAACCCATAAATAAAAATAAAGGGACCGCTGTTAAAACGTGATTGTCCATCACAGAATAAGTATTTTGAACCACAAGATCGAAAACCCTGTTATCAAATATGGTATTCATCGTTTCTGGATTGTAATAAGCGTAATATCCAAATGCGACGCCCATTGCTAATAAAGTGAATGCGATAGGAAAACCAAGTAATACTAGGAATAAAAATATTCCCATCATCATTAGTGCTATTTCTGGATTAGTTAAACCAAACATTAAATTTTAATTTCCTCTCCTTTTTCTGCTTTTTTCATTAAAATTTTCTCTGTCTCTTCAACATCTGCTAATCTTTCTGGCCATTTACCTGTTTTCATAGCGATAACACATCGAGCTACTTCGCTCAGCCCTTGAATAATTAATAAAAATCCAGCTGTTGGAATTAATGTTTTAATCATATAAATTTGAATTTGGGCTGGACTATTCCAACTTGTCTCGAGAGATTTCCATGCATTACCTGCATAATCAATTCCTGCAAAAGCGAGAGCAAATATCCCTGGGAAGAAAAATAAAAAATACAAAACAAAATCTATTGAGGCCTGAGTTTTGACTGAAAATAGTCTATAAATAACATCTCCTCTTACATGGGCTTCGGCAGCTAAAGCATAAGCTCCGCTCATTAAAAATAAAGCACCATACATTTGCAAACTAAAGTCGAAATTCCATAAGGTGGGGTTATTAAAAATATATGCCATGGTACATTCATAGACCGTACCTAAACATAAAATAACAATACACCAAGCAAAGCCTTTGCCTACCCAGGTACTTAAAGATTCACAAAATTTTATGTAATTATTTATAAATTGCACAGTAGTTAATATAATTTTTTTTTTTAATTGAATATAAAAAAAAAGGGGGCTTTAAGGCCCCCTTTAATTTTAATTATATATTAGATTTTAACTTTAGCTGGGTCACCAAAAGCTCTAGTATATGCCAGTCTGTAATTAGGCTGGTTCATAAATAGATACTTCATGACTTTTTTAGCATAAGCTTGTTGAGAAATTACAATCTCATTAAACAATGCATCTTTTCTAAAGTCTTTCATCACCACATCCCATGCAGCTAATTGAGCGTCAAGAATAGCATCAGAAGTTTGATACACATTTACTTTATGCTCGTTCATTAGTTTTCCAAGGTCATTGGAATATCTAACTAGTGCCATGTAGTAGTTTGCTGAGTTTGCAGCTTCCGCAGCATGCTTAAGAATAGCTTGATGCTGAGGTGATAAGCTGTTGTATTTCTTTTTGTTGAACTGCATCTCAAACATCTCTTGAGACTGGTGGAAGCTTCCTAAGTGATAATGCTTAGAAACGTCTTGCATACCAAAGTCTTTATCAGATGTTGGATTGTTAAATTCAGCAGCGTCAATCAAACCAGTTTTCATTGCTGGTTGAATTTCACCACCTGGTAATTGTCTAACAACCATTCCCATTTTCTGAAGAACGTTTGTAGCTAATCCCACAGTTCTGTATTTCATACCTTTAACATCTTTAACAGTTTTGACGTTCTTTTTGAACCAACCAAAAGGCTGTGCAGGCATTGGCATAGCAAAGAAACCTACTACGTCTAGACCGATTTTTGCTAAAGTCTTTTCGTATAGAGCTCTTCCGCCACCTTCTTCAATCCATCCAATTAATTCCATAGATGAGAATCCATAAGAAGGACCTGTACCAAATAAAGAAGCTGCAGCATTTTTTCCGTACCAATATGCTGTAACAGAGTGAGATGCATCAACTACACCTTTGCTAACTCCGTCTGCAATTTCTGCTGTTTTTAAAACTGCTCCAACTGGTAAAACCTCAATAGAAAGGCTTCCACCACCCATAGCATTTACTCTATCTCCATATTGTTTCGCCATCTCTAAAAAGATACCGCCACCCCATGCAGCTTGCATTTTCAGCTTCACAGTTTTTGCGTGAGCCGCTGAATAAGCACCAACGTTAGGCATAGCTACAGTTGCTACTGCTGCTGCACCCGTGACCGCTGCTGCTTTAAAGAATTTACGTCTTGAACTAGACGTAATTGTTTTTTTTGACATGTTATTTTCTCCCATGTTAGTCGTTAAATTTAACTGGGGGCATATAAACAAATTAATCTTGCAGAGTCTTTAAAAAAAAATTTTGCGTATGCAATATAATTAAGGCTAAAAAACCCTATTTTTATAAATTTATTTCTAAATTAGTTAACTTTATCCAGAGGAGTTTTGCCAGAAAAGAAAGTTTCAAGATTATCAATAGCTCTATCACCCATGTCAATTCTGGTTCTCTTTGTGGAGCTGCCAAGATGTGGAAGTAAAAATAAATTATCTAATTGTAAATATTCTTCGTTAATTTTTGGCTCACCGTTGTAAACATCTAAACCAAGTGCAAATATTTTTCCGCTTTTCATGGCTTTGATCATCGCGGCATCATCAATGATGTCTCCTCTGGCTGCATTTGCAACAACTGCTTTATCTGGAAGAAAATTAATGGTTTCTTCATTTAATAAATTTGTTGTTTCTGCTGTGGCAGGACAATTAATAGATAAAAAATCACTTTGAGAAAAAAGAGATTTGATATTGTCATGATAAGTTGCTCCTAACTCTAAATCAGGACTAAGCTTACTTCTATTATGATAATGAATTTCCATTCCGAAACCTCTTGCTCTTTGTGCTACTGCCCTTCCAATTCTTCCCATTCCTAAAATACCTAATTTTTTATTAGACATTTGTTTTCCCATTAAAAAATTTGTCGACCAATTCCAACTTTGGGTTTCAGCATGCTTTCTTCCTTCATAAGCTCTTCTGGAGGCTCCTAATAAAAGTAAAATAGAAATATCAGCAGTGGCATCTGTTAGCACTTCTGGAGTATTTGTAACTACAATTCCCTTTTGCTTAGCTGCATCAACATCAACATTATTATAACCAACAGCATAATTCGCTATGATTTTTACAGAACTTGATAATTGATCAATAATTGCTTTATCAAATTTATTTCCTCCAATGCACAATATACCATCACAATCTTTCGATTGATTGATTAATTCCTCAGCAGACAAAATGTTATCCGCTTTATTTAATTTTGCATCAAATAATTTTTTTACTCTTTCTTCATTCTCGGGAAGTAAATTTCTTGTGACTAATATTTTTTTCATAAATTAAATAGAAGTTGGTTTGTTACCACCAGTAAACCAATCTAACAACTCTACTGTATGAACAATGGGTGTTTGGGTACCTGTAGCGATTTGGGTTATGCAGCCAATATTTCCAGCAGAAATAAAATCAGGCTCAATTTTATTAATATTTTCAACTTTTCTTTTTAATAATTCTTTCGCCATTGTTCCTTGCAATAAATTGTAAGTTCCTGCTGATCCACAACACAAATGACCATCTGGAACTTCTAAAATGTCATTGCCAGATTGTTTTAACAAATTTATTGGCTGTGCATGCACTTTTTGCCCATGTTGCATGGAACATGCAGAATGATAAGCAATTTTATATTTTTTTTCTTGTGGCACAAAATTGAGTTTAATATTTTTTCCAAGATACTCGGTTATATCTTTTGCTAGTTCGGAAATTTGTTTAGCTTTTCTGCGCAATTCTTTATCTGGATGATCTTTAAAAATAAAACCATAATCTTTTAAGGTTGTTCCACATCCAGATGTATTAACTAAAATCGCATCAATGGGTTGTTTAGAGCAAATTTCAGACCAGGCATTAATATTTTGTACAAAAGATTTGTGCGCTAACTTTTCTTTTCCTAAATGATGGTTAAGAGAGCCACAACAACTCAGTTCTTGAGCAACATGCACTTCAACACCGTGTCTATTTAAAATATTGATAGTTGAATCATTAATTTGAGGTGAGATAACTTTTTGCACACAACCAGTTAATAAAATAACTCTAGCATAGACTTTTCCTTCAGGGCTATAGACTTTTTTTACTTTATGCTGAGGCTTGGGAAAAGAAGTGGGCATTAAAGAAACCATATCTTTTAATTTTGCGGGAAGCAGAAATGCTAGGGGCTTAATTAATTTAACTAATAATCCCATGGTTAAAAAAACATTCGCTCTTGGAAGAATATAAGAAAGAATATTTCTTAAATTTCTATCAAACCAAGGTCGCTTATAATGTCTCTCAATATGATTTCTACCGTGATCAATGATATGCATATAATTTACGCCAGATGGACAAGTCGTCATACACGCATAACAAGATAGGCATCGGTCGATATGCTTAACTACTTTTTCAGTAGGTGCTTTGTTATTTTCAATCATATCCTTAATTAAATAGATACGACCGCGTGGACCATCTAACTCATCTCCTAGCACTTGAAAGGTAGGACAAGTGGCATTGCACATTCCACAATGAACACATTTTCTCAATATTCCTTCTGTATTTTTAACTTCAGGATTTTGTAATTGTTTTTTTGTAAAATTAGTTTGCATTATATTCCTGCGTATATTTTTCCTGGATTTAAAATACTTTTGGGATCAAAACTATTTTTCACTTTAGCTGACAAAATTTTAATATTTTCATCATTACTTGAAATGAACAAACCAGTTCTTCGGTAGTTTAAATCTGCCTTTACCACTGTGATATGTCCACCATGTTCAATACAAAATTTTTTCATTTTTTCTAAAATTAAAAATGAAGGATCTGCGTTATCAATTTCGATCCACACCAATCCTCCTGCCCAATCTAAAAAATACTTATTATTAATTCTTAATATCGGATCTTCCGCAAAAGTACTAACAAACTTAGATGTAACGGATGGCGGAAGTGAAATTTTAGCAATCAGGTTTGGGCTATTACTAAAACACTCTAAATTTGCAGTAATTTTCCAAAATAAATTGGACTGATAGACCTCTAAAACAGTTTGGTCATTATATTCAGAAAAAATTTTTTGTAAGTTTTGAATTCTTTCATTTACAGATTGCTTTGGACCTTCAATTCTTAAAGCTGTTACGGAAGCAGTATTTTTAACATCATTCAAACGTAAAAATTTAATATTATTAGATGGATAATAACAGGCACCAGAAACTTCCAATGATGTCTTTAAAACTTGTGAAAAAATTTTCGAAGCATTTTCAAAACTTAGACCATGGATGATTAATGTCTCGCTGTGTTCTGGTTCTGGTGTTACCTTTAAGATAACTTCAGTCAAAACAGAAAGGGTTCCATAAGAACCTGCTAACAACTTACTTAAATCATAACCAGTTACATTTTTAACTACTGTTCCTCCAGACTGAATGCTTTCTCCTTTGCCATTAATGGCAGTAAAACCCAGCAAATGATCTCTGAGGGCTCCTACTTTAAATCTTCTGGGCCCGGACAAATTACAAGAAACAGTTCCTGCTACTGAACCAAAATTTGATTTTCCAGAATATAAATAACCCAAATTAACTGGCTCAAATCCCAATGTTTGTTTATTTTTTTTTAAAGCCTCTAAAATTTCAAGAAGTGGAGTGCCAGCTTTTACTTTTATATAAAGCTCCTCAGGAGCATATTCCATAATCCCGCTATTTTTTCTTAAATCTAGAGTCTGGGAACATTGAATGCTTCTACCGATTGGCTTTGTATTTAGAGTTGATATTTCAATTGGGCGACTTGCTTGATAACAGTCATAAACATACTGCGCAATCTCAACTTCGTTTGCAGGTTGATAAATCTCAGACATTAAAATCTTGGCAGGTTTGGAAATCTTGTTTTTCCTTTATGGATATGAACCCTTCCTTCTTCTGCGCATCGATGCAAAATAGGAAATACTTTACCTGGATTTAATAAATTTTTTTCATCAAAAGCTTTTTTAAGATTTAACTGTTGTTGGATGTCATCGTTGTTAAACATCTCACACATTAAATCTCTTTTTTCAATTCCTATCCCATGTTCGCCAGACAGTACTCCTCCAACTTTTACACAATATTTTAAAATATCCGCACCAAAAGACTCCGCTTTTTTTAATTCCTTGGGATTATTTGAATCAAACATTATCAGTGGATGCAAATTTCCATCTCCAGCATGAAAACAATTTGCTACTCCTAATCCATATTTTTTGGATAGACTTGCTATTTTATTTAATACATCTCCAAGTTTTTTTCTTGGAATAGATCCATCCATACAAATATAATCTGGCGATATAACTCCTAAGGCTGTGAAAGCAGCTTTTCTGCCCTTCCAAAATCTTAATCTCTCTTCTTCACTTTCACTAGCTCTGTTGTAAGAAGCTTTATTTTTATTAGCTATGTCTAATACTTTATTAATTAAAGTATTCACCTCAGTTTCTGTACCATCTAATTCTACAATCAATAATACTTCAACATCTCTTGGATAGCCTGCTTTGGCAAAATTATCTGTTGCAATAATTAATGGCTTATCCATAATTTCCATTCCAGCAGGAATAATGCCTGAACTAATGATATCAGCCACACAATTTCCAGCATCATCATTTGTATTAAAACCAATTAATACAGCTCGAACTGATTGAGGTTTTTTTAATATCCTAACAGTTATTTCGGTGATGACACCTAACAATCCTTCAGATCCAGTTATAATTCCTAATAGATCGTATCCTTCAGGATCTAAGTTTTTTCCACCTAGTCTAATAATAGTTCCATCAATTAAAACCATTTCTACACCAAGAACATTATTAGTTGTCACTCCATATTTTAATGAATGAACTCCTCCAGCATTAGTAGAAATATTCCCACCAATCGAACAAGCTAATTGACTTGATGGATCTGGCGCATAATAAAATCCTTCATGCTGAACTGCACCTGTAATAGCTAAATTAGTAACTCCCGGCTGTGTAACCACACATCTATTTTCAAAATCAGTTTCTAAAATTTTATTAAATTTTCCAAGTCCAACCAACACACAATCTTTAAGTGGAAGTGCTCCGCCGGATAATCCTGTTCCGGCTCCTCTTGGAACTACTTTAATATTATTTTCGTAACAATATTTTAAAACCTTACTGACCTCTTCTGTATTTTCCGGAAGTACTACTGCAATAGGTCTTTGACGATGAACACTTAAACCATCTGTTTCATAAACTGCCTTCTCCTCTTCTTCCGATAAAACATTTTTTGAAATTTTTCTTAATTGACTAATTATGCTACTAGCTTTTGCTAGCGTTTGTTGGTCAGGTTCTGGCATGAATAATGACATAAGCTAAAACTATAATAAATTTGTGCTTTTTTATAGAGAATTAATAAAAAAATTAAAGAATCTTCTTAATTTTTTCTAATGCTTTTTCAATGTTTTCGTAAGAATTAGCAAAGCTAAAACGCACAAAATCTTTTGCTGATTTTCCAAAACTTGTTCCAGGTACAATAGCAACACCCGCTTCATATAAACATTTTTCTGCAAATTTTTCTCCCGTCATGCCTGTTCCGCTAACATTAGGAAAAACATAAAATGCTCCTCCAGGATTGTTGCATGTAATGCCTGGGATGGAATTTAATCCATCGACAATTAATTTTCTTCTTCTTGTAAATTGCTTCATCATATCTTCTAAAAAGTCATGTGGACCTTCTAAAGCTGCAATCGCAGCAACTTGATTTGCCGCAGACACACAAGAATAACTATTAATGGCCATTCTAGTTACTAATTCAATAAATTGTTCTGGCCATACGCTCCATCCTAATCTCCATCCGGTCATTGCATAAGTTTTGCTCCAACCATCTAAAACTATTAATCGATCATATAGTTCTGGATAATTAAAAAATGATGGCATTTTTTTATTATCATAAATTTGTCTACTATAAATTTCATCACTTAAAACAGCAACATGAGGAAATTTTTTCAGACCTTCTGCAAGTTCATCAATTTGTTCTTTTGGTATTAATCCTCCAGTAGGATTTTGAGGATTATTTAAAATTAAAAGTCTAGTTTTGTCATTTATTAAAGACAACACCTCTTTACAATTAAAAGAAAAATTATTTTTATCTGATAAATACATCGGAACTGCTTTTGCTCCAGAGTAATTAATCATGGATTCATAAATTGGAAAACCTGGTTCAGGATAAATTATTTCTGAACCAGGCTCACCGAATAACATAATGGCAAAATACATAGTTGGTTTTCCTCCTGGAGTAATTAAAACTCTTGAAGGATCAATAGTTGCTCCATACATTTTATGAACATGCTTACAAACACTTGTTCTTAATTCAATCATTCCATTCGCTGCCGTATACCCGTGATGACCTGCTTCTAAAGCTTGCTTTCCCGCTTCTACTATATGCTGAGGAGTTCTAAAGTCAGGCTGACCAATACCAAGATTAATAATTTCTTTTCCTTCAGCCTCTAACTTTTTTGCTTTGGCCAAAACTACAAATGCAGACTCGGTTCCCATACGTAAAAAATTTGCAGCAATTTTCATAATATTTATTTGTCGAAAGTTATTTTATCTTTTGTAAGCTCTTGGACAGATCTACAACCCATTAAAGTCATGCCACGTTCAATTTCATCTTTTAGTTTACTTAATAGTCTCTCAACGCCAGGCTGACCGCCAGCACTTAATGCATATAAATAAGCTTTGCCCATGGAGCAAGCTTTTGCGCCTAAAGCTAATGCTTTTAGTACATGAGTTCCTCGCTGAATTCCGCCATCTAAAATCACCTCTATTTTATCGCCAACCGCATCAACAATAGTTTCTAATTGATCAAAAGGAGATCTGGATCCATCTAATTGTCGGCCACCATGATTTGAAATCATTATAGCAGAAGCTCCAATATCTATTGCTCTTTTAGCATCCTCTACTGACATAATTCCTTTAAGAGCAAATGGACCACCCCATCTTTTAATAGCATATTCTGCATGTTTCCAATTCATAGATGTATCAAACTGCTGATTGATATAATCCATAATTGACATTTCAATGCTCGTGCCTTTGTTAGTCATGTGAGCAATGTTTGCTAATTTAAATTTTGGTCCAAATAAATATTTTAAACTCCACTCAGGATGCATTGCAAAACTAAACAAGCTTTCCAAAGTTAAAGAAGGAGGTGTTGTAAAACCTGTACGATGATCTCTTTCTCTGTTTCCTGCTACAATTGTATCAACCGTTAAACACATAGCTTTAAAACCTGACTGCTTACAGCGATCGATCAAATTATCAGTTAAGCCTTGATCCTTATGAATATACAGCTGAAACATTTTTGGTCCACTCGCAAATTCCGATACTTGCTCAATGCTTGAGGTAGCCATAGTAGATAAGCTAAAAAAAGTTCCAAATTTTTCAGCAGCCCTGGAAGTGGCTTTTTCTCCATCCGAGTGATACATTTGATGCATAGCTGTTGGAGATAAAAAAAGTGGAAAATTTATTTTTTGTCCTAGAACGGTTGTTGAAATATCAACGTGACTCACATCTGTTAAAACAGAAGGAATTAAATCACACTTATCAAATGAACTTGTGTTTCTTTTTAAGGTAACCTCATCATCTGCTCCACCGTCAATATAATGAAAAATAGGTTTTGGTAGTTTTTGCTTGGCGAGTTTTCTAAAATCACCGACATTATAACAGTCGCTGAGTTTCATGTAGATTTAAAACTGTCTTGAAAAATTAAAAGTATAGCTATTTGCTCCAGGATTTTTATCTCCTAGGCTAGCATTTGATACGTGACTGTATCCTGCAGAAAGAATTGAACTTGCTCCTAAATTTAAACCAATATTTACTTGAGATTTAAATTCGATTGCATGACCCAAGTCTTTTCCATCACCTTCATTATAAAGGCCAGGAGTAAAACTTGGAGTAATTGTAAACATTCCTAATTTGTAATCTATTTTTGCACCAACGTATGCCATCCCAGCAGAGTCTGCGGTAAAGAATGCTCCAGCAATTGGTTGAATAGTTCCAATTTTTGTATCTATGTTCTTCTCAGTAAATCCGTAAGTTAACTCAAGCATTGCAGCACTTTTGCCTTTGTCGCTATAGTCAAAATTTCCTATAGCTGCATTAAAGTCTCCCGCAACAACATTCGTTGCTGTAATTGTCAAAGCTGCAATAATTGATGCTAGTTTTTTCATATTTTGATTATGCATTTATAATAAATATATGAAAAAAAACATAGAAAATTAGTCTTCTTTCGAGAATGGTAAATTCTCCCCATTTTTATAGGATTTATAAAGCTCAAAAACCCATCGAACACTCGAAAAAGCCATCTCTTTCCACGGTAAATTGTCATAATCAAATAATTGAACATCTAAACTTTCAATACCAGGAGCAAAGTAATCTTCTTTTAGATGTGCAAGATAAATAATTTGAATTTGATTAATTTTTTTTAGAGAAAAAATTGCAAATAAATGATCGATTTGAATTTTTGCTGTTGCTTCTTCATAAGCTTCTCTTGATGCACCTGTTTGAACAGTTTCGTTTCCTTCAAGATATCCTGCGGGAATAGTCCATAAACCCTTGCTCGGTTCAATGGCTCTTTTGCAAAGTAAAAATTTATTTTTATGTACTATTAAAGATCCAGTTACTATTTTTGGATTATTATAATTAATTTCACCACAATGGGTACAAACAAGTCTTTGATGCTCGTCGCCTTCTACTGCTTGTAATTCGAAATTATGACAACTTGGATTTTTCAAAAACTGTCCTTTTAAATAAAATAATTATTCCAACAATTAAAACAATAATAGGGATAAACCATAATAATAGAGTAGATTGTTTTACAGGAGTATCTAATAAAATCCAGTCACCATATCTTGAAGTAAGATAGTTATAAATTTGCTGATCTGTTTCTTTATTATCTAATTTTTCTTTAATAATTTTTTTTAGATCTTTTGCGAAATCTGAGTTCGAATCGTGCAAGGACTGACCTTGACAAACTAAACATCTAATTTTTTTATAAATATCAATTGCCTGCTTATCATCTGCTAAAGAAACAGATGATAAAAAAATATTAATAAAAAAAAATGTTAAAAAAATTTTTTTCATTTTATGTTTTGAATAATTTGTTCGTAATTTGTATTAGAAATTGGACCAATAAATTTCAAAATAATTTTACCTTCCCGATCAATTAAATAAGTTTCTGGTACGCCATAGGCACCGATTTCAATTGCTTTTGATCCATCCATATCCGAACCAGAAAAAAAATAAGGATTTCCTAGTTCTTCTAAAAACTTTTGAGCATTACTTTTATTATCTTTATAATTAATGCCATATATCGCTAAATTATTTTCTTTTTTTAGACGCATTAATAATGGATGCTCCTGTCTACAAGGAACACACCAGGATGCCCAAATATTGATCAAATAAAAATTTTTCTTATTTTGTAAGGGTAATTCTACATAACTATCATCTTGTAAAGATTGTAGTTTAATTGCTGGCAGCATTTTATTAATCATGACCAGATCATCATTCTTTAATTTAGTTTGTAGGGAAAAATAAAAAGCACCAAAAAAAATTAGTAAAATGATTGCTAATAATGATAATTTAGATTTTGTTGTCATATCGCCTTGTATAAAAACTAATACATCCACCCAAAGTTATTAAGATAAAAGATAACCAAATTCCGCGAATAAAATAATTATAATAAAATCTTATTCCTATTCCCTCTGATTGCACGCTAGAATAATCCATTGCCATATAATAATCAGACATACCGTTATTTTTAATACTAGTTTCAGAGGTAAATTGTGAAGGTTGTATATATTTTCTGATACTTGGATGAAGCTCAATAAGCATATTTTCATTTTTGATATTAAAAGTTCCAAATAATTCTTGATAATTACTTTCATTTTTTGTTTTGGAATCTTTAAATTGAATGGAAAATTGATCAAACGCTATATTTTCTCCGAGTTTAATATTAGTTGTTAACTCTTTTGAAAAAAAATAATTTAATGTGATAGATAAAATTAAAATAGCAAATCCAAGGTGAGAAAAAAATCTACTTAAATTTGTAACAATCAGTTTAAAATTTTTTTTATAAAAAATATCAACAAAAGTTGAAATAATTAAATAGCAAGAGGTTAAAATACCTAGCAAAAATAGTGGATTAAATTGTTGTAACAATACAGCTAGAGTAGTCACAATAAATACTGAAAGTAATAAAAAACTAATAAATATATTTTTGTAATAAAAAAAAGCAGATTGCTTCCACTTCATGAAAGGTCCAGTTGCCATCAGTAGTAAAAAAATAAAAACAAATGGAGCTAAGATAGAATTATAATATTGAGGACCTACGGAAATACTTTTTCCTACTATAGCAGCTAATAAAATAGGATAAGTGGTTCCAATAATAACAACTGTTAAAAAAAATATTAAAAAATAATTATTAATTACAATTACATTCTCTCTACTTAAAAAAGTAAAATGATTCTCATTAGTTTGTTTTGGTATTTTTATAATAAATAAAGATAATGAAACAAATGCAAGTAAGGAAATAATAATTAAAATATAAAGTCCTCTTTCAGGATCATTTGCAAAAGCATGGACTGAATTTAACACTCCTGATCGAACCAAGAATGTTCCAAATAAACTTAAAATAAAAGTTAAAAGCGCTAATATCGCAGTCCAGCTAAATAATTTGCCAGTTTTTTCCATCACCAAAACAGAATGGATTAATGCCGTCGCCGCAATCCATGGCATTAAGGATGCATTTTCAACCGGATCCCAGAACCAATAGCCTCCCCAGCCTAGTTCATAATAAGCCCAAAAAGATCCTAGTCCAATTCCTACGGTTAAAAAAGTCCATGGTAAAAAAATCCAATTTTTTGCAAGTTTAGACCAATCAATATTGAACTGATTATTTATAAGTGCTGCTAGAGTTAAACTAAATATTAAAGAAAACCCCACATAACCTAAATATAAAAAGGGTGGGTGAATAACAAGCAGTGGATCTTGTAAAATCGGATTAAGCCCCAATCCCTCATTGGGAATAGGTAAAATTTTCTCAAAAGGGTTAGATGTAAAGAGTAGAAAAAATAAGAAAATAATTAGAAGTATATTTTGAATAAAAACTACTGTTGCCTTGAGGTGATTGTCTATTTTTCTTTTACTTATAATAAAACAATAACCATAAGCAGATATGACTAAAATAAATAATAAAATGCTCCCCTCATGATTGCCCCACGTTGCAGCAATTTTATAGAACAAGGGTTTAGCGGTATGCGAATTTTCATACACTGAGATAATAGAAAAATCAGAATTGGCGAAAGAAATAATTAGTAAAATGAAAGAGATAATAATGAAGTAAAAACTAAACTTATAAAAAATGAATTGATGGGCTACATAGTTTTTTTGATTATAATTTTTTATGTAGGTTATGATTTCAAGCAAACTGAGCAAAGTAGCAGTTAGCAAACTATAATAACCAAAACTGCTAATCATATTTTTTATTCCATTTTCCGCTTTTCTTTAATGCATCTGCTACTTCAGGTGGCATATAATTTTCATCGTGCTTAGCTAAAATTTTATTTCCTATTAAAAATTTTTTATCTTTAAGCTTACCCTCTACAATAGCTCCTTTTTCTTCTTGAAATAAATTTGGCAACAATCCTTTATACTCAACATAAATATCGTTATTTAAATCAGTAATAACAAAACTATAGATTTGTTTTTGTTTGTTTTCTGCAAAAGAACTTTTTTTTACAAGGCCTCCCACTCGAATAATACCATTGGGTTTTTCGCTAATATTTTTAAGATCAGTAGGTGAAAAAAAATAAACGGTATTTGCATTTAGTGAAACATAGACAAATCGAGCAATAATAATGAAGGTAATAATTGAGATTAAAAAATAAATTGTTCTTTTTTTAGCAGCAGGGCTCATGGGAATAAAATATGAAGATATTGGGGATATGAGAACGTGACCTAATGTCTATAAATCGAAATCAAATAGTTTTTATACCTATTTACTCGATTTTTTAAGATTATATTCTTTTAACTTAAGTACTTCTGATTTGTATCGCACTAAAAAGATAAATAATGAAAAAAAAGCAAATCCCACAAACATGATAATTAAAGGTGTGAGCATAGAAGCATGAATAGCTGGAGCCTCTGTTAATTTAATACTAGCTGGTTGATGCAATGTATTCCACCACTCTACTGAAAATTTAATAATAGGAATATTAGCTAAGCCAAGAATTGCAACAATCGATGATATTTTTTCTGCAGTAAAAAAGTTTTTTATTACATTCCAAGACAAAATATAAAAAATATAAAGAAAAACCAGTACTAGCATAGAGGTTAATCTTGCATCCCAAGTCCAAAAGGTTCCCCAAGTTGGCTGTCCCCACAGTGATCCGGTAAAAACGGAAATTAGAGAAAAGGTAAATCCAATTGGAGCTAAACTTTTAGCATACAGAGTGAATACTCTAATTTTAAAGATTAATGTAATGATAGAAAATAATCCCATTGCTGAAAATATCATTAAAGCAAGCCAGGATGCTGGAACATGCACATACATAATTCTGACTGTTTCTCCTTGCAAATAATCTTTAGGAGAAACCCAAAGAGACAATATTAATCCAAATATAATGATAGATAGAAAAATAATTTTTAACCAATAAAAAAAATTATCGCCTAGCTGAAATATTTTTTTTAATTGTAATAGACTAAACATTTAAGAAAAGAGTATAGAAAAAAAATAACTAAGTAATGTGACAAAGTTTGTCCAGTTTAGAGAAGGGAGATTTGGGACAAAGATTCTAAACTGGACAATTGATAATTAATTACAATATCAATATGACCGTGAATGGAGCTAAAGATGTTCTATTTAAGGCGAGCCAAATAGTTTAATTCGTAGATCGCAGGTAAAGTCCGTCTTTGTTTTTACCCCTAAATATCTCATTAATTAAAGGGTGTGAGATAGGATTGCTTCTATCATCCAGTACTAAATTTTGCTCTGATACATATGCTTCGTAAGTAATTTCATCATTTTCTGCTAGCAAATGATAAAAAGGCTGATCTTTTCTAGGTCGAGCTTCTTTAGGAATAGATTGGTACCACTCTTCTGAATTATTGAACTGAAAATCCACATCGTAGATGACACCTCTAAATTCAAACAAACGATGGCGGACAACTTCTCCGATTGAAAATTTTGCTTTTTTAAGTTGTTTTGGTTGCATTAATTATTTGTAAAATAGTGATGATATTAGAAAAATTCAAGGTCTAAATCAATTTCTCAAAAACATTTTTAATGTAACCAATCCAGACTTATTGGTTAAATAATAAGGAATATAGTCTTTATTCGTTTTTCCAAAATAAATATCCACATACATTTTATTTAATTTTTTTTCATCTTTTTTTTCATGTCCCGAAATTGTTTTATAACTCAGTCGACAGCTGGAAAGCGAACCTTGATAGGATAATTTAGAAGATTGTATTTTTTTACTTTTAGTTTCCAATAAAGATAATGATAATAAATAAACTTCACTACCATCAAAAACTTTAATTTGTTTATTACAAGATAAATTATTTTTTTGATTAAATAGCAAATAATCAACACTTGATAATGGATCAACAACATTGACTAGGTCTTCTTTTTTGATTGGTATAATATTTTTTGCAACACTCCTTGGTGGTACCGCAATATTTTTAACTACTTGTTGATTTTGAAATGATATCAAAGTTGTTCTTTCCTTACTTTTTTTTTGATAATGAAATTTGTAATCTACTTTATCATTGTTTGTAATAGTTTCTCCATTAGCTTCCACTTGTACAAAAATATCTAATAATCCTTTACTGTGACCTTCCACTGAAAACTTATTGTTATTTTTTTTAACAAAATTCATTTCCATAAATTTGATATTAAGACCATATACATCGTACGAAAAAGATTTGGCATGTAAGCTTTGCGTTAAAGAAGAAAACAGGATAAAAAAATAGAATAAAAACTTCATGAATAAATCTTTAATCAAATTTATTACAGACTTTGGTCCATTGCTAATTTTTTTTGTTTTTTACAAAAAATATGGAATGGAAGAAGCCATTTTACCCTTGATTATAGCAACCGCTATCTCAATTTTGGTTATTTATCTTACAGAAAAAAGAATTCCTGCAATGCCGCTGATAGGAGCAATATTAGTCGCTGGTTTTGGAGGCCTTACTTTGTACTTCAATGACAAAACATTCTTTTATATGAAGCCAACCATTGTGAATGTTATTTTTGCTTTTATTCTTCTTTATGGAAAGCTAATTTTAAAAACTTCTTTATTAAAAAAAGTGCTAGGAGATAATCTTAAATTAGCTGATGAAGGATGGGAAATTTTAACTGACCGTTGGATTTATTTCTTTATTTTTTTAGCCCTACTGAATGAATTGGTGTGGAGAACGCAAACAGAGGATTTGTGGGTTCAATTTAAAGTATTCGGTATTTTGCCCATTACGATCATTTTTACTATTTTTCAAATATCTGTTATCAATAAGTATAAAATTGATAATTAATGTTTAAGTATCAAGTTATTCATAATCAAAAATTCGAAGAAGAAAAATTTTTTAATAAAAAAGAATTGGGTGAGATTTTAAACCTATATGGGTTTATGGTGTCCATGGGTGAATGGAAAGATTATGCAATTTTTATTAATAAAAATGCTGTTGGATTTGATATTTATAGAAAAGCTACAGAAAAACCTCTCTATCAAATAATTAAAAATTTACATTCAATAAAAAAAAATGAAAAATTTTTGATCAAAGATCAATCAGGTGTCATTCTTAAAAAATCACCAGAACTTAAAAATATATTAGAGGTCATCAATAAAAGAAAATTAAAATTAGTAAAATAAAATGAAGGGTAACAAGAAACACTTACCTTCTAAAATTTGCAAAACTTGTGGCCTACCCTTTGTCTGGCGAAAAAAATGGCAAAGGTGCTGGGAAGAGGTAAAATATTGTTCTAAAAAATGTTCAGGGAATAAATAAAAAAGGCTCTCAACACCTAATTGAAAGCCTTAATTATTATATAAATTTTAAAATGTAATTATCTTCTTTGTCCAAATAATCTCAATAACATGATGAACAAATTAATGAAGTCTAGGTACAGTGTTAATGCGCCCATGATAGCTTTTTTGCTCATTACTTCATTGCCATCGCTCTCTAAATACATATTTTTAATTTTTTGAGTATCATAAGCAGTCAAGCCTACAAAAATAAGAACACCCAAAATGGAAATTACAAAATGCATAGCATTGGATTTCAAGAAAATATTAACAATAGATGCAATGATGATACCTATTAGTCCCATCATTAAAAAAGATCCAAAAGCTGTTAGATCTTTTTTTGTTGTGTAACCATACAAACTCATTGCTCCAAAAGTACCTGCGGTTATAAAGAAAACTCTGGCAATACTTGTTCCAGTATAAACAACAAATATAGAAGACAAAGAGGCTCCCATTAATCCAGCAAAAATCCAAAATACAGTTTGAGCTCTTGCAGTACTCATACTGTTAATCCCAAAGCTCATGTACATGACAATACCCAAGGGAGCTAAAGCTACCACCCACATCAAAGATGAGTTGTACATTGCATTACCCAATCCAGTTAAACCTGTAATGTTTCCTGAAGGGTCTGTAATCACAGCAAATTTGAAAATTATTAAAGCAACAATTCCAGTCAAAAGAACACCGGAACCCATAAAATTATATACGGACAGCATATAAGTTCTTAAGCCCTCATTGACTGCTTCTGCAGACCTTGTTGTGGAAGACCTAATTGCGTTAATTCGATCGTTTAAATTCATATTTCTCCTATAAGTTAATTGTATTTAACAATTACTCATTAATATGAACATTAATCTAGACAATTTCAAGGCCTTATTAGTAGCGTTTTTTTTATTGATTTATAAAAAACTTAACATCTGTGTAAATAAGATCGACCGCGACAATTAATATTGCAAACAATCCCAGCCAGCCAATCCATTTGTATGTTTTAACCCATTTTGCAATATAATTTGCCATCGTAGCCATCATTATGATGGATAAAACTAGACCAAATATAAGCAGAACATAATGATCTTTGGCAGCTCCTGCTACACCCAAAACATTATCTAGGCTTAAACTAATGTCTGCAACAGCAATGGTAACAATCGCATTGAATAAAGAAGTATTTTTAACTTTTATTTCCTTGTTGTCACTTCCCTGTTCTTTAATTACATCCATATAAAGTCTGTAAGTCACCCAAAGCAAGATAAGTCCACCAACAAGTTTTAAACCTTGAATATTTAATAAGTAGGCAACGATTAAAGTAAAAAATATTCTGGCAATAACAGCTGCGCTAACTCCCCAAAATAAAATTTTATTTTTAATTTCTTTGGGAAATTTAGAAGCCAACATTCCAATAATAATTGCATTGTCAGCAGCAAGGACAAGATCAATTAATATAATCTGTAAAAGAATGATTGCTTGTTCCATAGTCAACTTAGAATATTTAAGTGCTTACCTTTTTAAATTAGATTAAAAATAAATTTTAAGCTAAAGATTTTTGAGGTTTGAAGTCCTCTTTTTTAATTCCTGCAACAGAAACTGGTTTTTTCATTGCATCTCTTCTAAAAGGTTCACCTAATTCTTGATTCAGAATTACTTCGATGAATGTAGTAATGCCTTTTTTCTGATCTTCGCAAGACTGTTTAATTGCTTCTGTAGTTTCTTCCATAGTTCTAACAGTTACACCTTTTAGTCCACAAGCATCTGCGACTTTGGCATAACTTAATTCAGGATCTAATTCAGTACCAACAAAATTATCATCAAACCATAGAATGGAGTTTCTTTTTTCAGCACCCCATTGATAATTTCGAAAAATAACCATGGTAATTCTCGGCCACTCTTTTCTAGCGCACGAACTCATTTCATTCATGCTAATTCCAAATGCTCCATCACCAGCAAATCCAATTACTGGAACATCAGGACATCCAATTTTTGCACCTAGAATAGATGGAAAACCATAGCCACATGGACCAAATAATCCTGGGGCTAAATATTTTCTTCCTTTTTCAAAGGTAGGATATGCATTTCCTATCGCGCAGTTGTTACCAATATCGCTTGAAATTATAACATTTTCAGGCATTCCAGCTTGAATCGCTCTCCAAGCTTGTCTTGGTGACATTCTATCTTTATCTCTTTCTCTTGCTTCTTTATTCCAGACTGTTCCTTCATCATCATCTTCATGATCTAGGCTTGATAATTTTTGCAACCATGCAGATTTAGTTTGGTGAATTAAATTTTTTCTACTTTCTCGATCTGTATCACCTGCATTCGGTGATAGTTTAGATAACAATTGTTGTGTTACTAATTTTGCATCTCCACATATTCCTACGGTAACTTTTTTTGTTAAACCAATTCTATCAGGGTTCATATCTACTTGAATGATGCTTGCATTCTTTGGCCAATAGTCAATTCCATATCCTGGCAAAGTTGAAAATGGATTTAATCTTGTTCCTAATGCCAACACAACATCTGCTTTGGAAATTAATTCCATTGCTGCCTTTGAACCATTATATCCCAAGGGGCCAACGGCTAATGGATGACTACCAGGAAAACTATCATTATGTTGATAGCCATTACAAACAGGCGCATCTAATTTTTCCGCTAGTTTTTTACAATCTTCTATTGCTCCTCCAATCACCACTCCTGCTCCAGATAAAATAACTGGAAATTTTGCATCAGATAATAATTTAGCAGCTTTATTAATTGCTTCAGCTCCACCAGCTTGTCTTTCAAGTCTAACAATCGGTGGTAATTCAATATCGATGACTTGAGTCCAATAATCACGTGGTACATTGATCTGAGCAGGAGCAGATCCTCTAATTGCTTTTTCAATTACACGATTTAACACTTCTGCCATTCTTGAAGGATCTCTTACTTCTTCTTGATAGCAAACCATGTCTTTAAATAAATTCATTTGTTCAACTTCTTGGAATCCACCTTGGCCCATAGTTTTGTTTGCAGCTTGGGGTGTAACCAAAAGTAATGGAGTATGATTCCAATATGCAGTTTTAATTGGCGTAACCAAACCTGTAATTCCAGGACCGTTTTGTGCAATCACCATAGACATTTTTCCTGTCGCTCTGGTGTAACCATCCGCTATTAAACCGCCGTTTGTTTCGTGTGCAACGTCCCAAAAAGTAATTCCAGCTTTTGGAAATAAATCAGATATAGGCATAAATGCAGAACCAATAATTCCAAAAGCATGTTCAATTCCATGCATTTGTAATACTTTTACGAAAGCTTCTTCGGTTGTCATTTTTGCCATATGCTCAATATCCTTTGTTTAAGTTTGAAAATTTAATATTTATTAATGAAGCTGTTTTAAGTATTCTGGATAAATATCTCAATATAATAATTCTGATAAATATCAGTAACTTATTCTAAATTTTACTCAAAAGTTCTTTTAGTTTAGACTTGCTTTCAAGCCCCAACCCCACAAAACTTGGAAAGGTTACAAAACTATTTTCAACAATAGATTGGTCTGGAAAACCTCCAAAGGGCTGAAATAAATTTGGATAAATTTCATTTCCTCCAAGACCAAGTCCGGCAGCAATATTGCAAGATAACTGATGGCCCCCATGAGGAATAATCCTACTTGGACTCCAATCGTATTGTTTCATCATCTTCAACGTTTGTAAAAACTCAACTAGACCATAACTTAAAGAACAATCAAATTGTAACCAGTCTTTTTCTTTTCTCATTCCTCCATGGCGAATTAAATTTCTCGCATCTTGCATTGAAAAAAGATTTTCTCCTGTTGCTACTGCGTGAGAATAATTGTTACATAGTTCCGCATTTAACTCGTAATCTAAAGGGTCGCCAGCTTCTTCGTACCATTTTAATTGATATGGCTCTAAAGCTTTGGCGTATTCTAGTGCGGTTGTTAAATCAAACCTACCATTAGCATCAACACATAAATTTTTTCCACTTCCTACAATTGTTAAAACACTTTCAATTCGCTTTATATCTTCAGCTAAAGGAGCCCCACCAATTTTCATTTTTACCGTTGTAAAACCTTGATCGATATAACTTTTCATTTCATCTTGAAGCATCACAATATCTTTTCCCGGATAATAATAGCCTCCTGCTGCATAAACAAAAATTTTATTAGTAAATTTTTTATCTCCATATTTATTTGCTAATAATTCATACAAAGGCTTTTCTTCTAGTTTTGCAACCAAATCCCAAATTGCCATATCTAAAGTTCCAACAGCAGTTGATCTTTCTCCATGTCCTCCTGGTTTTTCATTGTGCATCATTAAGTTCCAAATTTTTTCCGGACTAAAATTAGTTCCCTCATCATTTAAAATTAATTCGGACTTTGCCTCTAATACTCTTGGAATAAATCTTTTTTTTAATAATTCACTAACAGCATATCTGCCATTAGAATGAAAACCATAACCTACGACTGGTTCACCATTAATTTTTTGATCTGTTTTGATTGCCACAACACTACAATCCATTTTTGAAAAATCGATATAGGCGTTTTTAATAGCTGAACTAATGGGGTAAACTTTCTCTACGATCTCAACAATTTTCATTAATTTCTAAACCACAGACCTTCGGGAAGGGGGACTAGTAAAAGATTTTTAAATCCAAAATAAAGCAAAACAACAAATAAACTTCCTGTAACCATATAAAAAAAGACCTTTTTAATAGGAATTTTTCCTTCACAATTAATAATTACTAGAAGATTGAAAGCAATTAAACTTGTTAAGATAAAACCTGCTCTTTCAAGAAAATATATCCACGCGAAAAAGGTAATAGAGAGCAAAGTAATTTTAATTTTATTTAAATGTTCATTGGTAACTTCAATTTCTAATTTAAATGAACGAAGGATAAGCAATATTGATAAAATTAATAATATGGATGTTATGGCATAAGGAAAAACAGATCCAAAAACACTTAGCTGGCTAGCTTCATAAAAAAGTATGATGCATAAAATAACAAACCCAATTCCTGAAATAAAAGAAATTTTATCTTTGATCATGAAATCTTTTTCCTTTTAAAAAAATATTGTTTTATTGTGGGAAAGAATAATCCCATCAATATCATTAAAACCAAAGCTATAGAAATCGGTCTTGCAAAATAATTAGCGAGTATATTTTCTTGAGCATTACCAATGATGTATGCCTGAACAAATCCTTGTTCAGCAATTTGACCAAGAACTAAACCAAGGACAATGGGGGATGCTTTAAAACCTGCTCTATTTAAAATCCATCCAACCAATCCGAAAAAAAACATAAAATAAACATTGAGAATACTATTTTGTATTGAGTAACTTCCAATAATGGTTAAGAAAATAATAATAGGAATTAAAATTTCTTTCGGTACTTTAATAATTGATTTATAAGCATATCGTCCCATAAGTAATCCAAGCGGTAGCATCATTATCGTAGCTAGCAAAAGTCCAAAAATAAAAGTGTAAACAATTGAAGATTGCTGTGTAAATAAAGTATCTCCTGTTTTTATTCCCTGAACTAACAAAGCTCCTAATATAACTGCATCTGGTGGAGTTCCAGGAATCCCAAGACACAAAGTAGGAATAAAACCACCTCCAACTGTTGCATTGTTTGCAGTTTCAGATGCAATGAGTCCTTCTGGATTTCCTTTACCAAAGGTGTCTTTATTCTTCGATGATCTTTTTGCTTCACCGTAAGAAACAATACTAGCAATACTTCCGCCTGCTCCAGGTAAAATTCCTATAAAGGTTCCAATCAAAGCTCCTCGTATCGCCTCAAATTTTTTTTGAAAAACAACTAGAAAAGATTCTTTTAGACGTAAACTTTTTGGAGATTCATTTTCATTCAAATGTTTTCCCTTCATAGAAGTTAAATCTAAAATTACAGGAACGCAAAAAAGGCCAATCATGGC
>ERZ887849.554-NODE-554-length-39662-cov-13.037695_pt1 | contig 39662 bp, 40 predicted proteins | sample MGYA00521267_ERZ887849 | MGnify/ENA primary metagenome ERZ887849 (study PRJEB32303, sample SAMEA104408601) | aquatic metagenome | biome: Brackish water; feature: Pelagic; material: water | place: Baltic Sea | collected 2014-06-06T16:11:00 | depth 2,863 m ... | reverse complement strand
GGCGCCGTCTTTTTTGCCGACATTCTTCAAAAATGGCAGCAGAGAAAGATACTTGACCGGCGCAATGCGGCGAATGAAGTCGACGAAGAGAGCGTCTGGGCCAACCAAGACGCGTGCTTTATTTTTGCGAATGGCTTTGAGAATAATCTGCGCGGCTTTATCCGGCTGCGTCATGGTTAATTCTTGGAATTTGATAATGGCTTCTTCATGTTCGGCTTCCGCATTGGGGCCTTGGCTCAAACGTGCATGACGCACGATATTCGTGTTGATGCCACCCGGATGGATGACCGTTACGCCGACATTATGCTCAACCATTTCGTGGCGCAGCGCTTCTGAGAACCCGAGGACTGCATATTTAGCGGCATTATACGCGCTTTGAGATGGCACACCGATAAGGCCGAAAATGGACGACACATTGGCCACGTGGCCACTACCGCGTTTTAGAAAATGTGGCAGAAAAGCTTGCGTGCCGTAAACCACGCCCCAGAAATCAATGTCCATCACCCAATTGAAATTATCCATGGTCATGTCTGCAACAGTCGCTGAATGGGCCACGCCGGCATTGTTCAAAATCAGGTCAGCGCCACCATGTGCTTTGTCGACCTTATCGGCTAAGGCAAACATGGCGTCGCGATCAGAGACATCAACAATATGAGTTTCGGCGCGCCCGCCAGCTTCAACAATCGCCTTATGTGCGGTTTCCAGCATATCGGCACGGATATCCGTCATCACCACATAAGCGCCTTCAGCCGCTAGGGCCTGCGCACAGGCCGCACCAATTCCGCTGCCAGCACCCGTCACCACACAAATTTTATCTCTGAAATCTTTCATTGCTCTTCCCCTCATCAAGCTGACAGTTAATCACACCTTCGCCTAAAGCAAAAAAGAAAAGCCCCGAAGGGCTTTTCGAATTTTGATTAGAAATCCGCGCTTAATTTTGTCCTGAACGACGGCGGCGGCGTTCTAGCGGCTGATAGGCTTGCGCCGCATGTGTCGTACAATAAGGGCTGCCAGATTTGGCGCGCGCACCGCAGAAATGAAACTCTGTGGTGCCAGGATCGCCAATTGGCCATTTGCATGTGTGTTCGGTCAAATGCAAAACGCTGGCGCGTTCTTCCGGGCTCAAAATTGGTTCTGGAATAACTTCTTCTTTCAGATCATCCATGCTGCTGTCGCGGAAACGAGACCGGCTATTGGCTAATGACGGCGTAGATGAACGCACGCGGCTGGCGCTGGTATTCACCCGCGCTGTCGACACCCGCGCCGGAGTAGCTCGACCCGACAGGCCCAGCCGGTGAACCTTACCAATAACTGCGTTGCGGGTAACCCCGCCCATTTTACGCGCAATCTGGCTGGCACTTAGGCCATCCGTCCATAACTGCTTCAGTGTTTCAACCCGATCATCCGTCCAAGCCATTTTTATCTCCAATGTTCAAAGCGCGTGGTCTTGCCACATCTGGTGTTGCTGTTTTTATTTTCTACTATATCTAGTGGCTCTCGAAAATCATTCAGAATCATTTATCCACATGATTCGATTCGAAATTTGTTGGTATGCAGACCTAATCGGCTGCCATCCCCGACGCAAAAGAACTTGTAAACACACGCAAACTAATTACATTCGCCTGATGACACACATAACTCACGATACCGTAAAAGCCGCCGCCCCCGAAGCCTATCCGGATTTGGGTGTGCGCCAATTCGGTCGCTTTAACTATCTTGGCCTTTGGACCCTTTATCGCAAGGAAGTGCAGCGTTTTTTGAAAGTCTGGATGCAGACGCTGATGGCGCCGATTATCACCACACTTTTATTTTTGGCGATTTTCTCTTTGGCGCTTGGTGGTTTGCGACCTGATATTAATGGCGTGCCTTTTGTCGAGTTTCTGGCCCCTGGCCTGATTATGATGGCGATTGTGCAAAACGCATTTGCCAATGCCTCGTCGTCTTTGCTGGTCGCTAAAGTGCAAGGCAATGTTGTCGACTTTCTGATGCCGCCGCTGTCGCCGGGCGAGTTGAACTTGGGTATTTCACTAGGCGGGCTAACCCGTGGCCTGTTTGTCGGTGCCGGCACGTTCCTTGGCATGAGCGTATTTATTAATCTAGGCATTTACAGTTTCTTTGCGGCGTTATTTTACGCCTGTATTGCTTCGGCATTGATGGCGCAAATTGGCCTCTTGGGTGGCATATGGGCTGAAAAATTTGACCATCTGGCGACTGTGACCAATTTTGTCATTACACCTTTATCATTCTTATCGGGCACTTTTTACTCGGTTAATCAGTTGCCGGGCTTCGCTTATGAGTTGACGCAATATAATCCGTTCTTTTACATGATTGACGGCTTCCGCTTTGCCGTAACCGGACAAGCCGAGGGCTCACTATTGTTCGGCGCCAGCCTATTAATCGGCCTGACGGTGTTTTTGGGCATTATTTGCCAGATTGTCCTCACTCGTGGCTATCGCCTCAAAAGTTAAATAGTTTGCGGTTATCGCCGGTTTTGCTATAAAGGAAGTCATCGTAAGGGCCGCCTAAGGGCGGCTTTTTCTGTTGCAGGATGAAAGTGATGAATGAGACGAAACAAAGTCATGTGATGGCGACCTATAATCGGACAGCGCTGCGCTTTGAGCGCGGTGAGGGCGCGTGGTTGATCACCGATGACGGCGATCGGTATCTCGATTTCGGCTCGGGCGTGGCGGTCAATGTTCTTGGCCACGCGCATCCAAAATTAGTGGCGACATTAAAAGCGCAAGCCGAAAAGCTCTGGCACGTCTCAAACCTGTATACCATTCCCGAACAAGAGGCATTGGCTGATGCGCTATGCGCCCATAGTTTTGCCGAGCGGGTTTTCTTCTGCAATTCCGGCGCCGAAGCTGCTGAAGGCATGATTAAAGTCATGCGGAAATATCATGCGGTTAATGGCCGGCCAGAAAAAGTAACGCTGATCTCCTTCGCTGGCGCTTTCCATGGTCGCACATTGGCGGCTTTAGCGGCGGCTGGCAATCAGGCTTATCTTGAGGGGTTTGGCCCGCCACCAGCCGGTTTTGTGCAATGTCCAGCGTTTGATATCGGTCAGCTTGAAGCGCTGATTGACGATACGACGGCTGGCATTTTGATTGAGCCGGTTCAGGGCGAGGGCGGCGTACGAGACACCGGCACTGGTTTTTTAAGGGATTTGCGCACGCTGTGCGACAAGCACGATATTTTGCTTGGCTTTGATGAAGTGCAGTGCGGTATCGGTCGTACCGGCAAATTATTTGCTCATGAATGGGCTGAAGTAATTCCAGATGTGATGGCCATAGCCAAGGGTATTGGCGGTGGCTTTCCACTTGGGGCATTTTTGACAAGTGAAAAACTCGGCGCTGCCATGCAGGCGGGCACGCATGGCTCAACTTATGGCGGTAACCCATTGGCAACAGCGGTTGGCGCCGCGGTACTGGAAACTGTCGGCCAACCGGCTTTTCTCGAACATGTGCAAGATGTATCCAGTTTTTTCCGTCAGCAATTGGCGCAAGTGATTGACGAGAACAATGATATTTTCACTGAACTGCGTGGCCTTGGCCTCTTGATCGGACTCAAATGCACGCCATTGAACAGCGATGTCGTGGCCGCTTTGCGTCACCATCACTTGCTCAGTGTGGGGGCTGGTGAAAACACGCTGCGCCTATTGCCGCCGTTGAACGTTACGCGCGAAGAAGTTGCCGTTGCGATTGCGGCGCTTCAGGCAGCGTGCGTTGATTTACGCGCCGCCAAAGATAAGGCTTAAGAATGATGACCTATCAAAATTTCATTGATTTGAATGATCTGACCAAGGCGCAGGCGCACCAGCTCTTGGATGACGCGCATCAGCGCAAAGCGGCACGCGCCGGTCTGCCTAAAGGCACGGTCGATCCTGATGCCCCCTTGCGCGGCTATGCGCTGGCCATGGTTTTCGATAAGCCATCGACCCGCACGCGCTTGTCCTTCGACTTGGGCATGCGTCAGCTTGGCGGTGAGACAATGATCATTAATCAGGCCGAAACCCAGCTCGGTCGGGGCGAAAGCATGTCCGATACGGCGCGGGTGATTTCGCGTTTTGCCGATATTGCTATGGTGCGCACGGGTCCGCATGAAAAACTCACCGAATTTGCCAAATATGGCAATATTCCAGTGATTAACGGCCTGACAGCCTTTAGCCACCCGTGCCAAATTCTGGCCGATTTAATGACCTTTGAAGAACATAAGGGGCGGTTGAAAGGTCAGCGCATTGCTTGGCTAGGTGACGGCAATAATGTCCTCGTCTCATTCATTCATGCCGCGGCTCTGTTTGATTTTGAACTGGCAATCGCCTGTCCGGCCGATTTCATGCCACCGCAAGCGGTCTTGGATGAGGCGCTGGCCAATGGCGCCCGTATTGCGGTTTGCACAACCCCCGAGGCGGCGGTCACGGGTGCGGCTTGTGTGGTCACGGACTGTTGGGTGTCGATGAGTGATGACCCGGCAACGGAACAAAAACGGGCGGAAGCCTTTGCCCCTTATCAGGTAACGCAGAAACTCATGGATATGGGCGATGACGCAATTTTTATGCATTGTCTACCAGCCTATCGCAATAGTGAGGTCGAGGCTGAGGTTATCGATGGGCCACAATCGGTTGTTTTCGATGAAGCGGAAAATCGGTGCCACGCGCAAAAAGCCATTCTGACTTTTTGTTTGAACCTGACAGCAGGACAATAATATGACCGATAGCGTAGATTTCGCCCTCCCATTTCGCATTGAAGGGCAGAATGTTAATGGCCGGATTGTGAAACTCAATCAATTGGCCAGCGACGTGCTCTCGCGCCATAATTATCCGGAAGAAGTCGGGCGCCTGCTCGGTGAGGCTTTGGTTTTGGCTGCCATGCTTGGCACGGTTTTGAAGTTTGATGGGCGGTTTATTTTGCAATTGCAGGGCAAGGGGCCGATATCCATGTTGATGGGCGATTATGCGCAAGGCGGTGCTTTGCGCGGATTTGCGCAATTTGATCAAGAAAAGCTTGATGCGGCGCTGGCCAATGGCGACAGCGGTTTGGCGCTCTTGGGTGCCAATGGTCATATGGCTTTCACCGTCGATCAAGGCGCTGATATGGAACGCTATCAAGGCATTGTGCCGCTTGAGGGTGAAAATTTGGCGCAGGCGGCCTTGGAGTATTTCCACCGCTCTGAGCAAATCGCCACCAGCTTGCGGCTGGCCGCTGCGCCTATGATTTTGCCCGGTGGCAAAACCGAATGGCGTGCTGGCGGTATTCTATTGCAGCAAGCGGCTAATGAAGGCGGCACCGATAGTCCGCCGGATCGTGAGTTGCGGGTCGAAAGCGATGATTGGCAAAGATTGACCATCTTACTGCAGACCACGGAAGACAGTGAGCTTCTTGACTCCGAGCTTGAAGCTGAAACGCTGGCTTATCGCTTGTTTAATGAGGACGGCGTTAGAGTTTTTGACGCGCGGCCATTGCATTTTGCCTGCCCGTGTTCGCGCGATCGGGTAAAAAATATGCTCTCCAGCCTGGCCGAAACAGACCAAAATGAGATGCAAGAACAAGAAACGATTGAAGTGCGCTGTGAGTTTTGTAATGAGCTTTATCTGTTCTCGCCAAGCGATGCGTTTTCAGCATCAGGTGGGTAGATAAAATCCAACAAAGCTGACTGGTAAAACAGTAAAATAACGTTATATCCATCATGGTTGTCAAAGGGGTGAGTAAGCGTGTTCGAGAAAATTAAATCAGTTTTGTTGGGGCGCTCAGACGCTGCCGCTGAAAAAGGGAAATTGCGACGCATGTTGAAGAAATTGCCGCTGCCACTGATTGTCTTGCTGGTCGGTTTTGTTGGCTATTTTACCCTTGTCCAAACCAAGCCCGAAGTGTCACCGGTTGAGAGCCTCGAGCGGGTCTGGTCTGTGCGCACCATGAAAGCCGAATATGGCACGATTATTCCTGAAACATTTGCTTTCGGTGAATTGCGCGCCAGCCGTCTGGTTGAGTTGCGCGCCTTGGTTGGTGGTGAAATTCTCGCCACCAGCGAAAATTTTGAAAATGGCGCCCGTGTTGCCAAAGGCGATGTGTTGGCTGAGATCGATCCCTTCCAGTATCAATCAGCGGTCAATGATGCCAAAGCCCAATTGCAGGGCGCGGTCGCGGTGCAAATGGAACGCGAAGCTTCGGCTGAATTGGCTAAGCTCGAAAAAGAACGGGCTGAAACCCTGTTTGAAAAAGGCACAGTATCGAAGAAAACCTTAGATGATAAGACTGTCGAATATGCCATTCGTAAAGCCCGCCTTGACCAGCAAGCGGCGCTGATTGAGCGCGAAAAAGTGCGTTTGTCGCGCATGCAACGCGATTTGAAAAACACCAAAATCATTGCGCCATTTGATGCCCATGTCGGCAATATCATGGCCCGCGCTGGGCGCGTGGTTGGTCTCAATGATCGCGTAGCAACCTTAACCAGTTCGGATGATTTTGAAGTGGTGTTCAATTTGTCAGATGATCAATATGGCCGTTTTCTGGCGCGCAATACGGAAATTATTGGTCGCCCTTTAAAAGTATTTTGGGATGTTGGCGGTGAGCGTATAAGCATGCAGGCCAGTATTCGTCACGTTGGTGCGCAAATCAGCCAAGCCACGCGTGGGGTTGATGTGTATGCGAAAGTGACTGGCAAATTACCATCTAATTTGCGCGCTGGTGCTTTTGTCAGCATTGTCATGGCCTCGCAGCCTGAAACGGATGTGGTCGCTATTCCCAAAGACGCACTTTATGGCGACGACTTGATTTATGTCATTGAAGATGGCCGTCTGGCGCCCTTGCGCTTAACTGACTACGTCGATATCGGCGATAGAATTTTGGTGCGCACAGGTCTACGTCAAGGCCAAGAAATTTTGCTAACACAATTTAACGAAGCGGCGGCCGGTGTCGCCGTGACTAGTTTTGAGGCGCAATAATGGGTTTTAGAGCTGCTATCGAACTTTTCTCCCGCCATAAAAATGCGGCTAATCTGTTGTTTTTCAGCATGATTATGTTTGGCGCATTTGGTCTGGCACAACTTAACACGCAATTCTTTCCGACCGTGGAAGTCAAAATCATCAATATTCAAATTCAATGGCCGGGTGCGTCGGCGCAAGACATTGATAAGAATATTGTCGGCACCATTCAGCCGGAAGTAAGGTTTCTCGACGGTGTAAAAGAATTTAACGCCCAATCGCGCGTTGGCTTTGCTATAATGACGGTAGAGTTTTATCCTGACGCCGATATGCAGCGCGCTCTCGGGGATGTCGAAGCGGCGGTCAATAGCATCACCACCCTGCCCAAAGACGCCGAACGACCAATTATTTCTCAGGCGACTTTCTATGAGCCCGTCGCCTCCATTTTATTGGCTGGTGACTTGGATGAGCGCTCTTTACGCAGCTATGCCAAGCAGATCCGCGATGGCCTGTTAAATGCGGGCATTGATAAAATCAGCCTATCTGGTTTCCGTGATGAAGAAATTTGGGTTGAGGTGAAGCCAAGCCAATTGCGCCGTTACGATATGACCACGTCAGATATTGCCAGCAAGGTGGCGTCGAGCTCACTTGACGTGCCGGGCGGCGTTTTGCGTGGCAATGTCGAACGGCAGGTGCGTTCAGTCGGCCTCGCTTTGACAGCGCGCGAAGTCGAGCAAATCAGTTTGCGTACAGCCAATGATGGCACGCAAGTACGGGTCGGTGATGTCGCCAATGTCTATGAAACTTTTGACGCCAATGCTGAAACGGGTTGGAGCGGCGACGAACACGCCATTCGATTGACAGTGCAGCGCACCAAAAACGCCGACGCCCTCGACGCAACGGCTATTGTACGAAAATATCTTGACGAAATCCGGCCAACACTGCCACCGACGCTGCATGTTGAATTATTTGATGTTAATGCCAATAAAATTGTTCAGCGCATTAATGTGCTTCTCTATAACGGCCTGACCGGCATGGTCTTGGTGCTGGCGATTTTGTTTCTATTTCTCAATGGTCGCATTGCCATTTGGGTGGCGGCGGGTATTCCAGCGTCAATGATGGCGACTTTTGGTGTCATGTGGGCGGTCGATTTAAGCATCAATATGCTTTCCATGTTCGCCTTGATTATGACGGTCGGCATTATTGTCGATGATGCGATTGTTGTTGGTGAGCATTCAGCGACACTGATTAGCGAGGGCTATGGCGCAGAGGCTGCCGCCGAGGGTGGCGCTATCCGTATGACTATGCCGATTATTGCCGCTGCTTTGACGACCTTAGCGGCCTTTATTCCAATGCTGCTCATCGGCGATACGATTGGCCAGATCGTGCGGCCAATTCCGCTGGTTCTATTCTGCGTATTGGTCGCTAGTTTGGTCGAATGTTTCCTGATTTTACCGGGCCATTTGAGCCATGCGTTGAGAGTTAAGTCGAAGCCACCAAGAGGCTTTAAAAAGCGCTTTCTGGAAGAATTTGAAGCATTCCGCGAAGGTCGATTCCGCCGCTTTGTCACCGTTGCCTATGACCGCCGCTATACAACATTGTCAGTCGGCCTAGCGGTATTGATCATTTGCATTGGATTGCTGGCTGGTGGGCGTGTGCCGTTCCGGTTTTTCCCGTCACCGGAAGGTGAAGTCATTAAAGCCTATGTTTTCTTCCAACCAGGCACCACGCGGGCTGAAACCCAAGATGGTGTACGCTCGATTGAAGACGCCCTTTATCGTGCGGCGGAAAAATTGAAGGTCGATGATGCGGCTTTGGTGAAAACGGTTTTCACTCAGATTGGTCGCACGGAAACTTCATTTGGTGACGAGCGCGGTCTGGTTTATGCCGAACTGAGCGCCAGTGAAGACCGTGAAATACGCACGCGGCAAATCACCAAACAATGGGAAGAGGAAATTCCGGATATAGCAGGTTTGCGCTATGTCTTTGTCCGCGAACAACGTGGCGGCCCTCCGGGGCGCGATATTGATATTCGTCTCGAAGACGCGGAACCTGAAGTGTTGAAAAAAGCCGCCATTGAATTGCGCTTAGCGCTGGAACAGTTTGGTGGTATTTCGCGCGCCCGCGATAACCTGAATTACAACAAGCAAGAGCTGATTCTCGATGTTAACGATCGTGGTGCCACTTTGGGCTTCACCAATCAGATCGTCGGCAATCTAACGCGCGGCAGTTTGCAAGGGGTGATTGCCAAACGCTTTGCCCGCGATGACGAGGAAGTCACCATTCGCGTCTTACAACCGCGCAGCGGCGAACGCCCCAAACAATTGGAGGATATTTCCTTGCCCGTGCCGGGCACCATGCCGGTGCGTTATGTGCCGCTGAGTGCCATTGTGGATATTAAATCGCAACCCGGCTTTTCAACCATTCGCCGCACGGATGGCAAAGTGTCCGTCTCCGTGATTGCCGATTATGATGATAATGCCGGCAATCCCAATGAGGTGATTGCGGCACTCGAAAAAGAGACCATTCCGAATATTTTGCAAAAATATGGCATCTCCTACAGTCTTGGTGGGCGCTCGCAAGAGCAAGCTGACACGTCGAAAGATCTGGCGGCTGGCGCTTTGATTGGCCTTGCCTTGATTTACGTTATTCTGGCGTTTGTTTTCGCCAGCTACTCGCGACCGGTGATTATTATGTCGGTGATTCCTTTTGGTCTGGTGGGCACGGTGCTCGGCCACTATGTCCAGGGCTTTGATTTAACATTCTTGAGCCTTGTCGGACTATTGGGATTGTCAGGAATTTTGGTTAATAATTCGATTATTCTGATCAGCCGAATTGAAGAGCGGCGCCTTCAAGGCGAAGGTCTGCGAGAGGCGGTTATCAATGGTATTTGCGATCGTTTCCGAGCCGTGATGTTGACCTCTATGACAACGGTTTTGGGCTTAGCCCCTCTATTATTCGAAACCAGCGTACAAGCACAGTTCCTGCTGCCAATGGTGATTACCATCGCTTGGGGCTTGGCCTTTGCGACCTTTATCGTCTTGCTATTGGTTCCATCTGTGCTCGGTGTGCAAGAAGATTTCCGCGCCTATATCAACCGTTTGCGGGGCAAGTCGGAAATCGAAGCTGCGCCGGAAGCGGCCGAATAATTAGCGGCGCCAGAAACTTGGCGAGAACATGACAAGCACGGCAAGAAACTCAAGCCGACCGAGCAGCATGCCGAAACATAAAATCCATTTGGCACCATCAGGCAAGCTGGCATAAGTGCCGGACGGCCCAATGATGGGTCCTAAGCCAGGTCCAACATTGGCCAAGGCCGCTGCTGATGCCGATAGGGCGGTCAGAGTGTCCAGACCCATGAGGGTTAGGCTGGTGCCGATTAAGGCAAAAGAGAGAATAAAAATCAGCACAAAAGCGACAATCGAATTGGCTACATCATTGGCGAGCGGGCGACCATTATAGCGAATGACAAAAATACCATGCGGCAAGGTCATTTGGCGGACATAGCGCCAGCCAGTTTTGATCAAAACCTGAAGCCGGAAAATTTTCAAACCGCATGAGGTCGACCCAGCACAGCCACCAATGAAGGTCAGAATAAAAAATACACTGATTGCGAACGGGCCCCACAGTCCATAATCAGTCGTGGCATAGCCGGTGCCGGTCAAAATAGAGGTGGTATTGAAGGCGGCTTGTAAAAACGCTGTGCCGCCGTCAGTTGGATGGTAACTCATTTGATAAAGCCACATTGAAACCGTGGCCAAGGCCAGTAGGGTAGCGAACATGCGCACTTGTGCATCGCCCCAAATGACTGAAAATTTGCCATTTGCGGCTTGCAGATAGGCGACGAAAGGCAGCGAGGCAGCAATCATGAAAAATGTGCCGACCACTTCAACACCAGAGTTTTGGAAGGCGCCAATGCTGGCGTCATGGGTCGAAAAACCCCCGGTGGCAATGGTTGTCATAGCATGTGCCATGGCGTCGAACAGCCCCATGCCGGCAACCCAATAGGCCAACATGCAGGCAACAGAAATGGCGAAATAGAGTTTTGTAATCGACCCAGCGATTTGCGCCGTACGCGGCAGAATTTTTTCCGATGTATCAGAGCTCTCCAAACGGAAAAGCTGCATGCCACCAACATTCAGCATAGGCAGAACAGAAATTGCCATCACAATAATGCCGATGCCACCAAACCATTGCAGCATGGCACGCCACAATAAAATGCCAGCCGGTGCATCATCAAGGCCAACAATAATCGTTGCCCCCGTGGTTGTCAGCCCCGACATTGCCTCAAAGAAAGCATCAGTGTAGCTCAATCCCAAGTCGCTGAACGCCAGCGGGAGAGCAGCAAAGCCAGTCAGCGCCAGCCATGAAGAACTGGTCAACAAAAACGCCTGTTTCACTGATAGCGGTGGCAAGGAACCGCGATTGGTTAAAATCAAAGCGCCAGCAATGAAACCAGTGACCAAGGCACTGGCGATAAACACCAGCCAATCGTTCTCGCCGCTGATATAGTCGACCATGGCTGGTACCAGCATACCTAGCGCTAGAGCAGCCAGAAGATTGCCAATCAAGAAGAATATGGTGCGATGGTCACTCATCGTGCCAGCCTAATGCAGCTGTGGAGAGTCATGCGGACTATCCAAAGAAAAGGCCGGAATGTCGACGTCGAAACGCTCGCCGTCGTCGCTTTGCATTTGATAGCTTCCATGCATAAAGCCAGAAGGTGTTTGCAGGGGTGTGCCGGATGAATATGTATAGTTGGCTCCGGGCTCTAAGATCGGTTGTTCGCCGATCACCCCTTCGCCACGCACTTCTTGCACGCGCCCTTGGCCGTCGCTGATTCTCCAATGACGGCTCAATAATTGCACAGTCTGGTTGCTGTGATTGGCAATGGTAATACGATAGGCCCAAACAAAATATTGCTCGTCCGGGTCTGACTGTTTTTCTAAATAACTGGTTTCAACAGTTACAGAAATATCGCGTGTTGTTGCGGTTACCATCTCAGCTCATGCCTTTAGGCCAGTTGCGCCAATGCTTGATCAAAATCGTGAACTAAATCATCGCTGTCTTCAAGCCCGATTGATACGCGCATGCTGCCGCCAGTAATGCCTAATTCGGTTTTCGCCGCATCATCGAGTTTGAAATGCGTGGTAGTCGCCGGATGTGTAATCAAAGTTTTAGCGTCGCCGAGATTATTTGAGATCAAGGCTATCTGCATCGCATTGGCGAATTTGAAGGCATTGGCTTTGCCGCCCTTAACGTCAAAAGCGATGAGGTTTCCGCCTCGGCTCATTTGTTTCATCGCGAGTTCATGCTGCGGATGACTAGCGTGACTTGGGTAATAGACGCGCTCAATCTGTGGGTGATTGACCAAAAGTTCGGTTACTTTCTCCGCATTGTGGCAATGGGCATCGACGCGCAAAGCGAGGGTTTCTAGAGCTTTGAGCATCACCCACGCATTAAATGGGCTGAGCGACGGGCCAGTTTGGCGCAGGAAATTTGCCAGCTCATCTTGAATGAAGCTCTGATCGCCCAAAATTACCCCGCCAAGGCACCGTCCTTGGCCATCAATATGTTTGGTGGCGCTATAGACGACGATATCGGCGCCGAAGTCCGTCGGTCGCTGCAAAATTGGAGTGGCAAACACATTGTCAACCACCAGCCGTGCGCCATTTTCATGTGCCAAATCAGCCACCGCCTGCATGTCGACAATTTCGAGCAGCGGATTGGACGGGGTTTCCAGAAATAAGACTTTGGTTTCTGGGCGGACAGCGGCCTTCCAAGCGTCAATATCGCGGCCATCAACTAAGGTGCATGCGACGCCGAATTTTGGCATGAGTGTTTCTACAACATAACGGCACGAGCCAAATAGAGCGCGCGCGGCAACAATATGATCACCAGCTTGCAATTGGCTCATCATCGTGGCGGTGACGGCGGCCATGCCAGTGGCGGTGGCGCGTGCATCTTGCGTGCCCTCGAGTGCAATCATTCGTTCTTCAAAGGCACGAACCGTAGGGTTGCCGAAACGCGAGTAAATGAACCCAGTGTCTTCCTCGCGAAACCGCGCTTCAGCTTGCTCGGCGCTGTCGTAAACATAGCCCGAGGTGAGATACATGGCCTCTGCGGTTTCACCATGTGGCGATCTGTTATGACCTTCATGAACCAACCGCGTTTGTTGTTTCCAATCATTTTTAACCATCTCGTTTCTCCAACAGTCGGCTAATAAAAAACCGACCCATTTTGGCCGGTTTCCACCCGGCTTATTTAGCTGCTTTTTTATTGTGGCCGCAAGCCAGCCGGCTCAAATCACCACATTGGTGAGAATATGTTTAAAAATGCGCTAAACGTCAAGACATCTTGCTCTGTGGCGCATAAGATAGCGGCAATTAGGAGATTCGTATGAGCCGCGTTACATCCTCGGATGACACAACCACAAGTTCGTTATTTGACGATAATGAGAGCCAGCAACCTGTGTTGTCGCCGGGTCAAACCCACGCTGTCGGTGTGCTACCGGCGCATGGCATTGTGAATATGGTGCGCGAAAAGCAGATTTGGGCGTCTGGCGGCGTGTTGGATGATCAAATTCAGCCTGCCAGTCTTGATTTGCGTCTCGGCGACACCGCCTATCGTATTCGCGCCAGCTTTCTGCCTGGCGAAAATGGTCAGGTGATGGATAAGATTAATCGGCTGGCCTATCACAAAATTGATCTAAGCCAAGGCGCGGTGTTGGAAACTGGTTGCGTATATTTGGTGCCGCTGATGGAAGCTCTAGCCTTGCCAGAACGCACAGCTGGTTTCGCCAACCCTAAATCATCAACCGGTCGTATTGATGTGTTCACCCGATTGATCACTGATTTTGGTGTCGAGTTTGACAAGGTGCCGGCAGGTTATAAAGGGCATCTGTATCTCGAGGTTAGCCCAAGGACGTTTCCGATTTTGGTGCGCTCGGGCTCGCGCCTTTCGCAAATTCGTTTTCGCCGTGGCGCCGCCAATCACTCGGACAGCGAGTTGAAACGCTTGCACCAAGAGCAAGGGTTGGTGGACGGCCCAGCCAATATTTCTGGCGGTCTTGGCCTGTCGATTGATTTGAAGGGCAACGCTAAAACTGGACTTATTGGTTATCGCGGCAAACGTCACGCTGGTCTGATTGACGTCGATAAGCCCGGTGAACTGACCATCAGCCAATATTGGGAACCGCTTTATCACGGCGACCAAAATGAGATTATTCTCGACCCGGATGAGTTTTACATTTTGGCCTCGCGTGAGGCCGTCACGATTCCGCCAACCCATGCGGCGGAAATGATGCCGTTCAATCCATTGGTTGGCGAATTTCGGGTTCACTATGCAGGCTTCTTCGATCCTGGCTTTGGTTGTGGCGAGGCCGGTGGCAAAGGAGCCCGCGCCGTTTTGGAAGTGCGCTCGCGCGAAGTGCCATTTATTCTTGAGCACGGGCAAGTGATTGGTCGTTTGGTTTATGAGCGCCTCACTGATGTGCCTGAAACCCTTTACGGGGCTGGACTAAACTCGAATTATCAGGCGCAGGGTCTCAAATTATCCAAACATTTTAAGTCGAGCTAATATGCAGCTTGTGGCCGGTATTTTGCTTTTGGCGGCTATTTTGGCGTTCAGTGAATGGGTCAAAATAAGCGCCGGCTGGGCGGTGCCAGCGCCGGTTTTGGCGATTGTTATTTTGGTTATGATTTTGTTGGCGCGCGGCGCTGTGCCAAGCGGTTTGCGTCGCGTTAGTGCCGTTTTATTGCGACACATGGCGTTGTTTTTCATTCCCGCCCTTGTCGCCATGATCGGGCTTTTGGATGTGCTGCAAGCAAACATTTGGCCTCTTTTGCTGATTATTATTGTTAGCACCATCGTGCCCTTATGGCTGACGGCTTTCATTTTCGATCGCCTCGCCCCGCGCTTAGATGATGAGGGCCGGCAATGAGCCTATTGTCACTGCCAGACGTCCCCGGATGGGAAGGGCTATTTTGGCTAGCCGCCACCTTGGCGCTTTATGGGTTTTTTCTGCGTTTGCGTCGCCATTTCAATGATAGCGGTCTGTTACAACCTTTATTATGGGTGTCGGCGCTCCTGATTGCGGTGTTGCTCATAGGCGATATACCCTTGAGCAGCTATCAATTGGGCGGCAATTGGATGGTTGTCATACTGGGTCTGTCGACAGTGTCTATTGGCGTGCCGATTTATGACAATTTACCGATCATCCGGCAGGCGGTGGGGGCTTTTTTCGTGGCCATGCTGCTTGGCTCTGTGAGTGCCGTGGGGACGGCGCTCGTCATGGCCTATTTTTTACAGCTTGATGCGATGATATTTGCGACGCTGGCGACCAAGTCGATTACCTCGCCGCTAGCCTTTGGTGTATCCAATGAAATTGGTGGCTTGGCCGCCTTGGCTATGGGGGTGGTGATTATTACCGGCAATTTCGCCGTGCTCATTGGGCCCAAATTATTTGCCATGACGGGAATTTCTGATATCCGCGCACAGGGTCTGGCTTATGGCGTGGCGGCACATGGAATTGGCACCGCTGAAGCGATGCGCCGATCAGCGCTGATGGGCAGCTTCGCTGGCCTTTCTATGGGGTTAAATGGGGTTTTAACAAGCCTTGTTTTACCGGTGGCTTTCAGCCTATCTTAGGCGCTTGCGGGTGTAGCTCAATGGTAGAGCAGAAGCTTCCCAAGCTTAAGACGAGAGTTCGATTCTCTTCACCCGCTCCATCTCATTCATAGGGTCGATACGAGGTTTTCAACCAACCAAGGTTGTTGGTCAGAATGCGCCAGCAGGCACTGAGCAAGGCCAGAGAGGTGAGCGCCCAATAAAACGGCTGGGTCAAGCTCAGCCAGATTTTATGAGGCCATGTAGGCGCCGAGGAATAAATAGGTCCGACGCTGAACAATATGATGGGAATGGGCGTTGCCCAATAAATTATCAAGGACGTCTGAGGGCTGATCAAGTCGGGCCAGGCGAATAGAAGATAAATTAGATAGCTGGCATGAAGCAGACCAGAAAATAGGCGGCCAAGAATAATCGCGTTAAAACCGAGGAAATTTCGCCAGCCAATCAATCTTAGCGTATCGCGCGGATGGCGCATGTGGATACACCATGTTTGAATATGGCCGGTGAGCCATCGTGTGCGTTGGTTAAGCCAAATAGATAGGCTATGCGGTGCATTTTCGATGGTCGGCGGCGAAAACATTTGCGTGCGAAAACCATTTTTCGCAAGCCGCACAGATAATTCAGCATCCTCGGTTAAGTTAAATGCGTCCCAGCCGCCGATTTTACGCAGGCTTTCTGTGTGAAAATGATTGGAACTACCGCCGAGCGGCATCACCATGTTGAGATTACCTAATACCTGCAAGGCCAATGAAAACAATATTCTATACTCAATCGCAAATTGGTTCTGCAGCCACTTGTTATGAGCCAAATGAATTTTCAGTGGGGCTTGCAGACATACCAATGAGGCATCACGCGTCGCAAAAATGGCGGCGGCCATGCGGAGTTGGTCAGCATGCGGTTTGTCTTCAGCATCGAAGATCACAATAAATTCGCCACGCGCAAAATTCAGCGCATAATTGCACGCACGCACGCGCTTTGGTCTTTGGTAGCCCCGGCGGCACACTAATTAAATGAATATGCGTGTCCCAAGCGACTTTCGCCGCACTGGCCATGGTCGCGTGATCATGCGCCTCCATCAAAATAAATATTTCCAATCGCTGATGCGGATAGTTGATGTTCGAAAGACTGTTGGCGATTTGTTGCATCATCTCGGGCTCAACAAGTACGGGCACTAAAATTGAATAAAATGGCAGCTCGAGGGCATCACAATCGGTCGGCAGGACGGGCGGGTTGGTTTTCGGGTGGCGCAATTTGGGCCTGAGCAGGCATAAGAAAATCGGAAAATTACCGGCCACGACAAAAGCAGTCAGGCCGAAATAGACATAAGTTAAGTTAACACCCGACCAAAGGATGAAGAGGGTGAGGGCTACAAAAATATAGAGGGTGGTGCGCAAAGCGGCCTTTTGTGAGCCGGAATCATTCAAATATTGTGCTGCTTCAATATGGTCCCGCGTGATCTCACGGCTCTGGGTCACATCACTAAACCCGTCAGCTCGCGTTTTTTGAGGTGCGGTCGAAAATAGGTCGTCTTGCTTCATTCATCAAAGTCACATTTTTGGTGAATGAAGAACACTAGCTCACGGTTGCATCTATCAAAATGTTTCAACCAATTGGATTAGTGTTTCTGAAACCATTGTCGCCATGGGCGGTTCAATGTAGCCGTCAGTCCATCATCTGGCATGTCATCGAGGCCAATAGACATTTTTTGATGGCCGCTTTCGGGCTTCGCCTGCCATGTGCCGAATAGCCGATCCCAAAACGAGATAAAGAACCCGAAATTACGATGGCTTTCATGCGCGACGCGCGAATGATGGATGCGGTGCATGTCAGGGGTCACGATAACCCAACGCAACCACTCGTCAACCCGCCCCAAAGCCCAATTGGCATGAGTAAATAAAGACGCCGCGCTGAGGATGATCTCAAAAGCAATAACCGCCGCTAGCGGCGCACCCAAGGCTAGTATCGCGGCCGCTTTTATGGCCGCACTAAACAGCGCTTCGGCGGGGTGAAAGCGCAAACCAGAGCTGACATCAAGCGCCCGGTCGCCATGATGCGGCGCATGTAGTGGCCATAAAAATGGCAGTTTATGCAAACCGACATGTTGTCCATAGACCACGAAATCCAGCGCAATGAGACTCATGAAAAAAGCCAACCAGCCGCCAATGCCTAACCAGCCCATCAAGCCGCCGCCGTCGCCGAAAACAGCCACAGCCATCAAGCCGCCCGGTAGAACTATGCGCAATAGAATAATATTGGCCGCGCCGAGGAATAAGTGATTGAACCAGCGTTGCGGGCGTCCGGTTATCACCCGTCGTGGCCGAATGATCTCAAGCGCTGCTAAAGTCATCAGCGCGGAAACAAATATGCCGCTCCGCCAGCTCGACTGATGGGTCACCAAATGGTCAAAAAACCCGTCCATTAATCCAAAGCCTTCATGCGAATTCGGGTTGCCGTATCAATGGCCGCGCGGGTTAGGGGGGCCAGTTTGAAACGGTCAACCAGAATATCTAAAAGCCGCATTTCGGCGGCGCTAACGCGACCGCGCCGAACGATAAACTCAACCGTCAACGCATAGAGAACTTCGCCATTGGCGGGCGCTTCTTCGATAAGCTCTAAAACTGTTTCCAGCCCTTCATCGGCATCCAAAAAATCTTGTAGGCGCTGAAAAAGGCTTTGGTCGCCGGCGCTATCACCCCTGCTCAGGGCAGGCGTGCTGGCGATAACGGCTTTAATCAACTGGTGATCCGTGTCGCTCATTGTCCCGTCGACACGGGCAGCGATATACAGGCAGCTCAGCCCCGCTTCACGCGGGCTCAGTGATATCGTTAAGGGTGATTCGACAGCCATGATAAATATATGCCGCGATGCCCGCCGCTTGGCAATAGGTTTGCTGAACCAGCTGATTTGTCTCGATTGACTTTAATGGTTAGGCTGGTAGTTTGCCGCCAGATATATGAGTTTGAGGTTTTGAATGTCCGTTCCCACATCTTTGCAAGCATTGGCCGAAACCAGCAAGGCTTGGCCCTTTGAAGAGGCCCGTAAGGCGCTTGCACGGGTGCGCAAACTCGGCCGCACTGAAGCGGTTTTTGAAACTGGTTATGGGCCCAGTGGCTTGCCACATATCGGTACTTTTGGCGAAGTCGCGCGCACCACCATGGTGCGGCAGGCGTTCCAAATGCTGGCGCCAGATATTAAAACCCGTCTGATCTGTTTTTCCGATGATATGGATGGCTTACGTAAAGTGCCGGACAATATTCCCAATGGCGAGCAATTGGCGGCCTATTTGGAGCAACCGCTGACCAGCGTGCCAGATCCATTTGGCACGCATGATAGTTTTGGCGCGCACAATAATGCACGCCTGCAAGCCTTCCTTGATAGTTTTGGTTTTGACTATGAATTTGTCAGTGCCACGCAAATGTATCGTTCCGGCGCTTTTGATGAGACGCTGTTGAAAGTATTGGCTAATTATCAAAAAGTCCTCGATATTATTCTGCCGACTTTGGGCGAAGAACGCCGCCAAACCTATTCCCCCTTTCTGCCGCTATGCCCGGATTCAGGGCGTGTGCTGATGGTGCCGATCACGCCAGTTGATGTCGAAGCTGGCATTATTAGCTATCGTCACCCAGAAACCGGCGCGGTCATTGAAACCTCGGTCACCGGCGGCGCTTGCAAATTACAATGGAAAGCCGATTGGGCCATGCGCTGGACGGCGCTGGGCGTTGATTACGAAATGGCCGGGAAAGATTTATCAGAGTCGGTGAAATTATCGTCGCGCATCACCCAGGCCTTGGGCGGACTTGCGCCAGAGGGGTTTAGCTATGAATTATTCCTCGACGAGAATGGCGAAAAAATATCGAAATCACGCGGCAATGGGCTGACCATTGAACAATGGCTGACATATGCGCCGCCGGAAAGCTTATCGCTTTATATGTTCCAAAGCCCACGCAAGGCCAAGCGGTTATATTTCGACATTATTCCGAAGGCGGTCGATGAGTATCTGACCTTTGTCGAAAAATACGACGCCATGGAAGAGGCGCAAAAACTAACCAGCCCCGTGTTTCATATTCATAATGGCCAGCCACCGAGCCAAGCAGCACCTGTCAGCTTTGCGTTATTGTTGAATTTGGTCAGCGCCAGCAATGCAGAGAACAAGCAAGTGCTGTGGGGCTTTATTGATAGTTACGCGCCTGGCACCACAGCCGCCAGCCACCCGCTGCTTGACCAACTCACTGATTATGCGTTGACTTATTATCGCGATTTCGTCGCGCCGCAGAAATCTTATCGTGCCGCCACGCAAGCCGAGCGTTTAGCATTGCAAACACTTTTGACGCAGCTACAAGCCCTGCCAAATGATAGCGATGGCGAGACCATCCAGACGGAGATCTATGCCGTCGGAAAACAGTATTTTGAAGAAGATTTACGCGGTTGGTTCCAAGCGCTTTACGAAATCTTATTGGGCCAAAGTCAGGGGCCGCGCTTTGGTTCTTTTGTGGCGCTTTATGGTGTGGAAAAAACCTGCGCGCTAATCACCGCCGGACTGAATGGCGATTTGCAATAGTATAATCGTCAAAGCGAGACGCGATGACTGAATGGGTTTATAAAATTCTACCTGCCGCCCACTGGCTGCAGATGCAAGCAGATGGCGCTTTGATTCCGCAAGGTCTTGATGCCAGCGATGGCTTTGTGCATTTGTCGTCCGGTAAACAAGTGGCAGAAACACTGGCGAAACATTTTAGCGGGCAAAAAGATTTAATGCTGTTGCGATTTCAAGCCGCTGCTTTTGGTGAGGCTTTGCGATGGGAAGTGTCACGCGCCGGCCACCTATTTCCGCATTTATACGCCCCTTTGCGCCAGCAAAATGTCGTCCAAGTGCTTGCTTTGCCGCATTGTAAGGGGGATAATTTATTGCCAGATGACTGGCAGCCAGAGGAGACAGGCTAATGGGTCTTTATAAATTTCTGCGTCCTGCTTTGTTTACTTTGCCGCCGGAGCGCGCACATCGCTTAACCATTCATAGTTTGCGGCTTGCCGCTTTTCTCCCAGCGCATCACGGCGACGATTATATTTTATCGCAACGTGTGTTGGGGCATGATTTCACCAATCCGCTCGGCATGGCGGCCGGTTTTGATAAAGACGCCGAAGCCATGGCGGGTGTCGGCAGGGTTGGTTTTGGGTTCGCTGAAGTTGGCACGCTGACGCCGCTGCCGCAGCCAGGCAACCCGCAACCGCGGGTGTTCCGCCTGACCAAGCAACAAGCGCTGATCAATCGGCTCGGTTTCAATAATCAAGGGCAGGTCGAGGCATTGCACCGTTTGTCGGTCTATCGGGGAAAACCAGATAGTAAAATCGGCCCCATAATTGGGGTAAATATTGGCGCCAATAAAGAGTCGGAAGATCGTATTGCTGATTATGAAACCGGTGCTGCCCGCTTTGCCGGCTTAGCGGATTATCTGACGGTGAATATTTCTTCGCCGAACACGCCGGGCCTCCGCGATTTACAAGCCAGTTCAGCCGTGAGCGAAATCATGCAACGGGTTCGTGCGGCAGCGCCTGATTGTCCGATATTGGTCAAAATCGCGCCAGATTTAGCCATTGAACAGGCGCAGGAAATCGCTTCATTGGCTGTGAAATTCAAAATAGACGGGCTGATTATTTCGAACACAACATTGTCGCGCGATGGTGTGGCTGACAGTAAATATGTTGCCGAAGATGGCGGCGTGTCGGGGCAACCAGTGTTTGACATGTCGACCCGTATGCTCGGCGATGTTTATCAAGCCAGCCAAGGCGGGCTGACGCTTATTGGCGTCGGCGGCGTTTCCAATGGTCGGCAGGCTTTTGAAAAAATTTGTGCTGGCGCTAGTCTGGTTCAGCTTTACACGGCGATGATTTATCATGGGCCATTTCTAGCCAGTCGCATTAAGCGCGAATTGGCGGAAATTCTGCGAGCCAATGGTTTTGCCAATATCCGCGATGCCGTTGGTGCCGACTATAAATAGGAGAAGACAATGGGGCTCACGATTTACCATAATCCGCGCTGTTCTAAATCGCGGCAGACTTTGGCGTTATTGCAAGAGGCGGCGACAGATTTTACCATTGTCGAATATTTGAAAACGCCGCTGTCTGTTGATGAGCTGGCGGCGCTACAAAAATTAATGGCAATTGGCGCGCGTGATATGATGCGTCGCGGTGAGGAAATTTATAAGCAATTATCGCTGGCCGATGAGTCGGATGAGGCGACGCTTTTAGCCGCTATGGCCGCGCATCCGATTTTGTTTGAGCGCCCTGTGGTTAGCAATGGAAAAAAAGCTGTGATTTGTCGTCCACCAGAGCGTGTTCAAGAGGTTTTGTAAGCAAAACTATTTGATATGAAACAATAAATTGTGTTTCATAGAAAACGAATAGGGGATGGAATGAGCTTACAACAACAAGCCGCAGGTCGAACGCGTCGGGAGACTAATCGCGAAAATAATCGCGATGCGATTTTAGAAGCAGCGCGTGTGGTGTTTACCGAGCTTGGTCATGGGGCGACCACGGTGCGCGATATTATCCGCCGCACCGATTTGGCGTCTGGCACCTTTTACAATTATTTTGAAAGCAAAGAAGCGGTCTATCAGGCTTTGACTGATGAGATTGGCAATGAGCTGCGGGCTAAATTGAGTCTGGCACGGGCCAAGGCTAAGAATTTCGAAGAGTTTGTTGAAAATAGTTTTTTCACTTATTTCCGCTATTACGCCGAAAAGCCGCAAATATATAATTTAGTGCGCGCCAATCGAGCATTGGATGCGTTTCCTTCATCAATCACTGGCCAGCAGGCACAAGATGGTTTGAAAGAAATGCGCCGCGATATGGAAAAAGCAATGGCCGATGGGGTCATCCCACAGGTTGATGCCGGTTACGTGACTGTCTCTATGGGCGGCGTGGCATTTTCTGTGCGTGATGAAATGATGGCCCGCAAGCCGCTTGATCCGGATGGGGCGGCGCGCTTTGCCACGCGCTTGTTTTTGTCAGGGCTGTCTGGCATGGGTGATGAGAAATAATCAGTCGTTAAACTTGGGGAGAAGAAAATGAGTAAAGATCGGGTCATTTTGGGAATTTTGAAAAATTTACCAAATTTTATTATCCAGCGTCTGGCTGGGCCAGCTGTTGAAATTGATGGCAATCGCCTAGATGCCAATATTCAACTACTCGCAAAAATGGCCGGCAATCCGGAGCCTGAGACCGACATCAACCAAATGCGTGCCAACATTCATGCTAATTTTGCCAATCTTGATGGCAAACGCCGCGCCACTGTGAAGTCGCGCGAGGCTCATATTCCTGGGCCAGCCGGAGACATGCTGGCACGGATCTATGAACCAGCAAATTTGCCAGACAATGCGCCGGCGGTTTTGTTCTTCCACCAAGGTGGGTTTGTGGTGATGGATTTGGACTCAGATGATGCGTTCTGCACTATTTTGGCGGATGAATGTAAGGCGAAAGTGATTTCTTTGGATTACCGCTTGTGCCCTGAGCATAATTTCCCCGCGCCCATCGATGATGCCATGGCCTTGTGGGATTATGTTCAAGCTAACGCCGCCTCTTTCGGCATTGATGGCACCCGCGTTGCAGTGGCTGGTGATAGCGCCGGTGGCTTGATTTCATCGGTCATTTGTCAGCAAATTCGCGATGCCGGCGGCGTGCAACCAGCGGCTCAGCTTTTGGCCTATCCATGGGTTTCATCACAATTGGCAGAAACCGGCTCAGCCGTAAGCTGCGCTGAGTGCTTCCCGCTGACCACCATCACGATGGAATTTTTCAATGCAACGGTTTTCCCTGAGGGAAAACACATTGACCATTTATTTGCCAATCCATTGCACAATGACAATCTTGCCAATTTGCCACCGGCGATTATCGGCACGGCTGGCTTCGACCCAATTCGTGATCAGGGCAATGATTATGCCGATCGCTTGAAAGCGGCGGGCAATCAGGTGACGCATTATTGTTTCACGACGCTATCTCACAGCTATTTGTCTTTGGGTAATGTATCGAAAAATGCCGAAAAGGCTGGCATTACGCTGGCGCAAGATTTGGCCAAAATTATCTGATTTAGCGCAGCAGCATTTCGACCAAGATTGAGGTTAAGGATAGGCAAACGCCTGTGCTTAAGACTATGCGTAAAGGGGCGAACCACGATTTTAATTGGCCTGCATTGACGGCTAGGATATCGGTGAGCGCTTGCGACATAAAAATGATAATCAGCAGCACAAGCCCTGATGTAATCGGCAAGGTGAGCGCAACGAAACCCAGTAGGGTGGGAATAATACTCATCACCAGATAGCGGGGTTGTTCGGCCGTTACACCATTTTGCATGGTCGCCCCCCAGCGTACACCGCCGAGGAAACTGGCAATCAAGGCGCCGTAAATCAATACCAGCATTGGCAAGGCATAGTGTAAATCACCAAGGCCGTTGAACCAGACACCAAGACCGCCAGCGGCAAATGGCACAAGGCCCAATAGGCCAAGAATAAGTGCCATGGGCGGTGCGGTTTTTAACGCAGTCATCAAACTCATCATCCTAAGGTTGAAAGGGCTGGAAACCAGTCCAGCAAATAGCTGGCAATGGATTGCAATGTGCCAAACATAATCAGGGCGCCAGTTATCACCAACAAGCCACCGGCGCCACGCTCGACCCACACCATATTCTGTTTGATGCGGCGGCTGGCCGCCATGAAGCGACCAATGCCGAGGGCCGCCAGAATAAATGGGATGCCTAGGCCAAGCGCGTAAATCGCTAACAGGCTGATGCCTTCGCCAAGACTATCGCGGGCTGCAGCTAGCGCCAGAATGGTTGCCAAAATTGGCCCAATGCAAGGGGTCCAGCCAAAGGCAAAAGCCAAGCCCATGGCGAAAGCGGTGAACAATGGCGCGTTAGAGGGCTTTTGCGGCCCGCTTGATAATAGCCGTGCCTCGCGACCCAAATACGGCAGGCGTATGATCTGTGCCATATGCAGGCCAAGCAGGATAATAAACCCGCCCGCTACTTGGGCGAGGATTTCTTGATTGGCGATAAGCAGGGGATTAACCGCCGCCGCGCCAGCACCAAGCGCAATAAAGACGGCCGAAAAACCGGCGACAAAAGCCAATGCGCCGGGCAAGATGCGCCGTGCTGCCTGATTTTTTTCTTCGATTTCTGCCAATTCGCTAAACTGCAGACCGGCGGCGAAACATATATAGCCGGGCACCAGCGGCAAGACGCAGGGCGAGAGAAAACTCAATGCACCGCCAGCAAAGGCGGCAAAGGCTGAAGCCAAAAACCCATCCATTAGCGCCGCCTAAATAGGGTCGCAACACCCCATCCCATGAAGCACGCCATCACAACACCCCCAATGCCATAGACCAACGGCATTTCATAGGCGGCTTGGTGGAGAATATGTCCGGCGCCGACAATATCGACAGGTAGCTCGCCGGTTTGATAACCGACAAGGCGACCATTTTGGAAGGCGAAAAACTCGGTCACATAAGTGCCAACTGGCATGCCCGACGGCAGGTTGATTTCTGCTCGGAACAGCCGACCGCCAATAATCTGCACGCCGTTCTCCGCCTCGGCATAAAGCGCGCGAGCCTGTTTTAAGCGAATGAAACCAGCAATCGCCTCGGCTTGTTCGCTTGGCTCAATATTCGATGACAGAAAATTAATGCTCATGGCATTGGCGCCGATACTGTGTTCGCGCAAAACATTCGCCGGCGCCATCTGGCTCAATTTTCTGGTGCTCGCCACGGCATAAAACCCCGGCAGCGGACCAATGTCATAGGCCGCATTGTTAACCCAAACACCCAGCTTTTTTTCCTTTTTACGCAGGGTGAAATTCTCTCCCGGGCCGCGCAGGATAACAATAATATCGCTAATTGGGCCATCCACTGTGGCCTCAACAGCGCCGAAAAGGAGCAGTTTTTCACCAGCGAAATTCGATTTGATGGAAATATGATCTTTCGATAAATCGGCAATAATCGTATTGGCTCGTGCTGCCATCGGCGCCAGAGCAAAGCTCGTCAACATGACGACCAGAAGGATTTTGCGGCCATATCTCATCCGCCGAACCCCATGCGTGTGACAGAAAATAATTCGTCCGGCCGGCTGATCAGATCAAGGAATAATTTGAGGCCAACGCTGAGAACAATCAAAGCCAAGAGGGCACGCAATTGCTCGCCGCGCAAACGTTGGCCAACAATCGCCCCAAATTGCGCCCCAATTACCCCGCCAACCATTAACAGAAAGGCCAGTAAAATATCGACGGTTTGGTTTTCCACCGAATGCAAAATCGTGACCGATGCGGTGACAAAAATAATTTGAAACAATGAGGTGCCGATAACCACATTGGTTGGCATGCGCAGCAGATAGATCATCGCCGGAACCATAATAAAGCCGCCACCGACCCCCATAATCGCTGACATGGTGCCGACAAAAAATCCGATAAGCAGCGGAGGTATGACGCTGATATAAAGTTTTGATTGGCGAAATCGCATCCGCAAGGGCAGGCGTAAAATCCAGCTATGGGTGCCGGGGCGTCGGGCCCGCAGCGGCTGACCACGCCGTGTGGCGGCAATGGCGTTCAGGCTTTCGCGCAACATTAAGCCGCCTATAACACTCAAAAACAGTACATAGCTGAGCGAAATCAGCAAATCGACTTGCCCCAATTCGCGCAATAATTTGAATAATTGAACGCCAGCATAAGAACCGGCAATACCGCCAGTCATCAAAATGACACCCATGCGCACGTCAACCGCTCGGCGTTGCCAATAAGCCAGCCCGCCAGATACTGATGAGGCAACAATTTGATTGGCCTCAGTCGCCACAGCGACAGCTGGAGGGATGCCAACAAAAATCAACAACGGAGTCATTAGAAAGCCGCCGCCAACGCCAAACATGCCAGACATGAAACCAACCAAACCGCCCATGCCAATCAGCGTCAAAATATTGACACTCATCTCTGCAATTGGCAGGTAGATTTGCATTTGGGCCCCCTTGTCAAACCGCCCGCGGGGCATGACTAGATTTGGCCGATGGGTAACACATTATCGCCATGATGACCAGCATGATGGCGTTGGCGTCGAACGCTGGCTTGCTCGCTGGCTTGCCTTTTTTCGACAGCGGTTCATATTCCTTGTCATAAAGGCTCACCCAGCCTCAGGCTGAGATTTGAAGGTTAAAATGCAGAGATTTGATTTCCCGCAGTCGACAGGTACGACATCGGTTTGCCATTGGTCATCTGGTGGTGCCGGAAAGCCAGTTTTGCATTGGGCGCATGCCAATGGTTTCAATGGCGAGACTTATGACCCCTTATTGGCACCATTGGCCGATGCCTTTGACATTTATGCCGCCGATGCGCGCGGCCATGGGCTAACAAATTTGCCCGCCGAGCCAGAGAAAATGACCGGCTGGGATATTTACCGCGATGATTTAGTTCCTTTAGTTGAACATTTAGCCGATAAGGCTGGCGAAAAAATTTGGCTTGGTGGGCATTCCATGGGCGGGTGCGCAAGTATTATGGTGGCCGCCAAACGCCCTGACTTGGTAGCCGGTTTAATATTGGCCGATCCGGTAATTGTGCCGAGCTTTGGTGCTTACTTGTTCAAACTTTATTCACGTCTGCGCAATACTGGCGGTCATATGCTGATGCGAATGGCGGCCAAGCGGCGGGCTAACTGGCCAGACGCGGCAACGCTGGAGGCCGCCTATACGGGGCGTGGCGCCTTCGCAACCTGGCAAGATGGGTTTCTCGCTGCCTATGTGCGCGGTGGGGTCAAACCGATTGATGACGGCCAAGGCAACAGTGTCACGCTGGCTTGCGCACCGCTTTGGGAAGCCGCCAATTTCAAAGGCCCGCAAGTGGCCAGTATTCCATGGGTGAAGAAATTGCGCGTGCCCTTTACTTTGTTAATGGCCGAGCACGGCTCGACGACACGCGGCGCATCGGCGTTTCACAAGCCGCAGGTAGCCAAAACCATTTCTGTGGTGGCCGGCAGTTCGCATTTTTTGCCGATGGAATTTCCCGACCGCTTGCGTCATGAAATACGCCAACGGGCGGGTCTGATTTAGTTTCAGTGGATTTATTTATTGCCCGGTGTGTTTGGTAAATTTGCCTCAATGCGGGCATAGACATCATCGTCCCATGCGGTGGCGCGCCGCGTTGCGAGGTCAAAATGCACCGCTCGGACTAAAGAGGTGGCCGCCAATTGACCGGTCTCGGTATTATATAGGCGGTGCTCTGCCAAAACGGTTTTTTCTTTCAACTCGCGCACGCCGCTCCATGTTTCAACAATATCGCCCTCAAGCACTTCATTGACATAGCTCATACAAATTTCACCGACGACAAAGCCACGCTGCTTGTCCCGCATATCACTTAAATCAATGCCCAGATTGTGCCACATATGCGGCACCGCCTCGGTTTGCCGGCGCATATAAAACATCGTGTTCATGTGCCCAAATTGATCGCACTCCCAAGCATTCACCGTATTGCCGCCCGTGCGAGCAAAACCAGCATCTTGCGTTTCACTCAAACTTGGCGGCTTTATGCGGCCACCAGCTGGCACATGAAGCGGGGCTGCGTGGTCGGGTAGATCGATTCTTGCCGCTTGCGCTAATTCAAGAGTTGTATCGGTCCACGGCACTAATTTGCGATTGGCGGTGTCAAAATGGCCAATCACGGTTTTGAAACTGGTTAGCAACTGGTCGTCTGAATCACGAAACTCTTGATAAACTGTCATTGTGCGCTCGCCGATTTCCACCGGTGCGCTGCGCCCAACCATCATGCCACCGGCATGGACTTCTTTATGAAAACGGGCGTGCTCTTCAAGCGCCACTGTGCCGCGATGATTGGCGACCATGTCGCGCGGCGCCATGCCCAAGTTAAGCCGTGTAAAGGAAGCGTGGTCCGACGATCGGCCAAAATAATGCGAGACATTTAAGTGGCCCATTAAATCACATTCCCATGATTGCGCCACGCCGCGATAGCCGGGCATTAATTTGGCAATAAGAGATTGTGTCGCTAAGTCGGTCATCTGCTCTCCATGATGAAACCTGAGGGGAGCCAGCAAAATGCCTAAAAAACACGGTCTCGGCAAGTCGCGGGGACGCTTTTTTAGAAATTATATCCGGCTTTTTTGAAGGGGGCGATATAGGCGCCATAGCCTTGTGCGCGCATTTCCGAAAGGGGCACAAAGCGCAAAGCGGCCGAATTTATGCAATAACGCAAGCGGTCAGGGGCGGGGCCGTCTTCGAAAACGTGGCCCAAATGGCTATCGGCCAATTTGGAGCGCACTTCAATACGTTTGGAAAACAGGCTCCAATCATCGCGCTCAACAATTGACTGGGCTTTCAACGGGCGGGTGAAAGAAGGCCACCCCGTGCCGCTGTCATATTTGTCCAGAGAGGAAAAAAGCGCCTCGCCAGAAACCACATCAACATAAATGCCGGGCTTTTTCATGTTCCAATAGCGATTACTGTAGGGCCGTTCGGTTTTATTTTTCTGAGTCACGGCAAATTGAATCGGCGTTAGTTGCTGTTTCAAGGTTTGCCGGTCAGGTTTTTGATAGTTGGCGGCGGTCGGCTCTTCCGCTTGGGCTTGCAAGGGGAGCGCGATGGCGGTCAGCGAGAAAACAAAACCCAGCGCAATCAATAACCGGCTGGTGAACGACCAAGGGAGGTGAGTAGGAGATTTGTGCGACTTATTTTCCATGCTTCTAACATGGCAAAAAAATAAGGCGGCAAAAAGGCAAACTTTGCCTTTTCGCCTAAAATGCCGCTTAACTTCTTTTTCTTCTATCTTGTTTTTATTATCGCAGCGGCACCAGCTTGCGGCCTAAGATATTAAAATAACGTAAAATTTTCAGTTCGCATTGAGGCTTAAAAAAAACGAAGAATTGTTTTGAAAAATGGGGGCTGATGTCGCATTATCCGCCCAGTCAAAAAAGGAGACTATTATGAGCAGAGAAGCAGTTATCGTTTCAAGTGCCCGCACCGGTTTGGCCAAATCAGGCCGCGGCGGATTTAACATGACCCATGGTGCAGCCATGGGTGGTCACGCCATTAAACACGCGATTGAACGCGCCGGAATTGAACCAGGTGATGTCGAAGACGTGATCATGGGTTGCGGCACACCAGAGGGCGCTACAGGTCAAAACGTTGGCCGTTTGGCTGCCATTTGGGCAGGCTGCCCGGTCACCACCTCGGGTGTTACCGTCAACCGTTTTTGTTCGTCAGGCTTGCAAACCATTGCCATGGCAGCGGGTCGCGTCATGAACGAAGATGTGCCGATTGCTATTGGCGCTGGTGTTGAAAGTATTTCTCTGGTGCAAATGCAGGGCGCCAATTACAACAACATCACGGAAGAAAAATTAATGGCGACATATCCAGCTCTTTGGATGCCAATGATTGAAACCGCTGATATTGTTTCTGAGCGTTACAATGTATCGCGCGAGTCGCAGGATGAATATGCCTTGCTCAGCCAGCAACGTATGGCCGCCGCTCAAGAAGCCGGTCTGTTCGCTGATGAAATTGTGCCAATGGAAACCAAAATGAAGCAGGTTAATCGCGAGACTGGCGAAGAAACCATTGTCGATTACGTTGTGAGCGGCGATGAGTGCAACCGTCCAGACACGAAACTGGAAGGTCTGCAATCGCTGAAACCAGTGCGTGGCGAAGGCCAATATGTAACGGCTGGTAACGCCTCACAATTGTCTGATGGTGCGGCTGCTGTTGTTGTCATGGAAGGCAAAGAAGCTGAGCGTCGTGGTCTTGAGCCATTGGGTGCGTTCAAAGGTTTCGCCGTTGCTGGTTGTGAGCCTGATGAAATGGGCATTGGCCCAGTTTTCGCGGTGCCACGTTTGCTTGAGCGTCATGGTCTTAAAGTTGACGACATTGATTTGTGGGAGTTGAACGAAGCTTTCGCCAGCCAAACACTTTACTGCCGTGACCGTTTGGAAATTGATCCAAGCAAATATAATGTCAATGGCGGCTCAATCGCGATTGGTCACCCATTCGGGATGACAGGTGCACGCCTCGTTGGCCATGCGCTGATGGAAGGCAAACGTCGCAATGCTAAAAACGTGGTTGTGACCATGTGTATTGGTGGCGGCATGGGCGCAGCAGGTCTTTTCGAGGTTCTGTAAGCCAGCCACGACGTTTACGTCGACTATTGAAACCGCGAAGGTGTTGGCCTTCGCGGTTTTTTTGTGCGCTAATAGGGTGCGAAGGAGAAAGCAAATGCGATTATTAGTGAGCTTGGCAGCAATTGGGTTTTTGGTGATGTGTGGTTATGCCTATCTGCAGGTTGGTTTAACCGGTTTTGACAATGTTTTGTCTGAACCTTGGGGGCTTGTTACTTTGCTGGACGTCAGTCTGGGGGCGGTTTGTATGAGTGCGGTTATCTTTCATTATGAAAAACAATGGCCGGTGGCAGCCCTTTGGGCGCTATTGATTTTTCCGCTCGGACATCTTGTCAGTGCGGCCTGGATTGTTTTGCGATTTGCGCGTCTGAATCAGGCTAAATAGGTCCTCCATGAGCGACTGATTTGGCAAATCTGCAGGCTGTGGATAACTACTGTATGAAATGGTCTGTCAAATGACCTCCAGCCAAGGCCTGAAGAAAAATCAAAGCGCTTGAAATTATTGGATTTTTTGTCGCAGGCGAAAAAAAATAAATTTTCTTATAACTATCTGTTGACGTCTGATGGGTGTTTGGACACTATATGTTGTGTCTGGTGCTTCTGATTTGGTTAACAAGACTTTTGACCGCCTAGTTAGAAAGCAGCAAAACTAAAGACCAACCCGTGATATTCTTACCGGAATCGCGGCGCTATTAATCGCGCCAACGGGATAGCTATCTCTGCTAAACGGTCGTTGGATTTGCGGTTATCGGACGGTAATGGTTGGCCGGTCATTTGGGGGCGGCGACACGAGGAAATAAAGGCGGAGAAGATCGTATGTTCAGAGATTCAGATATGAGCGATAGCAATATAAAGCAGGCTCAAACAAAAGAAGATGGCGACAAATTGGAACAAGAACTTTTGAAATCAGGCTCTGATAGCAATCGCGCGCAACGCCGCGCGGAAGGCGATCCGTCAAACAGTGAACCACGGATGGATTTTGATCGTCAGGATCAGGCGGTTCAATTTGTATCGCGTCCACGGGTTAAAACCGACCCATCACGCGACGCCTTGCTGACGACTTTTGGTAAAGCCACTTTGACCGACCGCTATTTAATGCCGGGCGAAACCTTCCAAGATTTGTTCGCTCGTGTAGCTTCTTATTATGGCGACGACGAAGCGCATGCGCAGCGTCTTTATGATTATATTTCCAAGCTTTGGTTCATGCCAGCGACGCCAGTTCTGTCAAATGGTGGCACCGATCGTGGCCTGCCGATTTCATGCTTTTTGAACGAAGCCAATGACAGCCTTGGTGATATTGTCAATTTGTGGAATGAAAATGTTTGGCTAGCCTCACGCGGCGGCGGCATCGGCAGCTATTGGGGCAACTTGCGTTCGATTGGCGAAAAAGTCGGCGAGAATGGCAAGACATCCGGCATTGTGCCGTTTATTCGGGTGATGGACAGCCTGACTCTGGCGATTTCGCAGGGCTCTCTACGTCGCGGTTCTGCGGCGGTTTATCTGCCCGTGGATCACCCTGAAGTTGAAGAATTTATTGAAATTCGTCGTCCAACGGGCGGTGACCCAAACCGCAAAGCGTTGAACCTACACCACGGTATTTTGATTACTGATGCGTTTATGCGGGCTGTTGAGCGAGACGAAGAATGGGCTTTGCGTAGCCCGAAAGACGGTTCGGTTCAGGCGACCGTGCAGGCACGCGACTTGTGGGTGCGTATGCTGACAGCGCGTATTGAAACCGGCGAGCCTTATATGGTGTTCAAAGACACGGTGAATAATATGCGCCCTGAGCAACAAAAATTGCTCAATCTGGAAATTAAAACATCGAATTTGTGTTCTGAAATTACTCTGCCAACTGGCCAAGACCATTTGGGGCAAGACCGGACAGCCGTTTGCTGCTTGTCGTCCTTGAATGCTGAAAAATTCATGGAGTGGAGCAAGGAAGAACATTTTATCACCGATGTGATGCGCTTCCTCGATAATGTTTTGGAAGATTTCATTCAGCGCGCCCCTGACGAAATGGCGAAAGCCAAATATGCCGCTCAACGTGAGCGCAGCGTCGGTCTTGGGGTGATGGGTTTCCATTCGTTTTTGCAGGGCAATATGATTCCATGGGAATCTGTCATGGCGAAAGTTTGGAACAAACGCATTTTCACGCATATTAAAGAAGGCGTGGATGCGGCATCGGTTGAACTGGCCAATGAACGTGGCCCATGTTTGGACGCGGCTGAGTGCGGTATTAACGAGCGCTTCTCAAATAAAACAGCGATTGCGCCAACCGCCTCTATCTCAATTATTTGCGGCGGCACAAGCCCGGGTATTGAGCCAATTGCGGCCAATAGTTTCACTCATAAAACCCTGTCTGGCTCATTCAATGTGCGTAATCGTCATCTTGATAAATTGCTTAGCGAAAAAGGCCAGAATACAGATGAAATCTGGTCATCAATTGTTACTTCGGGCGGCTCTGTGCAGCATATCGACTTCCTAAACGAAGATGAGAAGTCAGTGTTCAAAACAGCTTTTGAACTTGATCAGCGTTGGTTGATTGATTTGGCCGGTGATCGCTCACCGCTGGTTGATCAGGCGCAATCTCTGAATGTGTTCTTGCCAGCCAATATCCATAAGCGGGATTTGCACCAAGTACATTACCAAGCTTGGAAAAAAGGCGTGAAAAGCCTGTATTACTGCCGTTCCTTGTCGATCCAGCGGGCCGAGAAAGACAACGGCAATACAGCGGCAATTCAAGAACCAGTGGTTCAGGCGCCGGTCGAGTCCAATGATTACGAAGAATGCTTGTCTTGCCAATAGGCGACGGCAACTAACCCCTAATGAAAGCTCCTTTGCCCATTGAAGAGAGCGATGAAAAGAGAGAGAAAATTTATGTCTTTGCTTGAAGAGCGTATTGTTTACAAACCTTTCCTTTATCCATGGGCTTATGATGCTTGGTTAACCCAGCAGCGTATCCACTGGTTGCCTGAAGAAGTGCCATTGGCCGAAGATGTCAAAGACTGGCACAAAAAAATGACCGGCGCCGAGCGCAATTTGCTGACGCAAATCTTCCGGTTTTTTGTGCAGGCGGATGTGGAAGTGAATAACTGCTACATGAAGCATTATTCGCAAGTGTTTAAGCCAACCGAAGTGCAGATGATGCTGGCGGCGTTTTCAAATATGGAAACCATTCATATTGCCGCCTACTCGCATTTGCTGGACACGATTGGCATGCCAGAAATCGAATATGAAGCCTTCATGAAGTATGGCGAAATGAAAGACAAATACGATTATATGCAAGAATGGGGCGTCGAAACCAAAGCCGACGTTGCGAAAACCTTGGCCGTATTTGGTGCCTTCACGGAAGGTTTGCAGTTATTTGCCAGTTTCGCGATTTTGATGAATTTCCCACGCTTCAATAAAATGAAGGGCATGGGGCAAATTGTGACATGGTCGGCACGTGATGAGACCTTGCACACCAATTCAATTGTGCGTTTGTTCAACACATTCATTCATGAGAACCCAGAAATTTGGACAGACGAATTACGCCGTGATTTGTACAAAGCCTGCGAAACTGTGGTTACCCACGAAGACGCATTTATTGATCTGGCGTTTGAAATGGGTGGCGTTGAAGGTCTGGAGCCACAAGAAGTGAAAGACTATATTCGCTTTATCGGTAACCGCCGCCTGGCGCAGCTCAACCTCGAGCCATTATATGACATTGAGAAAAACCCCCTGCCGTGGATGGACGAAATGCTTAATGGTATTGAGCATATGAATTTCTTCGAGGGTCGGGCGACAGAATATGCCAAAGCCTCAACCGAAGGCACATGGGATCAAGCTTTCGATTAAGCGCTCTTGGCGTTCAAGATTAAGGGGAGCCTCGGCTCCCCTTTTTTAATGTCTTGATAAATAATCATAAAACCCTCAAATCACCCTTCTTTGGCTGATTTGTTATACTTTCTGCATGCTCAATTTATTCCGCAAAACAGCGACCGATCCCTTGGATATCATCGGCAGTGTTCTGGACAATTTATTCACCTCAGACGAGGAACGCCTGGATAAACAGGCCGTCCTGGCACGCATTGTCGAGCAACCGCACTTGGTGCAAAGCGAAATTTGTAAAATAGGAGCCATGCATCGAGACGTTTTTGTTGCCGGTTGGCGCCCCTTTATTGGTTGGGTGTGCGGTGCTGCTCTGGCATATAATTTTATCGTCCGCGAATTATTGATATGGGCAATGGCGATGAGTGACAAAAATATCCTGCCGCCACCGGCTCTGCAATTAGAAGTGCTGACCACCATTCTTTATGCGCTGCTTGGTTTGGGCGGTTTGCGGACATTTGAAGAATTACGCGGTCGGGCGCGCTAAGCGATGATAGGGCTGGCGCCGCGGTTACACTCTTTCGCTCAAATTGCCAAAGCTGCTTATCAAGAAGACGCCGCGCCATTTCACAGTTTGGGCTTTGAGCGTGCGCGTTTGGTCAGCCGCCAAGGGGCGCAATGCTGGGTTCTGGAAAATAGCACACAGCTGGTTTTTGCATTTCGCGGCACGGAGTTCGACCAATCGAGCGATATAAAAGCAAGCCTCAAAATCGCCCTGCGCCCTGCGATGACGCGGCGCCATGAGGATAATGCCGCCGCCCGTGCCGCCTATGCTTGTGGTCGTGTACACCGCGGCTTTGCACGCGAGCTGAGCAAAATTCATCACTGCGAGACGCTTAAATTGCCGCCTGAAAATGCCCGGCAGGTGTATTTCTGCGGTCACAGCATGGGCGGGGCAATGGCGTTATTGGCGGCGGGTCGCTGGCGTACTAATTATCAGCCAGAGGCGGTAATCAGTTTCGGCGCGCCGTGTCTTGGTGATGCCGTGTTTGTTTCGGGCTTGCCGGAGCGCCTTTGGCGTGTGGTTAATGGTGCTGATTGCGTGCCGCATTTACCCTTTTGGGTGCTCGGTTATCGCCACCATAGTGCGGCAATACATATTGGACAAAACAGCTGGCCGCGCGGCATGTTCGGTGACCATCGTACAAAGCGCTATTCGGCAGCGCTTGCAAAATATCTTGAAAATGGTGCTGCCGGAGAGAATTGAACTCTCGGCCTCTCCCTTACCAAGGGAGTGCTCTACCCCTGAGCTACGGCAGCATTCAGGCCCTGTAAGTGCCACAGCCGCGAGGCGGATGCAAGTCATATTGGAGGTTTTCACGCCCATTATCCCGTTATCAAATGAAACCGCTTGCCAAGGCATTCATCCGGTGATCATAATCGTTCTCTTTTTGTTCTTTGGTAGTGTAAAGAGGATTGCGTGGTTCAAGATGGCGTTGCGTTTCAGCCGGTTCGTTTAACTTGGTTGGTCGAGAAAAAATTGGCAGTTTGGCTGTGGTGCGAGCAATGTAGCCATCATAAAAGCCTCGACTCGGTGCCGCTTCTAACCCGTTTTGGCGACCTTACCCTGTCTGATTTGCGACGCAAATGTCGCTGTTCGACCTGCCACAGCCGCAATGTTTTCATTCGCCCCGATTGGCATAAATCAAGCTGGACGCGCGGTGTGGTGTCGCGACACGACATCTTACCCGACTAGCTCACCATTGGCGCTGCATTGGGTCTCTCAGGCTTGCCGCAAAGCCGCCACAAAACGAGCCTAAACCTCTTGACCAGAACACTTTCCAACGGCAAACAAGAGAGATGGAAAATAAGTCACAAGCTGAGGATAAAGCCTCAAAACGCCGCGATCGGTTGGCCGAGGCTTTGCGCGAGAATTTAAAACGCCGCAAGCAAGCCCGTCGTGCCGATAATCCCAAAACCGAAGATAAAGCAAGTAAGTAGCGAGCAGTAACATGGATGAAATTATTATCGAAGGCGGCGTGGCGTTGTCAGGTGACCTGGCGATTTCAGGGTCAAAAAATGCCGTTCTGCCGCTGATGGTGGCGGGTCTACTCAGCGATGAAAAACTGGTCTTACGTGGCACACCGCGTTTGGCAGACACCCGCACATTGGCCAGTGTGTTGCGCGAATTAGGTGCTGAAGTCGAAGAATTTGGCAGCGGTCCAGGCGAGGGGTTGAGCGTGCATGTGCCCCATTTCACCAGCACGAAAGCATCGTACGAATATGTCTCGAAAATGCGCGCCAGTTTTTGGGTGCTGGGCCCGCTATTGGCGCGCGCCGGACAAGCGCAAGTCTCCTTGCCCGGCGGTTGCGCCATTGGCACCCGACCGGTTGATTTATATTTGAAAGGGCTGGCCGCCATGGGCGCCGAGATTGACGTCGAAGGTGGCTATGTTAATGCCAGCGCGCCATCAGGGCTGGTTGGGGCGCGGCTGGATATGCCTTTTGTATCCGTTGGCGCCACGCATGTGTTGATGATGGCGGCGACGTTGGCCAAGGGCGAGACAATAATCACCAATGCCGCCATGGAGCCGGAGGTTGTCGATGTGGCTCATTGTTTGGTCGCTATGGGCGCCAAAATTGAGGGTATTGGCACGCGAATTTTAACCATTCAGGGGGTTGAGCGACTGTGCGGTGCCGACCACACTGTCACCCGCGACCGCATTGAGGCCGGAGCCTTTGCTCTGGCAGTGGCCGCCAGCAATGGCGATGTGCGCCTTACCGGAATTGATGAAATCGTGCTTGGCGCTTTGGTGCCTGCCATGCGTTTGGCTGGTGCCGAGCTAACACAAGAAGATAGTGCTGATGGCCCTGCATTGCGGGTGCGCGGGCCGCAGGGGCGAACTTTGGCAACGTCGGTAACCACCGAGCCCTATCCCGGTTTTGCAACTGATTTACAGGCTCCTTTCATGGGGCTGATGTGCTGTGCGACCGGCGTCAGCCGCATTCGTGAGACGATTTTTGAAAATCGTTTTATGCACGTGCAAGAATTGGCGCGGCTTGGCGCAGATATCAGCCTGCAGGGTGATACGGCGATTGTGACCGGTGTCGATGAATTACGCGGCGCGCCAGTGATGGCAACCGATTTGCGCGCCTCCATGACTTTGGTCATCGCTGGGCTAATGGCGCAAGGCACGACCCGCATCAGCCGCGTTTACCACCTTGATCGCGGTTATGAGCGGCTAGAAGAAAAACTATCGGCTTGCGGCGCGCGGATTTGGCGCGAAACGGCGTAATTGCATGACCACGATTTCTTCATCTGAGCATGTGCGGCTGAAATTATTTGCCCGCGACGCGGCTGATATTGAGGTGATGTCGGCCTATGTGCAGGACATGGTGCTGCAAGTGGCCGATATGGCGCATGTCAGCGACCAGAAACGGTTTGTTTTGCTCGGCAATCGCTTTTGCTGGGAAGATGAAGAGCACCCCATGCGCGTGCGTACTGCCCTGCAAATTGCCAATGTACAAAAATCGCAGGTTAAGAACATTGAACTGGCGCATGGTGAGGCAATATTGTCGATTCTAGCCCTCACGTTTGAACCAGAAGATGCGTTGGCCGGCCATTTGCGGATAATATTCGCAGCTGGGGGCGAAATACGCTTGGCGGTTGAGGCTTGCGAAGCCATATTGGAAGATATAAGTGATGCATGGTTGGCGCGTTCGCGTCCGACCCATGAAATTGATTAGGATTGGTTATGGCGTGTTTTCTACAGACCCACATTGGCGATAAGGATTTCGCCGACCGTTTTGGGGCGCTGCAAAATATGAAGCGCGAGCAATCGGTCGACGTCAATGCTGCCGTCGCAGCGATTATCGATGATGTGCGCCTGCGAGGCGACGACGCTTTGATTGCGCTAACAGCCAAATATGACCGCCTGACATTGAGCCGCGAAACATTACGCATTAGCGACGCTGAAATCGCCGCCGCCGAAGCGGCCTGCGCTGAAGACACCAAAGCCGCCTTGCAATTGGCGGCTGACCGTATTGCTGATTTTCATGCCCGTCAAAAGCCTGAAGACGAGCGTTTCACCGATGCGCAAGGGGTTGAGCTTGGGCACAGGTGGACGCCGGTTGATGCGGCCGGTCTTTATGTTCCCGGTGGTTTGGCCAATTATCCGTCATCGGTTTTGATGAATGCGATTCCCGCCCGCGTCGCCGGTGTCGAGCGCGTCGTCATGGTGGTGCCGACGCCTGATGGGGCTCTTAACCCCTTGGTTCTGGTCGCTGCCAAATTGGCTGGTGTGGATGAAATTTATCGTGTGGGCGGGGCGCAAGCTGTGGCCGCTCTTGCTTATGGCACATCGTCCATTGAGCCGGTGAATGTGATTGTCGGGCCTGGGAACGCTTATGTGGCGGCGGCCAAAAAACAAGTCTTTGGCCAAGTTGGCATTGATATGATTGCGGGCCCGTCAGAAATTTTGGTGGTTGCTGATAGCGCCAATGATCCAGCGTGGATTGCCGCTGATTTACTAAGCCAGGCTGAGCATGATGAGGTGGCGCAATCGATTTTGATCTGCGATGATTCATCGTTTGCGGCGTCGGTCAGTGAGGCTGTGGAGACCGCTTTGGCCGTTATGCCGCGCCAGCAAATCGCTCGCAAGAGCTGGGAAAATTTTGGGGCCATTATTGTCGTCGATGATTTGCTTGAGCAAGCGGGCGAGCTGATTAATCAGCTTGCGCCCGAGCATTTGGAATTGGCTGTCGAAGACCCTGACCGATTGGCGGCGAAAGTGCGCCACGCGGGAGCTATTTTTCTTGGCCGCTATACCCCTGAGGCGATCGGAGATTATGTGGCCGGCCCCAATCACGTTTTACCGACCGCCCGCGCTGCACGCTATGCCTCTGGCCTTTCGGTTTTGAATTTCATGAAACGTAGTTCTTTGGTGCGCTGCGATGCGGCGGCACTATCTGAAATTGGCCCAGCCGCTTTGCGTTTAGCCGAGGAAGAAGGCCTGCACGCGCATGGTCGCTCAATCGCCATTCGCCTCAATATTGCGCAAGAGGACCCGCCCGAAAATGGCTGATTCTGAAGCTAAAACCCGCATTGTGCACATATCTTTAGATGATCCGGCCTTGGCACCGCGCAGTCCAGATATTGAGCACG
>ERZ887849.553-NODE-553-length-39685-cov-17.947161_pt1 | contig 39685 bp, 30 predicted proteins | sample MGYA00521267_ERZ887849 | MGnify/ENA primary metagenome ERZ887849 (study PRJEB32303, sample SAMEA104408601) | aquatic metagenome | biome: Brackish water; feature: Pelagic; material: water | place: Baltic Sea | collected 2014-06-06T16:11:00 | depth 2,863 m ... | reverse complement strand
TAGAAGAGTTGGTGTATTTCTTTTTTTAGATAGGCTAATGCCTTTTGTGATGGTGTTACTTCTCCCATAAAATGATTTAAAACAGCTTCTCTGAGTTTGTCTGCAGATTCAATCTTTTCGTTCATGGCCGTTTGTCTTATAATTTGTATGGTTGTGTTTTTTGTAGTTCTTGTTACATTCCACATTTCCACAGACACATAAATTTGCTGGCTTAGATTGTGTACAAATTCATCTTCTATGCTTGATACAAGGTCCTGCTCATACTTGTTTAAATCGTTACCTGTAGGTTTCACACGTATTAAAAGACTATTTGGATCTATACGTTCCAAAAGTAAGGTAAGACGTTCATAGGCTTGTAGCCTTAGAGGGAGTGTTTTAGATTGGGTTTCTTTATGTAGTAAAAATCGTCTACGGCCCTCTTCGTTATCTGTATGTGTTTTAAAAAAGAGATAGGCAATAACACCTACTATAATAGCAGATAGTAAAGAGGCAAAATAGGGTAGTAGTGCTTGAGATTCCATGGTATATATTAATTTTAGTGCTATTTTTTTACTTAAAAAGCAATAGTAAAGATTTTTAATCTTTGGGCAATGGCTTGCTTGTTGGGTTTTATGTTGTTATTGATTTAAATAATCTAATGCCAGTTGTGTTAATGATTTAACACCAAGTAACATTCCAGCGTCATCTATTTGGAAATCTGGAGTATGATGGGGGTATGGCATTGTATTGCCAGGAGTCATGCCTCCCAGAAAAAAGTAAACTCCCGGTATTTTTTCTTGAAAATAGCTGAAATCTTCACCACCTGTAACGGCCTTCATGCCCAGTACCTTATCTGCACCAGCTACCCTTTTTAAAGTGCTGATAGCCTTGGTAGTCAGCTCAGGGTCATTGTAGGTAACGATGGTGTTGTTTTGCCAATCTATGGTTGCGTTTCCTCCATAGGCCTTGGCTATATCGCTGGCCATTTCTGTCATGCGTTTGATGATCATGGTTCTCATATCTGGGTTTAAGGTTCTTACGGTACCTATGAGTTCTGCACTTTCTGGGATAACATTAAAACGTGTACCACTTGTTATTTTTCCAACAGTAATAACAGCTGGCGCCTCTATAAGATATGCTTCTCTTGAGATGATGGTCTGGAAACCGTCAATAATTTTAGCCGAAATTAAAATAGGATCAACACCACTCCAAGGGGCAGAACCATGAGATCCCTTTCCTTTTACAGTAACTACAAAACGCTCAACGGCTGCCATAATGCCTTCGGGCTTTAGAGTTATTGTACCAACGGGTGTTCCGCTGTTTATGTGTAATCCATAAATTGCGTCTACCTTTGGGTTTTCTAACACTCCTTCTTTAACCATAAGTTTTGCGCCTCCCTCTTCTCCAGGTGGTGGACCTTCCTCTGCGGGTTGAAAAATAAATTTTATACTACCCTTAATTTTATCTTTATGCTTGCTTAAAACTTCTGCAACTCCCATTAAAATAGCTATGTGCGTATCATGGCCACAGGCATGCATTACACCTGTTTTTGTGCCCAAAAAAGTATCTACAACATTACTTTTATAGCTAAGATCATTACGCTCTGTAACTGGCAAGCCGTCAATATCTGCTCTAAGGGCAACTACCTTTCCTGGGTTGTTTCCTTTTAAAAGGCCTACTACACCAGTTTTTGCTACCCCTGTTTGTACTTCCATACCAAGAGATTTTAAATGGGCAGCAATTTTATCTGCCGTGTTAAATTCACGGTTAGATAACTCTGGATTTTCATGAAAGTAATGGCGCCAATCAATTACTTGAGATTCTATATCTTCGATGTCATTAAGTATACTTTGGTCTATTTGCGCATCAGTGTTGGCTCCAGAGAGTAAAAGTAGTAGTATGATAAGTTGTTTTTTCATGGCAGTTGTAAATTTAATTTACTTAAAGTAAGGCTTAAAGATATTGAAATTTCATAAATAACACCCCAGCTTTGTTTGTTTATAAATTCTGAAATATCAGTGGGTTCAATCACTCAGTTTTACGTATTTTCACATGCAGTATATTACCTTATTTTGTCACAATTCCGAAACTGTTTTGGAGTCTTAAAAATTTCAGAAAACCCTTGCAAGAATATTTACAACAATTAAACGAAGCTCAGTTAGCACCTACCATACAAAAGGATGGCGCTATGATTGTTATTGCCGGAGCTGGCTCAGGTAAAACACGTGTACTTACCTACAGAATTGCCTTTTTAATGTCTAAGGGTGTGGATCCATTCAATATTTTGGCCCTCACCTTTACCAATAAGGCAGCACGTGAGATGAAAAAACGAATATCCACTATTGTTGGCCCCAGTGAAGGCAAAAACTTATGGATGGGAACCTTCCATAGTATTTTTGCTAAGATACTTCGTATGGAAGCCAGTAAGCTTGGTTACCCTTCAAATTTCACTATTTATGATACCCAAGATTCTCAAAGTGTAATTCGTGCTGTAATTAAAGAAATGCACTTAGATAAAGAGATTTATAAATACAAGCAGGTGTATTCAAGAATATCTAGTTATAAAAACAGCCTAGTTACTGTAAAGGCTTATTTTAATAACCCTGAACTAATGGAGGCAGATGCAATGGCCAAAATGCCTCGTTTGGGAGATATATACAAAAGCTACGTGGATAAGTGTTTTAAAGCCGGCGCCATGGATTTTGATGATTTGTTGTTAAAAACCAATGAACTTTTAACTCGTTTTCCAGAGGTTTTGGCAAAATATCAAAATAGGTTTAGGTACATATTAGTAGATGAGTACCAAGATACCAACCATAGCCAATATTTAATTGTACGCGCCCTGAGTGACAAGTTTCAAAACATATGTGTAGTAGGTGATGATGCCCAAAGTATCTATGCCTTTAGAGGTGCTAATATTAATAATATTTTAAATTTTCAGAAAGATTATGATGATGTAAAAACCTATCGTCTTGAGCAAAATTATAGATCTACCAAGAATATTGTAAATGCTGCCAATAGTATCATTGAAAAAAACAAAACACGACTAGACAAGGTAGTTTGGACCTCTAATGAACAGGGCCCAAAAATTAAAGTAAATCGCACCATGACAGATGGTGATGAAGGTCGTTTTGTAGCCAGCACTATTTTTGAAACTAAGCAAAACTCGGAGCTTAAAAACGGGGATTTTGCAATTTTATACAGAACCAATGCGCAGTCTCGCGCCATGGAAGACGCCTTGCGTAAAAAAGACATTCCGTATCGTATCTATGGCGGGCTTAGTTTCTACCAGCGCAAAGAGATTAAAGATGTCTTGTATTACCTGCGCCTGGTACTTAATCCTAAAGATGAGGAGGCCATAAAGCGTGTTGTTAATTATCCAGCAAGAGGTATTGGGCAAACCACCATAGAGCGCCTTATGGTGGCTGCAAATCATTACGACAGGTCTATTTTCGAGGTGATGCAAAACATCAGTAAACTAGAGCTTAATATCAATAAAGGGACACAAGCAAAGCTGTTAGACTTTGTTACTATGGTACAAAGTTTTCAAGTTTTAAATAAGACCTACGATGCTTTTCAGATGGCAGAATACGTGGCAAAAAAAACAGGGATACTAACAGAGCTTAAAAAAGATGGTACTCCAGAGGGTATTGCCCGTATAGAAAACATAGAGGAGCTACTCAATGGTATGCGTGATTTTGTTGAAGAGCAAAAAGAATTGGCAGATACCACTGGTTCTTTGTCTGAGTTTATGGAAGACGTTGCCCTTGCTACAGATCTTGATAATGACAAAGGAGACGAAGATTGTGTTGCTCTGATGACCATTCATCTAGCCAAAGGCTTGGAGTTTCCTTATGTGTTTATTGTGGGTATGGAGGAAGATTTATTCCCAAGTGGTATGAGCATGAATACCAGAGCAGAGCTAGAGGAGGAGCGAAGGTTGTTTTATGTAGCAGTAACCAGAGCCGAAACCCAGGCATATTTAACCTACACCCAGTCTAGATACAGGTGGGGAAAACTAATAGATGCAGAGCCTAGTAGGTTTATAGAAGAAATTGATGCTTCTTATTTGGAATATTTAACACCCGTTACAGAGCATCGTTATAAGCCACTTTTGGATGCAGATATATTTGGAGAGGTAGATAAAAGTAAATTACGACTTCGCAAACCAGCAGCTGGAAGCCCACCAACGGGTCCAAACCAAGAGCAACTTCGCAAACTACGCAGATTAAAGCCCGTGGCTAGTAGTGCAGAGAAAAACTTTGATCCTGCAGCGGCAAACTTGCATATTGGCACAACGGTAGAGCACGTAAGATTTGGAAAAGGAAAAATAACCAAAATTGAAGGGGTTGGTGCAGACACAAAAGCAGAAATTAATTTTGAAAATGGTGGCTTAAAAAAGTTGCTGCTCAGATTTGCAAAACTTAGCATTATAGAATAAAAGGCTACACCTATAAAACACACCGGCACCATGGCAACATTTATTAAAATATATGAAGACAATCCAAACCCTCGAGATATTGCCAAGGTTGTACAGATTATAAAAAAAGGTGGTTTGGTAATTTATCCAAGTGATACGGTATATGCACTAGGTTGCGATATTACAAACAACCGGGCCCTGGAGCGTATCGCTCAAATTAAAAAAGTAAAACTGGCAAAGGCTAACTTTTCTTTTGTGTGTAAGGACCTTAGCAACCTCTCAGATTACGTGAAACAAATAGACAATAATACTTTTAAGCTTTTAAAAAGAGCGCTTCCGGGACCTTACACTTTTATACTTCCTGGAAATAATAATCTGCCAAGTGTGTTTAAGAAGAAAAAAGAGGTTGGTATACGTGTGCCAGACAATGCTATTGTTCAAGCCATGGTTACTGCCCTTGGAAACCCTATTGTGTCTACTTCTATCAAAGATGAGGATCAAGTTATAGAATACACAACAGATCCCGAGCTTATTTTTGAAAAATGGAAACACCTTGTTGATGTGGTTGTAGATGGCGGCTATGGAGGTAATGTTGCCTCAACTGTTATAGACCTTACAGGTGATACGCCCATTTTGGTTCGTCAAGGAAAAGGAAGCTCATCTCTTTGATTGCTTTTTATACTATGGCTTTTCTATTAAACTTGAGTTAATTAAAAAATCTTGCTGTACATCCAAGGTTTTTATCTTCCCATTGTTTTCTAGGGTTTTCCATGCAGATGTGGGTTGTATCCAGTTTAAAACTCCGTTTATTTTAACTTGCACAGGCATATCAAAGCCCTTTATTACATCTGTATATCTGTATCTAAGCTGGTTTTGTTGGACACTGTACTGCAAGTTAGGAATCATTGTGGTGCGCAAGTATTGCTCCCAGAACTGGGTTAAATGTATCCCGCTTTTTTCTGAAATATATGTTTCAACTTGATGGCTTGTGACCGTTTGGTGGTAAAAATCTTTATTGAGTCCTTGCAGTATAGCACGCCATTTTTGATCATCAGCTATGAGTTGCCTTAGGGTATGTAAAATATTAGCTCCTTTGTAATACATATCATTGCTGCCACGATTGTTTTTATTGTAGGTGCCAATCAGGGGCGTGTCGTTTTGTATGCTTCTTTTGGTTCCAATAACGTACTCACTAGCTGCTTTTTCACCGAAATGATAGTTGAGGTATAGATTTTCTGAATAGGCTGTAAATCCTTCATGAATCCACATATCTGCAACATCTTTGTTGGTTATGTTGTTGGCAAACCATTCGTGGCCCGCTTCATGGATAATAATAAAATCAAATTCAAGGCCCCAGCCAGTTCCAGAGAGATCTCTGCCTAGGTATCCATTTTTATATTTATTACCATAGGTAACGCTACTTTGATGTTCCATTCCTAAATAAGGAGCCTCTACAAGCTTAAAGCTGTCTTCATAAAAAGGGTAGGGGCCAAACCAGTATTCAAAGGCCTCTAGCATTAAAGGAGCCTGTTTAAACTGCTCCTTGGCAATCTCTAGGTTATCTCTTAAAACCCAATAACTCAAATCTAGTTTTCCCTTAAGGCCATTGTATGTTTCAGAAAAATTAACGTAATCTCCTACGTTTATATTCACACCATAACTATTAATAGGATTTACTACCTGCCAGTGCCAGGTTTTTGTGTCTTTATTAGTTATTTCTTCTATAAGTCTTCCATTTCCAACGCCCACCAAGTTTTTAGGGGTTGTAATAAATAAATCAACACCTTTATCTGGCTCATCTTGTGGGTGATCCTTAACGGGCCACCATACACTGGCGCCAATACCTTGGTTTGCACTTGCTATAAAATCAATGCCGTTACTATCTTTACTCCACACAAGACCTCCGTCCCAGGGGGCGTTAAGCGCCACAGTGGGAGCTCCAGAGAAGTGTATCACTAATTTGTTTTGTGACCCAACTATTTGGGGTTCTGGTAGCTTTAAAAAGTGTGCGCTTCCATTTCTTTGCACTGCAACTTTTTTTCCATTTTGAGTTACAAGATCCATCTTCATGGGCTTTTGCAAATCTATTTGCATGGTGCTATTTGGGCTTAAAACTGTATAGGTAATAGTATTGGTGCCAGACAAGGATTTTGTTTGAGCAAATACATCAACCTCTATTGAATAATGCTGCAAATCCCACCAGGCTCTTTGAGGAGTTATAGATCCTCTAAGCTCATCTGCTAGCGTAAATTTTTCTTGCGCTATGGCGGTTACACCATAACCTAACATTATAAAAATAAACAGGAGTTTTTTCATTGATACTTTTGTGTTGTATTAATAAATAATGGGTTTTTTATCTGAAAGTTTCGCTAGGAAATACAACCACACTTTCATGACCATCTTCCCCAACACTTGCTACTCCAAAAAAGTAGTTATCTATCACAACCCCTTCTAATAAATAGTGATTTACATCACCTACAAATCTACTATAATCCCAAGTTGGTGATGTGGTATCTCTCCAGTAAATTTTATAACCAACTGCATTTTTGGTTTTTTCCCATCTAAGTTTTGTTGCTGGAGCTACCATGCCTCCTATAGCTACTTTGGCAGGTGCCTTTGGAGCCCATGCAAGACTTGCCATGGAAATTGCGTTTACAGCCGTTAATTTTTTCGCGTAATTAAAATTTACAAATTTTAGTTTATCTCCGTATTCAATACCATTTTCTGTGCGTATATCTTGGTGTTGTTGGGTGTAGTTTTCATGAGCTTCCATAATACGTATGGCTGGGTATCCTAAATCGTTAAAGGGTCTATGGTGTCCTCCGCGGCCAAAACGATCAAGTCTATAAATCATCATTGGGTTTAATTGTGGCATATAGGTTTTGGTGGTTTTAAAAACATAACGCGCCAATTGCCTCGAAATACCGTCTACCTCACCACCGTAAAATCTTCTTAATCTTCTTTGCTTTTGAGTTTCGGTAGGAGGAACAGGTTCAGAAAAAATTCTAAAATCTACATTACTAATTACACCATCTACTCCTTTAATATTACCAATCATGTCATTGTTTAACACCCCAATAATATCCCAGTTATTCTCTTGAGCATACCTGGCAAATCCTGCTCCGCCAAAAAGGCCTTGCTCTTCACCGCTTAAACCTAGATATACAATATTGGCATCAAACTCATAACTACTTAGTACTCTTGCAGCTTCTATAGCGCCAGCCATACCACTTGCATTGTCATTTGCCCCTGGAGCATCTTTTGTAAAATCACTCCCATCACTATTTCTAGAATCTATATCGCCGCTGATGATGATATAACGGTTTGAGCCCGTTTTGCTTTTTTGTATGGCTACCACATTTACAACCCAAGTATCTTTAGGTACTCTTTTGCTAGTGGCGGCTTTAACCAAATCTTTTTGATAAAATACCTCAAGACAATCAGTACAGTTTGAAGAAATTTGTTGAAACTCTGCTTTGATCCATCGGCGGGCAGCCCCTATACCTCTTGTGCTGCTTAGTGTATCACTAAAGGTATTTCTAGTACCAAAATTGGCAAGGGTGGTAATATCTGCTTCTATGTTTTTTGCAGAAACTTTTTGTATAATATCATAGATGCGCGTGTCTGTTTGGGCAAGTGCTGTAGCAGTAAAAAAGATAAGTAAGGCAAATAAATAATTTTTCATAAAATATATTTTAGTTTAAAAATAAGTAAACAAGCTTAGTTTTTAGTGCCTACTAAAGCTATTTTATTACCCTGTGGGTTTACAGTAATGCGGTTAATATCTGAAATGTTATACCCAGAGAGATCTGCTACCTCTTTCCACTGTTGGGAGCCAAACATATCATAGAGGTATATTTTGGAACCGCTTCCAAGTAAAAGCTGATTATCATTAATCCAACAATGATCCTGGACTCCAACAGGTAATTGGCATACAAAAAAACTCTCTGCGCCTTGGTCTAGATCAAGGATGTACACATCCATGTTTTTGTCTTCATTACTAAGGGTATAGCTCACAGAAGTACTTTGAGGTATGTTATGGATTGACCTGCCTGAGTTTTCTATATAGGGGGTCACCTGTTTTGTTTTTAAATTGGCAACCACTAGGTTTAATTGGTTTGCCCCCAAGATAGATGCCACAATACGGCTACTGTCAAAAAAAGCAAAATAAGCAACCTCTAGGGTATCAAGAAGCATTCTAGAAGCGCCTTGGGGTATATATGTTTGGTTATAGGAGTAAAGCCGCTGTAAGCCGTTTGGGTCTAGGCGCACTGCAGCTATATCTTTAGACCCAGGGATTTGTTTTGGAGAATATTCACCACCAGGGGTTGTTGTATTAACAACATTTGATGTGTTAGTTGTAAGATCATACATAACAATGTCTGTCTGTCCATTTTGGGTGCCAGCATACAATAATTGCTTGTTGTCTGTAAAAAAGGGTTGGCTATCATAGCCTGGGTTGTTTGAAATATTTTTTAGTCCTGAAATGTTCATTACCTGGTCATTTAGGGTGAAATCCATCACAAAAACATCTACATCTGTTTGAGAAAACCCAAGAGAGGTAGTAAGAAATAACAAAACAAAAAAATTTTTCATAGCGTATAATTTATAGCCCCAAGGTACAAAGTTTGGTTAATTTACAAGACATAGTTTTTTGGTATCCAAAAGAAAAAATCAGATATGTTTTAAACAGAAATATTTAAAAAAAATAAGCCCACCTTTTTAGGTGGGCTTAGTAAATGTGTAATTGAAATAAAATTAGTTGTCTTAGTCAAGCTTTGCCTGATTCCAAAGTTCATTTTGTCTTACAATTTTACCTTCGTCATTAAAGCCATGATTAAACAATACAGGTATTATCGTTACTTTTTTATCAGACTTACGAGTTAGCGAAACACGCCACCAGGATTGAACATAATCTCTCTGGCTATCAAATTCGTAATATTTAATCCAAGCGCAGTCAAAGCTATTGACGGTATAAGAGGCTAAAAAATCCATTTGTAAGGCTTTAAAATCTTCTTTATTTAATGGGTCATTGTCCCAGTCGTTAAACAATCCATCAAATTGAGCAGTATCGGTAAAAGCTTCGTAATAAGCATCCATATCATTAAACTCTATAGCATGCAAAGCTTTTCTAACGGTATTAATGTTTGGATGATGAGAATAAATTTGTCCATCTTTTAATTCTCTTTGACTTCTCCAACTCTCTGTGAAAGGCATTTGATTTTGATAGATGCGTGCAAACACAATTTGATTTTTATCTGTTACACCATATTGTACATGTCTTGGTTGATTAAATTTCACTCCTGTGGTACCACCTATACCTGTCATTTTTTCCCAAGCGTATACCCATGTCACACTGCTGAAGGTTTCATCTTTATATTCAACAGCATCTGGGTATCCGTTGTCTGATTGATTTATAGTGAAATATCTATTGTAAGTTTGCCATGCAGATACATTTTGAAGAAATTCTTCCTTTGTTGTAGCTTCTGCATCTTTATTCATTTCATCTCCACTATACCCTTTAAAATCATCAGCAATAAGACTAGCTAACTTTAAAGAATCTTTTGTGTTTACTGCCTCATACATTTGATTGACTACATCAATTGCAGGATGCTCAATGTATATAGTTCCGTTTTTCTTTTTTTGCGCAAATAGTCCCGTGCACAATGCAAGGGTCAATAAAGTTAGTTTAATTTTCATAAATTATTCTTTAAATTAATATTAGTTTTTAATGGCAATCAATTTAATAAATATTTTTTAAAGAAAAAAACAACAATTTTAATGAGTGTTGCTAGGATGATTTTTGAGTTTATGTTAATATATTGGTATACAAGTGGGGTGCTCTAGATTAAATGGCTGGTTTAATGTTTATATTTGCAGTATGCTACATAAGTATTTGGTTTTTCTTTTATTATTACCCTTTACTAGTTATACCCAGAGTTTGGATGATCTCTCCTTTGGTAGCGATGACAGCTTTGAGGTTGTTACCTGGAATATTGAAAACTTTCCTAAAAACGAGCCTGCAACCTTGCAATATGTCTTGGAGATCATTGAGGCTATAGATGCAGATATTATTGCAATACAAGAGATACAAAATTATCCGATTTTAGATAATCTAGACACCTTTTTGGATGACTACACGCTTTACAGTCAATCACTAGATAGGGCAGGGCTTGTGTTTTTGTATAAACACGAGGTCGTAGAGCTCAATAGCGCCTATGAGCTTTTTACCCAAGCTCCAGAGTGGAATAACTTCCCTAGATTTCCTATGGTTATAGAGGTTACTTATGCAAATCAGGATTTTGTTATCATTAACAATCATTATAAATGCTGCGGAAATGGTCTTTTAGACTTAGATAACCCTTGGGATCAAGAAACAAGAAGGTACACGGCAAATCTACTCTTAAAACAATATATTGACACCAACCTCTCAAATGCTGCTGTATTTGTAGTTGGAGATTTAAATGATATCTTAACAGATCCAGACCCTCACAATGTGTTTTCACCTTTTTTAAATGATCCTGAGTCCTATTTTTTTGCAGATATGGATATTGCTCAAGGGAGCGTTTCAAATTGGTCTTTCCCAAATTGGCCATCACATCTAGACCATATATTAATTACAGATGAGCTCTTTGAATTATATGCAATGCCAGGGGCCGTTACCCAAACTATAAAGGTAGACTCTTATCTTCAAGGAGGTTTTAATGAGTATGATCAAAACGTCTCAGACCACCGCCCAGTGGGTATACGTTTGCCACTTGGTCAAGACTTAGGGATTGCCTCTGCCCTAAAACCATCCGTGACAAGTTATCCAAACCCCGTTGATGATGTATTGTTTGTCAATACCTCAAACTCAAATACAACAGATGCTGTTTTTGTTTATGATATGCTGGGCAACACGCTCTTGCAAGACAGCCCATCTGCTAATGGGTTTTTTGCTATAGATGTTTGCTCACTCTCAAGTGGTTTGTATCTGGTAAAGCTCTACCAAAAGGGAGTTGTAGTTAAAACCATTAAGTTTATTAAAAAGTAAATGCGCCATAATTATGACGCATTATTATTATTATTGTAATATGAAAAACAAATATTTAATCATTGTTTCACTTCTATCTTGGGCAAACATAGGTTTAATCTATTTATTACACTTAAATGAAATTTACTTTACATTAATTGGTGTTTATAAAGAACTCACTACCATACCCTCTTTTTTATGTGGTATACTCTTTCCGGTGTGGTTGTTAATTAAAATTGTACTTAATAAAATAGATTCTAACAAATAACAAACCTTATAACACCTCTGTTTTACATTAAAAAGGGTATTGGTTTTCTAAAGCTACCTTTTCTGCAATTGTGTTACGCAGTCCAACAATATTTGGCATGGTTTGGTATTTTGTAAATCTTTTAAGCCCCATAAGCATCATGCGCTGTTGGTCACCTTCAGCAAAAGAGATAATTGCCATTTTTGCTTTAGAGGTGATAGTATCTACTGCATTGTATAAATACAACTGCGCCATAGCTACTTGATAGTCTGCATTTTCTGAGTTGTTTTTTGTGCTTTTCTCAGCACGCAATACAGCACTCTCTGCCATGTATATTTCAATTAAAATGTCACTAGCCGCTAACAACATTTGTTGGTGCTCTTCTAGAGCTGGTCCATATTTTTGTACTGCAGCACCGGCAACCATTAAAAACACCTTTTTCAATTTGGCAAGCATGTCTTTTTCTTCACTTAACGTCTGAGAGAAATCTGGGGTGTCAAAAGATGGTATGCCTAGTAGTTCATCTGCAACCCCTTGTGCTGGGCCCAACAAATCGATATGGCCTTTCATGGCTTTTTTCACTAGCATACCTACACATAACATGCGGTTGATCTCATTAGTACCTTCATAGATACGCGTGATACGCGCATCACGCCATGCTGACTCCATTGGAGTGTCTTCAGAGAAGCCCATACCTCCAAATATTTGAATTCCTTCATCGGCGCAATTTTGAACATCTTCAGAGACAGCTACCTTTAAAATGGAGCACTCAATGGCATATTCTTCTACTCCTTTTAATTCTGCCTCCTGGTGGGTGTTTCCTTGAGCTATTCTAATGTTAATTCTATCTTCAATGTTTTTTGAAGCTCTATAGGTTGCAGATTCTCCAACAAAAGCATTGGTGGTCGTCTCTGCAATTTTAGCTTTTATTGCTCCAAATTCTGAAATAGGCGTGTCAAACTGTTTGCGCTGTGTAGCATATTGTATAGCGCCACTAACTAGGCGTCTTTGAGAATCTAAACAGGCTGCGGCCAATTTAATACGGCCAACGTTAAGAGCGTTCATTGCAATTTTAAAACCTTCTCCACGACCAGCAAGCATGTTTTCTACAGGCACTTTTGTGTTGTTAAAAAATACTTGACGGGTAGAAGAGGCTCTTATGCCTAGTTTGTGTTCTTCATCACCCATAGTGATGCCATTTGTAGGGTCATTCTCTACAATAAATCCTGTAATATTTTTGTCATCTTCTATGCGGGCAAAGACAATTAATACATTGCAAAACCCTGCATTTGAAATCCACATTTTTTGCCCTGTTATGTTGTAATGTGTTGCATCTTCACTTAGGACTGCTTTTGTTTTTCCTGAGTTAGCATCACTTCCTGCGCTTGGTTCTGTCAAGCAATAGGCTCCAAACCACTCTCCGCTGGCCAGCTTTGGCACATATTTGTTTCTTTGGTCTTCTGTTCCATAAAGGGTTATTGGCATAGTTCCAATACCTGTATGTGCTCCAAAAGCTGTAGAGAAAGAACCTGTACCGCTAGAGATATAGTCACAGGTGAGTACCGTTGACACAAAACCCATACCCATGCCACCAAATTTCTCTGGAACAGCTACGCTTAAAAAACCTAGCGCTCCAGCCTTTCGCATAACCTCTTCTGTAAGTGCAAAATCTTTTGCCTCAAAACGTGAACGGTGCACAATAATCTCGCGATCATTAAACTCCATTACAGCCTGTTTCATCATCTGCTGCTGTTCACTAAAATCTTCAGGAGTGAATACATCATTGCAATCTGTCTGTTTTACTAAAAATTGCCCTCCTCTAAGGATGCTCTTGTTTTCTTGTGTTGTCATATTTTTTCTTGTAATTTCCTCTAAAGAGGACACTGTTGTTATTTTAAAAATTCAAATATTCCTGCAGCGCCTTGACCAGTACCTACGCACATTGTAATCATACCATACTGTCCTGCCATGTCTCGCTTTCTCATTTCGTCAAAAAGCTGTACAGATAATTTAGCTCCTGTACATCCTAGTGGGTGACCAAGTGCGATGGCGCCTCCATTTACATTAATAATATCTGGATTCAAGTCTAGCTCTCTTATTACTGCTAATGATTGTGAGGCAAACGCTTCGTTTAACTCAATAAGCTTGATATCTTCTTGTTTTAGTCCTGCTTGTTTTAAAGCCTTTGGAATAGCCTTTACAGGACCTATACCCATTATACGCGGTTCTACACCTGCGGCGGCATAGTTTGCCATTCTAGCAATAGGCTCAAGGTTTAACTCTTTAACCATTTCTTCACTCATTACCATCACAAAGGCAGCACCATCACTCATCTGTGATGAGTTACCAGCTGTTACACTTCCACCTGCTGCAAAGACAGCTCGTAATTTTGCTAATGCTTGTATACTAGTACCTTCTCTTGGACCTTCATCTTTATTGACAACATAGCTTTTGCTTTGTTTTTTGCCCGCCTCATTAATAAATGTTTGATGTACTGTAATTGGTACAATTTGATCTTGAAAACGATCTTCTGCTTGTGCTTTTAAAGCCTTCATGTGAGAATTATAGGCAAATGCATCTTGATCTTCTCTAGAGACGTTAAACTGCTTGGCAACTGCTTCTGCGGTATTACCCATGCCCCAATAATAATCTTCATGACCAGATTGTATGACATCATAGTTTAGTTCTGGTTTAAAACCAGTCATGGGTACACTACTCATAGACTCTGCGCCACCTGCAATAATGCAATCAGCCATACCAGATTGTATTTTTGCTACTGCCATTGCAATGGTTTCTATACCACTAGAACAAAACCGATTTACTGTTACTCCAGGAACATCTACAATATCAAGACCCATTAGTGAAATAAGACGTGCCATGTTCAGGCCTTGTGCTCCTTCTGGCATTGCATTACCTACAATAACATCGTCAATGCGTTTTGGGTCTAGACTTGGAAGTTTTTCCATCATGTACTTAATGGTCTCTGCTGCAAGTTCGTCAGTTCTTTTAAATCGAAATACTCCTTTAGGGGCTTTTCCAACTGCGGTACGGTATGCTTTTACTATATATGCTGTTTTCATTTTTTTTTTGGTTTATTACAAACGTTAGTTTCTAAGTGGTTTTCCTTTTTGAATCATGTGCTGTAAACGCTCCAATGTTTTGCGTTCTCCAGTAAGACTCAAGAATGCTTCACGCTCTAGATCTAAAAGATATTGTTCGCTCACCAGAGTAGGCTCGCTTAGATCACCACCAGCCATTACATAGGCTAGTTTGTTGGCAATTTTTTGATCATGCTCACTTATGTACTTACTTGCATTCATGGCATCTGTACCTACTAAGAACATTCCTAAGGCCTGTTTACCAAGTACCTTAACGTCGTTTCTAGCTGCAGGTTTAGTGTATCCCATATCTGCCATTTGTCTTGCAAGGGCTTTTGCCGTTGCAATTTGTCTAGAGGTATTTACCACCACGATGTCTTTTCCAGGTTTTAGAATGTCTAAATCATAGGCCTCATGTGCTGAGGTTGAAACCTTAGCCATACCTATGGTCAAGAAATGCTCTTGCAGTACATTAAGCTCAACATCTCCTTTTTGAAATATATCACTAGCTCTAAGGGCCATTTCTTTAGAACCACCACCGCCAGGAATTACACCTACTCCAAACTCAACTAGCCCAATATAACTCTCTGCTGCCGCTACAACACGATCTGCATGAAGGGTCAATTCACAGCCACCACCAAGGGTCAAGCCATGAGGAGCCATTATTGTTGGTATGCTAGAGTATCGAAGGCGCATTACTGTGTCTTGGAAATACTTGATGGCAGCATTCAGCTCATCATACTCTTGCTCTACAGCCATCATGAAAATCATACCAATATTTGCGCCCACAGAGAAGTTTGCACCTTGGTTTCCAATAACCAAGCCGTCAAAATCTTTTTCAGCCAGATCTATGGCTTTATGTATACCTGCTAGCACATCTCCACCGATGCTATTCATTTTTGATCTAAACTCACAGTTTAAAATTCCGTCACCTAAATCTTCTATCACAACGCCGCTGTTTTTAAACACTGCGCTAGATTCTCTAATGTTATCTAAAATTATAAAAGCGTCTTGCCCAGGCACTTTGATTTGTTTTTTTGAAGCAATATCATAATAATAGGTAGCGCCTTGTTTTACTGAATAAAAGCTAGTACATCCAGCCTCTTGCATATCTTCAATCCATAAGGCTGGTTGTTGGCCTTCTGTTTTCATGATTTCTATCCCAGCTTCTAGACCAATGGCATCCCAAATTTGAAACGGCCCGTGTTGCCACCCAAAACCTGCTTTCATGGCATCATCTATTTTGTACAACTCATCTGCTATTTCTGGGATACGATGCGTTATATATCCAAATAGGGCAGCCAGAGTCTTTCTGTAAAAAGTTCCAGCCTTGTCTTTACCTTTTACTAAAACTTTAAATCTGTCTGCAACATTGTCTATAGATTTTGTGAGCTCCAGGGTAGCAAACTTTCCTTTTTGAGCTGCTCTGTATTCTAGGGTATTTAAATCCAGACTTAAAATTTCGGTTTTACCTTTACTATCTTTAGTTTTTTTATAAAATCCTTGCCCGGTTTTACTCCCAAGCCATTTGTTGTCCATCATGGTACCAATAAAATCTGGCAACTCAAACAGCTCTAGACGCTCGTCACCAGGGCAGTTTTCTCTAATTCCGTTGGCTACGTGTACCAAAGTGTCTAGTCCTACTAAATCTACGGTTCTAAAGGTGGCAGACTTAGGACGGCCTATAACAGGGCCAGATAACTTATCTACCTCTTCTATGGTTAAGCCCATTTGTTTAACGGTATGAAATAAACTCATGATTGAGAAAATACCAATACGGTTACCAATAAAGGCAGGGGTGTCTTTGGCAATCACAGTTGTCTTGCCTAAAAACTGTTCTGCATAGGTGCTGAAAAATTCTAAAACCTCAGGTTTTGTTTTGGGTCCAGGGATGATTTCAAATAACTTCAAGTATCTCGGCGGGTTGAAAAAATGGGTTCCGCAGAAATGCGCTTGAAAATCTTCACTACGCCCTTCACTCATAAACCCAATAGGAATACCAGAGGTGTTTGAGGTAATTAAGGTTCCGGGGGTTCTGTGCTTTTCTAGATTTTCAAATACTTTTTGTTTGATATCTAGCCGTTCTATAACCACTTCAATGATCCAGTCTACCTGTGCTACTTTTGCAATATCATCTTCAAGATTACCTGTTGTAATTCTTTTTGCAAAGACGCTATTGTATAGGGGAGCGGGCTTAGATTTAATAGAGCTAGCAAGGGCTTGGTTTACAAGACGGTTACGTACCTCTTTATCTTCTAGGGTTAACCCTTTTGCCGTTTCTTTATCTGTCAATTCTCGGGGTATGATGTCTAGTAATAAGACTTCTACACCAATGTTTGCAAAATGGCAAGCAATAGCGCTTCCCATAATTCCTGAGCCTACAACGGCTACTTTGTTAATTCTTCTTTTAGACATACCGTTTAATTATGTATTACCTTTTTATATATGTTTTTGTTGCTAATTAGCTCCGTTATGGTGCTGGCAACTTTTTTAAATGTTTTTATATCCTCTTCAGAGACTTGTTCTTTTACAGCCTCATCAAACCTAAGTACAACACCCTTAGAGAATTCTCTCATTTCTTTGCCAAAGGCTGTAAGATGTATAAGTACTCCGCGACCATCTTCTGGATTGGGTCTGCGGTCTATGAGTCCTTGCTGTTCCATTTTTTTTAGCGTGCGAGATAAAGAGGTTGCCTCTATACCCATTTTTGGGCCTAGGGCAGTAGAAGGGGTGCCTTTTTCTGGATCTATACTAATAAGCGCAAAACCAGTGGCCATAGTACTTCCTTTGGTGCCTGCCTCTTCATTGTACATTTTTTGTACTGCCATCCAGGTGGCTCTAAGTACATAGTCTATTGTCTTTTCTTTCAAAGGAATTGATTTGTTATATTAATTCTAATTTCAAAGATACTATTAATTTACTATGCACGCATAGTAAATTAATAAAAATTTACTACCTGCCTTGAGCTGTTGTTTAGTTAGTTGTTTTGGTTTTGTAAAGCGGTATCTTCAGGACGGGTCATGATCCAAAGTTCTACGTTTTCTAAAGAACGCCAATGTTGATCTCTTTTAGTTTTGCTAGAGGCTGGCTTTACAGATTTTGTGTACTTTTTCTCTAATTGAAATCTATTGCCATGAGCCAGCTCATACTCAATAGGGTGAGCCGTTGTGGCGTTTGTTATTTGTGCAAGGTTGGAGAAAATGAGCACTAATTTTCCGCCAGGGGCCAGTCTTGTTTTTGCCTGTGTAAAAAAGTCTTCAAATAAAGTATCTGAATAATATATGGCATCATCAATACCATTTAGCTCATGTGTCTTAGGTAGCCAAGGTGGGTTAAAAACAATTAGTTCTGTTTGTTTTGTGTAATTACCAAAAAGGTCTGCATGGCTTAACTCTATTTTTCTTGATAGTTTTGTTGTGCCCATGTGTTTTGCTAACCCAACAATGGCATTTGGATTTGTATCTGTAGCAAATACTTTTTGAAAGCCATGCTGTATCATTTGTAAAGACAAAACGCCACAACCCACACCCACATCTATTGCTGTTTTTTTGCTTCCTTTATAATGTTTCAGCCAAGTATCAAAGAGGATTAAATGTTCAAACCGAGTAGGGAAGTAGGTTCCGTAGTAAGGGTGTATTTTATTGCGTAGCACAGGAATGGAAATACCGTTTTTGTACCACTGCCATGCGCTGTTTAATCCCTGTATTTGAGTAAAAGGAAGCAAGAAGTGATTGTTTTGTGGATAAAATTCTTTTAACCAACCAATAGCTGGAGCTTTTTTTGCGGTAATCTCCTGAGATAGTATTTCTAACACAATACCCTTTGAGAGTTTACGGTACTTGCCGCGGTAGTTTTGCTGTTCTTTAAAAGTTGTGTTGTTTATTTTCCTTTTAAGGTGTTTATGCAGCCCAGCAAGTAAGACAAGGCCGTCGCTATAAAATTCCTTGATGAGAATCATTTTGCCCTCTTCCAAGCTCTTAATAGTGGAGCGTATGTCTGTATTTTGATTGAAAGTTTTTAATTTTTCATCAAACGGGATGCTAGTAGGGATGTCTATATTTAAAGGGGTAGTCATTGTAGTTTTGTATTTTGGCGGAAGGTAGACATTCCAGCGTGGCTTAGGTCAGTTATTGTTATTAAAATAGACACCTTTAGACATCTTTGTGTAGATTATTATTTACAGACGGGGTTTTATTTGTTTTTCAGAATATAGTAATTGAATCTTTAGCTTGATACTTTTTTTATATATCTTAAAAAGACAATACCAAAGCATTGTGAGGGCTCAATCTACATCCTAAAAAGCACAAGTCAAAATCATTCAAAAAAAAGATAAAAAGTTATTGCAGATTATTTAAATATATCTATTTTTGCAAACGCATTTACTGAAAGGTCAGTAATGTCAATATACTAAAGAGATTTAAGATGAAAAAAGGTATCCACCCGGAGAGTTATAGATTAGTAGCATTTAAAGATATGTCAAACGATGATGTGTTTTTAACAAAATCTACTGCAAATACAAAAGAAACAATTGAGGTTGATGGTGTAGAGTATCCAGTGGTAAAAATGGAGATCTCAAGAACATCTCACCCATTTTATACAGGTAAATCTAAATTAATTGATACAGCAGGACGTATCGATAAGTTCAAGAACAAATACGCAAAATTCAAAAAACCAGCTGCAGCTCCTGCAGAAGACAAAGAGTAGTTTTTTGCTATACACATATAAAAAGCCTACGAGAAATCGTAGGCTTTTTTTCGTTATCGCATATCTAGCAGCAGTCTTGCGTTGTACCCATAGGTACTATGTTGTGTTAAATTGCTATTTTTGATTATTCTATTTAATATCTTATTATGAACTACATCCTTTTTGACGGCGCAGTGCGCAACCAGTTATTGCCTTTTACCTTTACACGGCCAGTGGCAGATATTAGGGTTGGTATTTTAACCATTCGTGAAAAATGGGAAAAATTCTTAGGTTCTACAACTACTACTGTAACAGAAGAGTATCTGTCAGATAAATTTCCTATGGTAGAGTTGGAACAAAATGTGCTCATAAATGCTTCTTTTTGTCCTTCTGAAAACTTAGTACTATTAATCAAGAACCTCCAAGAGAATCAAGCCATTTTCTATAACGATCAGCCTTTGGCTTTTTACGCCAAAGAAGATCAAGAAATAGATTTTGATGCCTTTACCATTACTCAGTATACAGATGATGACGTGCTGCGTATAGAAAACACTTGGGATATCTTTGAGAAGAATCATCAGGCAATCAAGAGAGATTATGATGTATTGACTCAAGGAAGAACCTCTGAGGCGATACCACAAACTACAATAGCTTTTAATCCAGAGCATATATTTATTGAAAAAGGAGCTAAGGTTATGTGCGCATCTTTAAATGCTACAGATGGACCTATATATATTGGTGAAGACACTGTACTTATGGAAGGGGCTACAATCCAGGGGCCTTTCGCTCTTTGTGAGCATTCTAGTGTTAAGATGGGAGCTAAAATTTATGGTGGTACAACTATAGGTCCGCACTGCAAGGTAGGAGGTGAGGTTGCTAATTCTGTTATGATGGGCTTTTCAAATAAAGGGCATGATGGGTATATGGGTAATTCTGTGCTTGGTCACTGGTGTAATCTTGGCGCAGACACCAATACTTCAAATTTAAAAAACAACTATGCGCAGGTGCGTCTTTGGGATTATGACACCGAAAGATTTGCCAAAACTGGAACTCAGTTTTGCGGTCTTATGATGGGTGATCACAGTAAATGTGGTATCAACACCATGTTTAACACCGGAACTGTAGTAGGGGTGAGCGCTAATATTTTTGGCGCAGGCTATCCTCGCAATTTTATTCCAAGCTTTACCTGGGGCGGCTCAAGTGGTATGGAGACCTACAATACTACAAAAGCTTTTGAAGTAGCCGCTGTAGTTATGGCAAGACGCGGGCTTGAATTTGACACTCAAGAAGAGGCTATTTTAAATGAGGTGTTTGAAATAAGTAAACAGTGGAGACGCTCTTAAAGATTAATTATTCTCTTTTTAAAATCTAATACCTTTGCACTTAATTTATTTTTAAAATATGGCTGTCGTGAAAAAAGCTGCTTTTTATACCTTAGGCTGTAAGCTTAATTTTAGTGAAACCTCTACTATTTCTCGTGATTTGACAAACGAGGGCTTCCAGCGGGTAGATTTCACTGACCCTGCAGATGTTTATGTTATAAATACCTGTAGTGTTACCCAAAATGCAGACAAACGATTTAAAAGCATTGTTAAACAAGCTCAAAAAGCCAACCCCGATGCTTTTATTGCAGCTATTGGTTGTTATGCTCAACTCCAACCACAACAGCTTGCTGATGTAAATGGAGTAGATTTGGTATTGGGAGCCACAGAAAAATTTAACATCACATCATATATTAACGATTTGTTTGCCAATCCAGATCGTAGGGCCTCAAACGGCGCAGAGATTCATTCTTGTGAGATTGAAGATGCAGACTTTTATGTAGGCTCATACGCAATTGGTGATCGTACCAGAGCATTTTTAAAAGTGCAAGACGGTTGTGATTATAAATGTACCTATTGTACCATACCCTTGGCTAGAGGCATCTCAAGGAGTGATACCCTGGAAAATGTTTTAAAGAATGCTGCTGAAATTTCTGCTAAAGGAATCAAGGAAATTGTGCTTACAGGAGTAAATATTGGAGATTACGGTAAGGGTGAGTTTGGAAATAAAAAACACGAGCATACTTTTTTCCAGCTTTGCCAAGCATTAGATGAGGTAGCCGGTATTAAACGCCTTAGGATATCGTCTATAGAGCCTAATTTACTTACAAACCAAACCATTGATTTTGTGGCACAGTCTAAGACTTTTGTACCTCATTTCCATATACCCTTACAAAGCGGCAGTGACACGCTTTTAAAATTAATGCGTAGAAGATATATGACAGATCTATATCTTGACCGTGTTGCAAGAATTAACAAAACAATGCCAAATGCTTGTATTGGCGTAGATGTTATTGTAGGCTTCCCTGGAGAAACCCAAGAATTGTTTCTAGAAACCTATAATTTTTTAAACCAATTGGAGGTTTCTTATCTTCATGTATTTACGTACTCAGAGAGAGAAAACACACCTGCTGCAACTATGGAAGGCGTGGTGCCTAAAAATATTCGTGCAAAACGCAGTAAGATGTTGCGAGGTTTGTCTGCAAAAAAGAGACGTGCTTTTTACGAGTCGCAGCTAGGCAATACCTTAACAGTACTTTTTGAGGGTGAGAATAAGCAAGGATATATCCATGGTTTTACTCAAAACTATGTAAAGGTAAAGCACCCTTGGAACCCAGAGCTGGTTAATACCTTAAGAGAGGTGACCCTTCTTGAAATTGATGAGGATGGAATGGTGAGGTTTGACTTTAACTAATTTAAACATACACTTCACTTAAATGATATATGTTGTTGTTTGTTAAATAGTTGGGTTTAATTAAAAGTGTACTATTAGGTTTCTCTTATATATTAATTCCAACGGGTAATAGGTCTTTATACTTGCGTCTGTTTTTACGTAAAAACCCAACTACTTCTGGGCTTGTTGGCATCACGCTAATACCACGATCGCGTACTTCATCAAAAACAGCTTTAATGAATATGTCTCTGAAACCCTGCTCCTCAAGATCTTCAGGCATTTCATATTTTGTTAAAAATATTTTACGGTCTTGTAGTGCGTATTCTATGCGCGCCATATTATCTCCAATTTCAAGTTCAAACTGGCGTAAAAATTCATTATCGGTAATTTCTACATCTTCTATCATAACTTTATTGGTTTAATGTTTTTCACTTTTTTTATTAAATCATTGGCACCTCTACAATGAGGACCTTGCTATTTTTTGTAATACTTATGTCAACACTTTGTGTATTCCAGAGTCCTATTGCATCTCTATGTTGTAATGTTTGATCTGCAACCACTATAGACCCTTCTATAACCATGATATAAACGCCGTTTTGGCTTTGTTGCACGCTGTAGTTTGTCTGGGTTTCATTACTAAAATTTCCTATACTAATGTATGCTTGTTGGTGTATCCAAATATCATCCTTTAAGGCCTCTTGTTTTGGCTTTACGATGGTTGTAAAAGCATTGTCTGTGAGTAAAGGTGCAATTTTTTTTTGCTCATACCTAGGTGTTACGTCTTGCCTTTGAGAATGAATCCAAAGTTGAAACAATGTCAGGCTATTTTGAGAGCTTGCATTTACCTCACTGTGCTCAATACCACTCCCTGCGCTCATTACCTGTATGTCTCCAGCCTCAATAATGCCTTTATTGCCCATTGAGTCTTCATGTTTTAAAGCCCCAGACTGAACAATGGTGATGATCTCCATGTTTTTGTGCGGGTGTTTTCCAAAACCCATTGCTGGCGCTATGGTGTCGTCATTAAGTACCCTTAGGGCTCCAAAATTCATTTTGTCGGGATTATAATAATTCCCGAAACTAAACGAGTATTTGGCATCTAACCAGCCAAAACTTACAAGGCCTCTTTCCTGGGCTAGGTGCAGAACTTTGTTCATTATTTATATTTTAAATGTACAATATGTGTACACGTTTTAATTTTAATAAACGCTATTTTTATATAAGTTATATAAACTGGTTATTTGTTTTGTAAATTTACGAATAATCTATGTGTTTAGCTTACTTTGTGTCGTAAAGCAATGAATAACAAAAAAACCCATATTTATTTTGTGCCAGGATTGGCTGCAGATAAGGAAATATTTGAAAACATAAGCTTACCAGAGAATTTGTATACTCTACACATAATCTCGTGGCTTATACCCTCCAAGAAAGAGACTATGGCTCAGTACGCTAAGCGTATGGCGGCTTTTGTGACAGAGAAAAACGCAGTACTTGTTGGTGTTTCTTTTGGCGGTGTGGTTGCACAAGAAATGAATTCTTTTTTAAAATTAAAAAAACTTATTATTATTTCAAGTATAAAAACCAAGTTTGAATTACCTACAAAATTTAAAATAGCAAAAAAAATAAAATTTTATAAACTAATACCAACACGATTATTTTTGACATCCAAAAATTACTCTCGATTTGTTCTGGGACCAATCTCTAGAAAAAGATTAAAATTATATCAAGATTATTTACACATTCGAGACAAGCGGTATTTGGACTGGGCAATAAAAAACATGCTTTGTTGGAAGCAGGATATACCCTTACCAGGAGTATATCATATACATGGAGATAATGATTTAGTGTTTCCAATAAAAAATATTAATAATGTAATTACTATACAGGGCGGCTCTCATATCATGTTGTTAACCAAAGGCCCCCAAGTAAGCCGTAAAATTGTTGATATTATCTCCTATAACTAGTCTGTTTAGTTTTATTTTTTTGAATCAATATTAACTATTTTTATAAAAAATAGTTAAGACATGCATTTACTTTCAAAAATTGGTTTAGCCGCTGTCGTGGTAGTTATTTGTGGGCTTTTTATTCAGGCTATTCAATCTCCTGAAGTTGCTAGCCAAACTACAGAAACCGCTACTAAAGTTGAGCAGCAAAGCTCACAAACCTTGCGTGTAGAGGCTCTTGATATCCCAAATGTTATGACATTTGCAGGAGAGCGGGTTCCTCTGCAAGATACCGATGTGAGAGAGCGTCTAGACAGAGAGATTCATGTAAACACCTATTGGCATTCTAATATGCTATTAATGATAAAAAAGGCCAATCGGTTTTTCTCAGAGATAGAGCCTCTTTTAAAGAAATACAATCTTCCTGATGATTTTAAGTATTTGGCAGTAGCAGAGAGTGGTCTAGATAATGTTACCTCGCATGCAGGAGCTTCTGGCTTTTGGCAATTCATGAAAGCAACTGGAAAAGAGTACGGCTTAGAGATTAACAATTATGTAGATGAGCGTTTTAATCTAGAATTAGCTACTAAAGTTGCAGCACAGTATCTAATTAACTCTAAAGAGTTGTTTGGCAGCTGGACAAACGCTGCTGCAGCATATAATGCTGGTAATGCTGGGATCACCAAGCAAATGAAGCGTCAAGATGCTACTGATTATTACAGTTTGTTGTTAAATAGTGAAACGGGCAGGTATGTTTTTAGAATTTTAGCCTTTAAAGAAATACTAAGTAATCCAGAGAAATATGGTTTTTATGTAGACCAACAAGACCTCTACCAAGTCATACCTACAAAGACAATTATTATAGATACTCCAGTTGAAGATTTTGCAAAATTCGCAAAACAGCAGGGTATTAATTATAAGATTTTAAAGATACACAACCCTTGGCTGCGAGATACGTATTTAAAAAATGCGTCCGGGAAAGCGTACAGCATAAAAATACCAATAGCTGGGTATTATGTTTTAGACTAGTGCTTTACATCTTTACGTATAGGTTTAAAGAGGTCTTAGCGCCTCCCTCCACGACCAGATCTTCCGCCTCCAAATTGTTGCTTTGGTTGTCCAGAACGTTTCATTTGGTCTTTCATCATTTTTATTTGATCTTCCATCATGTTTTGTTTGTCCAGCTTTTTTGCTTCAGAAAGAAGTATTTCGGCTTCACGTTTTCTATTTTTAGACATGGCAATACCGGCTAGGTTTAATTTGGTCATAGCCATATCTGTATCCATCGATAAGCCTAGTGCTACTGCTTTTTTAAAATATTTTTCGGCTTCATTCATGTTGGTTTGTGAAACCATGAGTCCGTTCAGATAATTATAATACCCTTGTTGCTTGGTAACAAGAGAGGCTTCTGGATTTTTAATTTTATCAAGCCATTTTTTAGCTCCAGGAAAATCTTGTTTGCGTAATCTAAGAAAGGACAGAAGAATGATTTCATTTTTGAAATATAGAAATACAAAGATACCTGCAAGAAGCAGGAACATTATACCATTTCCTATTTCTGTTTCTATAAATTGCCAAACAGCTGCCCCTACAAGAAGTGCTGTTATAATTAGTTTTAAATTTTTATGGAACATATCGCCTTTATTTTAAGGTCAACAAAGGTAATGAAAACAATTAAAAATATTTCACATTTTGATGTTTGACGTTTAAAAAAAGATTGTATCTTTGCAGCCGCATACACAGTATATATTGTTGTGTAGACATTGCAGAGCATAAATTAATAAGGATTTCAAGACGATTAATATAATATACCATGAGTAAAAGAACATTTCAGCCATCAAAAAGAAAGAGAAGAAACAAGCACGGTTTTAGAGAGCGTATGGCATCTGTAAGCGGTAGAAAAGTATTAGCTTCTCGTAGAGCAAAAGGAAGAAAGAAAATTTCTGTTTCTTCAGAAACTCGTCACAAAAAATAAATGTTGATAAGTAATAAATAAAAGGTGTTGTTTTTATAAGCAACACCTTTTTTTTATACCCCATTGAATCGTAATTTTGAAACAGTAAAAAATTTTGTTATATGCCAAAAAACAACGCACTTAAATCTATTCTAATCATTGGATCTGGCCCAATTATTATTGGACAAGCCTGTGAGTTTGATTATTCTGGATCTCAAGCCCTTAGATCTTTAAGAGAGGATGGAATTGAAACCATTTTAATAAACTCCAATCCTGCAACAATCATGACAGACCCTGTTATGGCAGATCATGTGTATTTGTTGCCACTTAACACAAAATCTATTCTTCAGATTTTAAAAGAGCATCCACAAATTGATGCTGTGCTTCCTACCATGGGTGGGCAAACAGCTTTGAATTTGGCGATAGAGGCAGACGAAAAAGGTATTTGGAAGGATCATGGTGTAGAGATTATTGGCGTAGATATTGATGCAATTAATATCACAGAAGATAGAGAAAAATTTAGAGTTTTAATGGATGAAATTGGTGTTGGCATGGCACCTCAAGCAACTGCAACATCTTACCTAGAGGGTAAGGAAATTGCTCAAGAGTTTGGATTCCCTCTTGTTATTAGAGCCTCCTATACTTTGGGTGGTGCTGGAGCTTCTATTGTTTACAAAGAAGAAGATTTTGATGATTTATTGCGCCATGGTTTGGAAGTATCTCCAATACACGAGGTAATGATAGACAAAGCCATGATGGGCTGGAAAGAATATGAACTAGAGTTACTGCGTGACAGAAATGACAACGTAGTTATTATTTGTGCTATAGAAAACATGGACCCTATGGGGATTCACACCGGAGATTCTATTACCGTTGCACCAGCGATGACTTTGAGTGATAAAACCTATCAAAGAATGCGAGATATGGCCATACATATGATGCGCAGCATTGGTGATTTTGCAGGTGGTTGTAATGTGCAGTTTGCCGTAAGCCCAGATGATAAAGAAGAAATTATTGCCATTGAAATTAATCCTCGTGTTTCTAGATCTTCTGCTTTGGCCTCAAAAGCAACAGGATATCCTATTGCCAAAATAGCATCAAAGCTAGCCATTGGGTACCATCTTGATGAGCTGGATAATCAAATCACAAAATCTACTTCTGCACTTTTTGAACCGACGCTAGATTATGTTATAGTAAAAATACCACGCTGGAACTTCGATAAATTTGAAGGAAGTGATAGAACTCTTGGCCTGCAAATGAAGTCTGTAGGAGAGGTAATGGGTATTGGACGTAGTTTCCAAGAGGCATTGCATAAAGCGACACAGTCTCTAGAGATTAAGCGAAATGGCTTAGGTGCAGATGGAAAAAGCTATACCAACTATGAGCAAATACTTGATAAGTTGAAAAATGCAAGTTGGGATCGTGTTTTTGTTATTTATGATGCCATTCAGTTGGGAATACCACTAAGCCGCATACATGAAATTACAAAAATAGACATGTGGTTTTTAAAGCAGTATGAAGAGCTGTACCTATTAGAAAAGGAAATTTCTAGTTTCACGCTAGACACCTTGCCTAGAGAGCTTTTACTGGAAGCAAAACAAAAAGGGTATGGAGACAGGCAAATAGCTCACATGCTAAAATGTTTAGAGAGCCAAGTATATAACAGGCGTGAAGAATTAAACATACAACGTGTGTATAAACTCGTGGACACCTGCGCCGCAGAGTTTAAAGCACAGACACCTTATTATTACTCTACTTTCGAGAATAGCATAGAACTCCCTGATGGAAGCACCTATGTAGAAAACGATAGTATTGTCACAGATAAAAAGAAAATTATAGTACTAGGTTCTGGCCCAAATAGAATTGGGCAAGGTATTGAATTTGATTACTGCTGTGTTCACGGAATATTAGCTGCCTCTGAGATTGGCTATGAAACCATCATGATAAACTGTAATCCAGAAACTGTTTCTACAGATTTTGATGTAGCAGATAAATTATACTTTGAGCCTGTTTTTTGGGAGCATATTTATGATATCATTCGTCATGAAAAACCAGAAGGTGTTATTGTACAACTAGGAGGGCAGACTGCCTTAAAATTGGCTGAAAAGCTAGAACGATACGGCGTTAAAATTCTTGGAACAAGCTTCCAAGCACTAGATTTGGCAGAAGACAGAGGGAGTTTCTCAACTATATTAAAAGATTTGGGAATTCCTTACCCAGAGTTTGGTGTAGCAGAAACCACAGATGAAGCCCTAGCCCTTGCAGATCAACTAGATTTCCCACTTTTAATTAGACCTTCATACGTACTGGGAGGTCAGGGCATGAAAATTGTCATCAATAAACAAGAATTAGAAGAACACGTAGTAGATTTACTGCGTAAGATACCAAACAACAAACTTCTTTTAGATCATTACCTAGACGGAGCTATAGAGGCAGAGGCAGATGCAATTTGTGATGGAGAAGATGTATACATTATTGGTATGATGGAGCATATAGAGCCTTGTGGTATTCACTCCGGAGATTCTAATGCAACACTACCTCCTTTTGATTTGAGTGAAGATGTCATGCAACAAATTAAAGACCACACAGTAAAAATTGCCAAAGCGCTTAATACTGTAGGGCTTATAAACATACAATTTGCAGTTAAAGATGATGTGGTGTACATCATTGAGGCCAATCCAAGAGCCTCTAGGACCGTTCCTTTTATAGCCAAGGCCTACGGAGAACCGTATGTTAATTATGCAACCAAAGTAATGCTAGGACATAGCAAGGTAAAAGATTTTGATTTTAAACCCTCACTAAATGGGTATGCTATCAAGCAGCCAGTATTTAGTTTTAATAAATTCCCGAATGTAAACAAACAACTAGGACCAGAGATGAAAAGTACTGGAGAGAGTATCTTGTTTATTGACAATTTAGAAGATGATCAGTTTTATGATTTGTATTCTAGAAGGAAAATGTATTTAAGTAAGTAAGGCTAAAAAGAGTAAGAATTTAATTGGGTTTGTTTCTATAAAATTAGTACAATTAATTTAAATTTAATAAATTCACAAAACACAAAAACATACACCATGAAACAATTTTTATCTACTTTATTTATGCTTTCAGTTTTTTTTGCCTCAGCGCAACAAACCTTTGAAGTTGATTGGGATCAGTCAACAACCGAGGCAGATGCTACTTTTACTATTGAAACTGGAGACACGATTATCTGGACGTGGGCCAATCAATCTCCTCATGATGTTGTTGCCTCTCCAGGAGAAACAGATGCGCCGGCAGATTTTGGAAGTGAAATTATTATTGGTACTGGGCAAACCTACCAATATACTTTTACTGTAGAGGCTGTAATTGACTATTTATGTTCGGTTCACCCAACAAGTATGTTAGGGACCATTACAGTAGAAGAGGCACTTTCTACACAAGATAAATTTGAGGAAAATATTACTTTTTTCCCAAATCCAGTAACTGATAATGTACGTATAAGATCTCTCTTCCAATTTGACACATACCGCATTTTTGACATTAATGGAAAACAGGTTTCTGAAGGGGTTGGTAATGGAACTTATACTGATGCAAACCTTTCGCATTTAAAAACGGGTACGTACTTTGTTAAGGTTGTTGATGGAGCTTTGGAAGCGACCGTTCGTTTGTTGAAAAAGTAAATCATACACACCAAAATAAATTAAAAAACACCTTCTATTTAGAAGGTGTTTTTTAATAATAGGGCCTTTGTTTCTGGTTTTAAACAATACTAATCTTTACAGTAAGGATATTAACTCATGTTATTGCAAGGGCATTAAGTCACAGAAAAACGACCTGTTTTTTTGTCAAAAACAACGATTTCGTTAGGAAATAAAACATCAAAAGCACCTTGCTCAATGAGATTACAAGGGCTGTCAAAAGCGATCTTTTGTGGAGTCATAACAAGCATTTTATCTGAAATTTGAATGGCTAAATCTATTTCATGGGTAGAAAATAAAATAGTCTTGTTTTTCTCTACCGTTAATTTTTTAAGCAATTTGACAATAGCTGCTCTATGGTATAAATCTAGGTGCGTGGTAGGCTCATCTAATATAATAAGGGGCGTATCTTGAGCCAAGGCTCTTGCTATATAAACCCGCTGGAGTTGCCCATCACTCAGCTCAAAACAGTTTTTGTTTTTTAAACTGGCCAAATCTGTATCTTCAAGGGCCTGTTGTATAATATCTTTATCGTTTTGTGTTAATTTTCCCATCCAATTTGTATGGGGTTGTCTTCCCAGGCTTACGAGCTCTAAAACAGTAAGATTCTTAGATGCAGGAGCCTCTGTAAGTACCACACTGAGTTTACTAGATAACTCCAAGGAGCTATAGGCTGTAATTTCTTTAGCATCTATTTGCAGGCTTCCAGATAGTGGGGGCAGCATTGCTGTTAGGCTTTTTAGCAGGGTAGATTTTCCTATGCCGTTGCTTCCTACTAGTGCCACAAGGGTACCTTGAGTGATAGAAAAACCAACAGCACTAGCGATGACAGCTACCTTTTTTTTGTTTTGATACCCAATGCTAAGATCATGGCAACTAATAACGGTATGTTGAGAGAAACTGTCCATTAAAAAATAAGTTTTCTTTTACGCACCAATAACCAAATAACAACGGGCGCTCCTATGAGTGAAGTGATTGCATTAATGGGCAAGGTATATACTGTGCCGGGTAACTGGGCTATGGTGTCACAAACAAGCATTAAAATAGCGCCACTTAATGCTACTGCAGGAATTAATACAAAATGATTGGATGTTTTTATAAACTGTCTTGTTAGGTGAGGCACCGCAAGACCAATAAAAGCAATAGGACCCACAAAGGCGGTTATACCACCAGCTAGTATGCTAGTGGCTAAAATTAGTAGTAGCATGTTCTTCTTTATTTTGAGCCCCATACTTTTTGCGTAGTTTTCTCCCAAAAGTAATGCGTTTAGTGATTTTGCGCTGTAGATACTTAGTAGTAAGCCTACAAAAAAGCACAAGGAAAGAATAGAGATACCCTGCCATGTTTGATTACCCAAAGACCCGAAAGACCAAAATATGTATTGTTGTAACTGTTCTGCATCACTAAAATAAGAGAGTACAGCTACGAGCGCTCCAGTGAGAGAACCAAACATAAGCCCAATAATAAGAATTGCCATGGTGTCTCTAACCTTTAGGGTGACCGCTAGTACTGCAAGTAACACCAAAAAACTACCTAGTGCGCTTGCAATTACTAGACTCCAAGGGCCGAGTAAAAAAGCGCCAAAGATTCCTGATATTGCTCCAGCACCTAAAATTAATATAGCCACACCCAAACTTGCGCCACTACTCAGGCCAAGAACAAAAGGCCCTGCAAGTGGGTTTCTGAAAAGTGTTTGCATTAATAGTCCAGAAATAGCCAAACCACCCCCTGCAATAATAGCTGTAATGGCCTTGGGTATTCTATAGTTTGTTATGATGTATTGCCAAGAACTTTTACTAGAAGAACCTACAATACTATCAAAAACTTCTAGGGTAGGAATATCTACAGAACCTAAACTAATATTAACGCATACCAATACTACCAGCAGTACACTAAGTAGTATGAAAAAACGGATATATGTTTTTTGCAGCATCATTTTATGGCTTCAAAAAAATGAGGTTGATAGTCTTTTAATAGTGTTGGATGCAATATATTTATGATGTCTTTTAACACTAAATCTGGCCTATTGGGCGCTAATTCGTAATATATCACGCCGCCAGAGGCTCCTTTTTTATTGGTAAAAGAAAAGATGTTGTCGTTTTTAAAGGCATCAAATTCTCCATAAACGGTATTAAAATCTAGCATTTGTTCTTTGGCGGTAAACTGTCCTGGGCCTATCCAAAAGTTTGCTTGTTGGCCTTTTTCTAGAACACTTTCTATATTTAAAGCAATACTACCGGTGCCCTTAGTATCTTTCCAGAGATAGTCTCCATTGGCGTCCTTAATAAAACGAGCAGCCCAGCTATCTCCCTTTGGCATGTACCAAATATCTTTATACATCGCGCCGCTTATAACCGTTGGTTTTAATGGTGTGTTTTGTGCTAATTTTTTGGCCTGGTTATAGTTGGTTTCAATGGTGTTAAAGATACTATCTGCTTGCCCAGTTTTGTTGTAAAGAACTCCAAAAAACTTAATCCATTCTGCTTTTCCAAGCGGGTGTGTTTCTCTCCAATCTGCATTGATAAGAACTGGTATACCTGTATTTTTTATAGTTTGTAGGCTTTTGTTATTTTCCTCTAAGGTAAAACCTACAACAACATCTGGGGCTAACTCTAGTAATACCTCTGTATTTATATCTTGGTTGTTACCAAGTTCTTTGACCCTACCTTTTGAAATATTATCACGTGTTTTTTTTGAAGAAATATATTTTAAATTAGGAAAACCAACCAGACTATTTTCTTCGCCAAGGGCTTCCAAAGACGGAATATGTGTGGTAGAGGTAACCACTATCTTATTTAAGGGAATGCGCAGCACAGCATCATAGCTATCTGGGTTTTTGATAACAACATCCTTTTCTGCCAGCGCATATCTAAGCGGCTTTTTGGTATTAGATTCCAGATTAACAATACTAATAACAGTGAAGTTTTCTACCTCTGATATCGTAAAGCCTGTTGCATACTTAACCCCATTAGAGGCTGGGTCACTTTCTTGATTAGTTGTTGGTTGTTTACAACAAACCAATAGCACAATACTAAGTAAAGCTGTAGCTATAAATTTAAAAAGAGAAGAACCGCTCATTGTTTGTTTTTCAAAAAACAAAAGTAGTGAAACAATTATCAATTGAGTATTTTAATTATTAATTGGATTAGGGTTGAATTTAAAAATTAGCGCTATTTTCGCCTAGAATTTTGGTTGGTACATTACGTATCATTAAAAGGGAATTTTGTGAAATACAAAAGCTGTTCCCGCAACTGTAAGTCATCCATTTTTTTGGATCGTGTTTTCTTAAACCACTGTTTACAATCGTAAATGGGAAGGTGACACAAAGACAAGCCAGGAGACCTGCCATATTCATCATAACAAACCTTCGGGATAAAGGATTGTATGGTGTAGCCACTGCTATGGCTATTCTGTACCTTATTTTTTCCTAATTTATTTATTAATGTAATATTTCGGCCTTGACCGATAATAAACAGTCTATGAAAAAATTAGTACTCGCCTTATCTCTATGCGCAACGAGCATACTTACGGCACAACAATCACAAAAAACAGAAGCTTTAGACTCTGTAATGATTACCACAAAAATCAATATTCCTAAAAAGAATAGCGGTAAGGTAGTAACCACTATTACAAGAGCACAACTCAATAACTCCCAAGGGCAATCTGTGGCTCAGGTTTTAAACCAAATTGCTGGTTTTGAAATTAACGGAAGCCGTAGTAACGATGGGCAAAACTTAGGCTATTATGTTCGTGGAGGAAGAAACAGACAGGTGCTTATTGTTGTGGACGGAGTTGCCCTTAATGACCCCTCATCTATTGCCAATGACTATGATTTACGTTTAATTGCTGCGCAAACCATAGAGCGTATAGAGGTTATTAAAGGAGCCTCAAGTGTTTTGTATGGCTCTGGAGCCGCAACAGCCGTGATCAGTATTACCACACTTGCTGCCAGCAAAGATAAAATGCATGCTAGTTTTTCATCTTCTGTCTCTACCAACCGCTCTGCAGAGGATAATAAGGGAGATTTAAAAACCCCATTTAGAGTAACGAATCCCGCAGCACATACATCATTATTTGATCTAAGCGGTACTCTAGCAAAGGTATCTTACAATGTTAGTTTTACATCTCGCTATGCTGATGGGTTATCTGCGGTAGAAGCTCCCCAAGATGCTTCGCAGGCATTTCTGTCTGACACCTACAGCCAGTACCAAGCTCGCGGAAGAGTAACCTATAAATTCAATAAAAATATTTCTTACAGCCATAACTTTAGTCTTGGTAAAGTAAAGGCAGATTTTGATCGCTTTAACTATACAGATGCAGCAAACCAAAATACTACAAAACAACTTACAACAGGAGGGCAGCTTCTGTGGAAGTATAAAAAAGGTATGTTTGTGGTTAATGACTCTTACACGTGGATAGAGCGCGGGTTTTATTCTAGCTTCCCCTCTAGGTTTGAAACCAAGGCATATGGGCTTGACGCCTATGGTACTTATGAGGTGCTAAAAGACCTAACTGCCCTTGTTGGTTTGGGTCATAACAGCAGTAGTTTTAGATCCTTTAGTGTTCCTTTTGGAGCCACGCAGCTAGTTAAAGATTTGGATGATAGTATTGCCAATTTTAATATTTTTGATCCTTATGTAAACTTTAACTACATATCTTCTTTTGGATTAAACGTAAACGCGGGAGCCCGTTTAAATATTCACAATCAGTATGGGTCTCATGTAGTATATAATATAAACCCATCATACGGATTTGATATAGGAAAAGGTAGGTTGAAAGCTTTGGGCTGTTATAGCACAGCGTATATTACACCGTCTTTATTTCAAATACATGCTCCAGGGTATGGTAATCTAGACCTACAGCCTGAGCAAAACACAACTCTAGAGGGTGGTCTTGAATTTACTCTTGGAAGTGCACTGCGTATTAGCGCTGTGTATTTTGACAGAACAGAAACCAATTTTATAGATTTTGTAACCGTAGATCCAGATAATTTTGTGTATCAATACCAAAACATTGATGACATCTTTAATGCCAGTGGGCTAGAGGTGGAGGCCATGGTTAGATTTGCTAAGCAATTTTCTTTGAATGCTAATTACACAAACACCCGCCCTGATGAGCGTTTTGCAATGCGTATACCAGAGCACAAGGCAAATGCACTACTGGCATTTACCACAGAAAAAGGGTATGTTAGTTTAAATTATCAGTTTGTTGGAGATCGTGAAGATTCTTTTTTTAACAACGATACATTCACCACAGATGTTGTAACCCTAGATAGTTTTAGCACCCTAGATCTTACCCTAGCCAGAGAATTAGGCTTTACTGATGATATGCGTGTTTTTTTAAACTTGAGTAATATTTTAAATGAAGATTATCAAGAATTATACAGATACCAAACCCGTGGTCGCAATATAACGGTAGGCTTTACCTTAGGGCTATAGCTTTTAATGCTTTTTTATTCAAGCCACTGTCTATTTTGCAGTGGCTTTTTTTGTTTGTATATTTAAATTTAATTATTCCCTAGTTACAGCATATTGATACTTTAAATATGCTTACAAAAGTTTTTGGAGGCGCCGTCTTTGGCGTTGAAGCCACCACCATTACCGTAGAGGTACATGTAGATACCGGAATTGGTTACCATTTGGTTGGTCTTCCAGATAATGCCATTAAAGAGAGTAATTTTAGGATTGCTGCCGCCTTGCAAAACAACGGCTATAAAATACCAGGTAAAAAAATAATTCTTAACATGTCTCCTGCAGATTTAAGAAAAGAAGGCTCTGCCTATGACCTCACACTGGCCATGGGGATATTGGCTGCAACTCGTCAAATAAAGTTAAAACACCCATTAGATAACTACATCATAATGGGGGAGTTGTCTTTAGACGGAAACTTGCAACCAATTAGAGGTGCCCTATCTATTGCTATTAAGGCCAAAGAAGAAGGGTTTAAAGGTTTTATTTTGCCAGAGCAAAATGCAAAAGAAGCCGCCATAGTTGAAGGGTTGGAGGTCTATGGTGTCACAAACATTTCTCAAGTGATAGCATATTTTGACTCAGCAACCCCACTTACTAAAACCACCATAGATTTACAGGCCGAGTTTTACAGGCATCTTGAGCGTCCAGAATTTGACTTTGCAGATGTTAAAGGGCAACAATCTATAAAGCGGTGCATGGAGATTGCCGCTGCTGGAGGGCATAATATTATATTAATTGGCCCACCAGGATCTGGAAAAACAATGTTGGCTAAAAGACTACCGTCTATTTTACCTCCAATGACCTTGCAGGAGAGTCTTGAGACAACAAAAATACACAGTGTTGCCGGCAGAACATTACAAAAATCTGGCATCATGACCTCTAGACCCTTTAGGAGCCCGCACCACACCATATCTGATGTGGCTCTTGTGGGTGGGGGCCAATACCCTCAGCCTGGAGAAATTTCTTTGGCGCACAACGGGGTGCTATTTTTGGATGAACTGCCAGAATTTAAAAGAGGCGTTCTGGAGGTGATGCGCCAACCTCTTGAAGATAGAGATGTAACCATATCTAGAGCCCGTTTTACGGTTACCTATCCTGCAAGTTTTATGCTGGTGGCAAGCATGAATCCAAGCCCAAGTGGGTATTTTAATGATCCAGATGCGCCTGTGCAATCATCACCCGGGGAAATGCAGCGGTATTTGGGTAAAATTTCTGGCCCCTTATTGGACAGGATAGACATACATATAGAGGTAACACCAGTGCCGTTTGAAAAATTAAGTGATACGGCTAGGGCAGAGCCAAGCACCACAATACGGGCGCGAGTAACAAAAGCAAGAGAAATTCAAAGCGGTCGTTTTATAGAAAACGAGCACGTCCATTACAACGCTCAAATGGGTGTAAAACAAATTAGAAATCACTGCGCCTTAGACCCAGAATCCATGACACTACTCAAGGCAGCGATGGAAAAATTAAATCTCTCGGCGAGGGCTTATGATCGTATTTTAAAAGTAGCGCGCACCATTGCAGATTTAAGCAGCTGCAATGCTATAAGCCCCAATCATATTTCTGAAGCAATACAGTACAGAAGCCTAGATAGAGATGGCTGGTTTGGATAAAGCTATTATACCTTTTGTGCAATAACTTCAACCATTAAAGGACAACACAGGGTGGCCCCTGGGGTGTTTTCTAGTTGTGTTAATTCCTGTAGTGCCAGTGTTACTTCTTCTTGGCTTAGGTACCCTGCTGCTACTAATCTTGGAAAATAGCTATGGTAAAATGTCTTTGGCCATTGCCAGGTAAGATCTTCTGGGGTTGCCATTTTTAGCATGGGCCGTATGTGGGTAACTTTCATGCCAAGGTCTTTTAAAAGAGCGGGTAATTCTTTGCCTATGTTAATTTCTCCTCTAGAATCAGTAAAGCTTTGCATGGCTGCTTTTATAGCTTTGTCTAGTTTTGGTTTAAAAGGCTGTGTTTGATGTGTGGTCCAGTCATAGTATTCATGGATAACCATGCGCCCACCGGGTTTTAGCGCTGTGTATACTTTTTGTAAAATTTCCTTTGGGTTATCCAACCAAGCCAAAGCCCAGCGGCAATACATGCCATCAAGACTGTTGGCCCCGAGTATCATGTTATTAAAGTCTGAGACCATACCATCTAACGGGAGTTTGTGGGTGTCGGCAACATGTTGCAAATGGCTTATAAAAGCTTCGGAAAGATCAACACCAATCACCTTACCTTTTGCTCCAACAATATATCCAAGTTCTTGGCTGCAAAATCCAGGGCCGCAGCCTAAATCAAGTAGGGTGTGTCCTTCTGTAAATTTTGCTAGACTCCAACCCTGCTGCGCCTCAGAGGCCCAGATTTGATGTTGTACTCCAAGACGATGAAGTTCTTGGGTGTCTGTCCCTAGAATATAGGCGTTATTTTCCTTCATAGATATGGGTTTTCAATACGTATAAAAATAAGGAAAAATTTCAAACTACAGTTTAATGCAAAAGCGATATGTAAAATGAATAATACACTACCAATCTAGAGGATAAGTTTTTGTTTCCTGCTATTTTACTGCAAATAACCCAATTACTCAAATTATAGTCCATTTTTAGGGATGTGTATATTTCTGAAGTAAAAAAAATATACCTTTGCTAAATACTACAAAATTTTTTATGAAACAGTTTTTTTTATTAGTCTGTCTTTGCCTTTGGGCTTGCATTGCAACTGCTCAAAGCCAGGATGCGCTTTTGGATGGAAAAAAAATTGAAAATGAAAAACCGCCAATAGCTCTATACAAGTTTATCTCTCACCAAAGAGACACCACCTATTTGGATACTACCTTAACAATCCAAAAAAGTTATAAATTCAACTATTTACGTAGTGACACCTTTGAGTTATTGCCTTTCTCTAACGTAGGGCAGACTTATAACGCCCTGGCTATTAACACTACTTCCAAAAGGCTAACCCCTTTATTTGCCGCACAATCGCATCATTATAATTACAAAGAGATTGAAGATGTTGGTTACTTTAATGTGCCCACACCTTTAACCGAAATTTATTTTAAAACTGCCTTTGAGCAAGGGCAGCAATTAAATGCTTTTTTTACCATAAATACCAGCAAACAGTTTAATTTTTCTTTGTCTTACCAAGGGGTACGCTCTTTGGGTAATTACCAGCAAAGTCTTACTAGTACGGGTAATTTACTAATAACATCAAACTATTTTTCCAAAAACAATCGCTACAATGTCCGGTTTCATGTAGCTTCCCATGATATTTTAAATAGAGAAAACGGCGGGCTTACCCAAAACTCTCTAGTACTTTTTATTAATGACGATCCAGAATTTAGCGATCGCGGTAGGCTAGATGTAAACTTTGAAGATGCAGAAAATAATCTTAAAGGGGTACGGTTTTATATGAGCCAGGAGTATTCCTTACTTCAAAAAGCAGATAGTACAAGTACCACCGCTCTAACTTTAGGAAACAGCATTTGGTATGAAGAAAAGCTGTTTGAGTACCGTCAAAACACTGCTTATGAGCCGTATGGGGCATCTTATGAGCCTGTAGATTTGTACAACAAAACAACGCTTGAAGATTTTAATATCCAGGCCTATGCAAGGCTAGACAATACACTGCTGGGAAATTTTAAAGTCTTTACAACCCTTACAGATTACAACTACGGTTATAATTCGGTACTAAATTTAGATAACGGCCAGATTCCTAACAGAATAAAAGATAATATGTTATCAGTAGGGGGCGCGTATCAAAAGCAGTACAAAGGCTTTGATCTAGCGGCGCAGGCTGCTATAAATGTAAGCGGCGCAACTACTGGAAATTATATTAATGCTGCAGCTGGTTATAGCTTAAATGATGATACTAGAGTCCAGGGATCAATTAAGATTCACAACGTAGCACCTAATTTTAATTTTCAATTATACCAAAGTGACTATGTAAACTATAACTGGAAAACCGAGTTTAATACTATTAAAACCCAAGAGCTTGGTTTTGCCCTGTGGTCTAAAAAAGTTGCAAATCTATCTTTAAGTTACACAGGTATTGATGATTATACTTATTTTGCTATTAACCCATCACAATCTCAAGAAGACACTTTTTTAAGACCAACACCCCAGCAATTTACATCTAGGGTAAATTACCTAAAGATAAAGGCAGAGAGAGAATTTAATTGGAGAGGATTTGCTTTAAACAATACCATAATGTATCAAAATGTATTAAGTGGTAGTACTGTTTTTAATGTACCTGAGCTTATTACTCGCCAATCATTGTATTATCAGGATCAGATATTTAAAAACGCTTTGTTTTTCCAAACAGGAGTTAACTTAAAGTATTTCACCAAATATAATAGTAATGGCTATGATCCTGTTCTTGCAGAGTTTTATGTGCAAAACGAGCAAGAAATAGGAGGTTTTCCTGTGATAGATTTATTTTTTAATGCTAAAATACGTCAAACACGAATTTTTGTAACCTGGGAGCATTTCAA
>ERZ887849.550-NODE-550-length-39751-cov-61.370869_pt1 | contig 39751 bp, 20 predicted proteins | sample MGYA00521267_ERZ887849 | MGnify/ENA primary metagenome ERZ887849 (study PRJEB32303, sample SAMEA104408601) | aquatic metagenome | biome: Brackish water; feature: Pelagic; material: water | place: Baltic Sea | collected 2014-06-06T16:11:00 | depth 2,863 m ... | reverse complement strand
GGCTTGATAACAATCGCAATTTCATCAACATCAATTCTGTTGATGCGAAGTGCGGGATCAAGTGTGTATTGCCCAAGATCTTCCGTCAGCACCAACAGCGATGCCGGGCCGAAGTAATCCTGAGTTGGAATGAAGCCCAGTCCATCCAAAGCTTCGTTCAGCATGTTGACGTCGCCCGTCAACGTCAGCACTGCCTGTCCACTGGCTGGAGTCACCCCGGCCACGACAGCTCGACTGATCGTCACCACGTCTGCAGATGCGGCGGCTGTACCTGCCCCGAAATAGGCATTCAGTACAGTTTCAGTGGCTGCTGCAACAGCAGTTGCGTCATCCGCGGTGTTCAGCGGAATTTCCGTTGGAGCCGGTGAGGCTACCGTAGCGGCATCAACAAATGTAAACGCCGTACGTCCAACGCTGATGTGGTCTCCGATCGCTGTTGTGGCAGCAGGAACCGTAAGAGTGGCACCAGAAAGTTCCAGTGGATTAACAATGGCTGCCGTATGCGGCACTTCCAAAGTCACTCGACTTCCCGAACGTCGAGCCTCACCGGCCCCCAGCACTGAATTGAGCCGTACCAGTAAAGCGGAGGCAACGTCGTTGGCAGTTCCGGAAATATTGACCGCAATTTCATTGGCCCCGGGAGCTCCAGCCGCTGCATTCACAAAGCGATAGGTTACACCGTTGATCAGCAGTTCTTCACCAATCGCATCGGCGGCGACGGGCAGCAGGACATCCTGCCCATCGACAGCCAGCTTTGTCTTATCCGTATTTGAGAAATACAGTCCGGCAGACGCCAGCATCACGTCCGCGCCGGACACTGATGAAGCTCCGAACATGTGCAGTTGCGAATGATTGATGGCCGCTGAAGTAGCTGCCGCAACGTCAGCAGGTGTATCCGTTTTGGCGACTGCAATCTGATTCAAGGCAGGAGTCACAGCGGGTGAACTGCTGTCCCAGATGGCAACGTCCACATATGTGAATGTAACAATGCCAACCGTAAACTGTTCATCCAGCACAGACGCTCCATCAAAGACCGTCATCGAATGCGAACCTGTGACGATGACGTTCGACCCACTGGTGAATAACCGTGTGGACTTCAGTCCCGTTCCAAGCGTGACTGCCGGACCGACAGGCGTGGCTGAGGACGCTCCATACCATGAATTCAGCACTGCAGCTGCTGCCGTCGAGACACCGCTTGCCAGATCCGTTGTGTTGACAGCGATCTGCGTAGCCGTGGGAGACGCAACCACGGCGGCGTCAACAAAGGTAAACAACTGAACGACCGGGTTCAGCGGATCGCGACTGTCAGTGACACTAAACGTTCTGCCAGCCAGACCTGCGCCCGCCGGGAAGTTCAGAATCTGACCCGTCGCGTCTGTGGTGATTAATGTCGGCAGGTTCAAGCTGCCGTGTTCTGCAAACAAGGTTACAGTCAGCTCGTTCGTACCCAGATAGGTATCCTGGTCTGAAACTGTCACCGGAATGGCGTTAACATTACTGAACACAAGTTCGGTATCTTCGTCTGTCATCACCATGTTTGGCACATCATTGACGGGAGCGTCGTTCTGTGCGTTGTCTAAGGTGATTTCAAAGCGAACGTCGCCGTTGCTACGGTTCGATTGAATTGGGTTCCCGGCAAGGTCACGAATTCCGGTGGCCGTGCTGCGATCGATCAGCTTAATTGTGTAGTGATGATCGGTCGGGAAGACGGTCACCGCCTGGAAGACAACTTCGTCAGTTGCAGTGTTGTAGATAAAGCGATAGTCAACGCCTTCAACAAGCAGCACGCCGTTGCGACGAAGTTCCCATTGGCTACTGGTGACAAACGAGTCATCAACACCAATTCCTTCGATGTTTAACTTAACCACAAAGCGTGGCAAGAAGTTACTGATCAGGCGAATCGCGTCGTTATCTGTGGGGTCCTGATCGTCAGGGCCGTTATCCAGTGGTGTCACCAGTGTGGCAAACGGACCGATAAAGTCAGCTCGCTCAATCGCTCCAATATCGTTAAAGCTTTCACCACCGGAACCTGGGCCCGGTGAAAACGGATCGTCTCGGCGAGTCTGACCGAACAGGTCTTTTGCTGGCGAGAATGTGTCTGATTGCGGAATTCCAAGATCCTGCTTCACGCTGCGGAATGTACTGGATTCCGGAACACTTCCCTGAGATCGGTCGATCGCCAGAGCACCCAGTTTCAGATAGTAATTATCTGTGGAAGCATCAATGAACAAAGGAGGAGGCGAAGCAACATTTCTGGCAACCGTAATCGCGTTTTGTCCAGTAACACCATTGTTCGCATTGCGATAGAAGTGCGTACGTTCGATAACCGCAGTCGATGTTGCATCAACGGTAATACCAGTTGTGGTTTCTGAGATAATGTTATTCAGAATTGTCGGTCGCGAATTATCCACAACCTGAATACCGACCCCGAAGGCCGCTCCACCAACAACCGTATTTCCAACAATCGTATTGTTGATAATTTTACCAAGAGGCACTGCAGCAGCTGGCACTCCCGCACCGTTGCTGGATTCTCCGCCAAAGCGAATTCCTGCCACACCGGATCGAGAAACAATGTTGTTCTGAATCACGGCTCCCGGTGCAAGGCGTTCATCATTTGTCGTCTCAAAATTGATGACGGCACCTGGATGAGAGAAGCCGGTCACGGGATCACGGTCGCCAGCTTCGACAAGTATGCCAAACTGAGACGCATCACGAATGATGTTGCCAGCGATTTCAAACAGTCCCTGTTCTCGCTGAACGTTGCGGTCACCTCGCAGTTTTCCACCAATCGCAGGAAACTGAATATTGTCAATTGTCAAAGTGCCAATGCCAGCGGTGCCGCCCGCATTTTTGCGATGCACAAATCGTACGGAATGAACGCCGGCACTGATTGGGATCTGAGTGAGAACGAAGTCTGTGTCAGTGCCCGTGTACTGGAAGTCTGCCGCTTCAATTTCAGTTCCGTCAATGAAGACTCGGAATTCGTCATACCCGACTTCTGGAACAAAGAAACGATCGAACGTCAGAAGCCCTTCACCAGTGGTAACAACAACTGTCATCGACGCTTCTTCGCCAGGACCAATCAAGCCCTGGGTCAGGTCAAGCTGCGTGCCTACGGCACCATCTGGCCCGATTATGCTTCGCAGCGTAGGTGTCCAATGCGGCCGCGACTGTGCGTCCACTGTGAAGTTAACAGCACTGACACTGGCGACACTGTTGAAGTCGATCAGCAGGCCAGTCCCGAGGTTCAAATCGGCACCGGGCACGAATTGAGCGTTTGTATCGGGAATCGCGGCATCTGAAATGGCCAATTCCGGTTCAGTTGGGCTGACAGGAGCCGCAAATTCGTAACCACGACGAATTTCCAGCTGATAATTTCCACTAAGAATCGGCTGGATGGCAGCAGGATCAGGATCAACTGGCACGCTATAGAAGCTGGGGTCCGTAGCCGCGCCGGTAATCATCTCACCGCGTTCTGCCCAACCAATAATCAGGTCGTCGATATAAAAGCCTTCATGGTCGTTGTCGTCAGATGGTTGGGCGTCGCCGAATTCTGTAAAGAACTCGCCAAACTGATCGGTTGCGGTGCCCAGCCCTGTACGCAACGTGGCGTCGTTCATCGATCCAGACGTTGTAAAGTCGAACCGCAACATCAAGCCCGTGTCGCCCACATAATCACTTAGATCAATACGAGCCTGTCGCCAGCCATTGGTATTGTCGAACAGTTCCTGAGTCGCCTGTCGTCCATCTGCGGCGTCGGCAAAGCGGCTTTGTGAACTGAATGTCGGCAGTTCACTGTTGGCATCTCGGAATCCGCCAGCCCCATTGCCATTGTTGGTAGCGATCAAATCCCAGGTCGTACCGCCGTCGTTACTGATGTACACCCGTGCCGCATCACGAGCATTTCCGTCACCGGTTGGTGAAGGGTCACCAGCATTCTGGTCTTCTGTTTCCAGAAAATAGTTGAAGTACAGCACCGGTCGATCCGCTGACGACTCGTTGCCGAGTTGACTTGTGAGGTCAAACGGAGCCGTTACCAGGCTTCCAAGTGCTCCACCTGGCAGGTTGTAATTGTTACCAATATTCGCATTGCTGGTCAGGTCGCGTTGAATATCGTGATTACGAACCCCCAACTGACCTCGAGCCGATTCGTAGTTGTAATACGGATTCGTGTTGTTATCGACATATTGCTCCAACCCAAAATACAGACTAGTGCCCCCCTGTGCTTCGGACTGATTGTAGTTCGTGTGCCCCTGACCATCCGTCAGGCCGGCAGCATCTGTGCGACCTTCCGCAGTTGGTGTGCGCGTGTTATCAAACGTGGAATTAATTCCATGACCAGCCTCTGTCGCCTGACGTTCTGTCGGATGCCACAGGTTGAAGTCCAATGGAGAAAATGCCAGGCCTGTGCCACCGGTAACTCCAGTGTTGATTCTGTCAGAATCTGCAAGACCATCGCCGTTACTGTCGAAGATTGTTTCCAGCACTCCGCCAACAGGATTCAATGCCACAAGAGTGCCGTCCTGCGCAATCGCAAACAACAGGTTCGCATAGCGTGACGGTGTGGCAACACCAGCCGCATCGAACTCTGAAACGTTTTGCGGCCCCAAAGACAAGCCTGCAAAACGAGTGTCCAAACCACCCAACCCTGGATCTAAGCCCAGGTCGCGAACCATAGTCGCAGCACCGGTCGACTTGTTGATCGTGATCAATTCACCCGCATCGGTAATACCAAACAACGTACCGCCATAAAAGCTGCCGAACGCCATGCCGGTCACGTTGCCTCGCAGCGGAGTACCACCGCCACCAGTCAACTGTCCGCCACCGTTCGCACTTCCACTGGCAGCAGTTCCGATTGCATCGCCCAACGCCACTTGGGCGGTTACAAGCCGACTGGCTTCTGCATTTGCGTTAATTGCATCGGCGATCGCTCCCGCCGTATTAGCATCATCGATCCTCACATTGATCGTCGTCCCGGTCACCGTAACCTGAAGACTCGTACCTGTACCGTACGTGACATTCACGCGAATGCTGTTTCCGTCAGCACCGGGTGCTCTTGCCTGAATTTCAATATCGCTGCTAACTGGCGTCGTTGCGTTGGTGGTGACACGAATTGTCGTATCAGCATAAGTCACACCAGCCAGTTGAATGTCCCCAAAGCCAGTATCTCCAGCAGCATTCTGCACGGCCCCGGTACCGATATTCGCACGATACAATTTCGAGTTGGGATTAAGCCCATTTGAGCTGTTTTCAAACACGGCGTAGTAAGCAACATAGTTCGCTGCGTTGCCGGCCGTCGCGTTTCTATCGATCGCAATCGCGCCAACTCGGTCGCTGATGGTGACGTCGTCGAAATCATTTGCCGCTGTGACGACGGTTTGAGAACGCCCAACAATGTTATCTGTACCAACATCCGTTAAAGCACCCGTTGCCGGGTCAATTCGCACCAACTGACCGACACTGTTGGCCGTTCCCTGACCTTCACCGGCAGTGCTGGACAGGTCCCGATATCCGTATAGAAAGCCGTCGGACCGCATCGCCAGGTCGCGAATCGTGGAAACATTCCCAGCAGACTCGTCAAGGTTATTGTCGATGTTGTTGATGACACCCCCCTGAAACGCGTTGACGGTTCTAAGAGTATCGGTTCCCGAGACAAACAATGGCACATCGCTAAGGTCAAACGGACGAACGTTGGTCAGCAACTCAGTGCCTGTTGATGGACTGGCATATGTCTGATTGGTTGAAAGCACATTTGCATCGGCCAGACTTGGAAACAACAGCCCTGCCGTGTTGTCTGCATTCTCATTCGTTGGTAACACCAACGCACCATTGGACGTGTAACCTTCAAACCCGATGTGATCCTCAATGATGCGTTCGGTGGAATTCACAGGCTCCAGACGCACCAATGGATTGGCGGCATTCGCGAGATAAGTCTGATTAAGTTGGGTCGTTACCTGTCCGTTGGAAGTAACCACAACGTTATATGGCGTTGTCTGTCCGGGAGTTCCCGCAGGCAATTGAACAGGCCCAATAAACGGATCCAGCACACCCGCAGAACCGCGTGACAGGTCGCTAAGACTGTTGCCATCACCTGGCAGTCCGGTTGGCTGGTCAGCAGCGATATTGGAATCGCGACCGATCAAGATGGGACGCCCAGTAGCGGCATCAAACACAATCAGAGTGGCATCAGCGCGAGAGAAGTTATCAGCATAATCCAGATCGAAAACCGTTGACCATGTTTTCTTACCATCGTTCACGCCAGATATCGATTGAATTGAATTCCCAAGTCCTGTGACAGCGTAGTCCACATTGAAGCCATAGGCGTCAATGTCGGAACCATTAATCGCATTCAGGTTCCCCGAAATGCTGATCACGTTTTGATCAGATTGCAGCAGATTGCCAACAAACTGAGGCGCACTTGCCGTCAGCGATGGTGCATCACCAATTTCTGCCGTTTCACCAAGCAACGGAGAATGGCCTGGCAGCCCCTGAACATGAATCGCGTTCACGGCATAACGCAGATCTGCAAAGCGAACCGTTGAACCAGCTTTTTCATCAACCTGTCGAAGTCGAATCTGCAGCTGATACTGACCGCTGGTCAAGCCATCATTCAGTTTGGAAACGTCATCCAAATCGGCGGTGGTGGTTTGAGCACTTCTAACGCGAACATAATAGGTCCGCTTCTGTCCGGGAGTTCCCGGCAATACGGCCCTGAATCCGGAATCACGGTAGTTGGTCGAATAAAAATCGCCGCCATCGTAGGCGTTTTCAGTCAGCCCACCAAGATTGGCGCCCGTAAGATTGCCAGAAGGAGAAGTGATTTCCAGCAGCCCCGTAGCGTCGTTAAAGAGCGACCTGGCGTTCACTCGTGCGTTGCTTGTTTCAGCATTCAGTTCGACCAGCTCCAGCACCGGAGCCAATGCTTCACCCGTCAGATCAAGGTCAAACCAGACTTCTGTACCAGCTTCTGCCTGAAAACTATAGACGTCCACGTCGCCTGGATTGTCCGCGCTGATATAGCCGTGAATATCAAATCCCAAAGCTCGGTTTTCATCACCGCTTTTATAGTCGGGAGCAAGTTCGCCAATCACACGTGCCTGCCCGGTGGTACCGTTTAGTTCGATTCCTGCGTTGTTGGCACTCTCTCGCTCATTGATGACTCGAACATTGCGATCATTGCTGTATTGATCAAACAGCAAACCTCGCCAGTCTCCTGGGGCAGCGGCGGTAGTGCCGTTGTCGGTATCAAGTTGAGGAAACCCGTCCGGTCGCAGGCTGGCACCTATCGTATCATCATACAGCGATGTCAGAATAACGGGAAACAGCGGCTGACCGATCAGCTGAATGGTTCCGCCAATCCGATCGTCAATATCCAGTGGAGTTCCTGTTGCCGTAAATCCTGCAGCCGCACCATCCAGTTTCACAACCAGACTTTCGGTGGCGCTGCTTTCCAGACGCAACCCGCCAAACGTGTGCAGATTGTCAACGATAATTTCGTCACGCAGCACGTGAACAATGTCGGTGTCGTCCCAGACAGACTCCGTCGTCAGAAGATCGCCACGAACTTCCATTCCGTTAATGGAATTATTTTCCAGTCGATTCAAACGCACCAACGGACCCTGGTTGTCAGAGTAGCCCGTGAATTTCTGAATCGCGCCCGTGCTGCGGCCCGTATCCTGCACAAACGTGCTGGTCATCGCGTTAGCATTGATGTGAATCACACTGCCGAGATTATTCCTGAAGATATTATTCAGAATAAGCGGCTGAGCCTGGCGCACAAAAATTGTGGCCGCGTTGTGAGTGCCTCTATTGTCTCGCGTGCCATCAGTGCCGCTCACGATACCGTTGGCATTATTTTCAACAATGCTGTTTGCCAGACGCAGGTCAGCTCGATGCAGCACTTCAATCGGATTAAACGAACCAGAACCGTTCGCAATCGAAGTTGAACCACCGGCGAACGAAATGATCACATGGTCCAGGCTACCGCGAGATTCTGCATTGAATACCAGCCCGCCCCAGTCTCCTGGCGACGGAGTACTTGCACCATCACCGGTCGAATCAAACGTGCCACCCGCTCCGTAACGGTCATCCAGAATTGAAGTAAAGATCACCGGCTGTTCTGCCGTACCTTCCGCAATCACATGAGCATTACCACGCAGGGCTTCAATGCGTGACGAACCCATCTTCATGACGACACCGGGGTCAATCATCAAACGGCCGCTGGTGCGAGATTCCGTGGTGCCATCCAGCTTCGCCAGCGGGCCGCCAGGGCTGCCAATGATTTCGAGGCTTTCTGTCAATACGTGTACGATGTCAGTGTCGTCCAGTCGAGCTGAAACGCTTAGACGATCGATTGGCTGACCAAACTGAGTATCAATGCGGAACAACAATCCGTTAGTTGTATTGCCGGTCAGAACGTTGCCATGAATATCCGGACCAATGCGGCCGCGTGAATCATCAAAGCTGTCCGGATTGGCTGAAATCGCCGCCTTGGCGCTGCTGGTAATCGTGTTGTTGGAAATCGTCGGACGAGCACTCACCAGATGGATAGGAGTATAAATTCGCTCGTCGCCATCGACCGGCACCAGGCCACCGCCGTAGCTGATGTTGGCAAAGTTAACGTAGTTCAGAAAGATCCCGGGAGCGCCCGGATTGGCGGCCGCGTCTGGCGCAATGAAATCGGAATCCTGGCGGAATACAATGCCGCCCCAGTCAGCCGGGTTTGCACCGTCGGTCACGCCGTCGCTGTTACCACCGACCGCGTCGTTTCCGAAGGCTGTTAAAATCACGTCGTTGTCAGGCGTACCAAGAATCTGGATCGCTCCACCGCTGCGATCATTCCCCAATGACGTCGTGCCGGCATCGATATTTGCAGACTGCAGCTTGATCGTCACACCGGCATCAATCTGCAGCACAACGCCGCCAGGCACGTTCAGCGAATCGCCGTCAACCAGTTGTACGCCCGAATCGTTGAAGCCAACCAGATAAGGCAGATTGTTCAGGGCTGTTGACAAATCGTTGTCGCTGCCCGCATTGGCAACAATACGAATAATGTCGTCTGCGGATGCCGCCGCAATCGCCTGACCAATGGTACCGAACGGACTGGCTTCCGTTCCCGTTTGAACAACGGCTGCTGTCGCCTTGTCGACGAACAGCGTGTTGTCGCTGCGAAAATGGAACTCAAAATCACCACCGGGAGTGCCGTCATCATCACCATCCAGCGCGCGACCGGTCTGGTCGATAATCTGAGCAGCCGCATCCGCTGCGAATTTCAGTTTCAGGGCGTACTTGCCGTCCGTCAATCCACCAAAGCCCGTATCGCTGATTGAGGGATTATAGTCTTCGTTGCCCGTGCTACTGACGCCGATGAAGTACTTGCCTGGTTCCAGTTCCAATTCAATAAACGAATCGTTACTGAAATAATCGTCGTTCTGAGCGATCAATTCTCGGCGCGATGGGTCCAGTGGATCTTCACGATACAAACGCAATACGGAATTCAGCAGGCTTGGATCCGAAGCGCCAGTCGCAGTCACTTTACGTTCTGCCACAACTTCGGCAGACAGCACGCCCTTATCTGCCACGTTGAAACTGTACAGGTCAATATCTGTCGCATCCGGTCGATGAATGCGCTGCCCGTGAACAATATCGTTGTTACCAGGATACTGATCTTCACCCAACGTTCCGTTGCCTTGCTCTGACGGAATGTCATAGCTGTGGCCCAGACCAATCGCATGTCCAATTTCATGCACGGCGACATCAAACCAATTGCCACCAAACGGGCTGGAACCAAAGCTGCTGCCACCGTTAATAATAACAGTGCCTGAATTACCGACTCCGCCAACTCCCAAAGGAGGAAAATTTGCGGCTGCTGTAATGTTACCCGTAATGATTGCAATCGCCTGATCAACATTCAGCCCCGCAGGAGTTGCCGGAGCACCATCCAGTGATTGCTCAAGTTCAATCGTTTCGAAGCCATATAGCCCCGCATACATTTCGAAGATTTCACGTGCGCGCTCTTTTTGATTCGCCGTGATTTCGTTCAGCAGATTTTGATTCTGCAGATTCTTGCCATAAATTTCGGGGAAGTAGAAAGCGATGGTCTTAATGGCGTCGGGAGCTTGGTTGTAAACTCCGGATCCCGCCCCATGATCTTCCGCCGGTATTTCACGGTGGCCCGGCTCATCGGAACCACCCGGATACACAGGCATTTGAATGGCCTGCGGCGAAATCGCAGCACTTAACTGGACGCCGGTTGCCCCCAAAGCACCCAACGCGTTCGCGGTACCAAAGCTGCTGTTGTCGTCGTCCCAAACGGTCGGATCAACGGCAAACCCCGACCGAACAGTGTTAGTCCCAATTTGCAAGCGATAAGTGCCCGTCCCGAGATCACCCGCAAACGTCAGCACTGCCAGGTTTCTGTCGGCATCATATCGAACAACCGTGGGGTTCTGCGTGACATCGTCACCGATCGCCAAAGTGCCCTGAGTGTCAGTTAATCGATAAAGCGAAAGAGTCTCAGCAGAAGCCTGATTCAGCGTATCGGGGTTGAAGTAAACAACAACCTGATCACGATGCTGCTTAATACCACCCGCAGCGACAGACATGACTCCACCAGCGCCTGTGGTAGGGCTGACTTTCGCATCCAGCGAATTCCCGGTGATCGACAACGCCGATGAACTTAGCTTAGTCGCCGTCACGCCTTCGCCGGCAAACCCGGCACCGTTAATGGCGGCTACCAAAGCGTCGACAATGTCATCACTGGTCGCCACGGTGCTGTCAAACGCAACCTGCACGTCGCTGGTCGAACCATTCGGAACAGCAGCGCCTGTATCTTCAAACTCAAACACCAACGTGCCAGCGCCGTCGCTGACAGCAACTCTGTCACCATCAGCCAACAACGACATATCCAAAACATTGAGTGCCTGACTGCGAACAACCGGCTGAGGAACAACCGCGCGCACGGTGGCCCCTAAATCGAGCTCAAACGTGACTGTGGCATCGACGCCGTTGTTGAACGCTTCACCCAGACTGTTTTCCAGGGGATTCGCCCCCGACCCAACAATCGTAATTTCGTAGCGGTCATCCTGAAGTGGTTGAGCAAAACGGAAAATCGCCTGGTCAGGAGAATCGCCCAGCCCCAGAAAACCGGCGGTGATCGAAATTTCATTGCCGTCACCAAACGTATTGTCGAACCCGCTGCCAACAATCTGGATAGCACTAAGACTTAGTGAGTCCAGTGTCTGACCAGGACTGAATTGAAACACCAATTCCTGAGGTCGCTCGGTAAGAACTGTTCCGTCTTCAATAAACTGACCCACATTCGGGCTGATCGCAACAAGCTCCGGACTTGTCAGCAATGAACGAATTTCCAGGTTCTCGACGTGATCAATCGAACCACGGTTGTTCTTCACTGTACGCACAATCCGTCGCGGACGAGATTGAAGATGGTTACGAAACGATTTGAGCCATGATGAAATCAGCATGTTGAGTCCTTGGAAGACCGTTATCGCCAGGACGCACACCATTTCGCAGACTACAACGCCAGCTCCAAAAGGCTGCGTGTTAGTGATGCGACAGGCCGTGCGTCTATGATGCTGAAAGGCCAGCACCATATTTAGAAGTTGTTAATTTAGTACGATGTCGTGGGCAACTGCGCGCTCTGCGCGGAATAATCCCACCACAAGGGCCACATTATCGACCGTGCTGGAGGTGCAAAGTCCAGGAAAAAAAATCAGAAAACGCAGAATCGCTACAGACCACACATTCTCTGCAAATTACTGTATTTTCCGCAGGCAACCGAGTTGACAAACAACCAAATCGCTTTCCTGCACCGCACCTTCAACAACGTTGAATGCAGGGTAAACCCTTAATTCAAATCTCACCAAGTCCGCCTAAGTTCGTCAAACCACTCCCCAAAATTGCGTCCGTGCAGACGCGACGAAGGACTGACGGCAGATGCTTGCCTGTCGCGGGAGATTTGCATTGGCTTGGTGAGCAAGAAGAATAATTAATGGAAATTGAAGAATGCAAAATGCAGGATGCGGGAGCTGTTCGAAACCGAGCTCTGACGCTTTGTGGCTGAGAGCCAGTGACGCTCGCGGACGCACAAAACTCGCGAACTTCCGCTCGATTTGCAATTTTCATGCTCCGTTATCAAATAATCACTTGCCTGCACGGCGCCGCGTTCGAGTTGCTGAATTCCGCAACTCGATCAATCGCCATCGGTGTTGAGCGTTAAGCCACCTCAAATTTGGCGCTATCCAGCAAGGTCTGGCTTTCCACACGATAGGAGAACTCTTCCAGCATTGTTTTCGCAGGGTCGCTGGGTAATATTGTCCCTGACTGTTTTGAACCGAGGCGCCCGGGTGGCTGACGGGCCACCGATTTGTCTCACCGCGTCCCGCAGTTGCCAAAAGCACTCTCAACTGGCAGTCCCTACTAAATAAATTCAACTTCAACTGGTTCGGAGCAGAAATATGCGCATGCGATTTGTGGCGTTGCTGGCACTGATATTTTTGGCACCACTTTCACTCGCGGACGAGAAAAAACCGTCGCGAGTGCTGATGCTGACTCAAAGCGTTGGCTTCCGACATGGTTCGGTTAACCGAAACGACAAAGACCTTGCGCCCGCAGAAATTGCAATGGTGCAGCTGGGGCAAAAAACGGGGCTGTTCACCGTCCATTGTACTCAGGACGCGGCATCCGACATCACCAAAGAAAATCTGGAAAACTACGATCTCGTGATGTTTTACACCACAGGCAAGTTGCCCATCGCAGACGCCGACCTGGATTACTTCATGAACACATGGCTGAAAGAGAAAGGCCACGGATTCATCGGATTTCACTCAGCAACAGACACGTTTCACGATTATCAGCCCTACTGGGACATGATCGGCGGAACCTTCAACGGCCATCCCTGGGGCTCCGGCACTACCGTCACAATTGCCGTTCACGAACCAGAACACCCCACAATGAAGTCGTTCGGCAAGGAATTCCAGATCCGCGACGAAATCTACCAGTACAAGAACTGGCAGCCGGAAAAAGTTCGCGTGCTGATGAGCCTTGATATGCGCAAATGCAAACCATCCAAGCCGTATCATGTTCCCGTTGCCTGGGTGAAGTCGTACGGCGAAGGCAAAGTCTACGTCAATAACCTGGGGCACAATGAAGGATCGTGGGCAGACGAACGCTACCTGGAATCAATCACCGCCGGAATTAAGTGGATCCGAGGCGACGTAGAAGGTGAAAGTACACCCAATCCAAAACTGTCAAAGGCTCAGGAAGAAATTGCCAAGGCAGCCGCCGAAAAAGAATAACTTAACAAGGGCTGCGCCCTTGACCCAGTGGCGTGGTGATCGGCAAGACATGGGACGTTCGAATCGCCGAGCCGCTCCGTTGTCGCTACGACCAACATGCGCGAGGCGGTGCCTCTGGCCATTTGAGTTGCCGCTCAGAAGCGTGACTACGTCGCTCTGAAAAACCTAACAAGATTGCTGCCGCAGGAAGTCTAAACACCACCCAACGAAAAACGCCCCGATACAGATTATGTATCGGGGCGTTTTCGTTTTTTAAGCTCGCAAACTGAAGCGAGTACAGTGCGCGCATCTTTTTTCGTAGCGACAACGGAGCGGCTCGGCGATTCGAACGTCCTATGTCTTCCCACGCGCCACGCCAACGGGTCAAGGGCGAAGCCCTTATTAACCAAGCAGATCTTTGACCGTGTCTCGCTCTTCAACCAGTTCAGCCACTGTCGCATCCAGTTTGCTCTGAGCGAACGCGTTGTGTGAAAGCCCCTTCACGATGCTCCAGTTTTTTCCATCGCTTGTCAGCGGAAAACTGCTGATCAGGCCTGCTTCAACGCCATAGCTGCCATCACTGCAAACGGCCGCACTAAAGGAAGCTCCCTCGGCTGTTGGATTTGCGATGGCTTTTACCGTGTCGATAATCCCGTTGGCGGCCGATGCTGCACTTGACGCTCCACGAGCTGCAATCACGGCGGCACCGCGTTTTTGCACGGTGGAAATGAATTCGTCCTTCAACCACGCGTCATCGCCAATGATTTCAGCCGCAGACTTACCATCGATTTTTGCGTTGTAGAAGTCTGGGTATTGCGTGGCCGAGTGATTGCCCCAAATGGTCATATTGGAGATTGAAGAAACCGGTCGGCCGGACTTTTGAGCCAGCTGCGAAACCGCTCGATTCTGATCCAGCATCGTCATTGCGTACCAACGATCGTTGGGAACGTTGGGAGCATTATTCATGGCGATCAGGCAGTTTGTATTGCACGGATTACCAACAACCAGAACCCGCACATCCTTGGCGGCAGCGTCAGAAATTGCTTTGCCGGTGCTGGTGAAGATCGGCCCATTGATGCGAATCAGATCGCCACGTTCCATGCCTTTTCCGCGAGGCACGCTGCCCACGCAAAGCACATAGTTGCAATCTGCGAACCCGTCCTGCAAGTGATCGCTGTCTGCCTTTACAACGCCCGCCAAAGTTGGAAACGCACAGTCATCCAACTCCATCTCAACGCCGTCCAAAGCCCCCATCGCAGGTGGAACTTCAACCATGTGAAGAATTACCTGCTGATCCGGGCCAAACACCTGTCCAGACGCAATTCGAAACAGCAACGAGTAGCCAATCTGACCAGCAGCACCAGTAACAGCAACTCGGATAGGAGCAGACATCAATCGATTCCTTTGCGGAAAACAAAACGGTAGTTCATTCGTCTAAGAAACCCGACGAAAGCAAGCATTTACAAGTCAAATGCCTGACATCATTAATCGTCGAAATTGTAGCCACTCGGCGGACAGACTTTCAAAGCAATGACGATCGTCTCACGATTGATAAAAGAACGCCTGAAAACCAGACTGCACCAACTGACTTAAGACTTCAGCGAAAGCTCAGCCAACCGCCTCTGCCCTGAAATACGGGCGGAGCACCTAAACCTGCCGCCAAACACTAAAAAAACAGCCCTGCGCAGGCTGCCGCTCAGCTATTTCGGCGGAAGCGTAACCGTAAAGTCAATTGCCAGCTGAATTCAGTTTTTCAGTTGCTGGTCGTTGTCGAAGCCATCTGGCTCAACCATTACCCATCCGGTCATGGATCGACCGGTGATATTAAATTCGACAACGTTTTCGCGCTGCAGAGTTTCCTCCCAAGCAATTTTTCCAACTCGCAGAATCAGATTCTCTTTCCAGATTCCAACACACATGTTGCCGCACAGCAGAAACCCAATACCGCCAAACATCTTCTTTTCGGTAAAGCGAACGTCGCCCGCAACGATCGTCCGAACTCGCTGTGCGAACGGTAAGTCAAACGTCATTTTCAAACGCCCCCAAGCGGATACTCGCAGCCAACGGGTTTGCTGATAGACTTCGAACATGAATCAACTGTTCGGCCATTGTGTTACCAGACAAAGTGGTCATGCTCCTTCACTCTAAAGGACGCGTTCATGATACCCATCAACCTGAACTCCGTGTACACCACAAATTCTCAGGGACAAGCCGACATCGTCGCCGCTTGGTTACAGGAAAACGGGCTTGATGCACGAGTGAACAGTAACACTTCGCTGGGGGGACTTCCGGAAATGATTCTGTGGTCGAAAACCGAATCAGCTTCGGGGGCGTTTGAAGTCTGGGTTCCGACGGACTCAATCAACGCAGCCAAAACTATGATTTCGGAATGGGAAACCTGCCAACGCCAGGCAACGGCTGAACGCATGGCCAAAGGCTCGGTTGATGCTGTTTGCGATTCATGCGGAGAACTCAACACGCTTCCGCCAGAAAAACGAGGTGCCGTTGAAACCTGCAGGAACTGCGGACTCTATTTTGACGTGCCCGAATAACGATTCAAAAACATCCACACCGCGCGCAAAACGCGACTCAACAGAAAATTCACTGAGTGGCACACATAGGCGGAATTGCGGATAATTCATGTAATGATTTTCTGACCAATGCCGTCAAAGCTGAAATTCTCAGCCCACTAAACTTCTTGTTTCAATAAGAAAACCATCCCCATGACTCGTTCTATCGGCCAAACAATCGGCGATTCGTTGAAGCTAAGCATTGGCTATGGCGAACGCCTGTTGAAGGACGTCACTGCGTCTCAGTTTGCTCGCTTTGCAACTTCAAACGGAACTGCCATCGAATCCAATCATGCGGCGTTTGTTTACGGACACCTTAGCTTGTATGCCCCGCGAATTCTGGCAGACCTTGGCGCTCCAGCTTTGGCGACACCCGAAGGTTTCGAGGCCGTGTTTTCAAAGGATGCGAAGTGCATCGATGACCCGAAAGGCACAATTTACCCGCCAATGGATCAGGTGACATCGTTTTTCTTTGACGGCTACAAAGCCGCTCTGGCAGCCATTGAAGCCACTTCAGACGAAGCGTTTCAGGCACCAAATCCGCTTGGCGGAGGAATGGCGGAACGCTTTCCGACGTTGGGCTCCATGCACAACTTCTACGTTGGCGGCCACGTCATGCTGCACATGGGCCAACTGAGCGCGTGGAGACGAATGCAAGGCCTTGGCCCCGCCTAACAACAAGGGCTCCGCCCAACGCCGCCCTTCAGCCACCAGTTAAAACTGGTGGCTGAGTCAATGCAGCCGCTTGCCCCACGGCTCGCTGCCCGAAAACAGCCGCATCAAACGGCGTTCGGTGTTCAAATCACCCAAAGTAGCCGATCGCGTTCTTGAACAGTTGCAGCCCCTGGCCATCTCCACGCATGCCATTGCGAGTCCACTGCGGATGTTGAGTCGCAAAAAGGAAGCGTTCTGGATGAGGCATCAGGCCCAGCACTCGACCGGTGGAATCCGACAGGCCAGCAATGTTAGCCAACGATCCGTTGGGATTTGCAGGTTCCGGAAGTATGCCAATCGAAGTTGGGTCGCCACTTTGAGCTGCCAGTGCAGTGGCGTCGTCATTCCAGTAGCACAGCGAAATCTGCTGAGCCGCCCGAAGTCCGTCCAGCACGGAATCGTCAGCAACCGCAACGCGGCCTTCAGCGTGAGCGATCGGCACTTCGAACTCATCCATCCCTTTCAAAAACACGCTGTTTGAAGAAGTGACTTTCAGTTTCACCCAGCGATCGGTATAGCGTCCGCTGTTGTTCCAGGTCAGAGTCACTTTGTCTTCGAACGCACCTTCATCGGCATTTTCGATTCCGCGACGCATCAGCAGGCCAGCCTTCAAAATCGTCTGAAAACCGTTACAGATTCCCAGCAACAGCTTGTCTGCAGAAAGAAACTCTCGCATAACGTCATTCAGCTGCCCGCGCAACTGGCGAGAAAAAATGACTCCCGCGCCGATATCGTCGCCGTAGCTAAATCCGCCCGGAATGCACAAAACCTGATACTGACTCAGCAGCGACGGGTCTTCCAGCAGACGAAACAAGTGCACGCGATCAGCCGCTCCGCCCGCTAATTCAAACGCGTGAGCAGTCTCAATATCACAATTCGTGCCAGGCGCGCGAAGTACACAAACTCGAGGGGACGACATCCTGATTACTTTCACTCGATGAAAAACGTGCCGTAGCCGGAAAGATAAATTCGTCTGAAGTGCTCAAAAACCGCGAAAGAGCGTATCCAGAGGCACTTTCAGACTCAGCTGGCTGTTGTTTTACCAGCCAGAACAACACTCTTCACCCAAAGGCGAATGCGAAGTGTCCAATTTCGCGGGAACAGCCCGTTCTGTCTCAGAACAGGCGATTCCAAACAGCCCGTTGCGCCGCCGTTCGCCAGTATTCAGACCTCTGCACATCAACTACTCAACCACAACACCTTAACAAGGGCTTCGCCCTTGACCCAGTGGCGTAGCACGCAGGAAGGCGTGGAACGCTGGAATCGCCGAGCCGCTCCGTTGTCGCTACGGCCAACATGCGCGCACGGTGCGCGCATCATTTTCAGTAAAACCTTAACAAACCGGCAATGGCTGCGCGGCGACAGTTACGGCTCCCGACTCGATCAGCAGATACTGCGAGAAGTCCGCCCTAACGCCAAAAGGCCAGCGAAACTCGGGTTGCCGCAAATAGCACGGTTTCCGACAGTGGCCCCATGAATCTACTGTTTCGAGTTCTCTACGCACAAAAATGCACCAGCACGCACCACAAGCTGGCAATGGACAGCCTGCGCTATGTTCGAGCGGGCGAATTTGAGGACTGGTCGCGGCTGTTCCTTTCCGAAATCCAGGTCTACATGGACGGAGCGAAGGCTCCTGACAAGAAGTTCAAAGACTTTCGCAACCATGTGTTGCACGTGAGTGACAACTTCTGGGGTGGAGCCGTATCCACCGCCGAACAATGGTACGCTCGGCTGATTGAACAGCTGAAAGCGAAAGACTGGCAACGAGCCGTCTATTGCGCGGGAGTTCTAAGTCATTACGTCACAGATCCGCTGATGCCCCTGCACACCGGGCAGACAGAAGACGAAGCTCAGGTTCACAAGTTCATCGAATGGGGCACGGCGAAAATCTATGAAGAACTCGTCACGACTCACGACGCTGCTCGATCGCTGCTGAACTGGCGAGCGCCCGAATACCGCTTCACTGATGATTGGCTGGCCCTGTTAATTATAGAAGGCGCCGAACTTTCGCATGGTCACTACGATGTGATGATTGACCACTACGATCCGACTCACGCACAAAAAGACCCAACCGTCGGCTTTGATGCCACGTGCAAAGCCAGCCTGGCCAAACTGCTGGGCTGGAGCATTCGAGCGTTAGCGTTTGTGCTGGACCAGGCAATTCTGGAAGCCGCCGTCGAACCGCCAAAGCGATCATTAACCTTATCAACAGTGCTGTCCGGCATGGCCACTCCGCTGTTTTGGGTGACTCGCAAATTGGCTGACAAAACAGATCGCGCGGCAGTGCAAAAAATCTGGAACGAACTGCAGGCGACAGGCAAAGTTATCCACGCGTTGCCTGAAGACGACCGCACGATCAGAGCTGCCCATGCAGAAGAAGTACTGGGCATTTCGCTTGAACAACTGGATGCAAAGCCAGTACGCAAAGCGGGAAGCATGCACGAATCGGCGGCCACAGAAACGATCTCCATCTCAGAGGCAATCAAGCCCAAAACGCATTCACTACGATTCTATCTGGAACTTGACAGTCCCGTCGTGGACGCTCCATCAATCGGCCCCAAAACAGCCGCACGACTTCATCAGATCGGAATCAACACGGTCGAAGATCTGGTCGATGCCAACGTGGATGACGCCACAGACCAACTGGACCAAAGCTGGATTACGCAGAGCCTGTTTCGAAGCTGGCAACAACAGTCTGTCTTGGTGTGCCGAATTCCCGGACTCCGTGGCCACGATGCTCAGCTACTGGTGGAAATCGGAATCACACGACCGGAAGAACTGCAGCGTGCCAACGAAAACAGCGTCCTGGAAAAGCTAACCGCGTTGGCCAGCACAAAAGAAGGTGAACGCATTCTTCACAGCAGTCCCCCACCCGACCTGGCAGAAGTTCGCCATTGGATCGAATTTGCAGCAAGCTCGCGTGTTCTGCGAGCCGCATAGACGCCACCGTCGCGCAGTCAAATCGTGAGAAGCCGAGCACACCTCTGACCGACCGAAAATGCCCCTTCGTTTCACTTTCGCCAGATCGGAAAGATCACTCGATATCGAATACCATGATTCGCGTCGCGAGGCTCAACGCTGAAAATTCCGTGATTCTGTTCAACAATCGTACGACAAGTCGACAATGTCCAGTGGTCAAACATTGTCTCCGATTGAATGGACGGTAAACCGTCTTCCATGTCAGTCAACGCTGCTCCGTTGTGTTCGATAACGATTTCAACCTGCGACGCAAATAGTTGAGCAGTCGTGACTTTAATTCGTTTTGTCGTGACGCTTGCGGAATTAAATGAAAGAATGCTCCGGCGAAGCAGACTGGTGAGAACCAGCTCAACAAAACCAACGTCGACCTTGAAAAATGTAACATTTCCTGGCGAAAACTTCACCGTGGCCCCCGCATGCCGCGCCGCACCAACAACCAAATTAACGGCATTTGCCACAGTCGAATTCACACTGACTTCCTGAATGTCCGGCTGGCGGGCCCGCACAAAATCCCAGATATTCTTAAACTTACCGGAAATCGCCCCCATCGACCCCATCAAAATAGACAGTGACTGTAGTCCGCGTGGCTGCAACTGAACTGAAACCAACTCTTCAGCAAGAATTTCACTGGCGCCTTTTGCGGCCGTAATTGGCTGACCCAAATCATGAAACAGGGATGCAGCAAGTTCCCCAAATATCGCCAGTCGCTGCACGCCAGCAAGCTGAATCAGCTCTTCCCACTTCCGGCCAGGGCCACCACGAAAACCAGCGCCAGGTCGAAACACAATCATGCAATCACAACTGCCACTAAACTCAATCTTAAAAACTGACGCATCAACATTAAGTATTGAACCATCCTGCCTTAGTAACTGAACATCGCACGACGTCGCATCAGCCAAATTCGCCAACAACATTTCCTCCAGTTTACGAACCGCGACTTCAGACGAAGCACCAGACAGGATTGAAACAAGCGGCTGTCCGGTCAGCCCATCACTGTGGCTGACTCCCAACAGACTGGCCAACGCCGGATTCGCCCTGACGATTGTTCCCCGGAGACATATTGCAATTCCGTTGGAACAAACCTGGACAAGACGGACGAAAGACTCGCAGTCACGTATCAGCGATTTCAACTCATGTTTCGTATGCTGGCCAAACATCAAAAAAACGTCCTTAAGAAACTACCTTAAAACTACCTTAAAACTACCTTAAAACTACCTTAAAACTACCTTAAAACTACCTTAAAACAGCAAAATCACATCTTGAGTTCAACAGTTCGGGGCATGATTCGACGAAACTTGACTTCATCTCAGACTCTGGTAGCGACAGGTTGGAAAATGGGGAAAAATGATGTTATTTCCAAACGCCACCGACAGCATGAATGAGACGATTTCGCAACACTTGCGTTATCACTGTGGAGTGATCGCATCTTGGTGGGTAGACAATACTGGAACTTCGTTCACACGACGAAATCGTTACTCGCCGTACATAGTGCCCCCAAGTAACCACGAAAGGCTACCAACACATCAAATGATCAATATCGATCAACTGTTTTTTTCCTACCCAGGCAGCACCTTCGACCTGGAAATTGCTCAACTTAGCTTGGCGAAGAATACGGCAACCGCTGTTGTTGGACCAAGCGGGTCAGGTAAGACGACTTTGCTGCACCTGATAGCAGGAATTCTTACGCCGACCTCGGGATCGATCTCCGTTGGCGCTTCCTTTGTGTCTTCACTCAGTGATGCACAGCGCCGAAGCTTTCGTTTGGAAAAAATCGGACTCATTTTCCAGGACTTCGAGCTCATCGAATACCTGAACGTCTTGGACAACGTCTTGTTGCCATGCAGAATTGGAAACGTGCTGAGCATTTCCCGGTCTACGCGATTGAAAGCTGAACGCCTGTTGACGTCAGTGGGCCTTGAAGGTCATCAACGGAAGCCGGTCACTAAATTGTCGCAGGGAGAACGGCAGCGAGTTGCAATCTGCCGAGCGATGTTGGCGAACCCTTCTATCCTGTTGGCCGATGAACCCACAGGAAATCTGGACCCGGTCACTTCAGAACAAATCATGACACTGCTGCTGGACGCTGTCCGTCAGCACAACACAACTCTGATTATGGTCACTCACGACCACTCGCTGCTTAGCCGCTTTGACAACACGATAGACTTCGCTCAGTTTCTGACGCCGGTCGGCAAAGTTGACGCTCACGATGTGAAGGAGTCAACATGAACTTCACGAATGCACTTTACCTGGCAACGCGTTCTTTGTGGTGGTTTCGTGGTCGAGCCATCACGATCATGCTGTGCCTGGCCCTGACGCTATGGCTGCCGATAACCGTCCGTTTGCTGCTGAACCAATTTAAAGCCGAAATTGTAAAAAGAGCCGATGCCACACCGCTGATTATCGGTTCTCGCGGCAGCCAGATCGACCTTGCTCTGCACGCTCTGTACTTCGATTCGGTCTCGCCCGATTTAACTTCAATGAGCGAAGCGGCCTACATTCAGGAAACCGGCTTTGCGGTTCCCATTCCGGTTCACATCGCTTATAGAACTCAATCCACAAACAACGTCGATGGAGTGCCCATTGTAGGCACCACGGTGGAATATTTTGAGTTCCGAAAACTGTCATTACAAAGCGGCGAAGGGCTGGCCATTTTGGGTGATTGCGTTGTTGGCAGCAACGTCGCCAGAAAGATGAATCTGCAGCCCGGAGATCGAATACTTTCCGCACCGAAAAATGCCTTCAACCTTGCTGGCGATTATCCATTAAGAATGAACATCGTTGGAGTTCTGGCCCCAGCGCACTCCCCCGACGACGACGCCGTTTTTGTTGACATCAAAACCGCGTGGATTATCGACGGCATCGGACACGGCCATCAGGACCTGACCGCTGCTGACGTCGATCAGGACATTCTGCTGGACAAAACTGATCAATCCGTAACAGCAAGTGCAGCCGTGTTGCCGTACACAGAAATCACGGCAAAAAACGTGAATTCGTTCCATTTTCATGGAGACGAATCAACCTTCCCTGTGTCCGCAATCATCGCTGTTCCGCACAGTCGAAAAGACCAGACGCTGCTGCTGGGGCGATATGCGTCAGATCGCAGCGAACTCGCTCAGTGCGTCAAACCAGCCAAAGTTGTCGAGGACCTGTTGAGCATTGTATTTCGAGTGGAACGACTTATCTGGATTAGTTCTTTAATGTCGGCCATTGTTACGGCTCTACTGCTGGGACTTGTCCTGCTGCTGTCTATTAGACTTCGCGAAGCAGAAATGCGAACGATGCACAAACTGGGATGCAGCCAATTTACAATTATCACCTTGGTTGGCACCGAAATGGCGATCCTTAGCCTGGCGGGTCTGAGCCTGGCGATCATCGCCGCATGGGGAAGCCACTGGCTGGCATCCGACTGGCTAAGATCTCTGGTTTTCTGACAACAAATACCCCAAACAAATGTAGCCACCACGCTTCGCCGTGATGAGCCGCGAACCTGGCGGCCTCTTCCAGGAGCCGGGCAAGGTTCGAAGAAACGGAAACTGCACGTGCGGGAGCATCATCCAAACAACGTTCTAATCAACAAAACAGGCAACGCTCAGCCGCTCGTCACGGCGGAGCGGCGCGGCTACAATCAACGACGCTCGGAACACTTGCTCAACGTGAACAAGTCAGGTGCAATAGACCAATCAAATAACACAAACGTCTCATCAGCTTTTAAAGGTATCGTATAATGTTTGATCTTGTGGCCGTCCAAAACGCATTGAAGCAGTTTGGTTTTGATGGTTGGCTGATGTATGACTTTCGAGGCAGCAATTTACTGGCTCAGCGGGTCCTGAAGCTGCCAGACGGGTTCGTAAGTTCTCGCCGGTTTCTGTATTTCGTGCCGGCAGAAGGTGAACCTCAGAAACTGGTACATCGCATCGAAAATGATGTGCTTGATCATTTACCCGGACAGAAAAACATCTATCTGAAATGGCAGGAACTCGAAGCTGGCATTGAAAAGATGGTATCCGGCTGTGGCAAACTCGCCATGGAATACTCACCACGCAACGGCAATCCCTACATTTCACGTGTTGATGGTGGTACGGTCGAATTGGTCAAATCTTTTGGTTGCGACGTCCAGCCGTCGGGCGACCTGATTTCCATTTTCGAAGCCACTCTTAGCGAAGAACAACTGGCTTCTCACTACGCTGCCTGCGACGTCTGCAACGCCGCATTTGGTGTCGCATGGAAGTTTATCGCAGAACAGATTCGTGCCAACGGCAGCGTGGAAGAAGTCGCCGTGCAGGACGCGATCATGCAGCACTTCGCAGCTCACAAGCTAACGACGTATCACGCTCCGATTGTGGGAGTTAACGAAAACGGTGGCAATCCGCACTACGAAACGGGTCACGGCAAAAACACGTTGATCAAACAAAACGATTTCGTACTGGTCGATCTTTGGGCCAAACAAGACAAACCCGGCGCGGTCTACTCAGACTTAACCCGAACCGGCTTTGTCGGAACTGAAGTGCCTGAAAAATACACAAACATCTTCAACATCGTGGCAGCGGGTCGAGACGCAGGCATTGCGTGCGTCAAAACCGCCTTTGCCGCGAACGAGCCACTTCAAGGCTGGAAAGTGGATGATGCCGTCCGTAACGTCATTGAAGCCGCCGGCTACGGAGAATACTTCTGTCATCGCACTGGACATAGCATGGGCCAGGAGACTCACGGCAATGGAACTCACCTGGACAACCTTGAAACCCACGAAACCCGACTGATCCTGCCACAAACGTTGTTCACAATTGAACCGGGCATCTATCTACCGGAATTCGGCGTCCGCAGCGAAATCGACATCTACATCCACGCGGATGGCACCGTAGAAGTGACGGGCGGCCCTCTGCAGACCGAAATCGTAAAGATTCTGGCCGAGTACTAACCCAACAACGTCGCTTCGTGCAAAACGAAACTCGCTGGCGTCAGGTATTGACAGACAACAACGCTGCCAGAGACTGACGTCGGCGGGCCATGCGAGACCTGGTATTTGCAGTTCAAGGTAACTGCGGCAACAGCCAGGCAACGGTAACGCCACAGAAATGATACGGCGTGAGACTCAATCAATGCCTGAAAGTGCATCCACGATCAGAGTGGCTCAGGATTTATTTTCGACACCAGCATTGTCTACAGCCTCAACAACCACAGGATCAGCCACAACAGCGCCCTTCGGCTTGCGGTAAACAAACCTCAACGTGGCATAGAACGCTGCAAAAACAACGATGGGAATCCAGTGCCTCACGCTGACAATAAAAGCGGATGGACCTTTCATGCAATTGATGCCGGGAAATGGCTGAGTGAATTCAGCAGACTGCAGGTCCTTGTCCGAAGGTTCGAAAACCCAGCGAGCCTCACCGACATCTTCCGGGGTGGAAAACCGATACTCCAGCGGCAACCCCGCAAGATCGCTTTTCGCCACCGCGATGCCTTTGTCGCAAACCACCAGCTCAACGGATCGGCCCAACACGCTCCCGGTACAGTCAAAGCCCCACCAGAAACTGGCAAGCCAAAGCTCAACGGCGATGAACAGCCCCAGCCTGGCAACCATGAATAAGAAGAACCGAGTCAGATAATTCATGGCCAGCTTGATTTGATTCAGGATAAGTTGACAGCGGCGTCAGGCAATACAGTTTCAACACTGATGATAGACATTGGTTGCCACCACTAAAGTTGGAACGCACGACTAATCGCATTTTCCCGGCTGTCGCGCCGACAGTCTGACTACGGCTTAGCAAACATCACAAACAACTCTGCGATTGGCGAATCTTAAAAGAACGTTTTCCGGCCAAATCCAACAATAAGCCACAAACCGCTTTCAGCAAACAACTTGCAAATACTCCGCATAATGCGACAAGGGCCGCAAAACGGTGCCAACGAAACAGATTGTGCGTACGTAAGCTTACAATATTCGTGTTTCTACCAAAAAACGGCAAAGGATCCGAATCGCCGTTGACGACAGCGTGGTCCCCAGGATAGCCTCGGCAATTACAGAAAACCGCCGTTCACTGAAACGCTCACACTGAACAGATTTTGATGTCTTCATCCGCCCAAAACCAGCTATTTCGACTCGCCCGCATCGCGGCGTTGATCGCAGCTTGCCTGGTAATTTCGGGCCCAATCGTTCATACACATGAACATGGTGAAGGCTGTTGTTCCAGCGTTTGCAGTGACACACCAGCCAAACCGGTGACCAAGCCGTGTCCGTTTGGTTGCAGTCATCACGGCACACACGATTCCGCTCCGGAAGACGAAGACAGCAATTCAGAGCATGACCAGCATCATTGTGCGGTGTGTTCGGTGCTTGCTCAAGCTTCGTCATGCCCCGTCATCCTTGGCATGCCTCAGCAGCTCCAGGATGTGGTCGCAATCGTTTCGCAACATTCCGACTCAGCCATCGTCGGCACAATCCTTGAGACCGACGCTCGCGGCCCACCAGCTAACGCATAGCACCGTGTCTCGGATTTCCTGATGAACTGTCGTTCGACCTCCATCAGGACAGCAGCATCCGCGTTCGTCACGTTGTGCGCGTAAAGAAATCGCTACTTGAGGCACTTTAAACAGCTTTCACGCTGTGCGCGAAGTCCTCAAACAACAGCACGCCACACTTCAACTGGTGGAGAACATCAAAAGCCTTGCGCCGCTGTCAGCAACTGGCGCAGCCAATGATCAACCGCCGCGCGATTGGCAAAACTGTCACATGAATACAGCCCCCGCTGGCTCCATGCGAAGAACGTTTGCCAGAGTCTTCAATCATCATTCGTTATCCATTGATACATACAGAATCGAAATAGACATGAGACCATTATCCAGACTGCCGCGTTCTCGTGGCTTCACACTGATCGAACTTCTGGTGGTGATTGCGATCATCGCCATTCTGATTGCGTTGTTGCTGCCCGCCGTTCAGCAGGCTCGAGAAGCAGCTCGTCGAACTCAGTGCAAGAACAACATGAAACAAATGGGACTCGCTCTGCACAATTACCACGATGTCCACAATGCGTTTCCACCAGGCTGGATCGCCGTCAACAACCGAGTCCAAAACGCTCACGACGGATTGAACGGAGCAGGGTGGGGCACCATGATTTTGCCTTATCTGGAACAGGCTCCGCTGTACAGCACGTTCAATCCGAACCTGGCAATTCATGATCCGGCCAACGTGCCGTTTATCGACAACGTACTGCCTGCGTGGCAGTGTCCGTCAGATCCCAAACCGGACAAATGGCAGATCGAAGAAGAAGGCAGCCCAGGCACCGTTTTGGCAGAACTTCCAACCGCCAATTACATCGGAGTTTTTGGAACAGACGACCTTCACGGCTGCGAAAATTCTCCCGGCATGGCCCCGGTCGCGTCCAACGGCCAATGCAAAGGCGACGGCATTTTCTATCACAACAGCAAGGTGAGAATTCGCGACATCACTGACGGAACAACCAACACGCTGCTGGTTGGTGAACGAAAAACCGACATTTCGTTGGGCTGGTTCTCCACATGGCCCGGCATGGTGGCGGAAGGCGAAGAGGCTTTCCAAAGGATTCTGGGAGCAGCCGATCACGTCCCCAACGACCCAGCCGCTCACCTTGACGACTTCAGCAGCAATCACGTCGGAGGCGCGCAATTCGTATTGGGTGATGGCTCAGTTCGCTTCATCAGTGAAAATATTGACAAAGGCGTTTATCAGGGGTTGGCAACAATTCAAGGCGGTGAAGTCATCGGTGAATTTTAAGACGCTTCCCAAAAACGTGCTGTGTGCAAACGCTCTTTAGCATTCTTCATGCCGAGTGCATTGGAGTGCCTGACAGCACAGAGCTGACTGAAAATAAACGCTTGCGTTACGTCGTAGCAACAGCGGAACGCCTGCAACCCGAACGTCACACTTGCTGACCACTACGCCGATTGACAGATTCCATTGATGGATTCTGTCAATCGGTTTCGTTATGTTCAGCGTTCCGGCAACGTAACCACTTCGCCGCGATCCACGAACCACCATCCGGCTATATCCCGCCCGACTCATCGTAAGCTTTCCACCATGCTGCACCACGCCTTCAAAACACCGCTGGCATTAATGTGTATCTTTTCCATCTGCTCCACTTCCGCTCAATCGAAAGAGAATGCTCGCTGGGACTTCCAAACGGAAGCTTCGGGTTGGATTCCCAACGGACAACTGGACATGAATGTTGCGGATGGAATTCTTAGCATCAATTCCAAAGGCAACGATCCGTACTTCAGCACTGAAGTGGCGGCACCAGCTGGTTCTCAAAAACTTACCGTAACAGCCAGGTTTAAAGGCAAAGCAGACTTTCAGGTCTTCTGGACAACACAAAAAGCACCAGGCACTATCGAAGAACGATCAGCCAGAGCTGAATTTACTGGTGACGAATCAAAGTTTGTCGACCTTGTAGTTTTCTTTGAAACCGATAGCCCACTGACTTCACTGCGACTTGATCCGCTGAATCGCACAGGACAAATGGCGGTCGAATCCATCGTACTTACCGATGAAGCTCCACCTCAGCCAACAGCGACACCAATAGCAGACATACGGCTGCCAGACGGATTCAAGATCGAACTGCTACATTCCGTAAACGCCGCCAAACACGGATCGTGGGTCAGCATGACATCGGACAACCAGGGGCGACTGATCGTTTCTGACCAGTACGGCAAACTGCACCGAGTGACTCCGCCGGCCATCGGAACAAGCAGTGAAGTGCAGATTGAATCGATCAATCTGGAAATCGGAATGGCTCAGGGGCTGCTATACGCCTTCGACAGCCTGTACGTGATGGTCAACGGCACAAACCAGGATAAGCAGGGTCTATATCGTATCAAAGATACTGACGGCGACGACAAATTCGACACCGTTGAATGGCTGCGAAAAATCGATGGAGGTGGCGAGCACGGACCTCATTCAATCATTCTGTCTCCCGATGGAAACTCGATTTACGTATGTGCCGGCAACCACACCGACCCAACGGAATTTTCGTCATCACGAGTACCTCGCGTTTGGCAGGAAGATCAACTGTTGCCTCGGATGTGGGACGCGGGCGGACATGCAGTCGGCAAAATGGCTCCTGGCGGCTGGATCGCAAAAGTCAGCCCGGACGGTGCTGACTGGGAACTGGTTGCGAGCGGCTTCCGTAACGAATACGACATCGCGTTCAGTCCGGAAGGCGAACTGTTTACGTACGACGCAGACATGGAATGGGATGTTGGTACGCCATGGTATCGACCAACCAGAGTTAACCATGTCACCAGCGGCGCAGAATTCGGATGGCGTTCAGGAACCGGTAAGTGGCCAGCATGGTACCCGGACAGTCTGGGATCCGTTGTTGATGTCGGCCCCGGTTCCCCAACGGGAATTGCGTTCGGCACAGGCACAAAGTTTCCGGAAAAATATCAGCGAGCACTTTTCATTTCCGACTGGAGCTACGGCATCATCTATGCCGTCCACCTGACGCCGGATGGAGCCTCATGGAAGGGAACAGCAGAACGTTTCTGTTCCGCCGCACCTTTGCCGGGAACCGACATCGTTATCGGCAAAGATGGAGCCATGTATTTCACCATCGGTGGCCGAAAAACGCAGTCTGGACTTTACCGAGTCACCTACACGGGTAACGAATCAACAGCTGCTGTCACGTCCTCCGCCACGGAAGGAGCCGAACTGCGATCGCTGCGAAGGAAGCTGGAAACACTTCACAATCCTAACGCAGAGAATGCCATCGCCATTGCATGGCCCCACCTTGGGCACAGCGATCGGCATATTCGCTTCGCTGCCAGAATCGCCGTCGAATACCGGCCAGTTTCCGAATGGGCTGAGAAAGCTCTGGCGGAGCACAGCAGTGCAGACGCAAAGATCACGGCGTTACTCGCACTGGCCCGTCACGGCGATCCTGCGTTGCAGGAACCACTGCTGCAGTCACTGGCAGGCATCCGCAGCTTTGACCTTTCCGAAGATCAACTGCTGGCAGCATTGCGAGTTCTGGGATTGACGTTTATCCGCATGGGTGAACCAAACGACGATATAAAAATGCAGGTTGCCGCAACTCTAAGCCCGCTGTACCCAGCCTCATCAACATCAGTCAACAGAGAACTGTGCGCACTGCTGGTGTACATCGGCGATAAAACCGTCGCGGAAAAGACACTGGCTTTGATGAAAGCTGCTCCCACCCAGGAAGAGCAAATGTTCTACGCTCTTTGCCTTAGAGCACTGAAAAGTAACTGGACTAACCAGACTCGCACGGAATACTTCAACTGGTTTTTAACGTCCACTCGCATGAGCGGCGGAAATTCCTTTGGTGGCTTCCTGAAGAACATTCGTCAGGAAGCAATTGACGGCCTGACGGAAGATGAAAAAACGGCACTGCAAGACGTGTTGTCCAGGTCTCCTCAAATGGAAGAAGCCGTGATCGAAGCGGCCAGTCGCCCATTTGTCAAAGAATGGAAAGTTGACGAACTGCTGGCCGCTGTCGAAGCCGAAAATTCAGGACGGAACTTTGCCAACGGTCAGAAGATGTTCACAATTACCGGTTGCTATAAGTGTCATCGATTCGCTGGTAAAGGAGGAATCGTCGGGCCCGACCTGACTGCCGTCGGTCGCCGATTTAACGCAAAAAACATGCTGGAATCAGTTTTGGAGCCCAGCAAAGTTATCAGCGACCAATACGAAGCAACTGTTTTCGTCACAGAAACAGGAAAACAGATTGTTGGACGAGTGGTCAACCTGAATCAGGATCACTTAATGGTCAGCGAAAACATGCTGAACCCAGGAAAGCTTACCACGATCCAGCGAAGCCAAATTGATGAAATGTTCACATCAAAAACCTCAATGATGCCGAACGGCTTGCTGAACAATCTGTCCAAAGATGAAATTCTGGATCTGATCGCCTATGTAAAATCCGGGGGCGCCCCCGCTTCAGATTCTTTTACAGGCCAATAAAAACTGGGGCAAAAACAGGGTGACGTAACTTCACTCGCCTTTGCAAATCCGAACGAAAAACTGAACACAGAACTGCAAGTTCTGCCCCTTTGTGGCTCTACCATAAACGGGCACACTAAACACCACGTTTCCGATACAAATCGAAGCCTAACTCTTACCCCAACAGAAATGAATCTCCCATGAAATACTTGCCTTTAGTCATGCTTCTTTGTGTACCTACGTTCGCAGAAGACGCAAAGATCCCAAAATCAAAATTCACTGCGGACGGACACACAGAAGACGCTCTGGCAGATGTGAAAGCCAGAGTTGAAAGCAAGAAAGCGATCCTACTTGACGTTCGCGAAGACGACGAATGGCAGGACGGACATTTGAAGCACGCAAAACTGTTTCCGTTTAGTATTGTGAGGAAGGGCGAATTGACGCCAAAGATGAAGGAAGCACTCACCAAAGACAAACCAATTTACCTTCACTGTGCCGCTGGCGGTCGAGTGCTTTCTGTTGCCAAACTGCTTCGCGACAAGGGCTACGATATTCGCCCACTGAAATCCGGTTACGACGATCTGCTGAAAAAGGGCTTCGAAAAAGCCGACGAAGAGGCAACCAAAGAGTAAGTTTGGGACAGCCAATTCGCGTCCAACGAATGAGATATCTCAAAAGATCGCAGCAGGCACGCGCCGTTCGGAACGTGCCTGAATCTTCTCTGTTCTGCTGCAATTGCACGTCGCTTCAGGCGTGCCTGTTACTATGATCTCCGGAACGGTATTGTCCTTTCTGCACGTTTCCACGCACAGTGGCATTCCGTTTACGGCGAGGACGACAATACTTTGGCGCCAACAGACTCATTCGTTTTAGCGTGTCGCAACAATCGAATTTACTCGGTTATCACAACCTTCGTCTTGATAACTCACGCCCTGCTGGCGTTCTTCACAGCTCAATATTGCTCGGTCACTCACGACGAATACTGGCACATCCCGGTCGGACTGCTGAACCTGCAACAGCAAAAGTTTGACTACGACGACCTCAATCCGCCGTTGGGCCGCATGATTGCTGCCTTTCCGCTTCTGTTTTTAGCCGACACACCAGCCAACAACGCGCAGCAGAATCAACCTGCGGTTCCAGAAGGCAGGCACACACTTACGGACTATGGCGACAACTTTCTGGAACAGCAGGGAACGCGATATCATTCACTGATTGTCGCAGCGCGCATACCCACAGTCCTGCTTTCGGTCGCATTCGCCTTTGCTGCAGCCACATTTGCAACCGAACTGTTCGGCCCGCGCAGTGGACTGGCGGCCCTGATTCTGTGGAGCTTCAGCCCCGCAATGATCTCGTTTGCAGCGCTTGCCAGTAACGACTCGCTGGTATCGGGCCTGTTTCTGCTGACGTTTTGGCGAGCGTGGAAACTGGGGCAACGTTACCAACGCCGTGAAATCGCCTGGATCGGCGTTTGTATTGGCACGGCCTGCCTGGTGAAGTTTACAGGAGTCCTGCTGTTCGCACTCGCACCGGCAGCAGTTTTTATCTCCGGAAAAGCCGGACAGAACGCAAGCCCCGTTAGACGCACAGTGATTGCAATGCTGTCTTTTTCAGCGATCGCCGTCGTTGTCATCAACGCTGGCTATTTGTTTCAGGGGTGCGGCAAATCACTCAATGCCTATAACTTTAAGAGCTCGTCGTTACTGAATCTTCAACAAACATTAAAAGCGGTTGGGTCGCTGCCAGTTCCGTTTCCAGCGGCTTTCATGACCGGGGTCGATCACCAAAAAGCAATGATGGAATCAGCTCACCCGGTTTACTTAAGCGGGGAATGGAATGAGTCCGGATTCCGTTCGTACTATTTCTGGGTGCTTGCCTGGAAGATTCCTCATGTACTGCAACTGCTGTTTGCCCTGACAATCTGGATCTGGTTTCGCGGCAGAAAGCTGCGAGCAACCAATGCGAAAAGCGTGGCGGGGACGTTTTTGAGTGAGAAGTTTGGGATGCTGTTGCTGCCAGCGATCGTTCTGATTGGTATTGGTACGTTTTCCGGCATGCAACTGGGGCTACGTTACGTACTTCCTGCGATGCCGCTGTTAATAGTGTTCGTTTCGCAATGCGTGTCGAGCCCATGGCTGAATCGTTCTCGACTATTGACGATTCTGGCCTGGACGCTGGTCGCTGGCTCAACGGCTTCCCCCCGCTTTCACCCTCATCACATTGCGTATTTCAACGAATTGGCGGGTGGCCCAGACAACGCCGTCCATCTTCTTAGCGATTCAAACATCGACTGGGGACAGGATCTGCGGGCGCTCAAGCTGTACTTGGATGACCATCCAGAAATCGACAATCTGAAACTTGCCTATTTCGGAACGTTTCCGCCGGGAAAACTGGACATCAAGTATACGCTTCCGCCGCCTAAACCTGAGCCTGGCTGGTACGCACTAAGCGTGAACATTATCCAGGGACGCCCCAATCCACTGCGAAGACAGGACGGATCAACCGACAGCACGTCGATTGATCCGTTTACCTACATTCGGTTCTTTACACCGCTGGCGACTATTGGCAAATCAATTCGCGTCTACAAAATTGAACAACAAGACATCGACAAGTTCTCCAGTGCTGTCAGACGAGCCAGGGCAGGGCTGACTGCGGAATAATCGCACTCACCAACCGCACGGACATTGCCGCGGAAGCACTATTGAAAGATTGGCGTCGCTCCGAAAATTCAGCAGTTTTCAGACGCTGGGTGTTACTGCAGATTACTTGCCAGACGGCTTGTCATTGTCAGCAATATCATCCGTTTGAGTATCAGTACCAGCGATGGTGTCTGATTCAATTTTTCCAGACTTGTCGCTTGCCAGCTCATCGCCAGCATTATCGGTATCCTCCTCGTCAGGTTGTCCTGGTCGTGGCCCAAGAATGCGTCGCACCTGCGGACGCTCAAGGTCTTCGTGTTCCAGAAGTGCTTCCGCCAGTTCGTCCAGTTTTTCACGATGCTGAATCAGCATATCGATGGCGGTTTGATTCGCTTCCTTAAGAATTTCCTGCACCTCGATGTCGATAATGCGAGCTGTTTCTTCGCTGAACTCGCGATAGGAATGCATTTCCTTGCCAAGAAACGGATGCTGTTCTGACTGCTTAAACGAAACAGGACCAACCTTCTCCGACATTCCCCAATGCGCCACCATATGTCGAGCAATGCGAGTTGCCTGTTCGATGTCACCGGAAGCTCCAGCGCTGTATTCGTCGAACATAATTTTCTCAGCAGCTCGCCCACCCATCGTCATCACAAGTCGCTTAATCAAAGCACTGCGACCGACGATGGGAATTTCCTTTTCAGGAAGCAATCGAGTCACACCACCGGTGTTGCCACGAGGCACAATCGACACCTTGTGAACAGGGTCCATGCCTTCCTGATACCACGCCAGAACAGCATGTCCAGCTTCGTGCCATGCAGTCAAGCGTCGCTCTGCTTCATCAACGTGCTCGTCTCGGCGAGCTCCCATCACAATCAGGTCCTCGGCGTAATAGAAATCTTCCATATCAACCACGCGTTTCTTTTCGCGCGCGGCACGCAATGCTGCTTCGTTAACCAGTTTCTGAATTTCTGCACCGGAATAGCCCATCGTTGTGCGAGACAAAGAGTCCAGATCAACGTCTTCAGACAACGGCACCTTCTTGGTGTGAACCTTCAAAATGCCCAAGCGCCCCTCGCGAGCCGGAAGATCCACGGTTACGTGACGGTCGAATCGCCCGGGGCGAAGCAACGCCGGGTCAAGAACATCGCTGCGGTTTGTGGCCGCCAGCACAATGACCGTATGAGCCTGCTCAAAGCCGTCCATTTCGCTGAGAATCTGATTCAGAGTCTGCTCACGTTCATCATGACCGCCGCCAACCCCCGCGCCTCGCACGCGACCAACAGCATCAATCTCGTCGATAAACACGATGCAGGGAGACGCTTCTCTGGCTGTCTTAAACAGATCTCTCACACGGGTGGCACCGACACCAACAAACATCTGGATAAATTCAGAACCGTTGATTGAGAAAAATGGCACACCCGCTTCGCCCGCCGTAGCTCTTGCCAGCAAAGTCTTACCTGTACCGGGAGGCCCCACCAACAAAACGCCCTTCGGGATTCGGGCGCCAAGCTTCGTGAAACGCTTCGGGTTCTTCAGAAATTCGACAATTTCCTGAAGGTCCTGCTTCGGGCCTTTCAGCCCCGCGACGTCGTCGTAAGTTGCATGCTCGTCACTTTTTTCAAATTTTCTAGCAGGGCTGCGAATGAAACTGCCCATCATGCCACCGCTGAACGGGTCGCCGGATCGCCGAATCATCATCCAGAACACAAGGATAAAAATCACGGGAATGATCAGCCATGTAAGCATCTCTGTGCCGCTGTTCAGCGACTGACGTTCTGCGTTTAGTTGCAGACCATTAACTTCCGACTGATGCTCCAACTCCTTAGCCAGGTCGCTGTTACCAGCAAATGGCGAAATCAAAACCGTGTTAAACTCTGGTTCCAACTTGCCGACAAGCCCTTCCGGCTTGGGATCCGGAATCGTCTTCCATTCGCCAACCAGCACTTCGCCTTTAACGATGGCAGATTTTACGTTGCCGCTTTTCAGCTGTTTCCAGAAGTATCCATAAGGCACCTGCGTGCCCACGCTGGACCTGCTCGATACTGCCCAGATGATCGCGAACGCCACGATGGCAATCAAAATGAAAGGACCGGGACCACCGCTTCTACGCTGTTCTTCGGGCTTCTTGCCGGCTTGCGGTTTGTCGGACGAAGATTTTTCCCCCGATGGATCTGCCATCTGATTGAATTTCTATATCCACGCCTGCGAAAATCGCAGGAGGGCTTAAACTGATTTAATCGTAAGTTCCGAGCGACATTTCACGCTCAGTCTGAGAAGCAATTCCCCAGACTCCAAGGGCACTAGGTTAGCGGACGCTGCAGTTCGCTGCAATTCGTGGATGCGATCGTCGCGGACGTAAGAAGACACAAATTACTGCAGTGACCGGAATCGCAAAATTCTGACCGTTTCAGAATCGAGAGAATTTCCCAAGCCAACACTCACTTTTACGCCAAGCCGTCTCGAACGTTTACCGAAAATTTGCCACGCACAACGATTTCCGGACGCAAATGGAATTCAAATGGACTATTTGCATTTCGAGAATTCACCAGGGTTGGTTTACCGCGTCTGCCCCATTATCATCCGCGCCAGAAACGAGCACCGCTGATTCGTTTTTGTTGCCGAATCGCGAAAAAAACGGCAATGAATTTGCTGATACGCACCATCTGCACGAGCTTTTCCAAGCATGGAAGAACTATTCCACGAATGCGGCATTGCTGCCGTTTCTCATCTGGATCTCGAACCCGCCAGCTTAATGGTTCCGGGCGGTGACCCAACTCAAACGTCACGACTGATCCCGGGAATGCTGCTTGATATGCAGAACCGAGGACAATTGGCGGCGGGATTTACCACCTATAATCCGCACCGTCGACAGATCATCGACACCCACAAAGACGTCGGCGGGGTCGCAGAAGTTTTCCGGATGAACGATCCGGACAATTACCTCGACCTCATGAGCGAGTACGCTGGTTACGCCGCGATTGGTCACGTGCGGTACGCAACCTGCGGACGAAACGATCGCAGCTATGCCCAGCCGTTCGAACGACATCATATTGCTCGATCAAAATGGTTTAGTTTCGCCTTCAACGGCCAACTTGCGAACTATCTGGAACTGCGGGAAGAAATCCTGCAAACAACAGACTTCCACCTTGCTCGCGAAACTGACACCGAAGTTCTGAACCACCTGATCTCTCAGGAATTATCCGACAAACCGGGTATTTCACACATCGAACTCCTGAAGTCTCTGGCCCGGCGGCTGGATGGATCATGGAATCTGGTTTACCTGAACGCCAACGGCGAAATGTTTGTCTCTCGCGACCCAAGAGGCATCCGCCCGCTGTGCTATGCTCTGGAAGGCAACCTGTTTGCCGCCGCAAGTGAAAGCGTAGCACTTACTCACCTGGGCTTTTCAGAAGAAAGCATTCACGACGTCCCACCAGGACATGCCGTGCTGGTTGAAAAAGACGGCATTCGATTGGAGCAGTTCGCGCCGTCGCCCGGAAAATCGCACTGTTTCTTCGAATGGATCTACTTCGCCAACGCTGCCAGTCAGTTTGACGGAGCTGGCGTTTACCTTTCACGAAAACGGCTTGGCGAAGAGTTAGCTCACCGCGAAACGGTCACAATCGACGAAGACACAATCGTTGTCCCCGTTCCAGATACCGCCAAGGCAGCCGCCGACAGCATGGCGTTTGAGCTGAAAGTGCCATCTTTGGAAGGCCTGATTCGCAATCGCTATATCGGACGCACCTTTATTGAAGGCAGCAATCGAGCGGACAAGGTTCGCATGAAGTACACTCCGTTGCCGGAAATCATGGAAGGCAAGCGAGTTCTTCTCGTTGACGATTCGATTGTTCGCGCAACCACTCTTAAGGAATTGCTGCGCCTGCTGCGTGATCGAGGCAAAGCAAAGGAAATTCACGTCCGCATTGCCTGCCCACCAATCATCGCTCCGTGCTTTTACGGTATCGACATGTCGACAATTAGCGAACTTTTCGCCCCGTCGATCATGAAAGGCACTGTGATCACTCCAGAAGAAGAACAGGAAATGGCCGATCTGATCGGTGCAGACAGCCTGAGATACCTTCCGGTTGAATCGCTCGCAAAATGCGTTGGATTGCCGCGAGCAAACTTGTGCCAGGCCTGCGTCGACACCATCTACCCGACACCAGCAGGTGAAGAACTCTACCGAAAAGCGGTCATCAGCCACGAACGAGGCACCGGCACGTGCAATCGAGTTTTCGACGCCGAATAAAGCGCAAACGCCTAAAACATGGGCCGCTGGAACAACTCACCTGTTGCCGTAGACGGTTATGGCTTGTGAGAACTAGCCTACATCGTCCGGTTCGCGTTCTCCACGGCCACAAGTCAGCGAAATTCGCCGTGACTCCGCGAATCGGCCTCACTTCAGCAGTGCAGCTCGGATGATTTTCCGCGACAAACGCGGCAGCGGTGAGCTCAATGGTCGAGAAAATTCGTACAACCACTGAAAAGTTCAGCAGAAGCCGAGGCCGGTAGGTCGCCGAGCATAAACGACTTGCGACAATACCGAAGCGAACTTCATCAAGACGTTAGCCGGTATGCGGAATCGCGTTCGATCGGCCTAACAAGAGCTTCGACCTTGCCCCAGTGGCGTGGCACGCAGGAAGACGTGGAGTACTCGAATCGCCGAGACGCTCAGTTGTCGCTACGACCAACATGCGCGCACCATGCTCGCATCATTTTGAGTAAGACTCTAAGACTCAAATCTCGCCGCCAGCAGAACCGATCTTTCCAATCCACTCCAAAAGCTTCGTGATCGGCACAGCCAGGCGATTGCCCTGGCAAAACATTCAACGCGACAACGTCACGACGAAAAGTACCAAAGCACGCCGTACAGCAGACCAAGCCCAAAAAGCGTCTTCACAAACATCACTGATGCACCTTGGAAGATTCTGGACGGAAGTTCATACCTGCTGGTTGTGTAAACAAGGCTGATAACCGCCGCCAACGGAAGGGCGTAAAATAGAGATGGCATCTGTCTAACCTTCCGACGTTTTTGATTTGGATTCCGAACTGCCAGCCTCGTCCTCTTCTTCCGGCTTTTCGTCGCCGTAGCCATAGGCGGGCCCATCAAATGCGTCCCAAATCGCCATCAGGTTCAAAAGCCCTGCAATCCAGGTAAACACACAAGCAATCTCAAACTGACGACTCAACTTCCCGTGCAGACGATCCAATTCAGCGCTATCACGAGGTGCCTGATACCAGTCGGAAAATGAGCGAGAAATCGATCCTCTCAGCTCAAGTGCTTCAATCCCGTCAACCGGAATGCCATCCAAACTGGACACAACGACTTCTCGCCGAGGCGATCCGTAGACCTTCTGCCCGAGCTTTATGCCACCGGAAAAACCAGCCTCAACCGGCTGTCCGTCAGAAGTCACTCCTTCAAAGCTGCAGTTAACCATCCCGCCCTGTCCAGATGACAGGGTTATGTTTCCAGAGACCGGCCTGAACACATTCCCCTGGCGAAACGCGCCAACAAAATCACTTTGAAGCTCTCCATCAAACGCTTTCACAGAACCGGGATCGGAACTGAAACGCGACTGCTGCAGCAATGACGGTAACGCTGGCAGCCCAACCAGCACTTGAGCTGCATAGCCGATTGAAAAATTTGTCCGAACCTGATCGTCTGAACTTCGCATTTGCAAAGACCCGGGCTTTGTTAGTGAAGCAACCTGGCTGTAGACCGGCTGCCAATCTCCCAAAATCATGCCAGCAAAGAACAAGCAGACGATGCCACTGAAGTAAATTCCAGCTTTCAAGCGACGTCCTTGATAGAAGTGACCGCATCCCGGAATCAGAAACGCCAAAAAGGCAGCTAACTCGCGGCTTCGAAGATTGATTCGCGGGTCTCTCATACAAACCTGACAGACATTTCAAGAAAAAACGTGATCAACTAAACGCTATTAGTCAGCCAAAACATATGGATGACACGTGTTAGAAAAGGAAAAAGCCCACTCGGCAAATCGGCGACTATCATATTACTTCAAGACAACTTAACGCCACCCGGATGTCTCAAACCTCGCCGTAACACCCTGCACACGAAGTTCGCTGCCCCAAAACAGAATAATCCAGAAAGACTTCAAGTTGCGGTAAGCCACGGACGATACCCTTGAGACTTTTGCAGAACTAGCCACAACGCGAAGACAAATGAGACTGTTAAACCATTGGTATTCGCGGGCAAACGAAAAGCATCAGACGATTTCACATCAGAATTGGTTCTCGGGCTGGACAAAAGCGAAATTCACTCATAGAATGCGCGGCTCGAAAACGGGTGTGTAGATCAGCTGGTTAGATCGCAGCTCTGATAAAGCTGAGGTCGGAGGTTCGAGTCCTCCCACACCCACTCTTCGAAAGGGGACGTAGCTCAACTGGGAGAGCGCCGCCCTTGCAAGGCGGAGGTTGTCGGTTCGATCCCGATCGTCTCCACTGGGACGAATCTTCTAAAAAGAAGATTCAGTGTGTTGACGAACAGCAATGTTCTCGATACAGTGCCCGACCCGCCGAACGAAGCCGCAAGGCTAAGTGTGGCGGATTGTTCTTTGACAATTTGAAAAAGTCTAAGTGGCATCTGAATTGCGTTTT